>Ga0197142_1000010_pt1 | contig 155717 bp, 134 predicted proteins | sample GBS60_MetaG_FD_148614 | JGI IMG/M metagenome (GOLD analysis project Ga0197142, IMG submission 148614) | Sediment microbial communities from Great Boiling Springs, Gerlach, Nevada, United States - GBS 60_MetaG | ecosystem: Environmental > Aquatic > Thermal springs > Hot (42-90C) > Sediment... | reverse complement strand
CGCCCCGAGGTATTTTCCATCCACGCGGCGGTGTTCCGGGTGTGGGAATGTGGGCCCGCGTTTGAGTCTTTCTTGCCGGGTGTTTCGGTGCGGCTCGTGTGGTCTTGTCTTGGACCGCGACGAGAACGCGGCGAGGAACCTGGCATGGTACGGCCAGTTCGGTCGGAACCAACGGGCCTGTGGAGAGTCCTCTGTCGGCGGAACGGCCGTGGGCCGGTCTCCGAGACATGGCTCGATGAAGCAGGAAGCGGACGCTACGTATCCCATTGGGATACGTGGGTAAGTTCTGCAGAACGGTCGCGTTACAAGCTCGGGTTGAACCTCTACGGCCGAGCGCAGCGTATAGGCGAGCGACTATTCGCTTTCGCCCCGAGCCTCTTCGAGGAGGCGCAGGAAACTCTCATATCGGCGGGGGTGAAGGCGTCCCTGCTCCAGAGCTGCGCGCACGGCGCATCCGGGCTCGACCGTATGCGAGCAATCGGCGAATCGGCAGCCGGAGCTGTAGCGGGCGATCTCCACGAAGAACTGCCGGACATCCTCTTCGGTCAGGTCCCATAAGCTGAATTGTCGAATGCCGGGGGTGTCAATGACGTAGCCGCCATCGGGAAGGCGCACGAGTTCTGCGGCCGTTGTCGTGTGCCGGCCACGCCCGGTACGCGGATTCACTTCGGCCACCTTCACCTGGATGCTGGGGACGAGCATGCGCAGCAGTGAAGATTTCCCCACCCCAGAGTGACCGGCGAAGACGGACGTCCGATCGCGCAGTCGCTCGCGAAGCTCTTCGATTCCCTGCCCCGTCTTCGCGCTTGTCAGGACGACGGGATACCCGAGATCGCGGTACATATCGAGGACCTCTCGGAGCTCGTCCAGACCTCCCAGATCCACTTTGTTCACGCAGATGATAGGGGTCAGGCCCCCTTTGGCCGCCGCAACTAGATACCGGTCAATGAGCCCCGGGCGAAATGGAGGATCGGCGACCGAGGAAACGATGACGAGGGTATCTATGTTGGCCGCGACGACTTGTTCCAGCTCCCGCGTCCCCGTGGAAACCTTTCGCGAGAGCTTCGTCCGGCGGGGATGAAGATCAGTGATCACCCCTTCCTTCTTCGCTTCGTCCACGACTTCGAACGTGACCTCATCGCCGACAACAATCGGGTTGGCGACCTTCATCTTCTTGGTCAAGCCCTCGCGCGCGAAGCAGTGATACACGCTGTCGGGCGTCTCCACCCAGTAGTGTCCTCGAATAGATCTCAGAACCTTGCCCCTGCGATTCCCACCGCTCATACGTATTCGCCGTTTTAAGGGTAGCGAGTGTCAGTGATGGAGGCAAGAGAGGAAGCTTCGGAAGGTGCGCGTGATATTGACGCACGGCGGTTCCGTTTGTCATCATGTGTTTCGTTTTGATCAGGGAGAGCAGAAGCGATATGGTGGCATGTGGCCAAGGTCGTCGCGTGGGTCTTTATATTCGAACCTTTGGGCTCATCCTTATCTTCGGCATGCTTCGGGGTGGAGCAGTGGGTGTCGGGATCGCCCCACAGAAATCGGCGAAGTCGGAGGCGGGGGCGCAGAGAGCGACGGTTCCGGAGGAAGCGCGAGGGGATGACTTTCGCCGGGGAGCGCGGGAATATCGCCTTCGTGCTGCCCGACTTCAAGACGGTGAGGAGATCGTCCTCGATGGACTGTTGAACGAGGGCGTGTGGCGTCGCGCCGAGGTCGCTACTGATTTCGTTCAAACGGAGCCGCGCGAGGGGGAACCGGCGACGGAGCCGACCGAAGCGCGTGTCGCCTATGACCGCGAGACGCTTTATATCGGGATCATCGCCTACGACAGCGAAATGCATCGTCTCATCATCAACGAGTTGCGGAAGGATTTCAGTCTCTTCAGCGGTGACGTCGTCCAAGTCGTACTCGATACGTTCTTCGATCGGCGAAACGGATATGAATTCGCCACGAATCCGGGCGGAGCGAAATGGGACGCACAAATGGCCAACGAAGGGCGCGAGGTGAATTCGGATTGGGATGGCATCTGGTTCGTCAAGACGCAGATCAACGAGCGCGCGTGGACGGTGGAGATGGCTATCCCTTTTCGGACGCTCAAATTCCGTGAGGGCGACGTTCAAGTCTGGGGCATCAACTTCATGCGCCGCATTCGGCGCAAGAACGAGGAGAGCTACTGGGCGCCTATTCCTCGCATGTTCAACAGCATCCATTATGTCTCTCGCGCAGGTATTCTCGAAGGGCTTGAGGGGATTCGCCCGGGGACGAATCTTCGTCTCAAGCCATATGTGATGGGAGTGATGAGCGATCTCTCCGCGGGTGGGCTCACCCCTCATCGTGTCTTCAAGGGCGATGTCGGAGTGGACGCGAAATGGGGGATCACATCGGGGTTGACCCTCGACTTCACGTACAACACCGATTTCTCACAGGTCGAGGCCGACGAGCAGCAGATCAATCTCACGCGATTCAGTCTCTTCTTCCCCGAGAAGCGGGACTTCTTTCTCGAAGGATCGGGCATCTTTCGATTCGGCCCCGGTGAAGAGCGAGGAAGGATGATGGAGGGAGGAGGGATGGGCGGGCGATTGGGGGCCGTGCGCAATGACCTCATTCTCTTCTTCAGTCGGCGCATCGGCCTCTCCGAAGATGGAGAGCCCATTCCGCTGCGGGCGGGGGTGCGGCTGACCGGACGCGCCGGGCCGTATGAGGTGGGGTTCTTGAATATCCAGCAAGAGGCCCTAGGCCGCTGGCCCTCGACGAATTTTCTCGTCACGCGCGTGCGCCGTAACGTGTTGGCGAATTCCGATGTCGGCGTCATGTTCATGAACGTGGCGCGCGCGGGTGGGTTCAATCGCATCTACGGCGGAGATGCGAATTTCCGCTTCTTCCAGAACCTGAACCTGAACGCGTACGCGGCCAAAGCTGCTGCCCCTGGCCTTCGCACGGGCACTGCGGCTTGGCGCGTCGGCATGAGTTGGCGGAATAATTTTTGGAACACGCGTCACTCCTTCACGAACATTGGGGAGAACTTCAGGAACGAATTGGGATTCGTCCCGCGCCTGGGCATCCGAAAGGCTTCGGACTTCATCGGCGTGCACTGGAGACCGCGTGCCATCCGACGCACGGTTCGCGAGATCTTTCCCCACTGGCAAATTGACTACATCATGACCCCATCGGGACGATTGGACACGCGGCTTGTGGACTACCATCTTCCCATCACCTTTCAGAACGGCACGTTCCTCGAAGTGGGCGTGAATTCGACGTACGAGCGATTAGTGAAACCCTTTCAAATCCATCCGACGACGGTCGTCCCCGCTGGTCGCTACAGCTTCAATGAGTATTTCTTCTTGCTCAACACTGACCGCAGCAAGCCGCTCTCGGTGAACCTGCGGTTGGGGACCGGTCCGTTCTATGATGGATATCGCCAGAGCTATTCGAGCGGTATGAACGTGCGCGCGAGTTATCGCTTCAACGCGGGCTTCACTTACACGCGCAACAATATTCGGCTCTCGACCGGGAAGTTTCAGACCGATTTGCTCACGCTGCGCGCGGCCTATTCATTCAGCACCTCGGTGTTTCTCAACGCTCTCATCCAATACAACAGCGTCGCGCGCACATGGTCCTCGAACATCCGCTTCAATATCATCCATCGCCCGCTGAGCGATCTTTTCATTGTGTACAATGAGCGGCGGGAATCCGGCACGGGTCGTCTCCTGGATCGCGCCCTTGTTGTGAAGTTCACCTATTTGTTTGACTTCTGAACCGGGAAGCCGTGCGCCTCTGTCTTCGGGAGGCGAGAGGATTATTGCCTCTCCTTAGGGGGAGCCGTCAGAAGCTCGCGCAAGCGCAGGCGGGCTTTATGGAGCTGGGATTTCGTCGTTCCGACGCTGATGCCGAGCATGCGGGCGATCTCCTCGTGCTCGTAGCCCTCGATGTCGTGGAGGATGAAGACCGTGCGGTAGCCGGGCGGGAGGGCTCGAATAGCGTGTTCCAAGGCCACACGATCCAACACGCGGTTTCGCCGCTCGCGCGCTGCCGCATCGGTGAGAGTTTTGATCTGCTCGTCCTCTTCTGCCTGCTCGTGCCGCACCACGCTCTTGCGCAAGTGCATGAGCGCTGCGTTGACGGTCAGCCGATAGAGCCAGGTCGTGAAGGCCGAATCTCCGCGGAACGTCTTCAGCTTGCGGTAGACCTGTAGGAAGACCTCTTGCGTCACGTCCTCGGCATCCGCCGGATTCCCTAAGATGCGGAGGCAGAGGGAGTAGACGCGGCGGCTGTAGTGGCGATATAACTGCTCGAAAGCCTGCTCATCTCCCGCCGCCGAGGCTTGAATCAGCTGCCACTCCGAGATCGGTCGAGCGATATCCATGCTCATCATGCGCTCCTTCATTCCTTACGACCGGACGGTCAGCATCGGTTTCACTCGACACCTATACAGACGGAGAGTCTGCCTGGAAAGTTCCAAATTTTTCTCAGGAGTGGAGCCGCCCTCACTTCGGGGCAGGAGCTTCCGGCAAGGCATATCGGTAGGGAACCTCCATCCCATCAGAGAGAATGCGCACGCGGCGATTCCCCATGAATTCTGAGGCGGGGACGGTCACCTCGTAGATGCCGATCTGGCCCGGTCCGAGTCGGGAGGGGCGAATTGGGACGATGCGCGTCTCGATCAGTCGGCTCTCGCGTTTGAGGAGGGAGAGCTCGGCGTGGAGGTTTTCAAAGGTCCTCGAATTCGAGATATTACGCACTGTTCCTCGGAATATGAGGCGTCCGTCCCTTTCCTCAACTTGGTTGGAATATGACACTTCGAGGTCTTTCGGGGGCGGTGCAGGTTCCGGCGGAGGAGGTGGGGGGAGGACGCCCAGTCGAATGCCCGCCCACGTAGCATACGGTTTAAGCGCCGAGCGCACGGGCGGGATGAGCAAGGCCGCTGCAATCAGGGCGAGAGCGCCGATGCCCGCGAGCGTGACGCGACGGCGAGCTTCTCGACGCCGCGCGATGAGCGCATGCAGCTCGCGCCTTAGGCGTGCGCGCTCGAATTCGGGAGGAAGGGCATAGCTGATCCACAAGCTCCCTCGGTGTCCGCCGGCGCGGCGGGCGAGCGGCCTCATGTCGGGAGCCTTCGGTGCTGTGTGCGTTGCCTTCGTCGGAGACTCAGGCGGAGGGGCTCCCGCCGGAACGTCGCCTGTGTGTTCACACGCGCCCGTCGCAGGCGACGAGGAAGGTGTGGGCGACTGAAATGATTCCCAACTCGCTCCCTCCCCCTCTTTCCATGTGTGTCGCGTCATCATGCTCCGTCGCTCACGCGCATATCGCCAAAGGAGAACGAGGGCGAAGCCCATCGCTCCGCCGAGGAGACCGAAGATGAGCCCATCGTTGGCGTTCATTTGAGTTCCAAGCGCTCGCGCAACGCGCGCAAGATGTTGTTTTCGATGACCCCGCGCGATCGGCCTCGAATCCACGTGCTGCTCATGATGTCTTGAGCGAATCCCTCAATGTCGGCTGTAACGGTGACCGTCGTCGCATTAGGTTCGATGAGAGTGACGCGAATCTCCACGCGATAGCGCGCGCGCGTCCAGTTGTGGAGATCACCGTTTGGGAGATCGGCCACGCGCAACAGCTCGCTCTTGGTAGGGAGGCCCTTGCTGAAGACGTACCAGTCGGTTCGAAACACGCCCATGCGCGGTCGGCTCTCCCGCTCATCCAATGGCAGCTCCAACTCCTTCAGTACCTCCGCAACTTCTGCCGATACAACCTCCGGCGGCTGTGAGAATCGGTAGGGGTTTGGCAGGATCTCCTCGTGCCCCTTTCCCCCGAATGTGATCGCTGCACCCTTCGGTCGTTCGGGCGTCGTGGGGTTCGGCGGTGCACGGCGCGGGTCCTGCCACGGTGTTGCGGCGCTCGCTCGATCCCTCCGTGCGATCTTCACATCACGCGGAGGCTTCGGGGAGACGAAAGGAACGTACTCGGTCATCCCCAGAGAGATGGGGAGTCTTGGAGAGAGCACAAGACCGACTACGATGACGACTGACAGGCATCGCCTCATGTGCCGCTCTCCTCTGGCAATAGTAGACTGTTTGTACGGCGTTCGGCAATGGCGCGCAGGGCCGACGCCGAAAATTCATCTCCGCCCTTTGAGCGTCTGAGACGCCATCCCTCGCCTCAGCGCCTGGTGGTCGCGCTCACGATCCCGGAGCTTTCAGATACGTGTCGAACCACTCGATCACCGTTCGATACCACAGCTCGCTGTTTTGCGGCTTCAGGATCCAATGACCTTCATCCGGGAAGAGCAGGAGCTTCGAGGGCACGTTCCGGCGCTGCAAGGCGGTGAACATCTGCAAGCCTTCGCTCACGGGCACGCGGAAATCGAGCTCGCCGTGGATGACGAGCGTCGGCGTCTTGAAATTCTGCGCGAAGTTGTGAGGAGACCAACGTTCGTAGAGCTCCTTGTTCGTCCACGGCGTGCCACGGAATTCCCATTCGGGAAACCACAATTCCTCGGTCGAGCCGTACATGCTGATCAGAGTGAAGACGCCGGCGTGTGAGACGAGCGCTCGGAAGCGGTCCGTTTGTCCGGCGATCCAGTTGACGAGATAGCCACCGTATGATCCTCCGGCTGCGCCGAGGCGATTCGGGTCCACGTACCCGAGACTGAGGACATAGTCCACGCCTCGCATCACATCTTCGTAGACCTTGCCTCCCCAATCGCCGCTGATCTCATCAATGAACTTCTGTCCGAAGCCGATGCTGCCTCGTGGATTCGGCAGGAAGACGACATAGCCTGCAGCGGCGAACAATTGCGCGTTCCAGCGATAGTGGAAGACGTCAGCCCAGACGCTCTGAGGCCCGCCATGGAGGAGCACGATCATCGGATATTTCTGCGCGGGGTCGAAGCCGGGCGGCGTGATGATCCATCCGTGCACGCGCGCACCCTCGGCGCCCGTGTACCAGATCGAGCGAACGTCTCCCCATTGGATCTCCGCGAGTCGGTCGGCATTCATCCGCGTCAAGGGGGTGAGCTGGCTCCCATCCACGTTCACGCGGTAGAGCTCGGCGGGTTGCGAAAACCCATGTCGGAGGAAGATGAGCGTCTTCCCGTCAGGGGTGATCTGCAATCCCTCGTTCGCTCCTGTCGGCACGAGCTTGCGGATCTCTCCGGTGGAGAGCGTCACAGCGTAGATCGGAAAGGCTCCGCCTTCCGCGACGGTGAAGTAGAGACGTTGGCTATCGGGCGCCCACACGAATTCCTCGACCCAGTGGTCGAGCGCATCTGTCAGGCTCCGCGTGCGCCCAGTTCGGCGATCGTAGAGCATGAGGCGCCATCGATCGGACTCAAATCCCGGACGTTCTTGCGCTCGATAAGCGATGTATCGTCCATCGGGGGAGTAGAGGGGGGAATTGTCTGCCGCCGGATTCGTCGTGAGGCGTCGGGGTTCGCCCCCGCGCACGGGGACGATCCAGAGGTCGGTGTTCGTACTGATGGCCTCATCGTGGCTCTCCTTCCGCGCGAAGCATAGCTCGCTCCCATCCGGAGAGAACGCGTAATCGTCAGGGCCGCCCAGGGAGAAAGGGGGAACATCGTGATCGCCTGGCGTGAGATCTCGAGCCGTGCCTCCAACGACCGGGATAACGAAGAGGTGACGGCGTTTTCCATCTTTCCATGTATCCCAATGTCGGTAAAGCAGGCGCGTGTAGATGCGCGCTTTAACAGGATGGCGCGCGCGCTCCTCTTCTCGCTGGCGAGTGCACGCCTCGTCCGGACAGTCGGGGTAGACCTCAGCGGTGAACGCTAGGTGCCGCCCATCTGGTGACCAGAGCACGCCGGATGCACCTGTCGGAAACCGCGTGAGTCGCTCGGGCTCGCCACCGGCGACAGGGATCGTCCAGATCTGTGATGTCCCGTCCCGCGTCGAGACGAAGGCGAGTTTCGTCCCATCGGGAGACCAGCGTGGGCGCACATCCGCAGCCGGATGCGTGGTGAGAGAGCGCGGTTCTCCTCCCGCCGTGGGGAGGAGCCAGATGTCCGTGTTCCGCGTGTTCTTCGCTTTATCCACCGTCGTCACTGTGAACGCTACCCATCGCCCGTCGGGCGAGATCTGCGGATCGCTCAGGCGGCGAATCGCCATGAGGTCGTCGAAGGTGAAGGGGCGTCCTCCGGCAGCCGCTCGAAGCGGCGACGCGATGAGCATCGAGAGAATAAGGGCCAGGATCGAACGTCCGAAAGGAAGCGAGATCGTCGCGGTTTGACCGGTCGTATACATCGGAGTCCTCCTGCTCTGGGATGAACTCGAGGGAAAGATTGTGCCTGAGAACTGATGGGAATGGCAAATCGCTCCGAGGGGCGACGAGCGCACTTCAGAATCAGGAGATGCCGACCAGAGCAAGCGTCACAAGCAGTGCACGCTTCAGGCCGAGTGCGCGATCCTCGGGCGCATACCATTCTTGAAGCGTATGTATATTGCCTGCTTCCCCACCGGTGCCAATCGCGATGGCGGGCACGCCCAGCGCAATCGGCAGATTGGCATCGGTCGAGGCGCATTCCAGGCGAGGCGTCCGACCAAGCCGGCGTGTGGCTTCGAGCGCGATCCGAACGATCTCAGCATCAGGCGGGAGTGCCCCGGCCGGCCGATCTCCGAGCACTTCAATGCAATATTCGAGCGAGACAAGAGCGCTGCCGGAGCAGCGTCGTGGTCTCTCCAGGCGAGCCGCGTGCTTCAGAGATTCGCGAAGATAGCGCTCGATGCGGGCGATCTCCATCATGGACGTCGAGCGCACATCTACGTCCAAGTACGCCGCTTGTGGGATCGCGTTGATGGCCTCACCGCCGGCAATCCGTGTGAGGCTCACGCTGGTTCGTGGGACATTCGGCAGAGGATACCGCATCAGTCGCAGCGCCGTGCGGACCACGGGGTGAATGGGATTCGGCGCCCCGAAATCCCCCCAGCTGTGTCCACCGGGGCCGCGAACGTGAATGCGATAGCGGCGCGATCCGAGCGCCTGATGAACAATGCCTTCAGATCCCGCACCTTCGAGAGCGATGAACGCAGAGATGTCGGAGACGCGCTCAGCCCCTTCGAAGATATAGCGTACACCCCGCAAGTTGCCTTCCCCCTCTTCGCCTACAGTGCCCAATAGAAGCAGCGAGCCCGAGGTCCGAATCTCCGCCGCATTCAGCGCCTCTCCAAGGGCGAGCAAGGCCGCAAGTCCGCACGCGTTGTCGCTGATACCCGGCGCATAGAGCCGCCCGTTCTCCTGGCGGACGCGAATGGTCATCCCAGCGGGGAAGATCGTATCCATGTGCGCTGCCAGCGCGACAAGGGGAGAGGAATGTCGTCCCGGTCGCCATCCGCGAACGTTGCCGACGCCATCAATGTGAACGCGCGTGAGCCCTAGCTCTCGGAAACGGTCGCGCAGATAAGCGGCGCGCGCCGCTTCGCCAAAGGGAGGAGCTGGGATTTCGCAGATCCGAATCTGTTCGCGCGTGATCTCATCAGTGCGCGCCTCAAGCCAAGCGAGAGCCCGAAGCACGTTCGGGCATTGCAGCACGGCGTCCATGCGCGAGCGTCCCGACGCCATCTCAAGATGCCCCACTTCCAGCCGATGTGTCACGTCCTCCATGCTCGCTCGGTCACTCCGGTAGCGCTTCTCCGGTCGGACGCTCGACAGGTTCCCCAAGGAGGGTCCACAGCTCGTCTTCGGTGAGCACGCGCGGGGACTGCTTCGCGTAGGCGAAGATGCGTTCGACGCGCTCTTCGGTCGGCGCAATCCCTCGTCGCTCCAGCCAGAAAATCACATTCGACTTCCCGCTCATCGGCCCGATCTCAATGGTCTGCTCCAATCCGAACCAGTGGGCTGGAACGCCCGAATACACGGTATTGGCCAGCTCAACGTCGTTCTTCCTGTACGCCTTGATGACCGCGGCCGCATGCACGCCGGTTCCTGTCCGGAAGGCATCGCGCCCGACAACGGGGTAGTTGAAGGGGATGGAGATGCCGCATGCGCGCGCGACCGCGCGACAGTACTCGCCGAGCTTGGAGAGATCGCGCCGAATATATCCCATCAGTTGCAGATTCACAAGCAGTTGGTCCATGGGCGTGTTCCCGCATCGTTCGCCAATGCCGAGCGCGCAGCCATGCACGCGATGAACGCCAGCTTCGATGGCGGCGATCGTGTTGATTACACCCAGACCGCGATCCATGTGGCCGTGGAAGTCCATCTTCACATCTTCGCCCGTTTCGGCGATCACCTGCGCGATGAACCGAACGAGCGCCTGAACGCCACGCGGCGTCGCATGTCCGACCGTATCGGCCAGGCAGACGCGTCGCGCCCCACATTCGATAGCTGTCGTGTAGAGCTTGCGGAGCGTCTCCGGATGCGCTCGCGTCGTGTCCTCGGTGACGTACATGACAGGCAGCCCGTGACGCACAGCGAAGGTGACGGCGTCTTCAGTCGCGCGCAACATCATATCGAGCGTCCAATCCTCGGCATACTGGCGGATCGGGCTCGATCCGATGAAGGTGCAACATTCGATGGGAATGCCCACTTTCTCCGAGATCTCAATGATCGGCTCGATATCGGCGCGGACCGTGCGCGCGGCGCAGTTGGGTCGAATCGGGAGGCGAGCATCCACGATCTCCCGGGCCAGGCGCGTCACCGCCTCTACGACGTGAGGGCCAGCGCCCGGCAGACCGAGATCCACCGACTCGATCCCCAAGCTCGCCATTAAGTGCAGAATCTCGATCTTCTCCTCGATGGTCGGATTCGTCACCGATGGAGATTGCAGGCCATCGCGCAACGTCTCATCATCGAATTCGATCTCGCGTAGGGTCGGGACATCCCCCCCCACGCGATTCCAATCGTAGATGAGCGGATGCTCAGTCATACGGACCGCCTCCTTTCCTCGCCCGGACGTGGTGAGAACATTCAACCAACGGCGCCCTGCTTCTGTCAAGCTACGGAGAGGCCGGGTAGGAGCCGAGGATCTTCAGGAAGTCCGTCAATCGGCGCACATCCTCGATTGCCGTGGCGATCGTCGGATCCTCGAGGCTCCCCTCTAGGTCCACGTAGAAGACGTACTCCCACGGGCGGCCGGCGATCGGTCGGGACTCGAGCTTCACCAGGTTGATGTTCCGATCGGCGAAGACCTTGAGCGTGCGCAGCAACGCGCCCGGCACGTTCGGCGTGCTGTAGATGAGCGAGGTCTTGTTCGCCTTCTCGGTGATCGCGTGCTCGGACGAGATGACGAGAAAGCGGGTGTAGTTCCGCGGATCGGACTCGATGCTCTCTACAAGCACAGCCATGCCGAAGCGCTTGGCCGCATCGAGGCTCGCGATGGCCGCCGCATCGCGCAGATTGCTCTCCTTGATGTGCTTGACCGCGCCGGCCGTGTCGTAGACGTGATGGATCTCCCACTCGGGGTGCGCGGCAAGGAAGAGATGGCATTGCGCCATCGCCTGCGGATGCACGTACACGCGGCGGACATCCTCGAGCCGGACGCCTTCGTGCGCGATGAGGTTGTGAACGATCCGAAGCTTCAGCTCGCCGACAATGGCGACATCATATTCCAGGAGCAGATCGTAGTTCTCATGGATGCTGCCGGTCAGCGAGTTTTCAATCGGGATCACGCCGTAGTGGACGCGGCGCGTGGCGACGGCCTCGAAGACGTCGCGGAACGTCGTCTGCGGAACGGCCATGGCGTTCTCACCGAAGTATTGAAAGACGGCTTTCTCGCTGAAAGCGCCGGGCTCACCTTGATAGGCAATCCGAAGCGGCGAGACTTTCACCCAGGCCGCCGGGACGACCGGCTTGTACGAGAGATCGAGCTGCCGTCCGACGACAGGAGCGATCACCTCCAGATCGCGCATGAGTTTCTCGAGTTGCGCGAAGTAGAGACTCTGCGGTCCATCCGAGAGGGCCTTCTCCGGCTCCGGATGCACTTCGACGATGATCCCATCGGCGCCGGCGGCGATAGCTGCTAGAGCCATCGCGGAGACATGTTGCCGATTGCCCGTGCCGTGGCTCGGATCAACCAGAATAGGCAGATGCGTCTTCGTCTTGAGGACGGGGATCAGGCTGAGGTCGAGCGTGAACCGGGAGTGATCGGAGAACGTGCGAATCCCACGCTCACAGAGGACGACATTCTCATTGCCGCGCACGAGGATATACTCGGCGGCGGCCAGGAATTCTTCGAGCGTGGCGGCCATCCCACGTTTGAGAAGGACGGGCTTTCGCTGCTCACCCACGGCCTTGAGCAGCTCGAAATTCTGCATATTCCGCGCACCGATTTGCAACATATCGGCATAAGCGGCGACCAGCTCCACGTGCTCGGGTGAGAGCACTTCGGTCACAACTGGCAGCCCGGTCCGCTCCCGTGCTTCGGCCAAGATCTTCAACCCCTCCTCGCCGAGTCCCTGAAAGCTATAGGGAGATGTGCGAGGCTTGAACGCCCCACCCCGCAGCATCGTAACGCCCATGCGCTTGACCCGCTCGGCGACATCTAACATCATCTCGCGATTCTCCACTGCGCACGGCCCAGCAATGACGACAAACTTCTCGCCACCGATGATTCGGTCGCCCACCCTCACCAGCGTCCGCTCTTTCTTGGCTTCCCAGTTGACGAGTTTCAGTTGAATCGCCATTGGCACGCCTCCTGATTCGGTGAGATTCTCAACGGTCGTCTACGGTGAAATCTTCTTCCGTGTATGGGAGATGTCGGTGTTCGGGGGACCTCAGTCTCGCTCGTCCGCTCCTCGCGGACGAAAGCGAAATGGGGCCGAGAACGAGAGAAGGCAGAAAAGCGGGAAGAGGATCCACGTCGCGTGGATCATCCCTGCCGCGCTTCGCCAGATCTTCGCTACGCGCATCATCGGTCCTCAACAGAAGATGTGAATTTTCAGTATGCGAAAAGCACTCTGCGAATGTCAAGGGGTGTTCCTCTGACTCTGAGCTCGTGACGGAAGAAGGGGGATCTCAAGAGCGCTACGGAGGATGCGATGTTCCCTCTGAAGCTGGTGATACGCGATTTCGGAGCGCAGGATGGTGACTTTCATCCGCGTAGAGGTACTCCTCGATGGGAACGCGAGTGTTTGAAATGCGCCACCTTTGAAGTGGGGAGACGCCTATAGGGAAAGATTTCGGAGCCAAGACGCAGGTCTCCAGATCGTTTCATCGCGAACTTCGACAGAGCGGCTGACCCACGCCCAGGGTCCTCACGCCATCCGAGGATCGCGTAGGGGGCCCTTCATGGATTTCGCCGTTTCAACGTAGGCCTCTCCTGCGAAGCCGGCGGCTTCTCGGTGGACTCCGCTCCTGTCTTCTCCTCACTCGATGGTTCCGTCGGCGGTTGATCTTGCCCTTGCGGACGGCGCTTCAGCGTCGGTCGGTCGCGCTTCTCCGGCGCGCTTCCGGGCGCTCGCTTCTCGTCTAGTCGCCGATGCAGACCTTGAAGTCGAATGAGCCGATCTTTGATCTTCGCGAATTCCGACGTCGTGATGATATACTCCTCCCGCTCAGGAAAGCGCGCGATCAGGTCTTTCACAACCTCGATGCGATCCGGCGTTGGCGGGTGCGACATAAAGAGCTTAGAGATCCCCCCCGGGCGAGTCTTCTGCATGGAGTTGATCTTCTCGAAGAAGGTGAGCAGCCCATTCGGATCATATCCGGCAGCCCAGAGATATTGGGCGCCGAGAACATCGGCCTCTTTCTCCGCTCCGCGGCTGAACTTGAAAAAGGCTGCGTAGATGCCTAGGTCTGACCCCATCATGATGAGCTGGCCGAGGCCGTAGTATCCTCCGCCGGTGAAGATGATCAGCGGAATCTGGAGGAAGCTCAGAAGCTGTGTCTTCGTGAAATTCTCCAGCGCATGTCGCGCGGCGACGTGTGCGATCTCATGGGCCATGACGCCCGCCAGCTCCGATTCGTTCTCAGCAGCTGCGATCAAGCCCGTGTTCACATAGAAGAAACCACCGGGTAGCGCGAACGCATTCACCTCGTCCGAGGCGATGACCTTGATCGTGAAGGGAACTTTCGCATCCGAATGGAGGACGAGATTCTGACCCACGCGGTTGATATACTCGCTGATGATCGGATCATCCAAGATCGGCATGTACCGATCCACCTCAGCGGCCAGCTGTCGGCCGAGTTGCACCTCGCGCTCGAGGCTGTAGAAGTTCCATTGTCGTTTGTTGATGTCGCGCTTGCCGATGAGGCGGGGATCTTCTTTCGGGCTCAGCGGCTTCGTCGTCCTCGACGACGATTGGCTCCACGCCGAAGAGGCGGCAAGCAGACCGAGCGCGATGACGATGAGGACAGCCCTTGTCCATGATGCGGCGTGCATATTCATGCTCCTTGTTTGAACCATGTCGCAAAGGATTATACACCAGATGAGGCGCAAGTGGTATCGCCGGGGATTACTTTTTGCACGGTGGTTCCCTTTTCTCTTGGTCGGAGATTATAATTGTCTCGGGTTCGGGGCGAATCGGGCGGTCGCCGGTAGCCGGTTCGGCCGGCTATTGGAGGAAAGTCCGAACACCGCAGGGCAGCGGGCTGGGTAACACCCAGGCAGGCCGCCCGCAAGGGCGTCCTGACGACAAGTGCAACAGAGAGAAGACCGGCCGATGGCCGCCGACCTCCGATGGGGACGGCGGATCAGGCAAAGGGTGAAACGGTGGGGTAAGAGCCCACCAGCGGGCGTGGTGACACGTCCGGCTAGGTAAACTCCCCGCGGTGCAAGACCAAATAGGAAGGCGCCAGAGGGTGGCCCGCCCGACAATCGTCGGCCGCGAAGCGGCTGTGCGATGGCGTCTTCGGGTAGGTCGCTTGAGCTGACGGGTGACCGTCAGCCCAGAGGAATGACCGCCCTCCCGGCGCGACGCCGCACCGGGAGACAGAATTCGGCTTACAGATTCGTCCCGAACCTGCTCCCCCATACCTGGCGTCAGAGAGTCAGAAGATCCCCCCTGTGAGTTTTCAAGAGGTCATCCCCGCATAAGACCGGATTTTGGAAAATCAAAACTGGGACTCCCTTCGTGCGACGACCTCACCTCGACGCGGCCGGAGAAAATCCCGTCCGACGGATTTTCTCCCATGTCGGCTCTCGGCCTAGCAGCATCTCCACCAAAACTTCCGTCTGCCACAAGGCGAGGAGCTGGCGGTATCCCAAGTGTGAGAGGATGGTGAACAGCAGCAGCTTCATCGTCTCCTTTGTCCCGTAGGTGAAAAGTGAATGATACCCCGCCGAGCGATATCCCATCTCCGACCAGATGCCGAAGAGGATCGCCGAAGTGGAGACGAAAATTCCATAGAGGACGGCCGAGAGGAAGAACAAGACAGCGTATTCGACGCTCAGGAGTCCCAGCGGGAGGCAGACGAGGACGATCACGTATCCGATGAGCTCGATCACGGGACCGAAGATTTCAAACAGCAATTGGTAGGGCATGGCGAGCCATCCGGTCCGTCCATAGCGGCGATTGAAGAGCATATCCCGATAGATGATGAGGAGGTTTTCCACGAGACCTCGATACCATCGCTTCCGCTGTTTCCGGAGGTGGGCGAGCGTCTCAGGGACTTCGGTCCAAGCGATGGGATAGGGGAGGAACTCCACGCGCCCCGGGATCCCCTTATCCCAGGCATAGCGATAGAGCCTGAGGATGATCTCCAGATCTTCAGTGATCGTCCGCAGGGCGTGGCGGGTATATTCGCGCCCGAGCCGGGTGCGCATGTTCTCGGTGAGAAAGCCGCCGACGCGAATCAAGAGATCCCTGCGGTAGAGGGCGAACACCCCAGAGAGGATGAGCAGAGCATTGAGCGCCGCCAGCGCCGTTCGCCCCATGGTGAACGATCGAAGGTATTCGACGAACTGAAGGAGGACGAGGGGCCGCTTCGGCAGGTGTGTCGCGCGCACGCGACCACGTTCGACCATGCGTCCGTTTACGACACCGACCTGTCCGCCAATGGCCATGACCTCCGTCGGGGCCTTTTGCACCGCCATAATGAGCGGCAAAAGCGCGTTCTCGTCAAGGAGCGAATCCGCGTCCACTGTACAGACATAGGGGGTGCGCGCGACGTTGATTCCCGCATTGAGCGCGTCGGACTTGCCTCCTTTCTCCTTGTCCACCAAGATGAGGCGGTGCACGTGAGCGGGTTTCTCTCCGACGGCCTCATATAGGCCCCGAATGGGTTCCGTCTTCAACCACGCTTCGTAGAGCAGATCCCGGCGCACAAGACCAAAGGCTTCAATGAGCACTTCCCGCGTGCGATCCGTCGAACCGTCGTTGACCACGATGACCTCAAGGTGCGGGTACTTCACGCGCAAAAGAGAGCGCACGGATTCGACGATCGTCCGCTCTTCGTTGTAGGCCGGTATGATGAGCGAGACGGGGGGCGTGTAGGGCGAGGCGTAAGCGAGCTCGGGATCAAGTACAGTGCGTTCCCTCAGGAGGAAGCGGAGACGCCAGAAGGCGATGAGCATGAGAAGGAAGTTCACCGTGTTGTACAGCAGCGTATAACCGATGATGAAAAGCTGAGCGAAGACAATGGCCCGGACGAGCATCGCTTCTCTCGCACCTACCAATAGAGAATCCAAACGACCATCGCCCCATAGAGGAAGATGGCGAGCACAAGTGGGCGATCGGTCACAAGCGCCATCTCCGGATTTCCTCCTTCTCCTCTTCGATACACCAAGTACAAATACCGGAAGATCCCATACAAGACGATGGGGATCGTGTACTTCAGCGCGTCGGTGCGAAGCCGCGCGACAGTCTCGCTCGAGAGCGTGTAGAGGGCGTAGGTGACGATCGTCGCTGCTGTCACCGTCGCGATCATCTGGTCCAGAAGGGACGGGGTGTACTCGGCCAGACTCGCTCGGTGCGTGGAGGCAGCGCCCTCAAGCAGCAGCAGCTCGTGCCGACGCTTGCTCAGTGCCAGAAAGAGCGCCAGCAGGAGCGTGCAGATGAAGAACCACGAGGAGATAGGGACGGCAATAGCCTCCGCGCCCGCGACAGCGCGCAGGACGAAGCCTCCGGCGATGGCGAACACGTCGAGGATCACCACCGCCTTCATCCAGAGGGAATAGGCGATTTGTAGCCCGACGTAAGCCAGGGCCACGATCCCAAAGGCGAGATTGAGCCAGAAGGAGAATCCGAGTGCGCCGAGCATCATACACGCACTCACGCCTGCGGCCAAATGCGGCGAGAGCGCTCCGGAAGCCAGCGGTCGTCGTGCTTTCACGGGGTGGAGGCGATCCCTCTCGAGATCGCGAAGATCGTTGAACACGTAGACGCCACTGGAGAGGATACAGAAGAGTCCAAAAGCCGCCAGCGCTCGAAGAAGCGGCCCTCGCTCCAGGAGATGACGCGAGAAGACGAGCGGAGCGAAAAGGATCAGATTCTTCGTCCACTGGTGTGGACGAAGCGAGATCAGAAGGAGTCGTGCCGTCTCGCCCATCAAAAGATCCGCTGTAGGAAGATGAAGGCACGCCACGTGCGTTGCGTGAGCGTATCCCGCCAATAGCGCGCTTCCACGCCCACTCGCCATCGAGCACCTATCCAGGAAGCGAAGCGCGCAGCGGCTTCGTGCGCCCAATAACGAGCGGTGGCCTCATCGGAGAGCCACGCGTAGCCGTAGCGCAGTTCGTACGACCACCGCGGGCGAGCCTCTGATCGGAGCGCCACATACGGCATTGCGGTTCGGATCTTCAGGGTGTTATACCGGAGCGCATCGCGCGCATACCAGTCCCGAAAGACCAATGCCCCGAGTTCCAGAATGCGCAAGGTGCGAGGCCGATAACTCAGCCGCGCGCGTGCCGACCACTGCCAGTTTCGGTCCTGATACCATGCGCGCGCCGCTTCAGCCTCCAGCGCCCATGTCGGATGAAGCGTCCAATGCGCCGCGAGAAAAGCCTGGTGAACGCGCAGGAAGTCCAGCGTGTTCTCCGGCGTCAAAAAGCGTGCCTGAAGGGGGATCAAGCGATATCCCACGCGCGCGCCCTTCCGCGCGTCTTCGTACTGCAGAAGGGCATAAGCGGCATGCGTTCGATTCCCATCTGAATAGTGGGCGAAAGCATACTCTGCTCGCGCCGAGAGGGTGGGGGAAAGGTGCCGAGCATAGGCCATCAGCGCGCGGTTCTCGACGAAAATTCCAAATCGGACATCGGCAGCGAAGCTCCGTCCCATGAAGGGATTTCGCCGGAGTCCGAGGGTGAGGTGGTCGCGTCGAGCGCGATATTCGAGACTCACTTCGTAGCGAGCGAACTCTTCCTCCGGAACCGAACCCGCCGCGTTGTTTCGGAAGAAGGATGCACCGATCTCTCCGGCGAACGACCAGCGCGCAGAGAGTCGGCCATCTACGCCAAGGGTGGGCGTCAGGATCGTGAAATCGTAGATATCGAATCCGCCCGATCGGTTGGCGACGTGGTCCCGGCTGCCTCTGAAAGTTCCGTGAAGCGCCCACGTCTCGCCCAAGGGATACCGCGCGTGCGCCGCTGCTTGTTCCAGGCGATACCGGATGCGCGTCACCGGAATGTCGAAGACACGATCGGCGCGTCCCTCTAGGACTTCAGTCTCCTGTCGGTCATACATCACCTCCAGCGTCGGATGCACCAGGGGCCGCAATCGCCAGTATCCGGCCGAGGCCGTCTCCTCGCCGGGAGCGCGTTCCAGAGCACGTTGGTATTCCTGCAGGGCTTCTCGTCGTCGTCCTTGTCGTTCCAGAAGCTGGCCTCGAAGTGCCGCGACTTCGGGGTGTGCGGGATCAAGCGCGCGCGCTCGATCGAGCCCCTGTGCAGCTCGCTGAAGGTCGTCCTGCGCCAGAGCGATGCGCACCAAGCCAAGCTGCGCTTCCAGATGCTGCGGCTGAAGGCGCAAGGCTTCTCGAAACGCTTCTTCGGCAGCGCGCATCTCTCCTCGCCATCGGGCGATCGTCCCAATCCAGAAATAGTTCTCCGCATTCTGCGGCTGTCGGCGCGCTAGTTGTCGGTAGATCTGGAGCGCCGGCTCTAGCTTTCCCGACATGCGGTAGGCGTCGGCCAAAGCGCGAAGGATCGTCTCGTCTTCAGGGGCAGCGGCGAGAGCGCGTATATAAGCGGCAATAGCGTCGGCCACCTGTCCTCGAGCCATGAAGAGATCCCCCAGCCACCGATCGCGTCCGGGCAGATCCTGACGCGCGCGGATCCAGGCTTCGGCTTCGTCGAATCGTCGGGTGCGAGCGAGGACCTGCAGCCAGAGCTCGATGGCCTCTTCGCTCTGAGGGGCAGTGGCGAGTGCAGCGCGCACATCAGCCTCTGCGTCACTCCATCGCTCCATCTGAAGGAAGATGCGCGCGCGCCCCAAGCGCGCGTCCACATGCTGCGGGGCTTGTGCCAGGACACGCTCGTAGGCGGCGAGCGCATCTGCCACAGCTCCCTTCCACCGAGAGAGCGTAGCGATCCAGAATAAAGCATCCACATCCTGGGGAACAATAGCCACTACTGCTCGGTAGTGCGCGAGAGCTTCGTCCCATCGCCCTTGCTTGCGGCGAATCTCTCCGAGCAAGCGGAAGATCTCCGGATCATCCGGGTGCGCGGCCTCCAGCTCACGGAGACGTCGAGCCGCTTCCTCAAGATCCCCTCGCTCAATGAGCGCTCGGATCGGTTCCAGCGACACCTGCATTCCCGGTGCAATGGAGATCTCTCCCATCGATCGTCCAATTGCTAAGAGGACAAACAGAGCTACATTCATCCTCCTTCCCTCACCAGTCGAAAATCCCGTACGATGATCTCTCCATCTCCCACGCGCTCGTCCGGATCATCGTCAATGACCAGGTGAATCGTCCGAACGTCGGAGAGGGTGAATCGCTCGGTCGCCCACTCCGGTCGAGTGAGATCCACGCGCACCGTGTGCCATCCCGGAGAGAGCCCGCCAAGGGAGAGGCGAAATCGCGCGTACTGTTTCGGATCGATGTTCTTCACATAGATGAAAAGCAGGTCGGGAACTCCCGGCGAGAAGAGACGGAATTCCAGAAAGCGAGCGGCGGACCAGTCGGTGAATTCGACGCCCGCCAAGATCTCGCCATAATCATTCTCGCGCGTCCTGAATTGCCACTGCATGCGGACGCCATCTTCAGCCGAAGTGCGCACGAGTTGACATCCACTGACTTCCAGATACACCTGCCAAGTCTGAGGATCGTTCAGCTCGGGAAATGTGCGCTCCGACGACTCATGGGGCCAGGCAGAAGGGAGATTTGCGCTCTCAAGCGCAGGCGTGGAGAAGCGCGGACGCAGGAGCGCGACCGTGGGTCCCCACGAGCGTACGACTTCGAAATCCTCGGGATGCGCGCGAATCCATTCGGCCACCGGATAGGGCCCCTCATACGTCGGCGGATGGTAAAAGAAGACGTAATCCACTCGATGCTCGACGAGGCGTCGGCGCCACTCGGCGTAAGTCGTCACGCGCGGCAGGTGCTTGAGCTTCACAAATTCCCAGGTCGGGATGTGAACGAGTCGGTTCGTGTGATCCCAACCGTAAAGCAGCGAGGCGTAATCCGGCACCGTATAAGCGATCGTGCTGTGCCGGATGTGATCGGCGACCCATACGAGCGCCCCTATCGCAGGTCCATAATTTTTGAGGAGCGGATAGTTCGCGGTGGCTTCCGGACCGACCCGACCGCTTCGAAGCACCGCAAGGGGGGATTCGACCATCTGTCCCACAGTCGCTGAGGCGGCGAAGAGCGCGGCCATAATGGCGAACGTCGTGACCAGAGCGCGCCCCATTCGCGCGAGGTCATTCAAGAGGGTGAGCAGACCGAGAATAGCCACTCCGCAGATCGCCAGGATGTATCGAGGCTCGCGATACGGATTCAATATCCACCAGAGAGCGATACTCAGGGGCACTGTCGCAAGCGTCCAAAAGAGAAGCCGCTGGCGCTGCCGTCGGGCTCGAAAGAGTGCGAGAAGTGTAGCGATCCACCCCATGGCAAATTGAGGCCCGAAACCGTTCGACCACCCGTAGCTCACTTTCGGCCAGTCGAATCTCGGATCGTCCACATACGTCTCGCGGAATGGATAAAGGATCCAGTGCCATGGCTGTTGGACGAAACGCTGCTCGTGCAGCTCCGAATGATGCATCGAGACCGGACCATCCAGGAACGTCTTGCCTCCAATCCCTACGCGCACAGGATAGACGGGATTCCCAAAGGTCACAGAGTTTCGGATCATCCAGAATCCCCCGCCGAGCAGCAGGCATATGAGCAACGTTCCCGCTCGCGGCCACAGGTGGCGGAGATGCTCTCCGAGGGAGAACTCTCCTCGATTCACGCCGAAGAGAAAGACAACGATCAGCGGGAGACCGAGATAGAGGAACGTGAATTTCACACCGAGCAGGAGTCCGAACGCGAGCGCGAACAGATGCAGCTCCAGCAGCCGTCGGCTTTGCAGATGGAGGACGAGAAAGACGAGGGCTGTCAGGAAGAAGGCCGCCGCGATCACGTCCACCATCGTCGTCAGCGATTGAAGCATGACAAGCGGCGTGAGGACATAAAGCGGCATCGCCAGCGATACCCCGTATCGGAGCCTGAACGCACGGGCCAGACAGACGACGGCCCATCCTCCCATGAAGGCGAAGGGAATCTGCACGGTGTTCAGGTGGATGAAGATCGCTTTGTTCTCACCGCCGAGCAGATAAATCCAGAGCGTGAGTAATTCGCCGACCTTCGGAAAATACGGCTGAATCCACGCAAACGGAAAGGGATCGAGGTTTCGATTCTGCGCATAGGTGAAAACGTCCAGCAGGTGGTAATTGAGCGAATCCACATCGTGAGGCGGCGCCATGCGTTCCAGGTAGAGGATGAAGCCGTAGGCGCTGACCACCAGAAGGCCAAGCCCCAATCCGAGGGAAGAAGGGCGCAGGCCAGTGGAATCGGGCTCAATGCGCGCGCGCGCGAAAAGCCCATAGCTGACGAGGAGTCCGGCTATGATGCCCCAGTTCGTCCACGTGAGCGCCGCAGCCGTCAGATGGTCGAATACTCCGAGGACGATCTGCGAGACGACCATCTGCGTCGAGGTCATCAAGGCTGTAGCCAGTATCCGGTGTGGTCTCTCCAAGGGCAAGGCTCGAATCCACAGCCAGTGTCCCAGGAACACAAGCCCCATCAGGGTCCAGGGCAAATGAAGCGGACGATTCGGAAACGCGAGCAGCATGCGGAGGATCCCGACCCCGAGAAGAACGGCGAGCACAAAGAGGGCATCCGAAGGCCAAAGGAACACGTCGCGCTTCCTTCGAGCTTCCGCGGAACGGCTGCGTCCGTTCAGAGGCTTTCGTACGTGTGGGAAATCGAGGTTCGTCTTCATCAACTCACCACCCCAGCCAATGGCGGAGGATTTTCAGAGTCGCTTCTGCAAGCGACCAGTGCATGAGAATGTACACGGCGAGTGCCGCACCAAGCGAGAAGATGACAAGTGCTTCGCTCCATCGGGACATCTCACGAGCGTGCGGTCAAAAGGCGATGAGCGACCTCTCGGACCTCAGGAACCGGATCGTGCTCCAGCGCCAAAAGCACATCCCGATGCTTCTGAGGATCTCGAATCCAGAGAGCCTGCACGGCCTGAATTCGAAGTTGAGGATCCGGATCTCGCGTGGCTTCCAAAAGCAACATCCGTGCGTCTTCCCCTTCGATCTTCGCCAAGGCGGCGATCGCGGCGCGGCGCACCTCGACGTCCACGCTCCGAAGCGCCCGTTGAAGAGCGGGGATCGCCTGCCGGGAGCCGAGCAGCTCCAGAGCTCGCAGCAGACCGAGCTGCACGGACTTCTCCGAAGTCGTGAGTGCAAGCGACACAAGCGGCTGCGGGTCCTTCTGGTGGAGATCCCTCAGCGCTCCGGCGATGGCTTCCCGATAGGGGGCCTCGGCGATCGCCAGTTGTTCCAGCAAAAGGGGAGTGGCTCTCACCTCATGCAGCTGTCCGAGAATCCGGGCCGCCTCTGCCCGAACGCGATGGTCGGGATCGAGCAACGCTTTCATGGCGGTCGCGCTCACATCGTGGGGAGCGCCTATGCGGGCGATGACGCGCAGCGCTTCTGCGCGCACGCGAGCATCCGGATCACGAGCGAGCACCTCACGGACCAGCTCAAAGTATCGAGCGTCGCTGGCCACACTGAGCCCCTGCAGCGCGTGCCAGCGCGCTTGGCTGTCCTGACTGTGCCGAATAATGTGCACATAGTGTTCGAGCATTTGATCGAAGCTGGGGAGGACGGGGGCTTCAAGACCTTCGACGCGAAGGAACGCGCGGACGCGTTTCACCGTCTCTTCTGATTCGCGATCAAGCAAAGCGCGAGTGGCCGCCAGGACAGCGGGCTCCCTGATCTGAGTGAGCACGCGCGACACATGTTCCGTACCCGGCAGGAGAGCCAGACCAATGCATGCCGCAGCCCGTACTGTGGGCGAGGGATCGTCCAGGAGCTCGACTAACCGTCGTTCGCCTGCGTGTGAATCGCCGAGCTTCCCTAGGCACAAGGCGGCATGTGACTTGACGCGCTCGCTCGGATCCTGCGTCGCTTTGAGGATGGCCGGGAGAGCATCCTGAGCGCGCATCTCGCCCAGAGCTTCAAGAGCTGCGACGCGCACCGACTCGGCGGGATCGTTCAGAGCCAGGAGCAAAGTTCTCACGACCTCTGGCCCGCGATGTCGCATGAGCGCGCGCGCTGCCGCCGCGCGCACAGATGCGGAGGGATCTCGCAAGAAAGCGCAGAGGGCTTCTCGAGCCAACGTCCCTTGACGCGCCGCGAGCACCCGAACAGCTCCTTGGCGCGCTGCTTCGCTCTGAAGACCGTTGAGCGCCTGAACAAGAATGCGCTCATCCGTCGCCAAGTGAGCGAGCGCATCTGCGACGGCTTCCTGCAGGGCGTCATCCCATGTGTCCAAGAGCTTCACAAGAGGCTCAAGTGGTCCTTGATACCCGAGGGCCTTGAGGCTGCGCACAGCGGCCAAGCGAACCGAAAGGTGCGGATCTTCAAGCGCAGCCACTAGGGCGGGAATCACACGGGGGTCCTCGCAGGTGCCGAGCGAAGCGGCAGCCTGCGCGCGCACATCTTCGACCGGGTCTTTGAGGAGTTCAAGAAGCGATTCGCAGACGCGAGGGTCGGGGATCCGTTGCAGGATCGTCGCAACTGCTGCGCGGCAGAGGGCATTCGGATCGCGAAGACGCTCCAGAAGCTGCGGTAGAAAAGCCGTCAGATCAGCGACCTCCATATTCCTGAGGGCTTCGGCCGCCGCTTCGCGCACGACGGTCTCTTCATCGCTCAAGCATTCAATGAGCTGAGGCAGGGCCTCTTTGGCTCGGAGCTTCCCAAGCGCCAGGATCGCGTGCGCGCGAACGGACCACTCCCGATCCTCCAATGCCATGCGCAAAGCTTCGAGGATCCCAGGAGATTGTTCTTCGATCTCTCCAAGGATCTGACAGACCTGAGCGCGCACGCGAAAATCCGCATCTTGCAGTCCGGCGAGAAGCGAGTCTCGAATCCCTGTCCTCCCGATCAGGACGAGCTTCCGTCGTGCGGCTGCGCGCTCAAGCGGATCCTCACTCTTGAGGCGTTCCAGTTGCGCCTGTACGTACCCCAAGCGCTCCAGAACAGCTGCCGTCCGCCGCCGCACGTCCAGATCATCGTCGGTCAAGGAGCCTTCGAGGAATTCTCCAGCCGAAGGTCCAATCATCTCCAGAGCCTCGACGGCCCGCGTTCGGACGATCGGATCTGGATCCGCGAGGGCCAGCCGAAGTGATTCTATGACCTTCTCATCGCCGACCTTCCCTAGGGCTGCAGCTGCTTCCATGCGCACAAGCGCCGAAGGGTCGCGCAACGCTCCTTCCAGAAGCGAATTCACCGCGCGTTTATCCCCAATTCGCGCCAGTGCCCGCGCCGCTGCCGCGCGAACCGATTCCGCGCGATCCCAGAGGCATCGAATGAGACTCGGCACGGCCGTCCGGGACCGGATCTCGCCGAGAATGCTAGCCGCCCACGCGCGTAAATGGTCCGAGTCGGGGTCTCGAAGCGCTTCGATCAGGGGTGCTTCGACGAGCGACCCAAAGCGTATGAGCGCATCGGCGACGCGCGGCGAGACCCATTTATCCGGCTCTCGCAACGCTTCGATGAGCGGCGGAATCGCCTGCGGATCGCGAATCATTCCCAGTGCATGAGCGCAGGCGAGCTTGACGTCCTCGTCCTCATAGGGATCTCTCATGGCTTCGAGCAGAGCCGGGACGGCGCGCGCGCTGCCGATCTCCCCCAGTCGGCGCGCGGCTCCGGCCCGAAGACTCCAGCGAGGTGAGTGGCGGAGGTCGTGGAGATAGTGATCGAGAAGACCCAAATGTTCATAGAGCTTTTGGAACTTCGGTTGCAGAGAGATGTCCACCAGCTCCACGCTCTCGTTCAGCAACCACTCCAGACGTTTCATCCCGAAGGAGCGCTTGAGCCGTTCGGCCAGCTCCGCCACTTCCGCCTCATCCATGCGATCCAGTCCTTCGAGCAAAGCCAGATACTGTTGCCGGAGCCGGGACAGTCGCCACTGGCGCCATCGTCGCCAGGATTCCCGCACAAGGACAATAGCGATCGCCAATATGAGTCCCCCGGCGATCACCACGATGCTCCAGATCAGCCACGTGCGCAACGATTCCGAGGGAATCACAGATTGAGCACCTCCCGGAGCTTCGCCGTGACCTCTTCGATATCGAACGGCTTCACGATATAAGCCTCCGCTCCCGCCTCCAATCCCCAGAACCGATCGCTCGCTTGAGAGCGCGCCGTCAGCATGATGATCGGGATATGGCGCGTTCGCTCCTCGGCTTTCAGGCGCTGGCACACCTGATACCCAGTGATGTCCGGCAACATGATGTCCAAGATGATCGCATCCGGAACCAGTTCACTGGCCCGGCGCAACGCCTCCATTCCTGTGTAGGCTGCTTCGCAGGCGAATCCTTCTGTCCGCAGATGGAAGGCGAGCGTCTCCACCATGTCGGGCTCATCTTCGACGATCAGAATCAGGGGCTTGCGCTCGCGCTGGACTTCAGCCGGTAGCAGAAAGGAGAAGCAACTCCCCTCGCCCACAGTGCTCTCCACCCAAATTCGCCCCTTGTGCGCTTCCACCAGAGCCTTCGTGATGGCGAGTCCAAGGCCGAGTCCCTGCTCGTTGGCAGCCAGCCCGCGATAATAGCCTTCGAAAATTCGCTCGCGCGCCTCTTCCAGGATGCCGATGCCCGTGTCTATGACGTCTACGCGGACCCAGGCTTTCTCAGGATCATCCGGATCTGCATACGGTGTTGCGCGAATCCACACATGCCCTCCTTCGGGAGTGAACTTGATGGCATTCTGCAGCAGGTTGTTAAGGATCTGTTCCAATCGCCCAGCATCCGCGTATACCTTGGGCAGCGCTTCCGCAAGTTGCTTCTCCAGGGTGATCCGCTTTTGTTCGGCGATGGGCTGAAACGTCGCCAGCGCGGCATCAATCACGTGTTCCAGATTCAGAAGCTCGATCTCCAGCTCCAGCCTCCCCCGCCGAATGCGATCGAGATTCAAGATCGTATCCAGAAGGTGAGCCAACTTGTCTGCATTCTTGTTCGCGATCGAAAGGAATCGAAGCTGCTCCGGAGTCAGAGCGCCCGCTTTCTGTGCGAGCAGAATGCCGAGAGCGTTCTTGATGAGCGACAGAGGCGTGCGCAGGTCGTGAGAGATCTGCGAGAGCAAGTCCTGCTTCATCTCATCCAGCTCCTTCTCTCGCGTCACATCGTGGAGGGTGAGGACGGTTCCCCAAGGCTCGCCCGCCGTGCTCCGGACGCGACTGACGTTGACCTTCAGGACTCGGGGGACTGGCGTCGTCACGCGGAATTCCAAGCTCCGCGATACCTCCTGTCCATCCTGCAGCACATCGCAGAGTCCCAGCTCCTCGCAGCGGCGCAGGAATTGGTCGGTCGTCGCTTCCGTTCCAAGACCCAGAATCTCCCGCGCCGCTCGATTGATCACCCGCACCTGGCGCGCTTCATCAATCATGACGACGCCCTCGCTCATGCTCTCCAGCATGGCGCTGATCTTCTCGTGCTCGGCAGCCGCGATCTCGCGCAGCCGACGCAGCGATCCCAACAGTTGATTGGCGACGATGCGCGCGAACGCCTCTTCCGCCGGTGTAAAAGCCTCGGCCTGAGCGCGGACGAGACTTAAGACTCCGAGGATCTCTCCCTCTTCTTCGAGCGGGATGTTGAGAGCTCCCTGTGGTTCCTCGAGGACCAGGACTTGGCTCGGAAGCGCCTCGGGCTCGATCACGCGGACGAGTATCGGCTCCTCAAAGGGGCGGAGGCCTCGCGCAGCTTCCAGCGTGCGCCGCTTCGCATGTTCGAGGAAGGTCTCGCTCACGGCATGACGCGGAATCAGTACCAGCTCCCCTTGGGGTTCCCACCGCAGGATGCTCAGCACGTCATAAGTGATCGCCTTAGCGAGCGCCTCGGCGATCACCTGCAGCACTTGGTTCACGTCGAGGACCCGATTGAGCGAGGCCGTCAGTTCGTACAATAAGCGGAGCTCCGCCACGCGCTTCTCCAACGTCCCAAGCAGCTTCTTATTCTCCTTCTGCAATCGCCAACGATCGAGAGCGCGCGCAGCGACCTTGAGAAGCTGCGTGTGATCGAAGGGCTTCGTGATATAGTCGTAGGCTCCGCTCCGCACGGCCTCGATAGCCGTCTCTAGGGAAGCATAGCCCGTAAGGATGATGACCTCAGTCTCTGGGCTTCGCTCCTTAATCTGCGTGAGCAGATGTATGCCATTGATGCCCGGGAGATTGATGTCCACGATCGCCAGGGCGATTTCCTCGCGGTCCAGAGAAGCCAGCGCTTCCCTCCCGTCGGAGGCTGTAAGCAAGCGGGTGATGCCGAGGTCGGACCAGTTCTTCACCTCTGGAGTGGCGAGCAATCCTTTCAGGAGTTCCTTGAGCAGGACCCTGATGCTCTCCTCATCGTCAACGATTAAAATCGCCCCCATGGGTACCTCCTGCTGCCGTTTATGGTAGCAAGCTCCCGAAGTGCGTGCAAGGTACGAAGCAAGAATGGGGTAAGCGATTTCTTCTCCGCAGGAGGGAGCATTCGCTGACCCGTCTGCGAGCGTTTGAGGAGAAGTCCTTGGGATTAGTGGCGCCCCGAGCGGGACTCGAACCCACAACCTACGGCTTAGAAGGCCGTTGCTCTTTCCCATTGAGCTATCGGGGCGCGCTACAAAGATATCATGTGGCATTCGCTTCTGTCGAGGAGAGGGTTCGCTATCGCGTGCAAATGGTCGGGGCGGGCGGATTTGAACCGCCGACCTCCTGCTCCCAAGGCAGGCGCGCTCGCCAGGCTGCGCCACGCCCCGTCAGTCGAGGCTCTAATCTAACGGATCTCTCAGGGCCTGTCAAATTGGGCCGTTTCGGGCGCGGCGAGATTCTCTGCAAAAGAGGTGCGCGCGTGAAAAAGGGCATGGGCCAGGCGCGCGAGCTCCTCCAAAGTGAGCGTCTCCGCCCGACGCATGGGATCAAGGTCGGCGCGCTGCAGAGCCGAGACCACATCATTCACCGAGAGCCCAACGGCAGCGCGTTTGAGGTTGTTCAGGATCGTCTTGCGCCGTTCAGCGAAAAGCGCTCGGACCAGATCGAAAAAGAAGGATTCGTCGGGGACGTCCGCGGCCGGGCGTTCTCGGATCCGCAGTTGGACAAGCGTCGAGAAGACCTTGGGCGGCGGCCGAAAGGCGCTCGGCGACACAGTGAAAAGGCGCCGACCCTCGCAGAAGTACTGGATGAGAACGGAGAGGGAGCCGTACTGTTTGCTGCCAGGGGGACTCAAGATGCGGTCAGCGACCTCGCGCTGGAGCATGATGGTCATATCGCGGAGACGTGCGCGGAAGCGAAGCATGTGTTGCAGAATAGCCGTCGCCATGCTATACGGGAGATTGCCCACGACGCGCACCGGCGTCGTGATCCCCTCCCGATCGAGAAGTTCATCGAGATTCAGTTTGAGGATATCCCCGGCGATAAGAGTGAGCTTCGCATCCGGCCATCGGCTCGCCAAGTGTCGGACGAGCGCGTCATCAATCTCGACAGCCAGAACGCGAGCGACGCGTTCGCCAAGGAGTCGGGTCAAGGCTCCGCGTCCCGGCCCGATCTCCAGGACGATGTCCTCGGGACGAAGTTCAGCAGCTTCCACGATCCGGCGGCCAATGCGCGGATCAGCCAGGAAATGTTGTCCGAGGCGTTTTCGAGTCCGCATGTGCGTCGCCTCATCCGGTGCGCCGCGTGCCCGGCAAGCGTTCAGATCTCGGGATAGGCCGTGATCTCAATGTCCTCACTCGAACGCACGACGTTGACGATCCTCACCGAGAGCGCGCGATCGAGCGTCGCGATGTCTGTACCGCCGACAGCAGGTATAGCATGTCGCCCGCCGATGATCTTCGGAGCGATGAAGATGGTCAGCTTGTCGGCGAGCCTCTGTTGAAGGAAAGCGGCATAGACCTCCGCACCGCCCTCGACCAGAAGGCTCGTGATCTCGCGACGGCCCAGCTCCTCCAAGACGGCCAAAAGGTCCACGCGCCCGTCGCGGGCGGGAACCGGGATAACCGAGGCGCCGTGCTCCCCCAAGAGCTGCGCCTTCTCCCCAGGCGGATCCGTTGTGAAGACCCACAGCGGCCACTGCCGAGCCGTGTGCACGAGCTTCGATGTCACGGGGATGCGCAGGTGCGAATCCACCACAACGCGAACCAGAGGCCGATGGCGCGGGCGTCCCAAGCGAAGAGTCAGCTCCGGATCATCGGCGAGCACTGTGCCGATGCCAACCAGAAGAGCATCGTATTCGTAGCGGAGGCGCTGAACGGCGTGGCGCGAGGCTTCACTTGTGATCCAGCGGGAGTGGCCGGAAGCCGTGGCAATCCGGCCATCGAGGCTCATAGCGATCTTCAGATGCACAAACGGACGGCCAGAGGTAATGTAGCGAACGAACTTCTCATTCAACTGGTGCGCTTCGGCTTCAGCCAGTCCCACCTCCACGCGGATGCCCGCGCGACGCAGAGCCTCGAAGCCCCGCCCGCAGACCTGAGGATTCGGGTCCTTCATCGAGGCGACGACGCGTACGATGCCCGCGCGGATAATGGCCTCAGTGCAGGGAGGAGTGCGCCCGTAGTGGCAGCATGGCTCCAGATTCGTATAGAGCGTCGCTCCACGCGCCTGCTCTCCCGCTTCTTCGAGCGCGAGCACTTCAGCATGTTTCACGTCAGCATACCGATGCACTCCGCGGCCGACGATGCGTCCATCTTTGACGACAAGGGCTCCAACCAGAGGGTTCGGGCTGACTTCCCCTTTGGCGGAAGCCGCCAGATCCAAGGCCAGGCGGATGTAATCTTCATCCGTGGGTGCAGAGGTTGTAGAAGGGGAGAATCCAAGTGGAGAACTCGCGCGCCAGAGACTCGCTTGGTTGACACTCACCCACATTGCGGTCACAATTATACTGATTCGATTGCCGGAGGAGCAACGAGCGAGACGTGGCGAGGGGCCAAAAGAGCATTTATCTCTGCCAGCACTGCGGGTATCACGCATCCAAGTGGTTGGGGAAATGTCCGAGCTGTGGAGAATGGAACTCCCTTGTTGAGGAGAAGGTCTCTTCGCCGGAAGGGGAGCGTCGTCGCCTTGGTCGCTCGGGTCGCGCCGTGCCGAAGGCCTATGCGGAGATCGAACATCAGGCGGACATTCGCTGGACAAGTGGCTTTCCCGAGTTCGATCGCGTCCTGGGGGGCGGGATCGTCCCCGGTAGCGTCGTGCTCGTCGGCGGTGATCCGGGGATCGGCAAAAGCACGCTCTTGCTTCAGGTCGCCGCTCAATTGACCCGCCGTTATGGAGCGGTGCTCTACGTCTCTGGCGAGGAGTCAGAGCGGCAGATCAAGTTGCGGGGAGAGCGCTTGGGCTTGGACGCGCGAGCGCTTTATGTCCTGACGGAGACCTGTTTGGAGTCCGTGTGTGAGGGGATCGAGACGGTGCAGCCTTCGGCCGTCATCGTTGATTCCATCCAAACGATCTTCTCCGAAGCGCTCGAGTCGGTGCCGGGGAGCCTCGCACAGGTGCGCGAAGCGGCGGCGCAATTCCTCAGGCTGGCCAAGAGTCGTGAGATTCCGATCTTCCTGATCGGGCACGTGACCAAGGAGGGGCTGATCGCTGGTCCGAAGGCGCTCGAGCACATTGTGGATACGGTCCTCTACTTCGAGGGCGAGCGCCACCAGAATCACCGTGTGATCCGCGCGGTGAAGAACCGCTATGGAGCGACTAACGAAGTAGGTGTCTTCGAGATGACGGCGCAGGGATTGGTGCCTGTGGCCAATCCCTCGGCGATGTTTCTGAGCGAACGTCCAGTGGGCGTCTCGGGATCGGTCGTCTCGGCCTGCATGGAGGGAACGCGCCCGATTTTGATCGAGCTGCAAGCCCTGGTGGGGCCGAGCGGCTATGGGACAGGGCGGCGGATGACACAAGGAGTGGATCCCTATCGGGTGGCTCTGCTGCTGGCTGTGCTGGAACGGCGAGCGGGCGTGCACTTGGCCGGATGCGACGTCTTCGTCAACGTTGCCGGGGGGATCGCTGTGGATGAACCGGCGGTGGACTTGGCCATCGTGGCCGCCGTCGCCTCCAGCTTTCGTAATGTGGCTCTGGATGCGCAAACAGTCATCTTCGGGGAGGTCGGATTGGCGGGAGAGGTGCGAGCTGTCTCGGCGGCTCCGGCGCGTGCGCGCGAAGCAGCTCAAATGGGCTTTCGACGCCTCATCCTGCCGGAGAACAATTGCCGAAGCGTAGAGGCTTCGGAGGCGCTTGAAGTCGTCGGCGTGCGTTCGATCTTCGAGGCCCTCGATCTCGTGCTCTCTGAGTAATCGGGGGGTATCGAGCGCGCGTCGGGAAGTCTTTGGTGGATCGCCTCGGAGGGCTTTGTGCGATCTATAGATCGTGCGGGGCTCCGTCCATGCTATGTGGCGGCGATCGGAAGGAGCCAACATGAACGTGAATTGGGATGTCCTTTTGATCCGAGTCATCTTCGTGGGGATTTTGCTCATAGCTGGGTACTTCCTTCGCCCCATCGCTCACGATGCGCGTCTCTCGATGGGGGCGGCCGCAGCGCTCGCTCTCGCCATCATCTTCTTTGAGACGCGCGTGCGCCGGGCGTCGCTCCGGACGTTGATCGGGGCGGCTATGGGCTCCATCCTCGGTATCATTGGCGCCACGCTCATTGGTTTTCTCATCACTGTTCAGGGCGCTCTGCCCTCGGATGTGCGCGCCTATGTGACGCTGGTCCTTCTGCTGCTGATGGCATACGTGGGGTTGATGGTCGGCGCCGCCAAAGGGGAGTTCCTCGATCTCTCAGCTCTCGGAGGATTCTTCCGCGAGCGCAGTTCACGGAATATGAAGATCCTCGATACGAGCGTCATCATTGATGGGCGGATTGCCGATATTGTGGAGACGGGATTCCTCGAGGGCGTCCTCGTGATCCCCAATTTCATCCTCCGAGAGTTGCAGCAGATCGCTGATTCCCCGGATGCGCACAAGCGCAATCGCGGCCGGCGCGGATTGGATATCCTGCAGCGGTTGCAGACCAAGCACGGAGTCATGGTCCAATTTTCCGATATGGATTTCCCTGAGCTTCGAGACGTGGATCAGAAGCTCATCGAGCTGGCCAAGCAGTTGGACGCCAAGATCGTGACCAATGATTTCAATCTCAACAAGGTGGCGCAGTTGCGGGGAGTCGAGGTCTTGAACATCAATGAGCTGGCCAACGCCTTGAAGCCGGTCGTCCTGCCCGGCGAGACCATGCGCGTCTTCATTCTCAAAGAGGGGAAGGAGGCTAATCAGGGGGTCGCCTATCTGGACGATGGGACGATGGTCGTCGTTGACAATGCGCGCAAGATGATCGGCAAGACGATCGAGGCGACCGTGACCAGCGTCCTACAGACGACGGCGGGGAAGATGATCTTCGGACGATACGTCGAGGACACGCGCTCGGCGCGCGGCTCGTGAGCCTCGTCAGGAGTGGGGGACTCTTTGCGCTTCTCTGGGGTCCCCACGCGATCTCCGGATCGCGTGGAGTACCGTCTTGTGCGGAAGCAGGGCGAGTGTGAGCCTGGACACTGTCGCTATCGTTGTCGCGGCGGGACAGGGGCGGAGAATCGGCGGGGATGTCCCGAAAGCTTTCCTTTCGCTTTTGGGGGAGCCGATTCTGGTGCGCGCGCTTCGACCCTTTGAGGCGTGTCCGGAGGTGCATCGCCTCGTGGTCGTGGTCCCCGCTGAGATGCAGGCGCGCGCCGAGCAGATGCTTCGCGCGGTCCCTCTGACGAAGCTCGCCGCTGTGGTCTCCGGTGGGCCTGAGCGCTCGCACTCGGTCTTTCGCGCCTTGCAGCTGATTCCGCGCGAGACGGTGGATATTCTCCTCGTGCACGATGGCGTTCGCCCTTTCGTCACGTCCGAGGAGATCGCACGCGTGATCGCGCGGGCGCGCCAGACAGGAGCTGCACTTCTGGCCATCCCTGTCGCTGAGACGGTGAAAGAGGTCGAGGGCGAGCGCGTCATTGGCACTTTGGACCGTCGGCGGCTCTATCTGGCGCAAACCCCGCAAGCATTCCGCGCTTCGATCCTCTTTGACGCGTATGAACGAGCGATGCGCGAAGGGATCAGAGCGACCGATGACGCCGCGCTCGTTGAAGCGTGCGGCATCCCCGTCTTCATCGTCGAGGGCTCGAGCCGCAATCTGAAGATCACCTGGCCCGAAGATATGGAGATGGCCGAAGCGCTTCTGCGCGCGAGGGCAGAGCGATGAGTGGGCGCGTGGGCATCGGGTACGACCTCCACCGATTGGTGGAAGGACGACGGCTCATCCTCGGGGGAATCGAGATCCCCTTCTCCAAAGGATTGGCGGGGCATTCCGATGCCGATGTCGTTCTTCACAGTCTCTGTGATGCGTTGTTGGGCGCGGCGGCGCTTGGGGATCTCGGGCGGCATTTCCCGGATACTGATCCGCGCTACAAGGACATCTCGAGCGCCAAGCTTCTGGAAGCCGTGCTCACTGAGATCGAGCGTCGCCGGTTCGAGATCGAGAACGTGGACGTGACAATCTTGGCCGAAGCCCCTCGCCTCGCGCCTGTGCTCGAAGCCATGCGCGCTCGGGTAGCCGAGCTGCTTCGGATCCCGCCGGATCGCGTCAACATCAAAGCGAAGACCAACGAGGGTGTGGGAGCTGTCGGTCGCGGGGAGGCAATCGCGGCATACGCTGTGTGCCTGCTGCGCGAGAGATGAGCGATGCGCGTCGTTGATCTGATCCGAAAGAAGCGGGACGGGTACGCGCTCACACCTGAGGAGATCGCCTTCCTCATTCGTGGATACACGCGCGGGGAGATCCCCGATTATCAAATGGCCGCCTTCTTGATGGCGGTGGTGTGGCGGGGCATGACGCCGGAGGAAACACTCGCGCTGACGGAGGAGATGGTGCGCTCGGGATGTACGCTCGACTGGTCACACCTGCCCGAGGCGAAAGTGGATAAGCACAGCACCGGCGGCGTGGGCGATAAGACCTCGCTCGTCCTGACGCCGATCGTCGCAGCGGCCGGCGTGCGTGTGCCGATGATCTCCGGACGTGGCCTGGCGCATACGGGCGGAACGCTCGATAAGCTGGAATCCATCCCAGGATTTCGCGTGCAGCTTCCTGTGGAGACGATCCGACGCGTGGTCGAGCAGGTGGGAGCTGTGCTCGTCGGGCAGAGCGAGGAGCTCGTCCCGGCCGATCGCAAGCTCTATGCGCTGCGCGACGTCACGGCGACGGTGGAGTGCCTCCCGCTGATCGTGGCCAGCATCATGAGCAAGAAGATCGCTGAGGGTCTGGATGCGCTCGTCCTCGATGTCAAAGTGGGGAATGGGGCGTTCATGAAGACCGAAGCGGAGGCACGCGATTTGGCCGAACGGTTGGTGGACGTCGGGCGTCGTTTGGGCAAGCGCGTGCGCGCGCTGATCACGGATATGAATCAGCCGCTCGGGCGCGCTATTGGCAATGCTCTGGAGGTGATCGAGAGTGTGGAGACGTTGAAGGGACGAGGCCCGGAGGATCTGCGCGCCCTCTCCGTAGAACTGGCGGCACATATGCTTCTGTTAGGCCATCGGGCGACGAACTTGGATGAGGCCCGAGAGCTTGCCGAACGCCTCCTGCAGAGCGGAGCGGCGCTGGAGAAATTCCGACAGATCATTGAGGCTCAAGGAGGAGATCCGCGCGTCGTGGACGACTACACGCGCCTGCCTCAGGCGCGCGGCCGATGGGACTATCGCGCGGACGCCGAGGGCGTGGTGGTCGAAGCTCATGCGGAGCGGCTCGGCCTCGCGTCTATGCTGCTGGGGGCCGGACGCGAAGACTTGCACTCGACTATTGATCCCGCCGTCGGCCTCGTCCTTCACAAAAAGATAGGCGAGCGCGTCGCGCGCGGCGACGCGCTGTGCACGCTCTATTACAACAGCGAGGAACGGCTCCATCGAGCCGTGGAGTATGTTCGCGCAGCGTTCGTCGTGGGATCTTCGGCGCCTCCACCCGATCCCTTGATTAAAGCCGTCGTATGAGCATCCCGTTTCCCGAGGGCTCCTGAGTCTTACGCTGCGCGGACATATCTTCACGGGAGATTGGGGAGCTTCGGGAAGCGACGGCTTCAAAGATCAAGGAGGGAGGATGAATACCGATCGGACGTTTCGGATGAAAATCGGGATCGTCCTCGGAGCGTTGGTCATCGGAGGAGGGGTGTTCTCCTTCGCCGTTCGAGGGGCGACAAGGCCGGCCTCATCGCCGGAAGCGAGAGCAGCTCTACCCTCGCCGAGGAACGAGATCATCGGGATTGCTCACTCTGATGAGCGGTCGGCATCCGATCTGCGCGATCGCGCGCGCGCGACCTCGATCCCGTGGACGACGCGGGCGATCGGCCTGATCGGCATTCTCGTCATCTTGGGGATCGCGTTCTTCCTCTCGAATAGTCCGCGCGATGTGAGCCCGCGAATTCTCCTGTGGGGCATGGGGCTGCAAATCGCGCTGGCGATGCTCGTTCTCCGGACTTCTCCGGGGCGTTGGTTCTTCGATCGGCTCGGTGATGTGATCCAACGGCTTCTCGGATTCGCCGTCGAAGGGGCGACATTTGTCTTCGGCCCGCTGGCGGGGGAGAGTTTGGGCGTCATCTTCGCTTTTCGCGTGCTGCCGACGATTATTTTCGTCTCCTCCTTCTTCTCGATTCTCTACTATCTCGGCATCCTGCAACGGGTCGTGCTCGGTATGGCCAAGGTCATGGCGTGGACGATGAAGGTGAGCGGGGCCGAGAGCTTGGCCGCGGCGGCCAATGTCTTCATGGGGCAGACAGAAGCCCCGTTGATCATCGCGCCTTACGTCCCTTCGATGACGCGTTCGGAGTTGCTCTGTCTGATGCTCGGGGGCATGGCGACGATCGCCGGCGGCGTCATGGCCGCTTATATCGGGATGGGGGTGAATCCCGTCTATCTGCTGACGGGAAGCGTGATGGCGGCACCGGGAGCCATCATGATGGCGAAGATCCTGATTCCGGAGAAGGAGGAACCGCTCACGCGCGGCGTCGTGCGGATCGAGGTGAAGACCGAGGATCGCAATGTGATCGAAGCGGCAGCGCGTGGAGCTGGCGATGGCGCGCGCCTGGCCATCAATGTGGCGGCCATGCTCATCGCCTTCATCGCTTTGATCGCCCTGGTGAACGCCATCCTCGGATTCCTGCATGCGCGGGTGAGCGTCATCCCCCCGAACCTGCAATGGATTCTCGGATGGCTCTTCGCTCCGCTCGCATTCCTCATGGGTGTGCCGGCGTCGGATATTACAGAGGTGGGGAATTTGCTCGGGCAGAAGCTCATCCTCAATGAGTTCGTCGCCTATACGGAGCTGGCCCGCATTCAGTCGGACCTGCATCCGCGCTCCGTGATGATCGCCACATACGCGCTCTGCGGATTCGCCAATTTCGCCTCCATTGGCATTCAGATCGGCGGGATTGGCGGGATCGCGCCCCATCGGCGGGGGGATCTCGCTGAGTTAGGGGTGCGCGCGATGATCGGGGGCTTTTTGACGACGTGCTTGACGGGGACGATCGCCGGGATCCTCAATTGACCCCACAAGCGGTTTCCGTCTAGCATGGACGGCGGAGGAGTCGCCGAACCGTTCGGGAGGGCGAGCGAGGTGATGAGATCGCTTTACGAGCGCGTTCACGAAGCGGCGCGGTTCATCCGGGCGCGAGGTTCAGTGTCTCCGGAAGTAGGTCTTGTCTTAGGCTCGGGACTCGGAGCCGTGACCGAGATGCTCTCGGAAGCCGTCGTACTTGAATACGCGGAGATCCCCTTTTTCCCCACGGCCACCGTCGTCGGACATCCGGGACGTCTCTGGCTCGGTTCAGTGGAGGCGACTCCCGTCGCCGTGCTGCAGGGTCGGTTCCATTACTACGAAGGATACTCGATGGAGGAGGTGACGTTTCCGATTCGCGTGCTCGGTGTGCTCGGCGTGCGATACCTGATTGTGACGAATGCCGCCGGAGGGATTGCTCCTCGTTTCCCTCCCGGCTCGCTCATGCTCATTGCCGACCACCTCAATCTGATGGGAGCGAATCCGTTGCGGGGTCCGAATGAGGAGCGCTTCGGCCCGCGTTTCCTCGATCTGACAGCCGTGTATTCTCCGCGACTTCGGGCGCTCGCCCGTGAGGTCGCGCGTGAGATCGGTCTGGGCGTCGAAGAAGGCGTGTACGCAGCCGTGAGTGGGCCAAGCTATGAGACGCCGGCCGAGATCCGCATGTTGCGCTATTTGGGGGCGGATGCTGTTGGGATGTCCACCGTGCCCGAGGCGATCGTCGCGCGGCATATGGGGATAGAGGTCTTAGGCATTTCGGTGATCGCCAATATGGCGGCGGGTCTTGCGGAACATCCGCTTCGCCATGAGGATGTGTTGGAGGCCGCCGAGCGCGCCGGAAGGACGCTTGCCGAGTGGCTCGCGCGACTCATTCCTCGCCTGCGAACGATCGAAAAGGAGCAGTCATGAGGGATGTTCGATATCCGTTGTCGCGCGTCATGATCATCGGGATCTGCGGGGGCACCGGATCCGGCAAGACGACCGTCGCCCAGAAGATCCTGGAGGCGGTCGGTGCTGATCGCGTCGTCTATCTCCAGCAGGATGCTTACTACAAGGACCTGAGCCACTTGCCCTTAGAGACGCGCCACACGCTCAATTTCGACCATCCTGACGCCATCGACACGGACTTGCTCATCCGACATATCGAGGAGTTGCGGGCAGGGCGGGCCATCGAGCAACCGATCTACGACTTCACGACGCATACGCGCCGGCCGGAGACGCGACACATCGAGCCTCGACCCATCATTCTCGTCGAAGGCATCCTCGTCTTCGAGAATCCACGACTGCGCGCGCTCATGGACTTGAAGATCTTCGTGGATACAGCCGACGACATTCGCTTCATCCGTCGGCTCATCCGCGACATCTCCGAACGCGGGCGCACGGTCGAATCTGTGATCAAGCAGTATTTGGAAACGGTCCGCCCGATGCATCTGGAGTTCGTTGAGCCGAGCAAGCGGTATGCGGACATCATCATCCCCGAAGGGGGGTTCAACGTGGTCGGGATTGATCTCATCATCGAGAAGATCAGGGCCTATTTGGCCGGAATCGAGAAGCGGGAAGGAGTGACGCGATGACAGATACGGAACTGATTGCGCAGGCCAGGGCAGCGCGCGCCTTCGCCTATGCGCCGTATTCGAACTTCGCCGTAGGAGCTGCAGTGCTCACCGCCGATGGGCGCGTCTTCACCGGATGTAACATCGAGAACGCGAGCTATGGATTGACCATTTGCGCGGAACGTGTCGCCCTCTTCAAAGCGATTTCCGAAGGCGTTCGCGAGTTTCGGCGCCTCGCCCTTGTCGCTGAGACGGAGGTCCTCATCTCTCCCTGCGGTGCCTGTCGCCAGGTGTTGTGGGAATTCGCGCCGGATCTTGTCATCATCTCGGCCAATTATGCCGGCGAAGTGCGCATTGAGCCCCTGCGCGCGTTACTCCCGGAGCCATTTGAGAAGTGGATGCTCTGACGCCCAACGCTCAGGCGAGTCGGCTAAGGTGGATTCACCGCGCGGGAAGTTTTCGACGATTGTGATGACACCACGCGCCGAACGCAAGATCTGATCCCCTCCGCGCTATCCCTTTCGGACTTCGTGCACGATCGTTTGTCCCTCGTACCCACAACGGAGGGTCACCCCCTACGGTTTCGTGAATGCGCTTTCGGCTGCCAGCCCCGACAGGTCCAAACACTCGAACGCCACAAGAGCTAAGTCCCAACCGGCGCTTGGGTGAGGGTGCCCCTTCTCGCTTGATCCTGAGCGCTTCTTTACCGCTTCGATCCTGGACCACTGATGGGGACGCCGGAAGTTCCCAGCGTCCCTCCCGCTCACTTCACTTTGATCTCCACCTGTCGCGGCCTGGCCTCCGGTTTCTTGGGGATCAGGACCCGCAGCACGCCATCGCGATATTCCGCGCTGATGTTCTCGATGTCCATGTTGGGCGACAGCGTGAAGCTGCGGCTGAAGCGCCCGTAGGGACGCTCCACGCGATGGTAACTCTCGGGATGGTCTTCATGCTCCAATCGGCGCTCTCCGCTTACGGTGAGGACGTTCTTCTCCACGCTCACTTGAATCTCATTCTTGTTGATGCCCGGCAGATCGAAGAGGATCTCCAGGCCGTCGGTATTCTCGTAGATGTCCACGGCGGGCGTCCACCCACCGGCCGCTTCTTCCTCAGGGCGCGTGCGGAAGACTTCGCGAAAGAGCCGATTGATCTCCTCCTGAAGATTCATCAACTCGCGGAACGGATCCCCTCGCCGAATGCGCATCATAGCCTCAACCTCCTCATGAGATGCTTCCTGTATGATCTTATTCTCTTTCACGAAAATCCTCAAGTGGGGACTTCCGCTCACTGAGCCTTACTGCTGATGAGGGACCAAGCACTCAGGGGGCTTCATACGGTGCTCGCGTGAAGAGGTGTCAGTGCCTCTCCTCGGGCCTCTTGGAGTGAGAGTCCCGAAGGCAGCTTCCAGCATGTCGTTTGCATCTGTTACAATAGAAAAGTGCGACTCCTCCGCACGGGGGCAGAGGAGGGTGGCGAACATGAGGCTTTTTGTGGAGCGCGTGGCTCTCGATCTGGGAACGGTCACAACGCTTATTTATTCCTTGCGGCGGGGGCTCATCTTGCATGAGCCTTCGGCCGTTGCCGTGAACCGCTTCACGGGAGAGATCATCGCCATCGGACGCAAGGCCTTGGAGATGCTCGGGCGAGAGCCTCACGATGTGGAGATCCACCGTCCGCTGCGGCATGGGACGATCGCTGATCTGGATCTGGCTGAGCGGATGCTGAAGCACTTTCTGGAGCCTATCTGTCGGAATCGGTTCCGTCGGATTCACCTGATGGCGACAATCCCGGGCTCGGCGACCGACGCTGAGCGCAATGCCTTGATCGAAGCTGTGCGCGAGGCCGGAGCCCATCGCGTAGATCTCGTTGAGGAGGGGCTCGCGGCGGCTTTGGGGGCGGACGCCGTCGCTCCCAATGGCTCCGCTCGCATGATCGTAGATATCGGGGGAGGGACGACGACGATCAGCATCGTTTCTCAACATGGCCTCATCGCATCCGAGACCCTCTCGGTCGCCGGGAACGATATGACCGACGCGATCCGCGAATATGTGCAGAAGCGATATGACCTCGTGATCGGGGAGCGAACGGCGGAGTGGATCAAGATCGAGATCGGATCGGCTCTCCCGGAGGGAGAGGGTCGCACGGTCAGAGTTTACGGGAAGTCAGTGCTAGGAGGAGGAGCGGAGGGCATTCTGCTTCACAGTCGCGAAGTGGCCGAAGCACTCGAACCCGTGGTGCGCATCCTCCGGGATGGAATTCGAGCGGTCTTGGAGCAGGCGCCGCCAGATGCCGCGCACGATGTCTGCGAGAGTGGAATCGTGCTGAGCGGAGGAGGATCGCTTCTGCAGGGACTGGATCAGTGGTTGAGCAACCAATTGCAGATGACCGTCATTCGCGCGGAGCGTCCCATCGAGGCGGTCGTCTTGGGATCTGCCCGCTTGCTCCAAAGTCCTGAACTGTATAAGCAGTTGCGCGTGGTCGAGCGCGCGACTTACTGGTCGGAATTGTACCAGAGCGCTCTCCGTGTTCTAGAAGGCTGAGGCGTCGGCCACAGAAAGAGTCCATATGTTCACCACAGCAGCGCAAGAGATACACGTCCTCCACCGCAGGCGGAACGTCCCGAAAAAGCGAGAGTCGGCGCTCAAGCGTCGGCGCCCTGGTCCGCTCTTGTCGGGTGTGAGATTTGCTTCGAAGTTGGCGTCGGTTGAACATCAAACTGGGAGGTGAAGCGATGATGAGACGGACGCTGAGCCTTTTGATGATCGTCACGATCGCTTTCGGAGCAGTTGCCTGGGCTGCCCAGAAGGAGCAGCGTCGTCAAGTCACCTTCACAGAGGATGTCCTTGTCGGTGGTCAGCTCCTCAAGAAGGGAACGTACACGGTCACGTATCAGCCGGGCGTGGAAGGACAAGCGACATTCACGAGAGGCGGGAAAGTGGTCGCGCAAGTGCCCTATCGGCTGGTGCGGTTGCCACAGAAGGCTACAACTGATTCGATGACATATCGGCGGACAGGACCACAGCCCATCCTCACGCGGCTGACCTTCGCGGGGCAGCTTGAGGCGCTCGAATTCGAAGGCGGTCAGTCTGAATAAAAAAGCATGAAAGCGCTGGATCCGGGCGGGGACGCGCGCGATCCGGCGCTTTTTTATCCGCCTTTGACCCTCCGGATTTGAGCCGATCTTCCGGCGAAGAGGAAGCTTGACAATGATGCGGGTCGTCTTTAAAATGCGAAGTCGCCTGCAATGATTTCGACGGGATAGGGAGGGAAGCGATGCGGACGGTCGGCTCTCGGGGAGTACGGTTCGCAGAGGTCCTCGCCTTTATTCTCCTTTTCGTCCCTCCGGTACTCATCGCTGATCGAACCGGAGCGTCTTCCCAAAAGAAATGGCCACGTCATATCGGCCTTCTCGCTCGGGGACACAGTGAGCCTGAGCTGGCTTTGCAAAATGGGCGAAATCTCCTTGAGGACCGAGAAGAGGAGGGCGGACGTTGGAGAACATCGTGGCCGACGGGGCTTGCTCGTGGAGATTTCAATGGGGACGGACTTCTAGACATTCTCATCAGCTATGCCCGCGTGGGTGGAGGAGAGCTAGCCCTTCGGTTCGGGAATGGGCGTGGGGACTTCACAGCGCCGCTTCGGATCCCTCTGACTGGGCAAGAGCCATCGGCGCTTCTGGTCGAGGATTTCGATCAAGATGGTGCCCTGGACGTCGCCGTCGGATATGCTGATCAATTGGTGATCTCAATCTACCTTGGGACAGGGCGTGGGACGCTACAATGGAAGGAAGACATACGCTTAGGTTTAACCGTCAGTGGACTTGCCGTGGGTGACTTCAATCGCGATGGAGCCTTAGATCTTTTGGCCTCTGCGTCGGATTCTCCTCTCTTGGCCTTCCTTCCCGGCGATAGGCGCGGAGGATTTCAGAGTGCGTGGTTCTTCTCACTTCGCGCTGAGGAAGCTGTCTTTGGACTCGGAGAAATCCAGGTCGCAGACGTGGATGCCGATGGATGGCTGGATGCCATAGTGCTCTGTCAGGGAGGTGCGTCTGGAGTCGCTATCCTTTATGGGATGGAGGGAGGGAAGTTTTCATATCCGCAGTTCCTCTCGGTGGGTGTTGCTCTGGAGGGGCTCGTCGTTGGCGATTTCGATCAGGACAAACGATTGGACATCGCTGTGACGGATGCTGCCAATGGCACCGTTTTCGTGCTGCGCGGTCAGGCTAAACGGGTGTTCTCCCTTCCGGTAAGCTTCCGCGTGGGATCAGATCCTGGTCCGCTCACTCTGGCGAATCTGAACAACGATGGATATCCCGATTTGGCTCTCGTCGAACGCGGGAGCAATAGCGTCTCGATCCTGTTGGGAAACGCCGATGGGACCTTCGATCTTTCGATGAGCTACGACGTGGATGGTCCTCCGGTCGCGATCGTGGCTGGACGATTTCGTTCCAGCGCGCTCGATGATCTGGTCGTTGCCAAACAGGGAGGAACAACTGTTGCTGTCGCGCTCAATGCGCCGCCGACGATCGTCGTCACGACAACGGCGGATGAGGTGCGGCAGGATGGGCGGGTGAGCTTGCGTGAGGCGATTCTAGCGGCCAATGGGAATCCGCCGAATTCGGATGTGCCTTCGGGTCGAGAGAAAGCACCGGATGTGATCGGATTCAACTTACCGGAGGCAGAGAAGTCCGGAGGGGTCTTCCGAATTCGCGTGAGCGCGGAACTTGGCCCTCTTCCTCCGCTTGCTGATGGAGGCACGACCATTGATGGGACGACGCAGGGAGGATTCTCCGGCACGCCGATCATCGTCTTAGATGGTTCGCAAGCGGGCGCCGTGGATGGAGTGACCATCACTTCGAGTCTGAACGTCGTGCGGGGTCTGGTTATTGTTGGGTTTGGCGGCGCTGGGATTCGGATCGTCGGTGGGGAGAGGCCCGTCACGGGGAACATCATCGCCGGATGCTATATCGGCACAGATGCTTCTGGGCAACGGCCTCAGGGGAATGGCTTGGCAGGCATTCTGCTCTCCGGCGATAGTGTGAGCTATACCCTCATAGGAGGAACGGCGGAGGCCGATCGGAACGTCATCTCCGGCAATGGCGGGGATGGGATCGAAGTGCGAGGGCTCGTCCGGAATACGCAGATCGTGGGAAACTACATCGGCGTCGCCGCCGATGGGCGAACATCTGTGCCTAATGGAGGAAGCGGCGTATTTCTGGCGGGAGCCGATAACGTGATCGTAGGGGGAGCGGCTGCTGGGGCGGGGAATGTGATTTCGGGAAATCTCCGTCACGGCCTCCAAGTGCGGGGAAGCACAGGAGTGCTCATCCAAGGGAATGTTATGGGCGTGGATACGCGGGGGACATCAGTCGTGAAGAACGGTGGAGATGGTATTCTCCTTGTGGATGTCCTCAATGCGCAGATCGGCGGCGTCTCCTCTTCGGCGCGTAACGTGATCTCCGGAAACGAGGGGCAGGGCGTGACGCTCCTGCGCAGCTCGGCGAGCAAGATTCAAGGGAACTACATCGGCACGGACGCCGAGGGACGTCGCGCGCTGGGCAACGGCGGCGCGGGGATTCATGTGGATCTCAACTCGCCGAATAACCTCATCGGAGGCATCATCGAAGGAGCGGGCAATGTCATCTCCGGGAATCGGGGAAGTGGCATCTTCATCGGATCGAATTCGCCGGGAACGCAGATTTTCGGGAATCTCATCGGCGTGACTGCTGAAGGACGAACAACGTTGGGCAATGGGGGCGATGGCATCACCATCAACGGAGGGGGGAATCACCAAATCGGGAGTGGCGAGAGCGTCGCTCGCAATATCATCAGCGGTAATGCTGGCGACGGAGTGAAAATCCTCAATGCCGCCGATAATCGTCTCGTGGGCAATGCTATTGGAACAGATGCCGGCGGGACGATCCCCTTGCCCAATGGAGGCAGCGGCGTGCTGATCCTCTCGACAGAAGGTTCCGCATCTCGGAACACCGTGCTGCAGAACGTGATCGCCTACAATCGCGGTGCCGGTGTGCGCATCGCCGGTTCAGGGATCGGAAATCGCCTCTCGCAGAATTCGATCTTCCAAAACGAGGATTTGGGCATTGATCGGGGTGGACAGGGTGTCATCCCCCAGATCACCGCGATCGCCGAGAACAGCGATGGCACGATGACGGTGCGGGGGATCTTTCTGGCACTCGCTCCTGCCGGAGCCGTGATCGAGGTGTATCTGGCCGATCCCGATCCTTCGGGGCGCGGCGAAGGGAAAGTTTTCCTGGGGAGCACGCGGGCTGACGATCGCGGGAATTTCTCCCTCACTCTCTCGGGGCGATCTCGTGGAGAACCGATCACGTGCACGGCGACGGACTTCCGCGGCGATACTTCGGAGTTTGCTGAGAACTTCATCATCGGTGAGGGACCGCTCAGCGTGCGCGTTCTCCGGCCCAATGGGGAGGAGATTCTGATCGGCGGGACTACGTTCACTATCCGATGGGAGGCCGGAGGAAGCGTCGCCACGCAAGAGATCGCCCTCTCACTCGATGGTGGAGCGACGTTCCCCATCGTCGTTGCCACTGAGTTGGCCCCTGATGTCCGTGAGTTCGAATGGACGGTGCCAACGACGGTCTCGACCATGCGGGGGCGTATTCGTGTCACCGTGTGGAACGCGCAAGGGCGCCGAGCATTCGATCAGAGCGACGGTGACTTCATCATTGATTCACAGGCGCCGACGGTCCGGGTAGTTTCGCCCAACGGGCGCGAGGTCTTCCGCGGGGGTGATGTCTTTGAGATCCTCTGGAAGGCCTCCGATGATACGCGCGTGGTGCGGCAGACCATTCAGCTCTCGACCGATGGTGGGGCGACGTACACGGACATCGTGACGCTCGATGGCGATGATCCCACAGCCTTCCGGTGGAAAGTTCCGCTGACGCTTGTCACCGAGCGGGGGCGCATTCGCGTCGTGGTCGAGGATATCGCGGGGAAGGTGAGTCAGGATGCGAGTGATGCGGACTTCTCCGTGCTTCCTGCGGAGAATGAGCCTCCGTTTGTGCAGGTGCTCAGCCCCAATGGCGGGGAGATCCTGTGCGCGGGAACGCCTTTCCGCGTCCTGTGGCGGGTGTCGGACAATACGGCCGTTCAGTTCCAAGACATCCTGCTTTCGGCCAACGGGGGTGCGACCTTCAATCCGATCGTGGAGCGGTTGCCGGGGACGGCGCAATCCTATGATTGGAACATTCGCGCGGGGATTTCGACAACGCAGGCGGTCCTTGCCGTGAGGGTGCGAGATTATGCGGGTAATGTCGCTCTGGACACAAGTGATGATCCCTTTGCTATTGACGGCGTGCTGCCGACCATCAGCGGAGTGACCGTGGGGACGGGCTCGGCATTTGTGGCCGGTGAGCGCGTCGTGATTTCGTGGACATCGGGAGATGACGTGCAGATTGCCGGGCATACCGTTGAACTCTCGCGCGATGGTGGTGCGACATGGGAGCTCCTGGCCAACCTGCCCGGAGATGCCTCGCAATTCATCTGGACGATCCCGCGCGGCATCCGAACGACAAACGGGCGCATTCGTGTGACCGTGCGCGATACGTGCGGGCGGACGGCGCAGGCCGTGAGCGGTCGCTTCTCGATCGTCTTCTGAGGTTGGGAGGGGGGCGCTTCGGAGCAGCGCCCCTCTCATGGCGAGGGTCACGAAGCGCGTAAGATCTCTCGTGCAATGATGAGGCGTTGAATCTCGCTCGTCCCTTCGCCGATGGTCAGAAGCTTCGCATCCCGCCAGAATTTCTCGACCGGATAGTCCCGAATGTAACCGTAGCCGCCGAAGATTTGAATCGCCTCTTCGCAGACGCGAACGGCCATCTCCGACGCGAAGAGTTTGGCCATCGAAGCTTCCTTGGTGACGCGATGTCCGCGCGCTTTTCGCTCCGCGGCCATATAGGTCAGCAGCCGCGCGGCCTCAATAGCCGTTGCCATATCAGCGAGTTTGAACTGAATCGCTTGGAATTCGGCAATAGGCTTGCCAAATGCCCAGCGCTCCCGCGCATATCGAAGGGCGGCTTCGTAGGCTCCTTGGGCGAGTCCAACGGCGAGGGCGGCGATGGTGATTCGCCCGCCGTCGAGCACGCGTAAGGCATCTATGAACCCCATGTGCAGCTCCCCCAGAAGATTCTCCTCGGGAATAGGACAGTCCTCCAGCAACACCTGCGCCGTATCGCTCGCCCTCATGCCGAGCTTCTTCTCCTTACGTCCGGGTCGAAGGCCAGGCGTCCCTCGCTCTACGATGAAGGCTGAGATACCCTTCTTTTCCCGCGCGCGATCGGTGACGGCGAACAGAACGTAGAGGTCAGCCGTGGAGCCATTGGTCGTGAAGTTCTTCGCGCCGGTGAGGACCCAGAATCCATCCCGCTTCATCGCCGTCGTCCGCATATGCGAGGCGTCGCTGCCGCTAGTGGCTTCGGTCAATCCCCAGGCGCCCAGCATCTCGCCGCGCGCAAGTGACGGGAGATACCTCTGCTTCTGCTCGGGCGTCCCCGCCAGAAAAATATGGCTCGCGCACAAACCCGTATGGGCGGCGACAGTGAGCGCAATAGCGGGATCCACACGCGCCAGCTCCTCAATGATGAGGGCATACTCCAGGGAGGTCAGCGCTGCGCCTCCGTATTCTTCCGGGAAGATCGCCCCGAGCACGCCCAGCTCCCCAAGCCGTGGGATCAGCTCGCGAGGGAAATGTTCCGCCTCGTCCCATTCCCGTACATAGGGAGCGATCTCGGCCTCGGCGAACTCCCGAATGAGGTGTCGAACCTGTTGCTGCTCCTCGGTCAACTCGATAGACAAGGTCCTCTCCTCTCAATTAGTGTCGTTTAGTTCGGCATAAGGCAAAATTATATCGCTGATCCGAGAAGGGCGCTAGATCGAGCACACCGCCATTTGGGAGATAAGCGGGATCTTCTCAGGGCAGGAGCAAGATCTTGCCGAAGTGTCCGCGCTCTTCCATGAGGCGGTGTGCGGCCGCTGCTTCTTTGAGCGGGAAGGCGCGATCAATGACCGGCTTAAGACGGCCGTGCACGAAGAAGGCGAAGGCTTCAAGGAGCTCCCCCTTGCTCCCCATGAACGATCCGAGCACGCTCAACTGGCGGCTGAAGAGGTAGCGGATATCAAGGCGCGTTTCGTAGCCGCTTGTGACGCCGCAGGTCACCAATCGTCCTCCCGGAGCGAGGCTGAGAATGCATTTCTCGAAGACAGCCGTGCCCACGTGCTCGATGACGATGTCGACGCCGCGCCGATCGGTCAATCGCTTCACCTCCTGAAGCAAGTCTTGGGTCGAGTGATTGATGACCTCATCGGCGCCCAATTCCTTGGCTTTTTGGAGCTTCGCGTCGGTTCCAGCCGTCGCCAGCACGCGCGCGCCGAAGAGCTTGGCGATCTGGATCGCGGCCATACCGACGCCACTGCCCGCGGCGAGGACGAGCACCGTCTCGCCCGGTCGCACCCCAGCTCGGGTCACAAGCATATGCCAGGCAGTGAGGAAGACCAAGGGGAATGCCGCTGCTTCCTCGAAGCTGATGTGATCGGGGATGGGCACGATGTTGACCTCCGGAACCTTGACATATTCTGCATATCCACCGTTGGAGCGATAGGAGCCGATGACCTCGTACTCGCGGCAGAAATTATCTCGACCGTTGAGGCATGCCGAGCATTGACCGCAACTGAGGCCAGGTGAGACGAGAACGCGCTCGCCCACCTTCACGCGGGTGACAGCGGATCCGATCTCGGCGATCTCGCCAGCGATGTCACTGCCCACAATGCGGGGGAGTGGGATCGAAAGGCTCGGCAGACCCCGCCGCAGCCAGAGATCGAGATGATTGAGTGCACACGCGCGTACGCGGACGAGGACGTCGGTCGGCCCGATCTCGGGCTCTGGGACGTCCTCATATCGGAGGACGTCACTCCCCCCGTGTTGATGAAATCGAACGGCTTTCATGTGTGCTCCTCCTTCTCAGGATATTCTCTCGGTGGCGGGATACGAGACTTTGCCCTCGCGCTCGGAGGCAGGGGAAGGCCATGAAAGACCTCCGCGCGCCAACAGAGGGGCCGGCACGGGGATTCTGACGTAAGCTGAAGATTGCGTAGGGGCTCCTCCTGGTGCCTCCCGAAAGTGCGCAAGTGGGCATTTCCTCGTGCAGAGATTCGGTCACCGAAGAAGGGACCACACGATGCGCCAGTCGCTGGTAAATCCGAGCAGCGATGGAGGCCGCTGTCGAGCCCCGTTCACTCCGGCCGTGAACAATCACGGTGACGACCAAGCGCGGATGGGAGATGGGGGCGAACGAGGTGAACAGGCCGAGCCAAAGCGAATCGCTCCGACAGCTCCCTGTTTTTCCGGCGAAGGGGACGTTGGGGACATAGGCGAGCTTCGCCGTCCCATATTCGACGGTTGCGATCATGCCTGCGATCAGGCTCTCGCGATGTTGGGGAGGAAGATCCAGGCGGCGGAGCACGCTGGGGATCATGCGGCTTGCTTCGGCTTCGCTTCGGACGATCTGCGGACGGTAGAGCGTACCTCCATTGACAATAGCGCTCGTGAACGTAGCCAGTTGCAGCGCCGTGATCGCGAAGCCATCCCCAAAGCTCGCCATACGTCCTACGGTCAGGACTGGCGCGGCTCGTCGTCTCCTCGGCGTCGGAGGTCGTTCGCTCGGAAGCCGGCCCGCACTCTCGCGCGGCAGATTGATCCCGGTGGGTTGACCAAGTCCCCACTCACGCGCATAGCGAAGCAGGAGCGCTCGTCCCAGCCGCTCTCCGATGATCTCGAAATACTGATTGTCCGAGTAGGCGAGCGCTTCGATCAGATTCATGGCAGTGGCCCCTCCACCGAGAGGAAGAGGCGTCTCCGCCTCAATGAGCCCTTCGTTCAATCCGGCCAAGCCGACCAGGAGCTTGATCGTCGAGCAGGGCTTGAATCCTTTTCGCAGCGCCCACTCTTGGTTGACGATGCTGTAGACGCGTCCGGAGTTGGGGTCCATGACGACCACCGTCCCAGCATGGCCGCCAAGCGCCGCGAGAACAGCTTGCCGCACCTCGAGATCTTCGCCTCGCAAGTCGTCGCGTCGACGTGCAGCGTAGCTGGCGCGTTTCACCGACGCATCCAAGTGGGCCAGGCGACGGGCAGCAGGCGTTCGACGTCGAGACCGTTGCCGGACGCGGCGACGCACGCCGGATGCGGACCTTTGTGCGCTCACGCGCGACCGGCGTGGGGATACCTCGCGCGATCCAGAGATCGCATGGGAGTCACGTGGCGTCGGCTCCTCCACTCCAGCAGCGTGTCCCTCCAATCTCGCCTCGTGTTCCTTCGCAAAGAGGAGAGGATCGCGGTGATGGATCGAATACGTCGGGTCACACAAGGTGAATGCGAGCCCCCAAAGCCACACGCGCTTGAGCATGCTCATGTGTTCCTTCTCCTGCTTGTTGTAGCGATCGGCGCATCAGCGTTTCCTTAACGAAGAACTCTCACGACCACAACGTCCATGTACCTCGTTAAGATAATACCATCGGGCTTCTTCCGCGCTCAACCGGGTTCCTGCAGCATGGGGGAGTGATCTCTTGCAGGCACGGGAAAAGGTGGAAGATGCAGATGACCACTCGCCTCAGCGTCTCTCCTCGCGCTCAATGTGTCCATCGCGGATGTAGATGATGCGGTGTGCGTGCGCAGCGACCTCAGGCTCGTGGGTGACGATGATGATCGTGTTGCCTTGAGCATGAAGGCGATCGAAGAGCGCCATGATCTCAGCTCCGGTCTTGGAGTCGAGGGCGCCCGTCGGCTCATCGGCCAGGAGAATTGAAGGCCGATTCACGAGAGCGCGAGCGATGGCGACGCGCTGCCGCTGCCCGCCCGAGAGCTCGTTCGGCCGGTGGTGCATCCGATCTCCGAGATCCACCATCTCCAAAGCCCGGCGCGCGCGTTCCAACCGTTCCTTGGCCGGAACACCTGCGTAGATCAAGGGCAGTTCGACGTTATGCAACGCTGTCGCCCGAGGCAGGAGATTGAACAATTGGAAGACGAATCCAATCTCCCGATTGCGAATATAGGCCAACTCATCGTCATCCATCTCCGTGACGAGTCGTCCGTTGAGCCAGTACCGACCGGCCGTCGGCGTATCCAGGCATCCGATGATGTTCATGAGCGTGGACTTCCCCGATCCCGAAGGACCGATGATGGCCACATATTCGTTGGCTCGAATGACGAGATCAATCCCGCGCAGGGCATGCACCTCTTCATGCCCCATCTTGTACGTGCGCCAGACGTTCTCCATGCGGATCAATCCGTCTGAAGAGGGTGGGCGTTGGGCGAAGGTCGCGACCTCCTGCTCCAGCTCCGGTGTTACACTCGATCGGCTCATGCGCATCCTCAAAGGCGAGAGGTTACCGGCTCGACACGTATTCTTTCTTAACGAGTGCGTTGGGCTTGAGCGTGCGCAGTTCCCGATAGGGTCCGACGATCACTTCCATACCCTCCTCCAATCCGCTTACGATTTCGATCTCCATCTCTCCGGGGATCCCCGTCTCGACGGGACGAAAGATCGCTCGATTGTCCTGCACGATGAAGACGCCCGGGATGCGCTTCTTCTGTCCATTGACGGAGGCCGCCGCCTCGCCGACCTCCTCGGCATCCCGCTCGACGAGTGCGGCTGGGGGGACAGCGATGACATTCTCGCGCGTATCGGTTGTGATCGTCGCCGTGGCGGACATGCCCGGACGCAATCGGTCGCGAACCTCCGGCGTCAAATTGATCAGTTTGATGACCACCTTGAAGTCCTTAGCTTCCTGTCCCGAGGGCGTCAGATCCGGCAAGGCTTGCCCCCCTCGAATGAGGGCCGCACGACCGACCTCGGAGACCACGCCTTCCAGCTCCTGATCCCCGAGCGCATCTACGCGGATCCGCGCCTTCTGCCCGGCGCGCACGCGAGCGATGTCGGTTTCGTCCACTTGGACCTCGACATTGATCTCCGACATATCCGCGATCGTCAGAAGGGGCGTCGTGCTGAAGCTCGCCAGCACATATTGGCCGACGCGCACAGGGAGATTCGCGATGACGCCATCAATGGGCGCTTTCTGCACGGTCTTGGCTAAGCGGTCCAGGGCGCTTTTGTAATTGGCCTGAATTTGCGCGACGCGCGCCTGAGCGCTTCGCAACTGCGCCTGAGCTTGGCGGACTCGGATCCGCGCATCGCGCAGTTGCGCCTCCAGTTGTTGAACTCGTTGTTGCTGCGCTTCGACGAGAGCCTGCGCGCCACGATAAGATGCGCGCGCTCGATCGTATTCGGCGCGGGAGATGATGCCCTGCTCCAGCAATTGCTCGCGGCGGCGGAACTCCTCTTCGGCGAACGTCAGATCGGCCTTCACGCGCTCTAGCTCATATTTGGCGGCGGCCAGGCTCGCCTGAACATTCAGGACGTTGTTGCGCGCGGCGTCCACCTGCACCTGAGCGTTTTGCACCTCCGCACGCGCCGCCTGCAGATTGGCCTGACTGCTCTCGGCCTCCGACGAGATCTGCGTCGGATCAATCTTCAGAAGAGGCGTTCCCGCCTTCACCCAATCCCCTTCCTTCACATAGATCTCGATGACGCGACCAGGGACCTCTGAGGTCATATTCACGAAGTTGCGGGGACGGACCTCCCCGTTGGCCGTAACCTTCGACTCCAACAGGGGTCGGCGCGTCACCTTCTCGACCTGAACGGCGATCGCGTCGGTTCGACCTCGGGTGACGCTGATGCCTACGATGGCCCCCAGGGTCACGATGAGGATGAGGGCGATTCCCAATTTTCGCTTTCGGCTCGATGCCATTTCTCCCTCCCCCAATATGACCACTGTTCTTAACGTATGCCGATGCGTTCGGGTTCCATCAAAATCACAATGGTATCGCCCCCATCCCGTGCTGTCAACCGACCGATCTCGTGTAGGTTAGGAGGCATCAGGGGAAGATCCCACGAACGCGCGTGGCCTCGGCCACCCGTCCGATGGCCAAAATGTATGCACCACGTCGCAGGTCCACGCGATAGCGTTCGGCTATCGCTCGGACCGCGTGGAAGGCACTCGTCATGGTGCGCTCCAGGTGGCGTTGGACCTCATCCTCAGGCCAGGAGAAGCCATACTGGTTCTGAACCCACTCGAAGTAAGAGACCGAGACGCCGCCGGCATTGGCCAGGATGTCCGGGATGACCCTGATCCCACGATCGAAGAGGATGTCATCGGCGGCCGGGGTGGTCGGCCCATTAGCCGCCTCGGCGATCAACCGCGCTCGGATGCGGTCCGCGTTGCGTCGCGTGATCTGATTCTCCAAGGCAGCTGGGACGAGAATATCGCAGGGGAGCTCGAGCAACTCTTCGTTGGTGATCGCCTCGGTCTCGGGCATCCCCTGAAGAGCGCCCGTTCGGGTTTTATGCTCCAGAGCAGCTTCGGGATCAATGCCTCGCGGGTTGTAGATGCCGCCTTTGGAATCGCTCAGTGCGAGAATCTGCGCTCCATCCTGGTGGAGGAATCGGGCGAGGTTGCTCCCGGCGTTGCCAAACCCTTGAATGACGACGGTCGCGCCAGTGAGGGAGAGACCGAACTCGCGGCAGGCTTCGCGGATGACGAATTGGCAGCCCCGCGCGGTCGCCTCCTGTCGTCCCAACGAACCGCCCAGCTCGACCGGTTTGCCCGTGACCACGCCCAGCTCCGTATGTCCCTTGAACATGCTGATCGTGTCCATGATCCACGCCATCGTCTGAGCATCTGTATAGACATCGGGAGCCGGAATATCGCGATCCGGGCCGATGAGCGGGGCGATCTCCGTCGCGTAGCGTCGCGTCAGGCGTTCCAGTTCCCCGCGCGACAGCTCCTTCGGATTGACGCGTACCCCCCCTTTGGCCCCTCCATAGGGGAGATTCACTGTGGCGCATTTCCACGTCATCCACATCGCCAGAGCTTTCACTTCATCGAGTGTCACATCGGGATGGTACCGAATTCCGCCCTTGCCCGGTCCTCGCGCCAGATTGTGCTGGACGCGATACCCTTCGAAGACCCGTAAGCTTCCGTCATCCATCTTAACGGGGATGGAGACGACAAGTTGCCGCTTGGGCGTCTTCAGCAACTCCCTCAATCCGTCGTCCAGGTTGAGATACTCGGCCGCTCGATCGAACTGTGCCAGAGCGACGGCAAATGGATTCAAATTCTCTTCGATGACCATACGACCTCTCCCTCTGAAGCTTATGATGAGAGCGCGCGCCTATCGTTTTGGCACTTCGGGAAAGGAGAGGACCATCTCATCCGGACGGACCATGTGCAGTTCCTCGCGCGCGATTCGCTCGATGACCTCGGGATCAGTTTTGAGCGCTCGAATCTCCTCCATGAGGCGCTCGGTCTCCAGCCGAAGCTGCTTCACCTCGCCTTCCAATCGTTCATATTCCGCTTGCGCAGCCCGATATTCTCTGTGCGCGCGCAGGAGGATCGTCCCGCAAATCAGGCCGATCCCCGCAAGCAGAAGGATCCCCCCGATGATCCGTCCCCATCGAGTCGCAGCGGCGCGCGTTCGTCGGCCCTCATCGGAGCGCGAAGATTCGCCCTTGTTCAAGCCGCACCTCCAGATCCGTTTCCGATGTCGCTTCCGCATAGCACCGAGCCAAGGGCTCAGTGCCGGAGAGTCGCAGGAGCACCCACGAGCCATCCTCGAACAGGAGCTTCAACCCGTCCCTTCGATTCACCTCGAGGATTCGGCATCCGAAGAAATCAGCAGGCGGCTCCGCTTGGAGTCTTCGCTGAAGATGTGCGCGTGCTTCCTCCGTCAATGGGATCTCAATGCGTCCGCTCCAGAGCCGCCCGTCTCGGGCATAGAGCTCATTCAACTGCTCGTTCACGCTCGCCCCCGTGCGCGCGACAGATTCTGCAACGAGCAGTGCGGCCAAGATGCCATCCTTTTCCGGATAATGCCCTCGGATGGAGAGGCCTGCGCTCTCCTCTCCTCCGATGAGGATCTTCCCCTCCTTGAGGAGTTCGCCGATATACTTGAAGCCCACCGGCGTCTCATATACCGGGCGCCCGCGGCGTCGTGCCGCGCGATCCACCTGATGCGACGTGGCGACGCTGCGGGCCACGCCTCCTTCCCAAGGGCGCGTCTCGCATAGGTAATCAAAGAGGAGTGCCAGCACCTGATTCGGCGTCACAAACGCACCCCCTCGATCCACGATGCCGAATCGGTCGGCATCGCCGTCGGTGGCCACGCCGAGATCGAATCCACCGGAGGCGACGACATCGCTGAGCGGGCGCAGACGCTCAGCAGAAGGTTCCGGCGCACCCCCGCCAAAGAGCACGTCGCGATGTGCATGGAGGACGTGCACCTCACATCCGGCCTCTCGCAAGGCGCGATCCAGATACCCTCGAGCCGTTCCCCAAAGGGGATCCACGGCCACGCGGAGGCGAGCCCGCGCGATCGTCGCCAGGTCAATCTTCGTGGCGAGATCGCGCAGATAGCCCTCGCGCGGATCGAACGCGACAATGCGTCCGGAGAGATCGCGTCGAGGCCTCCGATGGCTACCTTCGTGGCGTACGCGCTCAATCTCCTCTTCGATTTCGCGGGTGACCTCGGGCAAGGCGGGCGCACCATCAGACGTCGAGAACTTGATTCCCTGGTATTCAGGAGGATTATGGCTGGCTGTGATGTTCACTCCGCCGTCGGCTCGCTCGGCAATGATGGCATACGCGACAACGGGCGTCGGCACAGGCTCGACGCACAGTAACACCTCGATCCCTTCCTCGGCCAGAATCCGCGCGCTCTCCTGCGCAAAGGCTTCGGCCAGGAACCGCGTATCGTAGCCGACGATGAGCTTCGCCTTCTCTGAGCGGCGCCTCACACAGCGAGCGATCGCGCGCACGACCAAGCGGACGTTCTCGAAGGTGAACGCTTCGGCGAGAACCGCTCGCCATCCCGATGTGCCAAATCGAATCGAGGTGCTCACTGCTTCCATACGGGTATCGTATAGCTCATCCCGAAAGCGATCCCGCTTCGGGGATCAATGGCCGTAAGACCGCGCACGCCGGCCAGGTCCCACCACACTCGTCCCGTGCGAATTTGAAGGCCGATGCGCGCCTGACCGCGTGATTCCGTCCCTAGCGGGGCCACGCGACGCGTGTTCGCCCATCCGTTCACTTCAGCGACGAGATTCACGCGGTCGCTCACCCTGTAGACGCCCGCCGCTCCGTAGAGCAGCACGTCGTTCTGCGTGAAGGGCTCGATCGGGGCAGGCAAAATCCCCAGACCGATATGGCCGAAGAGATCGAGCGTCTCCCACGACTTCTCGGCCAGGACGGCGGCGAAGACATTCGTCTGATTCGTCCCAATCCCCCGCGCCTGATTGGAATTCGGCAATTCCACACCGAACCGTAGACCTAGCGCGGGCCAGCGTCCGCCGGTCGCTCGCAGTCGGATCTTCGTCCACAGGCTGAAATCGCCGATGTCGTGCGTGCTCTGTGGCGTCGGCAGCCGCAGCGGAATCGCCCCTCCTCGCTTCTCGTCAACATTCAGGTAATTCTGGAGTGTCCCGCGAATCTGGACTTCGACGCGAGGGGCGATGCCGATCGAGAGGCCGATGACACCCATGCGCGAGAGATCCCCTTGCAGCCCGGAGAGCGGGAAACGAAGCTGCTGCAGGAATTCGAATCCGACATCGAGTCGCATCTCTCCCTCGGGCACGGTCGTCACACGCTCGGTCACAAGCGGACGTTGCTGCCCGAGCGTCGGAAGACTCAGGCTGACGCACATAGCCATGCTCACCCCCCATTGTCGCCACCTGCTTCGCACGCCCATCCCCTCTGTGCCCTGTCCGCATCTGAAGGTGAACACGTCCTGTGCGTCAATCGAAGGTTCACCCTCACGTGCTGCGCCCTTCATCGGATGAGCGTCCCCATCCGCCGCCATCGTGTATAGCGCAGGATCCTCGCCAGGAGATTCTCCCCGTGCGCAGCGGCCGCGCGTTCATCGTAGGACCAGTAGACCACCAGCGCGCGTCCCACGACATAATCGCGGGGCACACTCCCCCAGAACCGACTATCTTCGCTATCGTCGCGATTATCTCCCATGACGAAATACGCGCGCTCTGGGACGAGGAAGGGACGTCCGACCGCATAGCGCCCACCTGAAGGGAAATCAGCGTCCCCGCGCTCCACATGATAGGACTCCCAATAAACGCGGTAGCGCGCATCGGCCGGAGGTGGCTCTTCCCGAACGATCTGCAGAGCCGAGTCCTCAGCATCGAACCTCGGGTTTTGCACATAGAAACGATGCTCCGGAAGCTCGCGTCCGTTGATGAAGACGCGGGTCCCGCGCACCTCGACCGCTTCGCCGGACAATCCGATGACGCGCTTCACATAATTGACCTCGGGATTCTGCGGGTACTTGAAGACGATCACATCCCCGCGCTGCACGTCTCGGTAGGGAAAGAGCTTCCAGAAAGCCCCCTCCCGCTTTCCGGCGAAGAGGAACTTATTCACCAGCAGGTGGTCGCCAATGAGGATATTATTTTGCATCGAGCCCGTAGGCACCTTCACGGCCTGAACGACGAAGGTCATCCCAAACAGCGCCATGATGACCGTGACCACTGCCGACTCGAAGTACTCGCGCAGGGTAGATTTTGAGCGGCTCGCTGCAACCGCCTCCGACTCCGTGACGGGAGCCGATGCCGCGTCAGGCGGATTCTCCATCGGATGTTCCATCACAAACGCCCTCCACTCTCCTCCAAGAGCTGGTCTAACTGAGCCAAGGCCACGCGCGCGGCCTGCTGATGCGCGGCCTTGATCGTTGGCCCTTCACCCGTCGCGAGAACTTTCTCTCCGATCCGAAGGCTCACGTGAAAGCGTCGGGCATGAGCCGGCCCTTCGACCGAGGTGACTTCATATACGGGAAGTGGAAGGCCGCGCGCTTGCACGCGTTCCTGCAGCGCTGTCTTGTAGTCGCTCCACTGCGGGCCCTCCGGATCCAGGCTCCGGATGACGTCCTGGAATTGCCGCCGCACAAAGGCCTCAGCGACTTCGATCCCTCCATCCAGATAGAGGGCGGCGATCAAAGCTTCGTAAGCGTCCACAAGGAGCGTGCGCTTGGTTCGTCCTCCAGTCTTCTCCTCTCCTCGATTCAAGCGCAAGTAGTCGCCAAGCTGCAGATTCTGGGCATGGATCTGCAAGTTATCCGCGCTCACCAGAACGGCCTTCATCTTCGCGAGCTTCCCTTCCGGAAGCGTCGGAAACAGCTCGAAGAGCCAGGCGCTCACGATGAATCCCAAGACGGCGTCGCCCAGAAACTCCAATGCCTCGTTATCCCCTGAGCCCACTGCTCCCCGCTCATGCGCATAGGATCGGTGAGTGAGCGCTCGGTCCAGCCATTCCCGACGCCGAAAGGTATATCCAATTTTTTGCTCCAGCTCGCTCAGGTTTCGCACCTCGGCCGACATGTTCCTCAGGAGGAGCTTGTGGAGGCCTGTGCGGATGGTTTGTACTTCTTGATCAGCTCCTCTAGACCCGTCGTATCGTTGTGACGGTAGCGGTAGAAACTCTCCAAGATCTTCCGCGCCTCCTGGTTCAAGGCCTGAAGGGTAGCGTTCGCCTCGGAGATCGCGACCGTGCGGGCGTACATCTCGATCATTTGATCCACCACTTCGTCCACTTGCCGCAGAAGCTCCTTGCCCGCTTCGGCAGTCTTCTCCTCTGGCGTGAGCTTATCGTAGCTCTCGCGCAGCTTGGCATATTTCCCGAGCTTGAGCGATTCGCCGATTAGGTAGAAGGTCACCGGATCGCTCGGATCCAACTCCGATGCCTTCTTCAAATGCTCGATCGCCGGATCGTATTCGGCCTTATTGTAGAGAAACAGCCCCGCCGCTTGGTGAAGGGCTCCAAGGATCTTGCTCTTCTGCTGCTCCCAGACCTGGGGCGAGAAGCCCGGTGGGGAACTCTCTCCCGCCGCCAGTTCCAGCGCCCGCGTCGCATATGTGAGTCCATCGGCATCGAAGCGCGTGTCGCGACCCTTGGAGGCCACTGAAGCTGCTAGGGTCAGCACGTAAAGCAGGCCGAAGTTGTTAGGGTCCGCGCTCAGGACTTCGCGTCCCAAGGCGAAGGCTTTCTCCAGGCGATTAGTTTGCGCGTAGACGACCACAAGTAGAGGCTTGGCGCGTGGGGCGAGCACGCTGTTGGGGTACCTCGCGAGAAAGGCTTCACCCGCTTGGACGGCTTCCTCGAGCTTCCCTGCCTGGAAGGCTTGATAGAGCGCGTTATACGCCTCTGCCTCTTCGCGCGTATATTGAGACTGCGCTGGGGCCTGTGCTCCGAATGCCTGCACTCCGATCCCGGCGATGAGCGCGATGCTGAGGATTACTCTTGAAAGGTTGGCGACCTTTCTCATCCCCCCCTCCTGACTGTGATGGTCTTCATCACGACATCCTCTTGCTCCGACAGGCAGGTCGGAAAAAGCGCTTTAGTGACCGGCCTCCTCTGACCTGCATCTCGCCTTTATTCTACGGCAAGTCGGAGACGGGAACAAGAATGCGGTAGAACCCGCATTTTGTCAAGATGTACGTTGACGGTTTCTCGATCTTCTTGGTACACTTGTGTGCTTTGGGCGACGTAAGATCTTTATCAGGAGGGCGTCATGCTTTCATTCAATACTATTCCCGTGCCCACCGAGGGCGAGAAGATCGAGATTCGAGATGGTCAACTGCTGGTCCCTCACCGTCCGATTATCCCCTTCATTGAGGGGGACGGGACGGGACGCGATATTTGGCGGGCAGCTTCCCGGGTCTTCAACGCAGCTGTGGAGAAGGCCTATCGCGGAGAGCGGCAGGTCATCTGGTATGAGATCTTCGCGGGCGAGAAGGCCTATGCGAAATTTGGCGAGTGGCTCCCCCAGGATACTGTCGCGGCGATTCGCGAGTTCACCGTCGCTATCAAAGGACCGCTGACGACGCCTGTAGGCGGGGGCATTCGGTCCTTGAATGTCACCTTGCGTCAGGTTCTCGATCTCTACGCCTGTGTGCGTCCGGTCCGCTGGTATCCGGGCGTTCCTTCTCCAGTGAAGCATCCGGAGAAGCTCGATGTCGTTATCTTCCGCGAGAATACGGAGGACGTCTACGCGGGGATTGAGTTCCAACAAGGGACGGAACACGCACGGAAGGTCATCGAGTTCCTGCGCGAGTTGGGCTATACGGTTCGCTCCGATAGCGGCATCGGCATCAAGCCGATCTCCATCTTCGCGACTCAACGTCTCGTTCGCAAGGCTATCCGATATGCCCTCGACAATGGCCGTCGGGTCGTCACGCTCGTGCATAAGGGCAACATCATGAAGTTCACTGAAGGCGCCTTCCGCGATTGGGGATATCAACTGGCCAAGGAGGAGTTCGGCGAGGTCACTGTCACGGAGTCGGAGCTGTGGGAGAAGTACGACGGAAAGCTGCCCGAGGGGAAGATCCTCATCAACGACCGCATCGCGGATTCGATGTTCCAACAGGTCCTGACGCGCCCTGACGAGTATTCCGTCATCGTGACGCCCAATCTGAACGGCGATTATCTGAGCGACGCTTGCGCCGCTCAGGTCGGAGGGTTGGGCATGGCACCGGGGGCGAACATCGGCGACTACATCGCACTCTTTGAGGCGACGCACGGCACAGCGCCCAAATACGCCGATCGGGATGTGATCAACCCGAGTGCGGTCATCTTGGCCGGCGCGATGATGTTCGAATACATCGGATGGCGCGAAGCGGCCTCGCTGATCACCGAGGCGATCGGGCGCACGATTTCGCAGAAGATCGTCACCTACGATCTGGCGCGTCTGATGGAGGGCGCCCGTCAGGTGAAGACGAGCGAGTTCGCCACGGCGATCATCGAGAATATGGGCTAGCGGTCGGCGAGCGCTCCGCGAGAGAGGCATTCTCCAGCGGGACCTTCGGGCGTCATCAGGAGGCTATATGGCGCGAAAGAAGATCACTATTGTCGGCGCAGGTAATGTCGGCGCGACCGTCGCTCACCGCCTCGTGGATAAGGAGCTGGGCGATGTCGTGCTGGTGGATATCATTGAGGGCTTGCCTCAAGGGAAAGCCCTGGATCTGGCCGAATCCACACCTGTTCTGGGCTGCGACGTTCGGGTCGTCGGATCGAACGGGTATCGCGAGACAGCCGGTTCTGATGTCGTCATCATCACGGCGGGTGTGCCGCGAAAGCCGGGAATGAGCCGATCCGACCTTCTCACCACGAATGCGGACATCGTCCGCGGCGTCACCCAGGAGGTCGTCACATATTCTCCGAATGCCATCCTCATTGTTGTTTCCAACCCCTTGGATGCGATGGCCTATGTAGCCTACAAGGTCTCGGGGTTCCCGCGCGAGCGCGTCTTCGGCATGGCCGGCATCCTCGATACGGCCCGCATGCGCTATTTCATCGCGGAAGAGCTCAACGTCTCGGTCGAGGATGTCTTCGCTTTTGTGCTCGGGTCACATGGAGATGAGATGGTGCCGCTGGTACGCTACTCTTCGGTCGCGGGCATTCCGCTCACGGACCTGCTCCCGAAGGAGAAGATTGAGGCGATCGTCCGACGGACACGCGAGGGGGGAGCTGAGATCGTGAGTCTGCTCAAGGCGGGATCGGCGTACTATGCACCGTCGGCTGCCGTCGTGGAGATGGTCGAAGCTGTCCTCAAGGACAAGAAGAAGATTCGTCCCTGCTCGGTCTATCTGGATGGGGAATACGGGATCAAAGGGGTTTTCCTTGGCGTCCCTGTGAAGCTCGGCGCTTTGGGTGTAGAGCAGATTCTCGAGATCGGATTGACGCTGGAGGAGCGCGCCGCTTTGCAACGATCGGCCGACGCTGTGCGCGCGCTTATTGAGAGCCTGCCGTTCTGAGCGGTTTCAGGGGCGATCTCCCGGACGGCGCGTCTCTGGGAAAGGCCGGATGGCCGGAAGCGAGAGCGGGCGTTCCAGGCGCACACGGAGGATGGTGCCGGGATTCAAGCGCAGGTCCTCACCCTTGGTCATGAGCACAGCGCCTCCGAGCGTGCCCGCGATGATGATGCCTGCCGCTTTCCCGCTGCCGGTGAGTAATCCCACGGCCGAGCCCGCAGCGACGCCCACATGCGCCCCTCGATACACGTTTCGGAACGTGCGTTCGCCACTCCGCCCACCGTGCGCGATGCCCTCTTCATCGCTGCGCACCTTTCGATCCCCCTGCCAGTCGTCAATGGCCATGAGCGCCGTTGCTACCGGTTCGATGCCGTAGGGCGTCCGCAGGCGATCGAACACCAGTGCCAGCTCCGATTGGCGTTGTCCGCGGCGTGCCGGCTTAACGTGCGTCACGCGACCGGAGAATTCCGCCCCGCGCTCCAGCACAAGCTGTCCCTCTACGATGAGGTCGTCATAGAGGACCGCGCGCACGGGATCACCGACTTCGCTGATCTTCGTGCTCACGGGCGTTTGCAGAGAGAGGCGTAGAATGGTCCCTTCGGGAACGGTGACGTGAGCTGTCGCCTGAGGCGATGCGGAGATCGCACGCAGGGACCAGAGAGCGAGAAGTGCGCCGAGCCCGATCCCCTGTCGTCTTCTCATTGCTCACCTCCTCAGAGGATGTCATCTTCGAGAGGGGTATTATACCGCTTCTTCGGTCCCGAAGACGACCCCCTGCGAGGCGGCATCACAGCACCTGCACGATCAGGCACTTGAGATATTGTGTCTCCGGCATCGCCAGCAGGATCGGGTGATCGGAGGCTTGCGTCCGCCGTTCAAGCACTCGCACGGAGCGATGGGCGTCGGCGGCGGCTTCGCGCAGAACCTCGAGGAACATCTCTTCGCTCATGTGATAGGAGCAGCTACAGGTCACCAATATGCCTTCCGGTCGGAGGATCCGAAAAGCGCGCAGGTTGATCTCCTTGTATCCGCGCAGTGCGCCGGGCACGGCCGCGCGACTTTTGGCGAAAGCGGGTGGATCGAGAACGATCAGATCGAAGCGCTCTTGCCGCCGGTCCAGTTCGCGCAACAGATCGAACATGTTAGCGGCGACGACAGTGATGTTCGCCGCGGCGTTGATCTCGGCGTTATGCCGCGCTTGCTCGACAGCTTCCGGAGAGATGTCCGCGGCGAGCACGCTCTCCGCGCGATCGGCCAGATGGAGGGCGAAGCCTCCGGCGTAGCAAAATCCGTCCAGGATGCGCCCTCGCGCGTAGCGAGCCGCCGCCTGATAGTTCTCCTGTTGATCGAGAAAAGCGCCTGTTTTCTGCCCCTGCAGAAGATCAACGCGAAAGCGCTTTTCGCCGACTGTGACCTCCACCGGCTCGGATGCCGCGCCGTAGAGTACGCCTTTGGTGAGCGGCAATCCTTCGAGCGTTCGCACCTTCGCATCATTGCGCTCGAGGATGGCGCGTGGGGCGAAGAGTTCCACGAGCAATTCCACCCAGAGCGGCTTCAAGGCCTCCATCCCCTGCGAGAGCGTTTGCAAGACGAAGCAGTCCCCGTAGCGATCCACAATAAGCGACGGGAGCAGATCGCTCTCGCCGAAGACGAGCCGATAGGCGTCTCGCCCTCCAGCCATCTGCTGGCGGAAGGCGGCCGCGCGCAGCAGCCGATCGCGCCAGAATGCGCGCCCGATCTCTACGTCGGGCTCGGCGATCCAACGCAAGGCGATCTGCGAGCGCTCGCTATAGAGGGCCCACCCGAGCTGTCGCCCGCGCGTCTCGGCCACGGCGACCACCTCTCCCCCGTGAGCGCCGCCTGCATCCACAATATCGGCGGCATAGACCCAAAGGTGACCGGCGCGCAATCGAGCCGCCCCGCGCATCGTGATCGTGACCGTTCTGGTTGACGCCATTGCTGCTTTGCTCTATACTCCCTGCCTTCCCGGCGCGATCCTGGTATCGCCCGGAGGGTGAGAGAGAAGGAAGGCTCGTTCCCGTTGGTTCCATTCCGGATCGCCCGCTTTGCGGACTCGGTCGGTGAAGTCACAATGAGTGAGCATATCGCAGTCGTCGGGCTTGGATCAAACCTTGGCGATCGAGTAGCGTATCTCTCTCGCGCGCGTCAGGAGCTTGCGCGCTATGGAACAGTGGAGCGCTGTTCCTCCATCTACGAGACTGAGCCCGTGGAGGGTGTCGCCGGACCCCGCTTCCTCAATCAAGTGATCATCCTGCGCACGACGCTCGATCCCGTGGAATTGCTCCGCGCGTGCCAGGAGATCGAGGGCCAGCTCGGTCGTCGGCGCTCCATTCCGAAAGGCCCGCGCACGATTGATCTCGATCTGCTGCTTTACGAGGATGAGGTCCTTGCGATCGAGACCGAAGAGGTTCACCTCGTCCTGCCGCATCCGCGTCTTCATCGGCGGCGCTTTGTGCTCGTTCCCCTGTGCGAGATCCTCCCCGAAGGTCGGCATCCCGTTCTTGGAAAGTCGTTCTCGGAGCTTCTCGCAGAGCTCACGGACACGGCGGAGGTCCTTCTCTTCTGCCCCTCTGCGTCTGGACCTCATTCTCCGAGCACGCTCGCATAGAGGGTGATCCGGAACGAACTCGGGCGCGGTCCAGGGGAAATTTTCTTCATTTGGAGGGAGACCATGCCTCGATGTCGCGTCACTCGGCTGTTGGCGATGAGCCTTCTTCTTTTGGGACGCGGCTGGGCTGATGATCTCGACCACGCGACTGTGGAGGGTTTCGTCCTCGATCCGACCGAAGCTGCCGTTGCCGGAGCGACGATCACCCTTGTGGAACGACAGACGGGGATGCGGCGCGTGACGACGAGCGATGAACGCGGCTGGTATCGGCTGACAGCCCTCGCTCCAGGGGCTTATGCGCTTCGAGCCGAGGCGCCGGGATTCTCCCCTCTCGAACACAGGGAGCTCTTGCTTCGAGCTGGGCAAACGCTGCGTCGAGACCTGCGGCTGCAACTGGGAAGCCTCCGCGAGACCGTCACGGTGACAAGCCCGGAGGACACGACCGTAGATCCCACGCGCACGGTTGTCGGCCTGAGCCTCGGGAGCGAAGAGATCGAACGTCTGCCCCTCAATGGGCGGAATCCGCTCGATCTCATCTTCCTGCTGGCGAGCGTTCAGGCGGAGCCCTTTGAGGTGCGGGATCTCGGCGATCCGGCCACACGCGATGTCGTTGCCGGGCCCCCGCAGGAGGCGGGGATCTTCTCGCTCTCCGGAGGGCGCGCGTACTCGAACAACATCACCATTGACGGCTTCGATAATAACGACGATCGAACGGCGCGCGAGCGCGCGATCCCCAGCCTGGAGTCCATCGCTGAAGTGCAGATCATCACCCATCAGTTCTCGGCCGAATATGGCCGCGCCTCCGGCGGGCGCGTCACTCTCTTCACGCGGAGAGGGGGGAATCAGATCCGCGGCGCACTCTTCGGCGATTTTCAAGATGAGAGTTTGAACGCCAACAGCTTCTTTCGTAACGCGCGCGGTCAGAAGCGGGCGCCGTTCCAACGGCGCGAATACGGTGGGCGGCTCGGCGGTCCGATCCGGCGCGATCGGCTCTTCTTCTTCGGCGTCGTCGAGCGTCAGGAGGAGCCGGATACGGATGTGATTCTCGCGCTGCTGCCCGTAGACCCGCGGGCGAATCCGGCATATCCGTTGCAGGAGACGCCGACCGGACGCCCCTTCGTGCGCGACGGTGTTTCGGTCGCTCTTTTTGAGGACGAGGTGCATACGCCCGGTCGTCGCACGTATGTGAGCGGTCGGCTCGACGCCGCCCTCGGACAGGCGCATCAGCTCATGGTTCGCTTCGACATGACGCGCACCAATCGGCTGCGCGCGCGCGATCAGGGGGCGACGCTTCGCGAGGGCCTCTTCAATCGGCAGCGCAATTCCGCAGCCTACATGGTGCAAGACACTTGGGCGATCGGGTCTCGGTTTGTCAACCAGATCCGCTTTCAATATTCGGCGCTCACGCCGAATGCGATGCCCAGTACCATGCGCCCGGGAGTCATTGTCGGCAGCAGTCGCGGCACGACGCTGCCGGTCGCCAGCGGATTCATCGCCGGAGCGGCCGGATTCCCCGAGACGCGCGCGGAGCATCGTCTTCAGTGGTCCGAGACGTTCTCCGCACAATGGGGCCGCCACATGCTCAAGCTCGGCGCCGATGTGATGCATCTGCGCTCGGCGACCCGACAGCTTCATCTCTTCTTCGGCTTCTACAATTTCCCCAGCTTCGGCGACTTCGTCGCGAGCGCGCCCTCGCGCTATCGGCAGCGGATCGGTGAGCCCGAGCAGCCGATTCACAATACGATCCTGGGAGCCTTCCTTCAAGAGGAATGGCGCATTCGCCCGAATCTGACGCTCTCCCTGGGCGTGCGCTATGATCGCGAGACGCTGCTCGATCGCGACAGGAACAACGTCGGTCCGCGCTTGGCCATCGCCTGGGCTCCCTCTCGGAGCACGAAGACGGCGATTCGCAGTGGCATCGGTGTCTTCTACAATCGCATCCTGCTGCGCACATTCGAGGACTTCGCCGTGCAATCGCGCTTGTTCGAAATAGATCTCGGCAGCGGTCCCGGCTCGACCGGGCGGATCGAAGAACTGGCTCGGATCGGCGGCTTTCCCAACATTTTCCCCAACGATCCGACGCACCCGCTGGTGCGCGATCTGATTCGCCCGATCCGCTCCGCGCGAAGCCTTTCGCCGGACCTGCGCATTCCTTACAGTGTGCAAAGCAGCTTGGGGATCGAACGGCGGTTCGGTCGGACGCTCACGCTCGAGGTGAGCTATGTCTTCCATCGTACGCTGCGGCTCTGGCGCGATCGCAACGTGAATGCTCCCATTCCGCCGCCGGGCGGATTCTTCACCTTTTTGCTCGATCCTCCTCGCGACGTCCCTGGCGTCGTGGTCGCTCCTGATGGACGGACGGCCTTCGATAACAGCGCCCGGCAGATCGCTGATGTCGGCGTTCGTTTCGTCCGATTCGACTTGAGCGCGACGCGCTCGCGCGATGTGGGCAGCGGGGCTCATCGCGTTCGCATTTACGGCCTGAACGCCTTGGGGGGCGGGGCGACGACGACCGATCCCGTACTCGCTGCTCTGAACGCTGTGCGCGCCTTGCGCCCGAATCCCGAATTGGGCGAGATCGAGCAGCTTCAGTCTGACGGCCAGGCGACCTATCATGGCTTCAACGTGATCTTCAGCACGCGACCGACTCGCCACGTGCGGCTTCGCGCCTCGTACACCTTCTCCAAGCTGATTGATCTCGTAGATGTCAACACCAGCTCCCCGCAGGATGAGTTCGCCTTCTTTCTGGAGCGCGGCTTGGGGCGGACCGATGAGCGCCATCGCTTCGTTTTGAGCGGTACGCTGCAGGTGCCCCGACGTCTTGGCAGGTGGGAGGTAGTGCCTGTGGTGACGCTCTCATCGGGTCGTCCCTTCAACATCACGACGAATGGGCAAGATCGGAATTTGAGCGATACGCTGACGGATCGGCCGCACTATTTGGGGCGCGGTCCGATTCGCTGGGTGCCTCCGGGCGATACAGCGCGCTCGGAAGCGATGGCGGCGCAGTTTGTCTTTCCTACTGTCGGGACCAATGGGACGCTTGGCCGAAACATGGGGCGAGGCCCGGGGACGCGGCGGGTGGATGTGCGCATCTGGCGACAATTTCGCTTGAGCGAGCGCTTCACGCTCCGGCCTTGGGTGAGCGCGTACAATCTCTTCAACACGCCGAACTTCCTCATGACGGGGTTCTATGGGCCGCTCGATGAGCGCGAGGGCCGATCCGTCTTCCTGCAGCCGCGCGCGACGCGCCGACCTCGTACGCTCGAGCTGGGCCTGCGCCTGGAGTTCTAGAGGGCGACCCGCAGGAGGAGCCTGCGAAGGGACGAGTGTGAGCCTCGAGTGAGCGCGAATGAACCCCTGGAGACGGCGGGTTCTCTCAAAAAACGTCCAATCCCCTGGAGGGGACAGCTCCCGCAGATGTTTGCCCCACAGGCGCAATGGTGATACCCTTTGCACAGGACGATGGCGCGCAGAGGAGAACGGTATTGCTGGATGATTGCCGATGATCCGACGGCATGTCCGTATCTCGGGCCGGAGGAGAAACATCTGCTCTCGGACGTGCGGCAGCGAAATCGAGAGAAGTGTCTCGGTTGCGAAGAGCTGCGGCGCGACCTGGCGGAATTGCGGCGCGCGGGTGATCCCTTCTGTGGTGCGCTGGCGGTGATTGTGGATGAAGCGTTGAGTCGGTGCCGCCCAATCCTGCGCACGCTGCAGATCAAAGATGAATTGCTCGACATCCTGAGACACCTTTCGCACAGCTTACAACTGGCGCTTGATCCTGACGAGATTCTTTACAAAGGGCTGGTCGCGTTCACAGCCGGAAGCAGCCTCGGGTTCAACCGCGCTCTTGCCTTCTTGGTCGAAGGAGAGGAGCTGCGCGGCTATTTCGCCCTGGGCCCGCGTGATGGTGAGGAGGCGGCGCGCATCTGGCAAGAGGTAAATGAGCGCAGAGCGACGCTTGCGGATCTCCTCCAGTACGTGCCGGAGGTGTTCACCCGAGAGCGGGAGAAGTTCCGACCCTGGTTGGAACAGTTCCGTTTCGCGCTTTCCGATCTGCCCTTTCGCGACGTCTTCTTGCGGCCTCTTCCCCATGCGCCGGAGGTGGGACGGGTCTTAGAGATCGGCCCAGAGGCGCCGCTGCCCGCTGCCCTTCGCCAATTCTATCGACACACGACCTTTTGGATCGTCCCATTGATCTCGCACGATGAGCGACCGCTCGGTGCCGTGCTCCTCGATAACTTCCTGACGGGTCGCCCGATCTCAGCCGAGGATCGGCTCGCCGTGGAGCTCTTCGCCATGGAGATCGCCGTCGCGTTGGAACGTGGCCTCGCTTACGCTGAACTGCGCGAGAAGGTGGAGATGCTCGAAGATGCCTATCGGCGCATTCAGGAGCATCAGCAGACGATCATCCGGTTGCGCGAAGAAGCCGCGATCGGCGAGATGTTGCTGCAGCTCACGCACACGATCAAGAATCCGGTTGTCGCCATCGGCGGACTCGCGCGACATCTTCACAAGAAGCTGGAGGAGCATTCTCCCTATCGGCGCTTCGCCGAGGCTATCGCTCAAGAGGCCGCTCGTTTAGAGGAGACGGTTCAAGATTTCGTGAAGTTCGCCTCTGTGAGGTACCTGACCGAACGGCATCCGGTGAACATCAATGAGATCCTCGAGCTGTTGGTCCACGAAAAGATGGAAACCACGCGACATGGCCCGCCGATCGAGTGGCACCTGGACTTGGCCCCGATCCCTCCGATTCTCGCTGACGAGCGCCAGCTCTATAACTGCCTGGAGAACATTGTGAACAATGCCCTGGAGGCCATGAGCGAGGGAGGAGCGCTTTTCATCGAGAGCCGGCGCTCGGGCGATGTGATCCTCATCGTTGTGAGGGACACAGGACCGGGGCTGACCGAAGAGGCCGCGCGCCATCTCTTCAAGCCGTTTTTCACGACTAAACCCACGGGGAGCGGGCTGGGTCTTTACACCTCCAAGCAGATCGTCGAGAGCTTGGGTGGAGAGTTGACACTTCTATGTGAGCTCGGACGTGGGTGTGAGGTCACCATCCGCCTGCCCATTCCCGAAGCGACCTCTGAGATATCGGCGGAGGGCGAATTGGTCCGCGCGGATCTTGGGGAGAAGTCGCGTTGGGAAGGAACGGAGACTACTCATGGCGAAGATTCTAATCGTGGACGATGAGCCGAGTATCCGGCTCCTCTATACGGCCGTCTTGACAGAGGAGGGTCATGAGGTCGTCGAGGCTGAGGATGGGCGTGAAGCGCTCGCGGCGCTGGAGCGCGAGCCCTTCGATCTCGTGCTCCTCGACATCCGACTGAAGGCCGAGAGCGGACTCGATCTCTTGCAGGAGATCGTCGCCCGATACCCGAAGCTTCCGGTCATCCTCTGTTCGGCTTACGTCTCGTTTCAAGATGATTATACTAGTTGGCTCGCCCACAGCTATTGCGTGAAGTCCGGCGATCCGCGCGCCCTTGTGAACGAAGTCGAGCGCGTTCTGTCCGGGCGAGCCTCGCGAGGCGGGTGCGACGCCGGATCCCAAGGCGTATGAGGCTGCTCCTGCTCTGGCACATGCACCAGCCGATGTACAAGGATTACCGGACGGGCCGGTATGGGCTTCCCTGGGTCTACCTGCATGCGCTGAAGGACTATTATGAGATGGCCTGGATCGTGAGTCAGCACGATCGACTTCGGGTGACGTTCAATCTCGTCCCCAGCCTGATGGAGAGCCTCGAGGACTATGCGAGCGGTCGCGCTCGGGATCCGTTTCTCGATCACTTTCGGAAGGCTCCGGAGGTGATGGATTCGGGCGAGCGCGCGTTCCTGGAGGAGAACTATTTCCTCGTCCCGGAGTCAGCGATCGAAGCGCATCCGCGCTATCGTGAATTGCGGGCGATGAAGCATGAGCGTCGTCCGCTGGCGCCGCAAGACCTGCGCGATCTTCAAGTCCTCTTTCACCTGCACTGGCTCGGCGAGAGCTGGAGGCGAAGACATCCCGGGATTCGCGCGCTCATCGAAAAGAAGCGGGGGTATCGGGAGGAAGACAAGCGGATGCTGCAGAAGGTGATGGACGAGATCCTTCGCGCGACGCTGCCGCTCTACCGATCGCTGTGGGAGAAGGAGCGCGTGGAGATCTCGACGACTCCGTACTATCATCCGATCCTGCCGCTTCTTTGCGATACGGAGGTCGCGCGTGGGGCGACGCCGGGGATTCGCTGGGGCGACGTGCGATTTCGAGCTTTCGAGGATGCGCGCGAGCAGATCGCGCGCGCTTTGGAGAAGTGCGAGGCGGTCTTCGGGCGCCGCCCTTCTGGAATGTGGCCCGCCGAAGGAGCCGTGAGCGAAGACGCGGTGATGCTGATGGCCGAAGCGGGCGTCGCCTGGACGGCGAGCGATAGTGCCGTTCTGGCGCGCAGCCTTCCCCCGGAAGCGCGTCGAGAGGATGCGCATTGGCGCCCCTACCGCTTCGCGCGCCAAGAGCGCGCCATTGTCCTTTTCTTCCGCGATCACGAGCTCTCCGATCTGATCGGCTTCGTCTATCCGCGCTGGCGAACGGAGGATGCCGTCAGCGACTTCATCAGCCGATTGCGTGCGATCCATCAGCGCGCGCCTCAGGCCGTAGTTTCCGTCATCCTCGATGGCGAGAATCCTTGGGAGCATTACCCGGCCAACGGATACGATTTCCTCCTGCGCCTGTATCGCCAATTGGAGGAGGAAACATGGATCGAGACGTGCACCTTCAGCCAAGTGCTCGCCGCCTTTCCGGAGCTTCCGGAGCTACCGCATCTGCATCCGGGCTCATGGATCGAGGCGAGCTTCACGACCTGGATCGGCGATGAAGAAAAGAATATCGCCTGGCGGTATCTGGAGCGTGCGCGAGGACGCTGGGTGTGCTCGACGCGCGAAGGAGCCTCAGCGGAACTCGCTCGGCGGTCGCTTTTGGCCGCTGAAGGGAGCGATTGGTTCTGGTGGTTTGGCGAGCCGCATCACAGTCCTCAAGATCCCGTCTTCGATGAGCTGTTCCGAACGCATCTGAAGAACGTCTACATCGGTTTGGGGCTCGAGCCGCCATCCTATCTGGAGACGCCCGTTCGCATGGAGCGCAGCGTCACGCTCCGCACCCCCGTGGCCTTTCTTCGTCCGATCCTGGATGGGCGCGATACGCACTACTTCGAGTGGGCGCCGGCCGGGATGATTCATCTGGCGGCACACGGCGCCATGCATCGAGCGAATGCTCGGCTGGTGGCGCTCTACTTCGGATTCGATCCCGAACACCTCTACCTTCGTGTGGATTGCCGAGAGAAGGCCCACTTGCTGCTGGAGCGTGCCGTCCTGCGCGTCGAGATCTACACGTCCGGTGGAGAGCTACGGATGGATATCTCCGCCGATCGCCGTTCGCCGTCGTGGGTGGTCGCGGATATTGTCGAAATGGCATTCTCGCTCTCGGAGCTACAGCTCGGGTTCGGAGAGAGCTTCGATCTGGTGCTTTTTCTGAGGGGGGATGGCTTTCTGGAACGGTATCCGCCGAGCGGCACCTTGCGCCTTCACCTGCCCGGACGCGAGTTCGAGCTGGAACATTGGATGGTGTAGGAGGGAGGGGGAATGACGGTCCGACGCGATACGCTGCGCGAGTTACGCTTCGATCCATTGCGTAATCGGTGGGTCATCATCGCCGCGGAGCGCGCGCGACGGCCGAGCGATTATCTGATCGAGGCGCGGCCGCCGGCCGAAGCGAGGGCGCTCGCGTGCCCCTTCTGCGAGGGAAACGAGGACAAGACGCCGCCGGAGATCTTCGCCCTGCGAGCTCCGGGGACGGCCCCGAATACCCCCGGATGGCGCGTGCGCGTCGTCCCCAATAAGTTCCCGGCGCTGCGCATCGAAGACTCCGCCATGCGCTACGGCGTCGGTCTCTTCGATGTCCTCAGCGGGGCCGGCGCTCACGAGGTCATCATCGAGACGCCGGATCATGCGGCGACGTTGGCCGATCTTCCGCTCCCCTGGATTCGCGATGTCCTCCTCAGCTATCGCGAGCGCATCCGCGATCTCTTCCGCGATCCGCGACTCCGCTATATTCTCATCTTCAAGAACCACAAGTTGGAGGCGGGCGCCTCGCTCGCACACACGCATTCGCAGCTCATTGCGACGCCCATGGTTCCTCCAGCCGTCAAGCAGGAGCTGACCGTCTGTCGGGAGAACTTCGTGAAGAAAGAGCGCTGCCTCATCTGCGACCTGATCGCGCAAGAGCTGACCTTCGGAGAGCGCGTCATCTATCAGGATGAGGCCTTTCTGGTCTGGGCGCCGTTTGCGTCGGCTTTCCCCTTTGAGACGTGGATCTTGCCCAAGAGGCATCTGCACGATTTCTCGCGCTTGAGCGATGAGGAGCTGCTTGGGACGGCGCAGGCGCTGCGGGTGACGCTTCGGGCTATAAAGCGGCTGCTCAACGATCCGCCGTATAACTTCATCCTACACACGAGTCCTCCGCCGTTCTCTCGACCCGGTCATCCCGAATATTGGAGCTCCATCGAATACGACTATCACTGGCACTTGGAGATCGTGCCGCGTCTGACGCGCATCGCGGGCTTCGAATGGGGAGCCGAATTGTTCATCAATCCCACTCCTCCGGAGGCCGCCGCCGAGTATTTGCGTCGAGAAGTCAGCGAGAACATGAAGGAGGAGGTTGATGCCGCGAGCCATTGACATGCACGTCCATCTTCCCACGGTGAGTTTCCTGGAGGGCGCCATCGGCCCTTATCGCAGTGCTGCTGAGCGATTCTTTCGCACGAGCGTCCCCGTTCGCGAGATGGACGAGGTCGCGCGTTATTACGAGGCGTTGGACATTGTCGGCGTCTTACTCGCCTGGGATGCGGAGACGGCAACCGGATGTCCTCCCGTGACGAATGACGAAGTCGCCGAGATCGTCCGTCGGTATCCGGACCGGTTCATTGGCTTCGCGAGCGTGGATCCGTGGAAAGGGAAACGCGCGCTTGCGGAGATCGAGCGAGCGATCGCTGATCTCGGCTTGAAAGGCGTGAAGTTCCATCCGAGCTTACAGGCCTTCTATCCCCACGATCCGCGCTTCTATCCGCTCTACGAGAAGATCAGTGCGCTCGGCGTGCCCGCGCTCTTTCACACGGGCACGAGCGGATTGGGGGCTGGGCTCCCGGGCGGTGGGGGCGTGAAGCTCGAATATGCGCGACCGATCCATTTGGATGCCGTGGCCGCGGATTTCCCAGATTTGGTCATCATCGGCGCGCACACGGGATGGCCGTGGCATGAAGAGTTGCTCGCCATCATCGGTCACAAGCCGAATGTCTACATGGACCTCTCTGGGTGGTCGCCGCGATATATTCCCTCTTCGGTGATCGAAGCGGCGCGCAAGCGGCTCTCGGACCGGATGCTCTTTGGTAGCGACTATCCGTTCATCACGCCCGAGCGCTGGCTCGCCGATTTCGAGGCGCTCGATGGCTTCTCGCCCGATGTTCGCCGGAAGATCCTTTACGAGAACGCCGCTCGGATCTTGGCGTTCGCTGAGTGAAGTCGAGAGTCGGCTGATGATTCCTCGCGCCGATGCGGACAGGCAAAGGATGTGCATCGCGCGCGTTTGGCCGCCTCTAGCGCTCTTCATGAGGAGGGGGGAGCAGAGGATCGCTCCAGGCGTTCGGCGATTCGCCGCAACTCTTCGGCCTCTTGCTGCAACCGCCGCTGCCGTCGGGCGAGACTGAGGAGATAGGCGAGGTGAATGAGCCACGCGACGATCATCGCAATAATCAGGTTCCGCATCTCTCTCCCTCACGCCGACCGTTCGAGCTGGAGTCGCTGAAGCCGCGCGCGGAGCTCCGCCAATTCCGTCCGCTGCCCCTCCAACCGATACCGCCAGTAAAAGAGCACCGCGAAAAGGAGGAGGAAAGCCAGAAAGCATACGTGCAGAGCCAGGAACATGCGCGGATCAATGCCCGATTGCTCCCCTCCGGCGATCACCGGTCCCGGATGCTGCGTGCGCCAGAGCCGAATCGAGAGATAGACGATCGGGACGTCCACGAAGGCGAAGATGCCGAATGCTGCGGCCCACACCCGCTGACCCGGCTGCTCCGCCGCAAACTGCCGCAGGAGCAAATAGCTCACATACAGCAACCACATCACCAGCGTCGAGGTCAGCCGCGCGTCCCATGTCCACCAAATCCCCCACACGGGCTTCGCCCAAATCGGTCCTGTCACGAGATTCACCGTGCCGAAGACCACGCCCACCTCCGCCGCGCTGACGGCCACAGCGTCCCATTTCGGACGCCGCGTCTTCACATAGGCGAGGCAGGCCAGGAAGTTGAGGAAGAACGCGACGAAGGCCGTCCACGCCGAGCTGACGTGATAGTAGAAGATGCGCTGGACGGTTCCCATCGTCCGCTCCGTCGGCGCAAACCACAGGGCGTGAAGTACCCCCAGGATCAAGGCGACGCCCGTGAGGCCGACCAACCCGAACCACCATCGCGGGAGTACCCCTTCGTTCCTCATGTTCCCTCCAGCACGGTTTCAAAGAGAAGGAGAGCTAGCGTCGTGTAGATGAGATCGAAAGCCGCGAGCACTTGGATCCACACCCGCAGGGCGCCTTCCCCCAGAAGCACAGCGGCCGTCGCTTCCACGACAGCAATCAGCGCCGGCACCGAGATCGGCAGCAGCAGTAGCGGCAGCATCAGCTCGCGGCTCCGCAGATGCGTCGTCATCGCCGCGAAGAACGTCCCGTTCACGACGAGCGCCCACGTTCCCAGCACAATCACCAATGCCCATGTTCCCACATCGCCGCCGATGGAGAGATCGAAGAAGACGAGGAAGAGCGGCACGAGGATGACCTCCGCCAGAAGCAGGAAGAGGGCATTGGCCACGCATTTCCCCAAGAAGAGCGCGCTCGCCGACGCCGGCGTCAGCCGCCACGCATCCAAGCACTCATTCACCCGCTCGCGCCAGAACGAGCGATCGAGCACGCTCACGCCCGCAAAGAGGAAGGCGATCCAGAGTACCCCGGCCGCCACGCGCCGCTCCTCATCCGAGGCCGGTTGGAAGGAGAAGCTGAAGAGCACGAGCACCAGGAGGGCGAAAAAGAGCATAGCGTTGGTCAGCTCGCGCGTCCGCGCTTCGCTCACCAAATCCTTCATCACAATGTGTGCCGTCGTCGTCCAGTAGCTCATGTGCCGCCGATCGGAGAGGGCGCGAGGGTTTCGGAAGACGGCGAGAGCGCCGATCGGCTCTCCAGAACGGCGCGCCCGCGCTCCAGCACAAGCGCCCCGTCAGCGATCTCCTTCAGAAGATCTGCTTGGTGCGTCGTCACCAGCAGCGCCTTTCCGCATCGCTGCCACTGCCGCATCAGCTCGCGCGTGCGCTCGACGCTCGCCGTATCCAGACCGGAGAAGGGCTCGTCGAGCAGTAACAGGTCCGGGTCCGCGAGCAGAGCGCGTGCCAACGAAATCTTCTTTCGCATCCCGTGCGAGAGCGTGCGGACCGGGCGATGGCGGAACTCTTCCGCGCCCACATCGCCGAGCGCGCGAGCAATGCGCTCTTCGGTCCGATGACCTAAAGCATAGAGGGCTGCGTAGAATCTCAAGTTCTCCTCGGCCGAGAGATCGTCGTAGAGGAACGAGGAGTGTCCGAGGAAGCCGATCCGACGCTTCACTTCCGGTGTCGGACGCAAATGGCCGAAGACGGAGATCGCGCCTGAGGTGGGTTTGAGCAAAAAGGCCGCCAGGCGAAGGAGCGTAGATTTCCCCGCACCATTTCCGCCGAGGACGGCCAGGATCTCTCCCGGGTGAAGCGCGAAACTCACCTCCCACAGTGCGACCGTCTCGCCAAACGTCTTGCAGACGCGTTCGAATACAAGGGCCGTCGGTTCAACACGGCGAGACATCGGCACACCTTCCGTAAGCGCCGGCGACCCTTCGCTCACGTTCCCGGTGGGGTCGAGGAGCCGCCTCCCTCGGCCGGCTCGTACTTAGAGGCGCACTTGGCCTGCACCTTCTGAGCGTGAAAGATGCCATCCTCTCCCCACCGTCCCTCGACGAGCGCCTCCGCGTGATCCACGAAGGTATCGGGCACGGGATCTCGTCCTACGTATAGGACGGGCAAGGTCTCCGCATCTTGCTCGAGCAGGAAGCGCACGCGTCGTCCCTCGCGCTGAATGCTGCCCGCCACAACGCGCCCGCCCACGCGGAGCCGTTTGTCGCGGACCTGCGCTCCCAGGCGCTTCAATTCCGCAACCGTGATGTAGTACGTCTTGCTCTCCTGCATGCCGATCACGGCCAGCCAGGCCAGGGCGCCCACCAGGACTGCGATAGCGGCGGCGAATTTCACCTTCGGACTACTCATCGTTCTCCTCCTCCGAATAGCCTCGCGTGCCGGAGGACGCGCGGAGTCGCTGAGCGGGATCTCCCCATGATCGAAAAACGTGGGGAGCGTCACACTCGCAAGAGGTCATTTCAAGCACGGTCATGCGCGCCATGAGGATCCTCCGAAAAAGTCTCGACGTCGGAGCGCGCGGAGGGCTCCGTGGAGGAGCGGCCGAGCGCCGCTTCCAGCGAGCGGTGCAGCCGGCGCCGCTTCTCCTCATAGTCGGTCTCGGAGATCTCCCCGCGTTGCCGCTGCACCTCGAGCGCGAAGAGCTCGTCTTTGAGCTCGGAGAGGTCGCTCGCTGAGGTGACGGCGCGATGCGTGCCCTTTCGCTCCCCGACCTGATGCGTGCGCCTACTGTTCCGGCGCACTGCCAGTGTACCGCTCACGGCGAAGGCCAGAGCGAGCGCCGCCAGGATCATCCATTGCCGCCGGGCGACGGGACCGGAGACGGCTCGAATAGCCCCTCGTGCCTCTCCCCGGGATTCTTCCGCGAGAAGATTGGGCGCGCGTCCCTTCACACTCCAGGCGATCTCCATGCCCGCGCGGGCTTCGTCGAGAGCGTACACGGCGAGCTCTTGCTCTGATCCCAGCGGGCGGAATCCCGCCGCTTCGACCGTCATCGCTTCGGGCACAAGCAGCCGCACGCGTCCCACGTTCCACGGCAGTACTTCGCGAATTTGCGCGCGCGCCTCTTGATACGGGATCTGCGAGACCACGAAGAACTGCGTCGTTCCCGGTCGCAGCGGATGCTCAATGCGCCATATCCCCTCGCCCACGGAGCGCGCCGCGATGGTCAGCGGCATACCGCTCGCCCCGACGACGGACACGCGCTCGGGACGCGAGCCCTCCGGCAAGGCGAAGGTGAAGACGCCCTCCGGGCGAAAGAGCGTCACTGGCGGCGTCGTCTGATTTCGAACGATATATTCCCGCCCGATCAGCAAGCGATCCTCTATCGGTTGCACGAGGTATGTGAGCCGCTCGACGGCATATGTCCCCATCGAGCGTGCATCGTACACCTGAAGCGTGACCGATGAACTCTCGGGCGAGATCATTTCGTGATAATTGACGCCCTGATACGTCGCGCGCACCATCGCAGGCTGGGTCACCGTCGTCGAGAACGCAAACTGTCCTCGCGCATCCGTGCGCACCTTCTCGATGACCTGCATCCCCTCCTGGAGCGCGACCAGATGTACTTCGATGCCGGCGACCGGCCTTCCTGTTGTGCCATTGAGCACCGTGCCGCGTACATCAGCGCGCACAAGCGCGGGGACGCCGAGAAGGATCCCCAGTCCTCCCCACCACAGCCTGCACCACCGTGCGCGCTTCTTCGAGCGCGATCTCTTCATATCGTTCCCTCCTCACGCGCGGCGTTCGACGGGCGAGAGCTTCTCTATTTCCATCAGCACAGCCGCGATCTCCGCCTCCAGCGTCGCCCGCGTCTGCTCATAATCGGCCTCCGAGAGCTTGCCCGCGCGATACTCGAAGCGCACGTCCCTCAGGTTCTCAAGCAATTGCTCCTTCTTCTCCTGCAAGACGGCCAGCCGATCCCGCGCGCGCCCGACATCCTGCACGTCCTCGAAGAAGATGTACATGAGCGTCGCCAGGGTCAGGATGCCACAGAGAATCACGACCACTGCGGTCATGGATGTCCCTCCAGCTCGCTTTCGATCTCCCGACGCACGCGTTCGCGCCAGGCGGGATCTTCGGGGATCGAGGCGGGCTCCGTAGGAGGCGTCTCCTGATGCCGAGACCATCGCCGAAGCACGAAGACAATCAGCACGAGTCCTCCCGCAGCCGCTGCAAACGGTGTGATCCACGCCGCGAGATTGAAGCCCTGCGCCGGAGGAGCCGCTAAGATGGCCGTCCCGTATTGCTGAATCATCGCCTGGATTGCGAGATCATCGCTGTCGTAGCGCTGCACCGCCTGCCGCAGCGTCGCTATGGCCGGTCCGGAGAAGGGGCAATCCCGATGGTTGCACTCGACCAAAATTTGGTTGCAACCGCAAAGGCAGAGGAGCCTCTTCCCGATGCGCTTGACCCGCGCATCGGTCGCCGCATCCGAGGGTTGCGCACGAATCAGAGACGACGTCGCAGCGAGGATGCCCAGCGCAAGAAGCACAATCCCCAGCCCCTGGCAGGCCTTCAACGTGTTTCGATTCTCAATCTCCCTCTGCATAAGCGACCTTCTCCTCTCGGGCCGGAGCACGCTCGCTCGCGGCGACCTTCACCGGCCGACGCCCCGGATACAACGCCACCAACGTTCCCAGCAACATAACTCCTCCGCCGATCCACAGCCATCGCACAAGCGGATTCAGATAGGCATGAATGATCGGCGCACCCGTATCCGGATTCACACCCGCGAAGTAGAGGTAGAGGTCCTCGCGCCACCCCGAATGAATTGTCACCTTCGTGAGCGGTTGCTCGCTCGCTTTGTAGAGCCGCCGCTCCGGAGTGAGCGTCGCGAGGAAGCGATCGCCTCGGCGCACGTCCAAGGTGAGGCGCTCGTAGATGTAATTCGGCGTCTCCCCGCGCATTCGGTCCTTCAGAGTCACGGCATAGCGACCGAGGTGCAACGTCGCGCCCACGGGCATTTCCATCTCGCGCTCTTGATTGAAGGCGGACCCGGCGATGCCCACGGCGACGATGACGATTCCAAAGTGCACGATGTATCCCCCATATCGCCGCGTGTTCCGAAGAACGAGATGAACGAGCGCCTGTCCCCACGACCTCCCCGTCTGCGAGCGGATGACGCGCGCCCCGCGCCAGAATTCGCTCACGATCGTGACGGTCACAAACGCCGAGAGCATGAAGGCGATTACGGCGTAGGGGTCCCTCACGCCGAGCGCGATCAGGAGTCCGCCGGTCGCTCCCCCGATCAGCGTCGGATACGTGAAATTTCGCTTCAGGCTCTCCCACGATGTCCGTCGCCACGCCAGCAACGGTCCTACTCCCGTGAGCAGAAGCAAGAACAGGAAGATCGGAATGTTCACGCGATTGAAGAACGGCGGGCCGACGCTCACCCTGTTCCCCGTGAGCGCTTCCGAGATCACGGGGAAGAGCGTCCCCCAGAGGACGGCGAAGCACGACGCCAGCAAGACCAGGTTGTTGAAGAGGAACGAGGATTCGCGCGAGAGCACCGCTTCCAGACGATGCTCGCTGCGCAGATAATCCCGGCGTCGGGTGAAGAAGAACAGACACACGGCGAACACCACCAGGAGAAATCCGATGAACCAGTGTCCGATCGGCGACTGCGCGAAGGCGTGCACCGAACTCACCACCCCCGAGCGCGTCAGGAAGGTACCGAAGACGCAGAGCAAGAACGTGCCGAAGACGAGCCAGACGTTCCACACCTTGAGCATGCCCCGGCGCTCTTGCATCATCACCGAATGCAGGAATGCCGTGCCCGTCAGCCAGGGCAAGAACGAAGCATTCTCAACCGGATCCCATGCCCAATACCCCCCCCATCCGAGGACGGCGTAAGCCCAATGCGCGCCCATCAGAATCCCCAGCGTCAGAAAGCCCCACGCGATCATCGTCCAGAGGCGCGTGACATGAATCCAGCGCTCCCCCGGCGAGCGGGTGATCAGGGCTGCCAGAGCGAAGGCGAATGGGACGGAGAACCCGACGTAGCCGAGATAGAGCGTCGGGGGGTGCAGGACCATCTCCGGGTACTGCAGAAGCGGATTCAGCCCGCGCCCGTCCGGAGGCACAAACGGACGCCTCGTTCCATCGGCAGCCACTTCCGCCAGAGGTCGAAACGGACTCACGACGAAGGCGTTCAGGATGAGGAAGAAAAGTTGAATCCCGGCGAGGATCACACCGGCCAGCGGGCGCAACTCCCCCTCCTCTCGATGCTTCACGAGCACAATGAACATGTAGCCGGAGAGGATCCAGCTCCAGAAGAGCAGCGATCCCTCCTGTCCCGACCACAGGGCGGCGAACTTATAGAGGAGCGGGAGGTCGCGATTGCTGTGGTTCGCCACATAGGCGATCGAAAACTCATCGCTCACAAAGAGTCCCCACAGGCATGCGATCGCGACGCTCAGCGTGGGGAAGATCGTGACGCCCGCTCGCCGCGCCGTCTCCCGAAGGACCGGGTGGTCCGTTCGATGCGCGACGATCCCAGCAAGGAACGCATAGGCGCAGGCCGTCACAGCGAGCAAAACGGCAAAGGAGCCCAATGAGTCCATCATCCGCGTCCGTCTCCCCGAGAGATCGAAGAAAGATGGTACCTGCCGCCCTCCGAGGGCGTCAAGCGGAAGGAGAAGCGCGCTTCGATTCTCGGGCAGGCGTCAGTCGTAGTATTCCAATCCGAGGTGAGTGATCAGCTCCTCTCCGCGCAGATAGCGCAAGGTGTTCTTGAGCTTCATCAGTTGGATGAAGAGATCGTGTTCGGGGTAGAGGCCGGGCGCCGTCATCGGGCTTTTGAAATAGAAGCTCAGCCACTCCTGAATGCCGCGCATCCCGCAGCGGTGCGCCAGATCGAGGAAGAGCACCAGATCCAACACCAGAGGCGCCGCCAGGATGGAATCTCGGCAGAGGAAATTGATTTTGATTTGCATGGGATAGCCGAGCCAGCCGAAGATGTCAATGTTGTCCCATCCTTCCTTGTTGTCGCCCCGCGGCGGGTAGTAGTTGATGCGTACCAGATGGACGAACTGAGCATAGAGGTCGGGATACAGCTCCGGCTGCAGGATATACTCCAGGACGGAGCGCTTCGATTCTTCTTTCGTCCGGAAGCTCTCCGGGTCGTCGAGCACTTCCCCATCACGATTGCCGAGGATGTTCGTCGAATACCATCCGCTCAATCCGAGCACGCGCGCTTTAAGTCCGGGCGCGATGATCGTCTTCAGGAGCGTCTGCCCGGTCTTCAGGTCCTTCCCGGCGATAGGGACATGGTTCTGCTGGGCCAACTCGATGAGCGCCGGGATGTCCACAGTGAGATTAGGCGCGGCGTTGGCGAAGGGGACGCGGCAGCGCAAGGCCGCGTAGGCATAGATCATCGAGGGGGCGATGTACGGCGAATTCTCCTTGAGCCCGCGTTCGAAGGCCTCGAGCGATCCATGCACGTCCGGTCTCGGTTCCATGTAGATTTCGGTCGAGCCACACCAGATCATGACGAGCCGCGCACACCGATGCCGTGTGCGAAACGCCTCGATGTCTTCGATGAGCTGTTCGGCCAGCTCGTATTTCGTTCGCCCGGTCTTCACGTTCGTCCCATTCAAGCGCTTGACGTGGGCGCGATCGAAGACGGCTTTCATCGGTGTGATCTCTCGGAGTTCGGATTCGAGCATGGCGAGCAGCTCTCGCTCCAACACCCCAGCGTGCAGAGCCGCTTCGTAGGCATCATCCTCGAAGATGTCCCACGCGCCGAAGACCAGATCCTCCAAGCGCGCAAGTGGGACGAAGTCTTTGATCTTCGGCACACGCCCCTCGGTGCGCTTCCCCAGACGAATGGTCCCCATCTGCGTCAAGCTCCCAATGGGCTTGCCGATCCCCCGGCGAATGGCGTGAACGCCTGCGATGAACGTCGTGCTCACAGCCCCAAGACCAACAAGCAGGACGCCGAGCGTTCCCCTCGGTTCCGCGATCTTCACACCTTTTTCGATCATCGTCCGTCCCTCCCCCAAGAGGTTCGTCGCAGGATCAGTGTACGAGATCCGCGCGTTCGCGTCTCGCGTTCGCTTGCTCAGATTTCGCGCTCGATTGCAGGCCCGCTCGGAGGGGATGCACGGGCGTTCGAACGGGGCCCGAGACTCGCTCGCGCTCTCCGAAGCACAATCCGAGATGTCCACCGTGCGGGCTCAGCCGTCGGCGGTCGACCTCTGTCCAGAGGCGTCGACTCTCTCAGAAAGAGGGGAGACGGAGACACATCGCGTGCGCCGCGGCACGGTCATGAGAACTGTCGTCACGGCGACGATTGCTGCGACTTGTGCGAACGCGAGAAGCGTCAGCGTCGGCGTGGCTTCCCGAATCAGGAGGGCGCTCGCCCCAAGGCAAAACGTCAGGAGATAGATCGTTCCCACCGCCTCGCGCTCCGTCATCCCCAGCTCCACCAGCCGGTGCGACAGATGCGAGCGATCGCCGCGATAGATCGGCCGTCCTTCTCGCCATCGAATCCAGATCACCGAGGCCGTGTCATAAATGGGGAGTCCAAGCACAAGCACCAGCATGACCGGACCGAACCACTCATTGGGGACCATCTCCTTGTGGGCGACAGACGAGGTCAGAATGGCGAGGACGCTGATCACATAGCCAATCGTCAAGCTCCCCGCATCGCCGAGGAAGATGCGCGCCGGGGGGAAGTTGTGCACGAGAAATCCGGCAAGTGCTCCCATGAGGGCCGACAGGAAAAGGCCGATGTAGAACTCTCCGAGCGTCGCTGCAATGAACCACAGCAGCACGCTGCAGATGAGGGCGACACCCGTCGCCAGCCCATCCATATTGTCGAGCAAATTGAATGAATTCGTGATGCCGACGATCCAAATGAGCGTCGCCCCTGTGGCCAGCCAGGGATGCGCTTCAAAGAGGGAGAGGCGCACGCCGGCAGTGACGACAAGCGCTGCCGCGATGACCTCTCCGACGAGTTTCGCCCACGCGGGGAAGTGTGGGCCGGAGAGATCATCAACCAAACCCGTCAGCAGAACGATCGTCGAGCCCACCAGGATCACCCCGAGCGTCGGCAGCACGAGCCCCATCGCGTCGAATATAACGAGCACCTGGGGAAAGACGCGATGGACGAGGCCATATTGTCGAAGCGCGGGAAGAGCGACGAGATGCCCTCCGATTACGAGAAGCAGCGTGAGGAATACGGCCACGCCGCCAAGAAGTGGCTTCGGCTCTCGGTGAATCTTGTGCTCGCCCGGATGATCCAAGATCCCGAGAGCGAACGCCACTCGGCGGGCCATCGGAACCAATCCGTTCGAGAGCAGGAACGCCACAAGGGCGATAGAGCCATAGGCGAGAAGGTGCTCGTGGGTCATGCCGATCTCTTGGCCTTACCGGGATCCCTACCGCGGGGTGCTCCCCGAGGCTCCTGTGCGGGATTCTCGGTGCGAGATTCGCGCTCTCCGACCCGAGGGCTCGAGTTACGCTCGGTGCGTTCCAGAAAGAGAGCGATCGGTCGGCTATAAGCAGGCGCTTTCAAGTCCACGCCGAGCAAAGTTGCGAGTGTCGGCGCGATGTCCGTCATCTTGACGACCGGAGCGCGCGCGCCGCGACGTACACCTCGGCCCCAGAGAATGAGCGACGCGAACATCTGCGGGCGGTCGGGCAGATATCCATGCGTGCCCCGATAGGTCGGACGAGCGGGACGGAGCGCATCGCCGCGATATTCTCCTCCGAGCGCACAGAAGTCCGCAGCTTCAAGAAAGAACGCGGCCATCGGCGCGGCGCCCATCGGCTCCAGCTCCGACGCATCGAGCACGCGCAAAAGGGGAGAGTCCGGTCGCCGAGCCCATTCCTCGAAGAGCCGCTGCACAGTCTCACGCACGACGCGATCAGAAGGATCCTTCAAAAGGACGGCCGCCGACCCTCCGTTCGACCAGACGGCGGCTCGCCACTCACGGATGCGCCCATCAGCGTCGAACGTCACCAAGCCCGCCTGCGCGAGTACGACACCGGGATGGAACTCGCGCTCGACGGGCATGAATCCATGATCGGAGACGATGGCGACGGTCGTCTGCGCGCTTAGCCCGGCACGACCAATGGCCTCCAGAATGCGCGCCACGCGCGCATCTTGCTTCTCCAGCTCGGCATAGGCCTCTTTCGAGTGCGGCCCCGTGCGATGCTGCACGCTGTCTAGCTGAATGAGATGCAGAAGGAGAAGATGAGGCCGATAACGCGTGAGAAGATGCACGGCGGCTTCCGCCCGGAGATCATCGTCCTCCAGAGCCTCGGGCTTCTCCACCGCGCGAAGGATTTCTTCGACCAGTCCCGCCGGTCGCGCGTGTCGTGCCACAAGCATCCACGCCGGCATTCCCCCTTGAGGCGCTCCCGGGTCGAAGATCTCCGGAATGTTGTAATCAATTTCGGCCTCGACAGTGGCGGGCCAACTGATAGCCGCTGTGCGCCGGCCGGCGCGCTGAGCGGCGGCCCAGAGCGTGTCGCTGCGAATAGCCGAGGCCCACCAGTACCATCGGCCCGTCTGCGGCGCCGTCGGTTCCTCGAAGATCCGGTTGAAGACGATGCCGTGATCGCGCGGGAGGGCACCCGTCACGATCGTCGTGTGCGAAGGATATGTCACTGACGGATACACTCCGATCACCCCGTCGGCGAATGCGCCCTCGTTGCGCAGACGGCGGAGCGTGGGGATCTTCAGTCCATAGCGATCGGGATTCCGGTAATACTCGGGCATGAGTCCATCAATCGAGATCACGACAAGATGCGCCTCCGGTGCCGATGAGTCGGAACCTGCCGATCGCCATCCCGGGGCCAAAGAAGTCAGAAGAAGCAGGAGAAGCAGCAGTGTCCCCCCGAACGCTCGTCTCGCGCTCCCCACACCCTGAAGTGCGATGAGAAACCCCTTTAGTTTCCGTCCGCCAAGCGCGCTGATTCTCCATGCGCGCCTTCGATGCCGTCCACTCATCGCTCCCTTCCTCGATGCCGCATCGCTTTCGTTTGCACGTCTGTCTTATTTCATCGCAAGGGAGGCAGCGAAGGCAAGTGGCGCGATCGTTCGCGGGTTTTTCCTCCCCCCATGCTCAGTGCGCACTCGCGGGAAGGATGATATCGGCCCAGATCGGCCTATGGTCGGAAGCCGTGACGTTTTGAAGGACTCCGGAAGCACGCACGCGCAAATTCTGCGCATAGATTCCGTCAAGCGCCATGCGGATGAAGAAGAAGCGCCGATACGTCCACGCGGGCCTGGATAATGCCGGAGAGAATCCGGCCTCGCCGAGCGCGCGATCGAACGCGCGCCGATCGCGCCGCGTGAGCGTGTTGAAGTCACCGAGAATGAGGCGGTAGGGCGTCGCGTGGCGTCGAGCGCTCTGAAGGACGGCCTCTATCTGACGAATTTTCAGCTCCCAGGGCACAAGAGCCTGCACGTGCACATTGTAGATGCGAATCCGAATGGTACCGATCGCAAGCGTCGCGCCAAGCGCGATGCGAGGCAAATCCCCCGCTCGTCGCTCTTGCGGCAGGACGATGCGCTCGATCTCTGCGATGGGATAGCGACTGAGGAGCGCGAGCCCGATCTCGCGATCTCCCTTCCGCTTGCCGGACAGACAGACGTACTCGAATCCGAGGCGCTCGGCCAGAACACGAGCCTGATTGGACGGAGTCTCCCTGCGGTGATCGCACACCACCTCTTGAAGTGCGATCACATCAGCGCGCGAAAGCTCCGGATGCCTGCGGAAGAGTTCGAGGATTTGCGGAAGCCGCCTTCCGAGATGGATGTTGTAACTCACGACCCGAAGTGTGGAGGGCGTTTCTGGGAGCGGCCTGGAATCCTGCGCAGGATGCCCATTTGTGGCCTGTCCCCAGAGCAAAAGGAGCACGAGCATCGCCCCTGCGCGCCGGAATTTCCACATGTCGGATACTGCGCGTAATCCCCTGTGATACGCCCTCGCTTTCCGCCGAGCTCTCATCCGCCGGGCGGCCCCGCCGTGTCCACGCTCTCGAAAGGGAGAGGTCCATCGGCTGCGATGTGACCGACGCTTCGGACTCACTGCCTCAAGAGCGGCTGCTTTTCCGGCGAGCGGAAGACTCTCGGCGCTTTCGTGCGTTTCTCACATACGCGAGGAGATCCTCACAAGGGAGCGTGTTCAGGATGTCCTCGCGTCGCGCCCATCCGCGTCGCGCTTGTGCAATGCCATAGCTCAGGACCCGGAAGTGGCTCGCGTGATGCGCATCGGAGTCGATGACGAGCTTCACTCCGGCTTCGACAGCCTTGCGAATGTGCTCGTCCTTCAAATCCAAGCGTTCGGGATACGCATCAATTTCGAGGATCGTCCCGGTCTCTCGGGCGACGCGGATGATCTCGTCTATGTCCACATCGTAAGGTTCGCGTTTGAGCAGGAGGCGACCGGTCGGATGGAAGAGGATATCAGCGTACGGCCGGCGCATGGCGCGGACGATGCGCTCGGTCATCTCCTGGCGCGGCATGTTGAAGTGCGAATGCACGGCGATACCCACGATATCCAATTGCGCGAGCACGTCATCGCGGATATCGAGCGTCCCATCCTTGCGGATATTGACCTCAGCTCCGGCGAGGAGGCGAATCCCATTGAGCTTTCGGTTCAGTCGGCGAATCTCCGCGATCTGTTCGAGGAGCTTGGTCTCATCCGAGCCGCGCGTCATCGCCAGGCTACGAGTATGATCCGTGATAGCGATGTATTCCAATCCCAGTCGCCGCGCCTCAAGCGCCATCTCCTCGATCGAATGGGCACCGTCGGTCCAGTTCGTCTGTACTTGCAAATCGCCGCGTAGATCCCCGTACTCGATCAGGTGCGGCAGCCGTCCTTCGCGCGCAGCTTCGATCTCGCCGCGATCTTCGCGCAGCTCCGGTGGGATATAGCAGAGGCCCAGCGCCTCGTAGATCTCCTCCTCGGTGCGTCCGGCGATCCGGCGCTCCCCTCGGAACAAGCCGTATTCGTTCAGCTTCAATCCCATCTTCTCAGCGATCCGCCGCAAGGCGATGTTATGCTCCTTGCTCCCGGTGAAATATTGGAGTGCGGCGCCAAAACTCTCCCGAGGGACGACGCGCAGGTCCACGTCCAATCCGTTGCGGAGTTTCACTCGACTGCGCGTCTCTCCCTTCTCATAGACATGCGCCACCTCGGGCAGGGAGACGAAGGCTTCCATCACCGGTGCGGGACGTCGCGAGATGGCGAGCAGATCGGCATCACCGACGGTCTCCTTGCGCCGTCGCAAGGACCCTGCGATCTCGATGCGCTCGACCTCGTCAAGAGCCGCCAGGCGCGCGCAGATCTCTTCCATGAGGGGGAGGATGTCGCCGAGGAGAAATCTCCCCGTATGTCGGCGCAGGAACTCGATGCCGCGCAGGATGGCCGCTTCGGTCTTCTCGCCGAAGCGCGGCAGCTGCCGGATGCGCCCCTGCCGCGCCGCGTGTTCCAACTCCTCGAGATTGGTGATCCCCAACGCTTCATAGAGCGCACGGATGGTCTTCGGTCCCACGCCTTCGATCCCCATGAGCGAGGAGAGATCAATCGGGTACTTCCGCCGTAGCTCTTCGTAGTATTCCATCCGGCCGGTCCGCAGCAGCTCCTCGATCTTCTGGGCGATGCTCTTGCCGACGCCGGGGATCGCTTCCAAGGCTTTTATTCCTCCGCGCGCATACATCTCTTGAATGGGTTCCTCCAACGCCTCCACGGCGTACGCCGCCTTCTCGTAAGCGCGCGGTTTGAATTCGACTCCCTCCATGTCGAGGAGGAACGCAATGTGACGGAGAATCTCCGCGACCTCGTGATTGGTCATCTCGTCGACTCCCGCTCCCGTTCTATCAGCGTGCGGCGCAAGATCTTCCCCGAGGCCGAGCGGGGAATTTGGTCCACGAACTCCACGCGGCGAATCTTCTTGTACGGGGCGACGCGCTCGGCCACGTACGCCATCAGCTCTTCCGGCGAGACGTCCGTCTTTCGAACGACGAACGCTTTCGGGACTTCCCCTGCTTCCTCGTCGGGGCTGGGGATCACAGCGGCATCGGCGACCGCCGGATGCGCGAGCAGGAGAGCTTCCAGTTCGGCGGGGGCGATCTGCAGGCCCTTGTACTTAATGAGCTCCTTGATCCGATCCACGATGTAGAAATAGCCGTCGTCGTCCACGTAGCCGAGATCGCCCGTGCGGAGCCACCCCTCCGGAGTGATCGTGCGAGCCGTTTCCTCAGGGCGTTTCCAGTACCCTTTCATCACCTGGGGACCGCGAATCCACAGCTCGCCCAGCTCGTTCACTCCTCGAGGCGCGCCCGTCTCCGGGTCTACGATCTGGCATTCCGTATTGGGCAGAGGAGGACCAACCGAGGCCCATTTGATCCGCGCCGGATCTTCGGGGTTCGCATGGGTGACGGGGCTGGCCTCCGTCAGCCCATAACCCTGCAGCACGAGACAGCCGAGTCGTTCGGCGCAGGTGCGCGCGACGGCTTCGCTGAGCGGAGCTGCCCCGGACATGATGACGCGCAGCTTCGAGAGATCATACCGCTCCACGAGCGGATGCTTAGCCAGCGCCAGGATGATCGGCGGAACCAGATAGGCGCGCGTCACCCCATAGTCCTGCAGAAGCTGCAGAAATGGCTCCAGCTCAAAGCGCGGCATCGTCACAATGGTCGCTCCTTTGTAGAGCATCACGTTCAGGACAACCAGGAGCCCGTAACTGTGGAAGAAGGGGAGGACGCCGATGACCACATCGTCTTCTCGCACTCCAGGAATAGCCGCGTTCACCTGGCAGATATTGGCGACCAGGTTATAGTGGGTGAGCATGACGCCCTTGGGCCAACCGGTCGTTCCGCTGGAGGAGAGCAAGGCCACAACCTCCTCGCGCGGCGAGAGCGCGATCTCCGGCACGCGATCCGCATCCTCGAAGAGCTCCGACCACGGGGTCACCCCCGTCGCCTCTCCGATGACGACGACCTCGCGAATGCCTGTCGCGCGAGCGGCTTCAAGCGCTTTCTCCAGAAGCGGAGGAACCGTGAGCAGATATTTCGCCTCAGCGTCGTGCAGTTGTCGCGCCAGCTCCTCAGCAGTGTACAGAGGATTCACCGTCGCTGTGATCCCCCCCAGCAGCGCGACGGCGTGGAAGGCGATCGCGTACTCGGGCAGATTCGGGCTATAGAGGGCAAGAACGTCTCCTTTTCGGAATCCGCGCTTCCACAATCCCGAGGCGATGCGGCGCACCGACTCGGCCAGCTCCCGATAGCTCACCGACCGACCCGTCGGCCCATCAATGAGCGCCGGTTTCTCCCCCCGCCGCTCCGCTCGCTCGAACACAAACGGTGTCAGCGGGACTTCGGGGATGGTGATCTCCGGATATGGACCGCGCACGATCATATGTCCCCTCTCCTTTCGGGCGATAGTTTATCCCGTCAGCGTGCGCCAGACAATCTCCGCCCAGAGCCTCCTTCTGTCTCTGAGAGGGGACTCAGAGGAAAAAGCGGCTGAGTCGTCCCGCCAGAAGGCCTGCCACAGGAGGAACGAAGAGAGTCACGCTGAAGCGCAAAACCGTCAGCGGCGCGCCGACAAAGGCGATCTCCAGGGGATAGCGGGTGAACGACCACAATTGCCACGCCGTCAGGTAGGTCACCACCGTGCTCACGCTTGCTCCCGCCTTGAGCAATACCATAGCGATCGGGAAACTCGTGTACGGCCCCCCTGGGGTCAAGGCTCCGGCCGCGCATCCCAGGGCGATTCCTCGCCAGCCCGCCTCTTCAGCCAACCATTTCCGAACCCACTCCGGCGGAACGAGAAACGTGATGAGCCCTTCACACAAGAAGGCGCAGACGACCAATGGGAACGCCATCGTGAACGTCCTCCAGCTACTGCGCAATGCCTCCAGGGGGAGTCCGTGAGCCTTCCACATAGCAGCGATGAAGAGCGCGCTCGTGAGAATGAGAACAATAAGTGTGCTCATCCACATTGCCGTCCCTCCTCCGATGTCCTTGGCGAAGCTGTAAAGCAAAAAGGATAACAGCCCGCATCCCGGCTGAGCAAAAAAGTGCCGAAGGAAGAGAGGCCGACAACAGGATGCTGCGCGGCGAAGGAGCATCCAAGAGGGCGCTCCGAGTGGAGACCCTCTGTTGCGGTCGTCCCTCCTTTCCTCGACCGCACGCCTTGCGGTAGACTCTATCGCCCCGACGGACACCCTTTCGGGGGTCTCGAAACAATCTTGGGGGAGGTGAGAATATGGGGGAACAGGAGCGACCGCTGGAGGGTCCGAATCCGAACGAGGGCATGCCGGAACCTCGTGAGGAACGTCCTCCCATTGGTCCGGCGGGCCGGATCGCAGGAGTCCTTTTTTCGCCAACGGAGACCTTCGGGGATATTGCCCGGTACCCGACGTGGGCTTTCATTCTGATTGTGACGATCCTCCTTTCGTCGGCGTCCATCTTCTTTCTTCAGTTTCGCATCCCGAACCTGGAGAGGCGCTACGAAGAGCTCATTCGGCAGAGGATCGAAGAAGCTTTGGAGAAACAGGGGGCGGCCAAACCACCCAAGGAAGCCCTGGACCAACAGGTTGAGGTGCAGAAGCGCATCTTTCGGTTCTTGCCTCTTTTCCCCATCGCTGTCATTCCGCTGGTCGTGCTCGTGCTGTCGGGAGTTTTCTTTGTGGGGCTTCTGGTGCTTCAGGCTGATACGACGTTCAGGAAGACATTCTCGGTCGTGAGTTGGTCCTATGGCGTGACGACGAGCGTGGGCGCGCTCCTCAGTCTGCTTGTTCTCTTCCTCCGCGATCCGGAACTGATTGATCCGACAAATCCCGAAGGCTGGGTGGCGACGAATCTCGGGGCGATGCTTGGTCTCTCGCTGGAGAGGACGCATCCGGCCCTTTTCGCACTCGCGACATCGCTCGATATCTTCACGATCTGGTTCCTGATTCTGGCCGCGATCGGCTTCTCGGCCATCTCGCACAAGCTCTCGCGAGTGAAGTCGGCGGTTTTGGTCTTCGCTCTCTGGGGCGTATGGGTCGCCGGAAAAATGGCGTGGTATACATTCACCGGAAGAACATGAGAGCCACCTAGCGGATCTCCCGTGAGACGTGTGGCGGAGGGTGCGGACCGGGCGGATGCCGGTGGGCAAGGATCTTTCCGCGCGAGGGACGCGCGCGGATTTTACGGGGCCAAATATTCATTTCGGAGGAGAGACGATGTGGCGGACAAGCATCCTGGTGAGCTTTCTCCTTCTCTCCCTTATGCTCTCTCCGGTACGAGGACAGAGGCCTTCCTACGACGTCCTCATTCGCGATGGGTGGATCATTGATGGGACGGGAAATCCGTGGTTTTCAGCCGACATCGCGATCCGAGAAGGACGAATCGCAGCCATCGGACGCTTGGAGGGAGCGACGGCGACCCGCGTTATTGAGGCGCGCGGGCTGTATGTCGTTCCCGGCTTCATTGACCTGCATTCGCACGCGGATGAAGGATTGGGGTCGCCTCGCACTCGGGCGAATCCGAACATGATCACGCAGGGCGTGACGACAGTCGTCGTCAATCAGGATGGGCGATCGCCATGGCCGATCGCCGAGCAGAAGGCATTGTATGAGCGCCAGGGGATTGGGACGAATGTCGTCCTTTTGGTCGGACACGGGACCGTACGCCGCCTCGTCATGAAGGAGGACATTCGACGACCAGCGACGCCGGAGGAGATCGAGCGAATGAAGGCTCTCGTGCGACAAGGATTGGACGAGGGGGCCTTTGGCCTGAGCGCCGGATTGGAATATGTGCCCGGGCGATGGAGCACGACCGAGGAGCTGATCGAGCTGGCGAAGGTCGTCGCTGCTTATGGCGGATTCTATATCGCGCATCAGCGGAGCGAGGGGCGCGATCCGATGTGGAAGAACGCATCGGATGACACGCCGGCGGTGGATCTTCTGCAGGCCGTACAGGAGACAATCGAGATCAGCGAGAAGGCGGGTGTCGTGGCTGTCGCCTCGCATCTGAAGGCAAAGGGCGCTTCCTTTTGGGGAAGCAGCTATGCCGCTGTGCGATTAATCGCCGAAGCGCGGGAGCGAGGACTGCCGGTCTATGCCGATCAGTATCCCTACGACACTACAGGGACGGATGGGCAGACAGTGCTCATCCCCTTGTGGGCGCTCGCCGAAGAAGGCGTTGACGTGGGCGGGCAGCTCGGACAGCTCGTGCGCGAGCACGCCGAGGCTTTCGCGCGACTCAAGGAGAATTTGCGACGTCGGTGGAGCGATCCAACGCTGCGCGAGAAGATTCGCCGAGATATCGCCCACGAAATAGATCGCCGCGGTGGAGCGCCGCGCATTGTCGTCTACGACTTCCCGGACCCGAAGCTCGTCGGAAAATCGCTTGCCGAGATCGCGCGCGAGCGCGGCGAAGATCCGGTGGATACGGCGGTGTGGATACAAATGAACGGCTGGGATCGCCCAGGAGGAGCGCGCATGCGAGGATTCTCGCTCTCGGAGCTGGATATCGAGCACATCATGAAGCAGGAGTTCACGGCGACTTCGAGCGATGCCGGTACCGTCGCCTTCGGTGAAGGAATTCCACATCCGCGGTACTATGGGGCATTCCCGCGGAAGATCCGGCGCTATGTCTTCGAACGGGGAGTGATCTCCTTGCCGTTCGCCATTCGTTCGATGACATCGCTTCCGGCGCAGATCATCGGGCTGCGCGATCGTGGTCTTCTGCGCGAGGGATATTGGGCCGACATCACGATCTTCGATCCGAAGACGATCGCCGATCGCGCGACGTATACCGATCCCCATCAGTATGCCGAGGGGATTCGTTACGTCCTCGTCAACGGCGAGTTCGTCGTGGACGAAGGGAGGATCACGGGGAAGCTCCCGGGTCGAGTCCTGATGCCGACATGGGCGCTCCGCTCAACCTCCGTCCGATGAGTCTTCGGTTATGGTTTATGGTTCCACATCCTGAGATTCACATCGGCTTCGCCTCAAACGGAAGGTGTCAGGAGGGCGCTCCCCCTCCGAGTACGCGGAGCAGGATAGCTTTCTGGATATGGAGCCGATTCTCAGCTTGATCGAAGACGACGCTGTGCGGCCCGTCAATGACGTCGTCGGTCATCTCGGCACCCCGCTCGGCGGGTAGGCAGTGCATGAAGAGAACATCCGAACGGGCTTGTCGGAGAAGGTCGGTCGTCACCTGGAAGGGACGGAGGCGTCGCTCGCGGCGCGGACGTTCTTCCAGAGGGATGTGATAGCTCATCCAGGTATCCGTGTAGACGATGTCGGCCTGGACAACGGCCGCGCGCGCATCATGCACGACCTCGATCAGGGCTCCTGTCTCGCGCGCTATCGCGTGAGCGCGCTCGAGGACGCCGGTGTCCGGTTCGTATTCGGGATCATCGGGACACCCCACGCTCACGTGCATCCCGACGGCCGCTCCGCCGAGCAGTAGCGAATGGGTCACGTTGTTATGCCCATCGCCGACGTAGGCGAGCTTGAGGCCGCGCACGTGACCCTTCTTCTCTCGGATAGTCATCAGGTCGCCGAGCACCTGACAGGGATGCTCGAAATCAGTGAGACCATTGATGACGGGCACGGTGGCATAAGCGGCCAGCTCTTCCAGATCCCTTTGATGGAAGAGCCGCGCCATAATGGCGTCCACATAGCGGGAGGCCGTGCGCGCCATATCGGCGAGGCTTTCCTTCCCCTTCCCCCAAGGCGACGCCTCGAGGTCATAGGTGATGGCGTGGCCACCCATGTGCCACATCGCGACGTCGAACGACAGCCGCGTGCGCAGCGAGGGCTTTTGAAAGAGCATGAGGAGCACTCGGCCTTCCAGAGCGCGTGCGACCCGATGGGGATGGCGTTTGATCTCCAGACCGTGTTCGATCGTCTCTTCGATCCAGGAACGTGGCCAATCGGCCAGGGAGAGTAAGTGTCGCATCACAGACCTCCCCTCAATCCGGGTAGATATGTGTTCCCACGCGACCGTGAAGGGCAGCCGCGGCCATCTCTGGTCGCGTGATGATGACTTCGCGTCCGCCGCATTCGAGAAACGCAATAGCGGCCTCGATCTTCGGCCCCATACTGCCCGGAGCGAAATGGCCTTCGGCCAGGTAGCGTCGCGCCTCGGTGAGCGTCATCCGCTCGAGGGCTCGCTCCTGAGGCGTGCCGAAATAGAGCTTCACGTTTTCGACAGCTGTCAGATCGAGTAACCGGTCGGCTCCCAGAGCCGTCGCCAGGAGGCTCGAGGCGAGATCCTTGTCCACGACAGCTTCAACGCCGGCGAGCATCTCCCCTTCGGCGAGCACAACGGGAATGCCGCCGCCTCCGACGGCGATGACGATCACCCCGCTCTCGAACAGAGTGGCGATCACTTCCTGTTCGACGATCCGAACGGGCCGAGGTGAAGGAACGACGCGGCGATATCCGCGATGGGCGTCCTCCATGAGCAGGTATCCTTTTCGCTTCAGCTCCTCGGCCTGCGCTGCTGTGTAGAACGGACCGATGGGTTTGGGTGGTGCGTGCCCATGCGGATCAAGAGGCTCCACGATGACCTGCGTGAGGATGGTCGCGACCGGACGCGCGATGCCGCTTTGACGAAGCAGGTTGGACAGAGTGCGCTGGATGAGGTATCCCATCTCGCCCTGCGACTGCGCGACGCAGACGTCCAGAGGCACATCGTAGGCTTTCCCTCGCGCCTCCTCAACGCGGAGGAGGATGTTCCCGACCTGAGGCCCGTTGCCGTGCGTGAGCGCAATCCGATGTCCCTGCCGGACCAGTTCGACGATGCTGCGGAGTGATTCCTCCAAAGTAGCGAGCTGTTCGGGGATCGTCCCGGCCTGTCCCGGCTTGATCAAGGCATTCCCACCGAGCGCGATGACGAGTCGTTCGCTCATAGAGCGTTCACCGGGTGACCACCCTCATTCGGTTGAGGAAGTCACGGAGGAGATCGGCCAATGTCGGTGAGCCGATCTCCTCCAGCTCATAAGAGACGCGACATGTTGGATGTCGAATCTGCAGAATGCGGCGCAGATCCACGGGCGTAGCCACGAGCACAACGTCGCAGGGGGTGCGGTTGATCGTCTCCTCCAGTTCGCGCATCTGTTGGAGGCCGTATCCCATAGCGGGCAACAGTGGCCCCATGTGCGGATATTCGGCGAAGGTCTCGCGGATGCTGCCAACGGCATAAGGACGCGGATCCACGATCTCGCGCGCGCCCAACTGTCGTGCGGCGAGCACGCCCGCTCCATAGCTCATCTCGCCATGCGTCAGGGTCGGCCCATCCTCCACAACGAGGACGCGGCGATCACGAATGACTTCCGGCGCATCTACGACGATGGGCAACGCGGCCTCGATGACGACGGCCTTCGGATTAAAGGCCCGAATGTTCCGTCGAATGGCCTCCACGTCGTCCGGACGAGCCGTATTGACCTTGCTGATGATGAGGACATCGGCTCGCAGAAAGTTCACTTCGCCGGGGAAGTAGGCGCGTTCGTGCCCGGGCCGGTGGGGATCCACAAGCACGATCTCCAGATCGGGAACGAAGAAGGGGAGGTCGTTATTCCCTCCATCCCAAAGCAAGACGTCCGCTTCGGCTTCCGCCTGACGCAGAATGCGCGCGTAATCCACGCCAGCGTAGACGATGATGCCGTTGCGCAAGTGCGGCTCATACTCCTCCATCTCCTCGAGGGTACAGTTGTAGCGGCGCAGATCCTCGAGCGTCTCGAACCGTTCGACGATCTGCTGAGAGAGATCGCCGTAGGGCATCGGATGGCGCACGACGACGACGCGGTAGCCCATCTCTCGGAGAAGCCGGGCGATCTTGCGACTCGCCGGACTCTTGCCGCAGCCCGTGCGCACGGCGCACACGGAGATGACAGGGCGACGAGCGCGTAGCATTGTGGCTCGTGGGCCAAGCAGTCGAAAGTCGGCTCCGTGCGCCAGAACTCGCGACGCCATCTGCATGACGTGCTCATGCGAGACGTCGCTGTAGGAAAAGACGACCTGATCAATGGCATACTGCTCGATCAATCGCTCCAGCTCCTCTTCGGGATAGATGGGCAAACCTTCCGGGTAGAGACCGCCCGCCAGCTCGGGCGGATAGCGCCGCCCTTCGATATTGGGGATCTGCGCAGCTGTGAACGCGATGACCTCATACTGCGGATTGTCCCGGAAGACGACGTTGAAGTTGTGGAAGTCTCGACCCGCAGCTCCCATGATCAGAACGCGTGTGCGCTTCATCGCTCCCTTCTCCTGGACAAGCGCCGTGAGGATGATCAGATCACAGTCCCCTCGGGAATGACAGCGTTTTTGGGAAGGATCACGATGCCCTCGCGGATGTAGTAGTTCGGTCCATCGGCGTGTTGCCGTCCGGCATCATTCGTGATCCGCGCACCCGCACCGATGCGCACGTTGCGGTCGAGGATCGCCCGTCGAAGAAAGACTCCTTCGCCGATGCCGACGTCGGGGAGGCCAGAGACGGCCTCCTCCGGCGAGGGAAAGGATTCGGCGCCAAAAACGATCACGCCCTCCAGATAAGCCCCGCGCTCTACGCGACTGCGCAGTCCGAGGATCGAGCGATACACACGCGCGCCCGTGAGCCGTGAGCCATCGGCGATCAGGGAATCCCTGATCTCGCTCTCATGGATCTTAGCCGGTGGGAGATAGCGCGGTCGCGTGCAGAGCGGCAGCTTCGGATCGTAAACGGGGAGAGGCGGATTCGGCTCGAGCATCCTCATCTGCACATCATAGTAGGCGCGAAGTGTACCTACGTCGTTCCAATACCCGCGGTGCCAATAGGCATAAGCCCGGCCGTGAGCAACGGCCAACGGGAGCACTTCCAATCCGAAGTCGAAGGAGCCCGTAGCCTGCCCAAGAAGATGAGCGAGTGCGTCCCGCTTGAAAAGGTACGTCCCCGTGGCGACCGCATAGGGCGCCGGATCATGTGTCCGACGGAACTTCTGTAGGGCTTCCGAGTGCGGCTCTTCTTCGTAGCGGAGGACACGCCAGTCCGGCGGATGGGACACAGATGGGCGCACGCTCGTGATCTCCACGACGCCTCGCGTGCGCGCTGTGGCCGCATCCGCGGCGACGACGACCAGCGTGAGATCGGCTTCCGCTGCCCGGTGAAAAGCGATGACCTCCTGAAGCGGAATCTGGCTCACCTGATCCCCAGGCAAAATGAGCACATGGCGCGCCGGCCAAGGCTCAATATGTCGCCAGACGCGCCGGATCGCATCGGTCGTACTCCGATACCACTGTTGGCTCTCCAGCGTCTGCTCGGCCGCAATGACCTCGACGAATTCGGTGGATTCGGAGAAGCGCCCCAGCCGGTATGTCTGCATCACATGCCGATTGAGCGAGACGGAGTTGAACTGCGTGAGAACGTAGATACGGCGCAACCCCGCATGCAAACACTGGCTGAGCGCGAGATCAATGAGCCGATACTGTCCGATGAAGGGCAGAGCCGCCTTGGCGCGTTCGGCGGTCAAGGGGAAGAGGCGAGCGCCATGCCCGAATCCCAGGACAATGGTCAAGACGTCATGCTCAAGCCCGCGTGTGTGTGCCCCCCCGGTCATGCCAGGTCTTCATTTTAGCTCACCCGCGCATCTGAACGCCACCACTATCCCCAAACCCGCATGGGAATAAATTCCCCGCATCGGTGTGTATCTCCTGTTGGAGAACTTCCGGAAGGATCCTCATCTGAGGAGGGAAAGATGCCATGAACGGAGGGGAGACGCGACGAGCGAAATGGCTCGCCCTGGGGCTCGTCCTCATCGGCTTCAGCTTGGGGCTGAAAGGAACGGGCTCCTCTGTCCCGCAGAAGTTTCAGATTCGTATCCCCTTGGGGATTCCGGCTGACCTTTGGGAAGCGATGATCCCGGCGGATAATCCGATGACGGAGGCCAAGGTGGCGCTTGGTCGCGATCTCTATTTCGATAAGCGGCTCTCGGTGGATAACACCGTCAGTTGCGCGACCTGCCACGATCCGCGATTTGCCTTCACCGACGGCAAGCCGGTCTCCGAGGGAGTCGGCGGCAAAAAGGGCGCGCGCAATGCGCCGACCGTCTTGAATGCTATGTTCCACGAAGAGCAGTTCTGGGATGGGCGAGCGAAGACACTCGAGGAACAGGTCTTGCAGCCGCTCATCAATCCCGTCGAGATGGCGATGCCGTCGCACGAGGCCGTCGTCGCTAAGGTGAGAGGGATCCCCGAATATGCGCAGCGCTTCCGAGAAGTCTTCGGCGGACCCAATCCCGTGACCATCGAGAATATCGCGAAGGCAATCGCGGCTTTCGAACGCACGCTCCTTTCGGGTGATTCCCCCTTCGATCGCTTCATCGCGGGCGACCATACAGCCATCAGCGAAGCGGCCAAGCGCGGATGGGCGCTCTTCCAGGGGAAAGCCCGGTGCATCACTTGTCATGAGTTCAACCCCTCATCGCCGTTCTTCACCGACTTCAAGTACCACAACATCGGCATCGGCATGAAGGCCACGCAGAATTTCGAGCCGCTGGTCCGACAGATTCAACAAATGGCGCAAGAGAATCGCCTGACACGGGAGGCCTTAGACCGACTCGCCCTCAGCGAGGGATTCTCCGAGCTGGGGCGATTTCTCGTGACCCGTCAGCCCAAGGATTTGGGCGCCTTCAAGACGTCACCCTTGCGCGATATCGAGCTGACGGCACCCTATATGCATGACGGAAGCTTGAAGACGCTTCGCGAGGTGATCGATTTCTACGATAAGGGGGGCGAGCCCAATCCGAACCTCGATGGTGGGATCGTGAAGCTCAATCTCACCGAGCAGGAGAAGGCGGACCTGGAAGAGTTCCTGAAGACGCTCACAAGCGATTGGGTGCGGCGGGTCGCTCGAGGGGAAATCAAATTGGCTGCCGAATCCACTTTCGGGAATCGAGCGTCGAGCCTGGCGCGCGATTCTCGATCTTCGAGGAGGTGAGCATCTATGTGGCCCTTGAAGTGGAAGAAACGAGAGCAGGAGTATCGTCGGCAACGCGAAGAGTTCTTCGAGGCTGTGAAACGGCTCAATCGCCGAGAGTTCATGAAGATTGCTGGTCTCTCGGCGGCCGTCTTCACGGCCAAGACCGTCGTCCCTCCGCATTCGTTCCAGGTTGTGGACGTCGTGCGGGCTGATCCGCAGGAGAAGCCGCTCTTCCGCTTCGCTTACATTTCGGATACGCATCTTTATGAGCGGGAGCTGAACGAGCGCTTCGTCAATGCGGCACTTCGCGCCGTGCGCGACGTCAACGCGCTCAATCCGCCTCCGGATTTCGTCATCTTCGGAGGAGACTTGGCTCAGCTCGGGCAGCCGAAGGAGTTGGAGCTCGGCAAACAGATCCTGAGCGAGCTGAAAGTCCCCGTGAAGATGATGGTCGGCGAGCACGACTGGTTCCTCGACATGGGGGAGAAATGGCGCGAGCTGTTCGGGCCGGAGAATTACTCGTTCGATCACAAAGGGGTGCACTTCATCGTCCTCATGAGCGTGAACGAGAAGGACTTTTGGACTGAGCGAAACATGACGCCTATGGAGCGCATGCTCACGGTCGCGCAGTTGGACAATCCCATCCAGAGCCGATTTGAGGTGGGGGAAGAGGGGCGCGAATGGTTGCGGCGCGATCTGGCGAAGGTCTCTCGGGACACGCCCATCATCATCTTCTCGCACTCGCCGCTCTACAAGTACTATCGTCCTTGGAACTTCTGGACGGAGGACGCTGAGGCGATTCACGAGATGCTCTTCCCCTTCAAGTCGGTGACGGTGATTCACGGGCACACGCACCAGTTGCTGACGCATCGAATCCGGAACATCCACTTCCACGGTATGCTCTCGACGGCGTGGCCGTGGCCCTACGCTCCGGAAGGCTTGCCGCAGCTGACCGTGCCCATGGAGCGGCCTGATCCCTTCGACGAGGCCGATGGGACAGGATGGGGAACGGTGGATGTGCATCGCGATGGGTATGTGGACAAGCATTACAACCTCTGGAGCCGGAATCCCATTACCGTCGCCAAAGCCTATCTCGAATCTTGGGGCAAAGAGGCCGTGCCTCCGGCCCCCGAGTTCCCACCATATTAAGGAGGTGGCGATGCGAGTGACGAAACTTCTTGTCGTGGTCGCAGGGATTGTGGGGATCGCGCTTGTGGCGACATCGCTGGAGCGGCGGACGATCGGCGCTCAGGAGCCGAAGGCGTCCGGCAGTTCCGATCGTCTCGTCGTGCAGCTCTGTGACGGCGAGACGAAGCTGGAGATCGCCGATGCGCGCGCGGGTGAGGTCCTTCCGCCGGAGAGAGCGCGCGAGGTGGCTCGCCGGATGATGGCCGCCTACGCTGAGCAACAGGCCAAGCAGGTCTCCAAATGGACGGCGCGCGATCGTCTGATCTGGGAGCGCGAGCAAAAGCGCATGATCGATGAAGGATATAAGCTCTTCCACGATTGGAGAGCGCTGGGGGGGACGATCGGTATCTCTTGCGATATGTGCCACCCGGATGCGGCGGCGACGCACCCGGAGACGTATCCGAAGTTCCAGACTCAGCTCAAGCGCGTGGCGACGTTGCGCGACATGATCAACTGGTGCATCGAGAATCCGATGAAGGGGAAGCCCTTGTCACCGGACGATCCGCGCATGATCGCGCTGGAAGCCTATATTACGAGCACGCGCAAGGGCGTGCCGCTTGAGCCGGGGAAACATTGACGTCTCGGGGAAACCTGCGGGTCCCTGAGCGAGGGGACCCGCAGTGCCGCCTCGTGTGAGAGAGGCGTTCAGGTTGAGGGGGTGAGTGGCTCCGTCTGCCTCTGCGTACGCGGCCGACCTCCTCGGCGGGGTTTGTGGAGCTTGTAATAGCCGTACTGGTGGAGCTTGCGATAGAGCGTCTTGCGTCCGATTTTCAGAATATCGGCAGTCCGGCCCCGATGCCCGCCGGTGAAATCCAGCGTATGGAGGATGATGCGGCGTTCCACCTCGTCCAGAGGAGTGCCGACAGGGATCTCTACTACGGGCGGAATAGGCCGTTTCCCTGACTCCTCAGAGAAGGGAAGTTCGCGGAACGGTTCGGGGAGACATTCGACGGTGATCATCGGTCCCGTCGCCCGCGCGACGGCGTGCTCGATGACGGCCTCCAGCTCGCGAATTCCTCCGGGCCATTCATAATGGCGCAGACGTTCGAGGACGTGCTCGCTCAGCTCCAATCGTGGGCGTCCACACTTGTTCCGATACAGCTCCAGAAAGTGCAGGGCGAGGGGGTAGATGTATTCGGGCCGCTCTCGAAGCGGCGGCATCAGAGATTCCAAGATGACGCGGCGCTCGACCTCTTCCATAGGTGCACCGATCTCCGATTCGGCGCTCACCCGACTGTCCCCGCGGCGTATCGTTTCCGGGAGATCGTTGACCGTGATCATGCGCCCGGCGGCGAGGATGACAGCGCGCTCGATCGCATTCTCTAGCTCCCGCACATTGCCCGGCCACTCGTATCGTTCCAGAAGCTCCAGGGCATCGAGGGTGATCCCCGTCACTCGCTTGCCCGACTTCTTCTGGTAGAGCTTGATGAAGTGGATAACGAGCGGGCGAATATCCTCGCGTCGCTCGCGCAGGGGTGGGATGTGGATCGGGTAGACATTCAGGCGATAGAAAAGATCGAGGCGGAACTTCCCCGACTCAACGGCCTTCTGCAGGTCCACGTTCGTGGCGGCGATGATGCGCACATCGGTGCGAATGACCTCATTGCCGCCGACGCGCGTGAACTCCCCATCCTGCAACACGCGCAGGAGCTTGACCTGCGCGCTCGGACTCATCTCCCCGATCTCGTCCAAGAAGAGCGTACCTCCGTTGGCCTCCTCGAATTTCCCAATGCGACGCGCGCGCGCATCGGTGAAGGCTCCTCGTTCATGCCCGAAGAGCTCCGTCTCCAGCAGAGCTTCTGGCAGCGCTCCGCAGTTGATCTTGATGAACGGCTTATCGGCGCGGCGGCTGTTATAGTGAATGAGGTCGGCGATCAGCTCTTTCCCCACGCCCGATTCTCCTTGCAAGAGCACCGTCGTCGAGCTATCCGCGACGTGCAGGGCCATCTCAATGCACTTTTTGATCTTGTCGCTCACGCCGATGATGGGAAGCGCCGCCTGCACTCCGCGCAACTCCTGACGCAAGCGCACGACCTCGGCGCTCAATTGATCCTTCTCCAGCGCCAGAGCGATTTGATTCGCAATCCCTTCGACGAGTCCGGTCTCGTAGATGGTGAGGCGCGCCGTCGGCTCCCCCCAGGCGAACAGAAGTGCCCCGAAGGTACGATCCTTAATCAGGATGGGAACGATGAGCGCCAGCTGGGCGCCGCCGAACACTTCTTCCAGGAAGGAACGAGCGGATGCCCCCTCTGTGGCATCCAGGCGAAACGCGCGTCTCTTAGCGAAGGCTCGTTGGAGGATCGGATATTGTTCAATGAAGACCTCCGTGACCGGCACGGTGTGAGCCGCTCGCCCCCGCACCGTATCGAGGCCCAGTCGCACGCCCGCCGCATCCAATACGGCCAGACATCCCAAGTCCGCTCCTACCAACTCCACCGCGCGGTCTACGACGAGCGCCGTGACCTCCAGAAAATCCTCGCTCCGATTGATTTCGTTCGCGATCTCCAGAAGTGCGCGATTGACCGTCGCCTCCTTCTCCTTCTCCATGTAGAGCCGCGTGTATTCGTATCCGATGGCGACTTGGCGAGCAATGGACTCGATGAAGCTGATCTCCTCCGGCAGCCACCGATGCGGACGACGGCAGTGATGTAATCCGATCAGACCGAGCACCTCCGACTTGCGCACCACGGGAACGATGAGCAGCGAGCGCGTCGCCGTCAGCTCCACAATTCGCGCCAGCACGGGATCCAACTGCAGTGATGCTGTGTCCTCAATGGCGATCGGCCGGGAGAGATTCCATCGCCGCTCCAGAAGCTGAAGGTTCACCGGGATCTTCATCCCCAGCATCGAAGGGATGCTCGCATCGGCGCGATATTCATATTCGATGCGCAGTTCTCCCGTCTGCGAGCGCGCGACCAGATGGCACCGGTCCACCTCCATCAACTTCCCCAACTCATCGGTCGCCGCCCTCAGGAATTTCTCCAGATCAATGAGTTGGCTTGCTTCGGGATTCAAGCGATCAATAATGGCATCGCGCGCCTGATACATGCGCAGCCGTTTCTCCAAGGTCAATCCACCGGATTCGGCGACCTGTGACATATACCTCTCCTCCTCTTGGCGAGCGGCCTTCGGGACGGAAGCGCGAAAGGCGCGGACCCTCTGAGGGCGTGCCCGAAGCCCGCTCGTTCTGGAATCCCTCCGTGCGTCACGCTCTCAGAGTATAGCACACTCCATCTCCCCGCCGTATGAGGTCCTTGATCTCACTCCCGTCCGGGAACACAACTCAGCTTTGCCAGAGGGGGAAAGATCTGTCAGACTAAACGTCGTGGAGCGTGGCCATGGGTCCTGCGATCGTCCGGCGAGTTCTCGCGGCGCCCACGCGCGTTCGGGATCGGCGCTTCCGGAGAAGAGACGGTGAGAAGGCCCGCGGGCGCATTCGAACGATCGTCGCGCGGACTCCGCGCGCGAAGAGAGCGGAGTCCGAAAGGAGGCTCGCGTGACGGAATCCTCAGGTCGGGCGATGCCCGTTCGTGAATCCGGCGCACACGGTGAAGGTGCTCTGAGGAAAGACTTCGCTGGGAGTTCCAGCTGTTCTCTCACTTCTCTGCAGCATGAGCCGAGGATACTCCCTCCGGAGGTTCGAACAGTTCTCCTCCGATGGCTTCCGGTTGTGATTTGGACCGGTGTGATCCTCGGCTTCTCCTCGGAGACGTGGGGAGCGGCGCAGACGTCGCGGTGGCTCATGCCTCTGCTGCGTCTTCTGCTGCCGTCGGCTGATCCAGAGACCCTCGAAGCAGTGCACGTGGGGATCCGAAAGTTGGCGCACGTAGTCGAATATGCTCTCTTGGCCGCGCTCTTGGCTCGCGCTTTGAGCGGACAATTCCGCCTGGCACGAGCGCGTTCTGGGATACATATCCTGCTCATGGTCGCCAGCGTCGCGGCTGTGGATGAATATCGGCAGAGCTTCTCGCCTGGGAGAACGGGCTCTTTGAGAGATTGGGGGATTGATCTTGTCGGAGCTGGCCTGGCTGTGATGCTCCTTCGGTGGCGCACTGGGCGAGCGCGGCGAGGGGCGGGGCGATCGGAGCGGCAGGGAGTTCGCTCCCGAGGCGATTCACCGCGATCGAGGATGTGACATATAATGGGAGCATGAGGGATCGCGTCGCGAGACCGGTCGCGGGGGAGCTTTCGAGACCTCCCGCATCAAGGCCTTAGGGGAGGAGACATGACACTGGAACTCCGCGAGATCAATGAGATGCAAACGGACAGGTGGGTCAAGGATTCCACGCGGCGTCAAATCCTCGATCTGCTCAAACGGCGGGGGCGCGCGACAGTCGAGGAGATCGCCGCGACCTTGAGCATCACCCCGATGGGAGTGCGGCGGCATCTGGGAGCGCTGGAGAACGCCAACCTCGTGCGCATTGAAATCGAGCGCCGCCCGATGGGACGTCCGACATATGTCTACAAGCTCACGGAGGAGGCCGAAGCGCTCTTTCCAAAGGGGTATCATCATCTGGTTCTGGATCTGCTGGAGTGCCTGGCGGCTCAAGAGGGCGCGGAACGCGTGGACGAGCTGTTCGAGCATCGGAAGGAGCGGTTGCTGGCGACCTACGCGCCGCGCCTCGAGGGAAAGACGCTCGAGGAGCGCGTGGCCGAGGTCGCCCGCATTATGAGTGAGAATGGGTACATGGCGCGCTGGCAGAAGACGGGGAAAGGATATGTCCTCACCGAACACAACTGCGCCATTTATCATGTCGCGCGCGTCTATTCGCAGCCGTGTCGAACGGAACTGGCGTTCATTCGGGAATTGCTCGGCGTCGAAGTCACTCGCGTCAATCATATTGCGAGCGGTGGAACATGCTGCTCCTATGTCATCCACGAATCGGCTCCTCTCCCGCTGCGCCGAAGTCGGCATCCAGAGGGGCATCGGCCGACATCCTCGGAATCTCCTCCGCGCCGATCGCGGAAGAAACAGCGTCGGCAGTGAGAAGCGAGGCGATGGCCTCGTGCACGCGCTTGGCGATGATCTCCCAGCTATAGCTCTGCTTCGCCCGCTCGTATCCTCGGCGGACGAGTCGCTGACGTTCTGCGACGTCGCGAAGAAGGCGGATGACAGCCTGAGCGAACTCGTGAGGCGTATCGGCGATCCATAGCTCTTCGCCGTGCGTGGCGCCAATCCCTTCGGCTCCCTTGCTCGTGGAGACGACGGCCACTCCATGTGCCCAGGCGTCGAGGATCTTCATTCGCGTCCCCCCGCCGTGGAGCAAGGGGACAACCATGAGCGTCCACTGCCGCAGATACGGCGTAATGTCCTCAACCTCCCCGAGGACGAGCACGCGTTCATCCGCGCGCGCGCGTCGAAGAAGCGCCGACGTCGGTCGGCCGATGATCATCAAGCGCACTTCGGGCACGGCGTCTCGAATCGTGGGCCAGATGCGATCCAGAAGCAGTCGCAGGCCGTGCTCATTGGGAGGGTACAAGGGGGATCCGAGAAATCCGATGATGGGGGGATCAGCCGCGTGCCCCATCTCTCCACACGGCGTCGTCCCGTTCGGGATTACCCGAAGGCGAGCCGAGGGGGCCAAGGCGCGGGCGCGACGGGCATCCGCTTCCGAAACAACCCACACCTGATCGGCGCGCGGGAGGTATGTTCGTTCCTGCTCTAACGCCGAACGCCAGAACCGATAGGCCGCCGGTTTATGCCATAGCTTCAACGGGCGCTCGTAATACTGACGCCACAGGTCGGATTCGATGTTGTGGCAGTCGAGGATGATTCGAGCTCGCGGTTGCAGCTCATGGACGATCGGGATGTAATGCGCGATCCAGGAATGCTCCAAGACGATGACCTCATAGACCTCCTGCTGAAGATGACGTCGCACGGCTTCGCGCGCAGAGCCTTCCGAAAAGCGATCGATCAGGGGATTCACTCCCTGTATGACGCGTCGCAGGTTGCGGCGGAGAAAGGGGAGAAATCGGGGCGAGTGCACCGGAAGGCGGATGATCTCCACGCGTCGGCAGACCGAGCCGAGGAGAGACGTCGGCTCGGCTTCCGGACGTTCCGAGAACGTGATGAGGTCTACGGATCCCACGCGCGCCAGGGCGCGGAGCAGATGAAGCGTGCGCCTCCTCCCTCCGCTGGTCGGCGGCTCGGGGAATTCCGGTGAGATTACCGCAAGGCGAAGCACTCGGTCGCTCCTTGTGCGGGCTATCTCATTGTGCGCGGAGCAGCTCCTCGACCTCCGCGAGCGTCGGCAATCCCCCGCGAGCGCCCACGCCGCGACAGTTCAATCCGGCGACGGCATTGGCGAAGCGCAAGGTTTCGGTCACGCTCATTCCCTTCAGGAGCCCATAGATGAATCCCCCGCGGAAGGCATCGCCCGCGCCCGTCGTATCGCGGCAGGGGACGCGAAAGGCGGGCGAGTGGATGAAGACACCCTGATAGTAGGCGATCGCCCCGCGATCGCCCAGCGTGATGGCGACGAAGTGGTTCTTGTACCGTTGCTTGAGCACGCGGAGCGCCTCTTCCGGTTCGGCGATCCCCAGGAAGCGCTTCGGAAACTCCGCCGACGTGATCATATAGTCCACCAGAGGCAGCAGCTCCTCGACTCCCGGATAGAAGTTATCGAGGTCAATGACGACAGGGATGCCCTCCTCGCGCGCCCACCGGGCGGCTTGAACGGCAGCGGCGACATCGTGGCCATCCAGATGAAGAACGCGTCCCGAGGTGATGGCGTCGCGATCCAACTCCTCCGGACGCATGACCAGGCGCGGATCGCGTCCCCAGATGATCGTCCGTTCGCCACTGGGTTCGTCAATGAGGATGAAAGCGAGCTGGCTTGTGGCGCCGGGGACGATCTTCACATGAGAATGCTCCACGCCTGCTTCGGCGAGTGAGCGGAGTTGCAATCGCCCGAAGTCGTCATCGCCGACCTTTCCAATGTATCGCGTGCGGCAGCCCAAGCGCGCCAGCGCGACCATGGCCGTGGCCACCTGTCCGCCTGGCCGTATCACATGCTCGCGAAGTTGCACTTTCGTGTTGAAGGCTGGATAGTGCGGGACAGTGATCAGGTAGTCCACGGCGTTCAATCCGAAGCCGACGACATCGAAGGGCTTTCCCTGAGGAAGGTGGTGCTCGAAGTCATCCCGCATAACGAGGTCCCTCACGAGGGGAGTTCCAGAGATGAGATGTGAAATGGACCGATATGCGGGCCGGAGTAAGAGAGCGTGACACGCAAGGCGAAGGCCAGAACGCGGCGCGTCTCCTCCGGCGCGATAATGGCATCCACGAATCCGCGCGCCGCTGCGAATCGCGCATCGAGGGCATGTTCATATTCGGCGTGCATGCGTTGGATGGCGGCGCGGAGCTCCTCGCTCATCTCGCCCGTCTCCTTCGCGCGTTCTAGTTGCGGACCGAGGACAGCGTAAATGGCCGTATCTCCCTCCATTACGCCCATGCGGCCCGTCGGCCATGTGAAGATGAAGTCGGGATCAAAGCCCTGGCCCGCCATAGCGTAGTAGCCTGCCCCGCTCGCGTGGTTGATGGTGAGGACGATGCGGGGAACAGTCGCCGTCGCCATGGCTTCGACCATGCGCGCGCCGGCACGAATGATCCCACTCCGTTCGGCCTCAGGTCCGACCATGAAGCCGGAGACATCCTGAATGAAGAGAATGGGCAGGCCTTCGCGATTGCATGTCTCGATGAAATAGGCTGACTTCTCCGCGCTCTCCGTGTAGATGATGCCACCCAAATGAGGGGGTCCCCCCTTCGGATTCTTGACGAGCCCGCGTTGATTGGCGAGGAAGCCCACGGGAATGCCTTCGATGCGGGCATATCCGCAGATCATCTCGCGCGCATAGTCAGCCTGGAACTCGGTGATCTCTCCGCCGTCGAAGAGGCGCACGAGGATTTGATACATATCGTAGGCCTGACGGTGATCGGCGGGCAGGATGTCGTAGATCTCTTCCGGGGGGTGGAGCGGAGGACGGGGATCAGCGATCGGTAGCCGAAGCGTCGGCGCCGCCGGCAGCAACGCCACCAGATCGCGAATCTTCGCCACGCATGCCTCGTCATTCGGAGTGCGATAGTGCGCGACACCGCTCAGCGCCGTGTGCGTCCATGCCCCACCAAGTGTCTCGCTGTCCACGGTCTGACCGGTCGCCCCCTTGACCAGATTCGGACCACCGAGTCCCATGAACGACGTCTTCTCGACCATGAGGATCACGTCGCTCAGAGCAGGTAAGTACGCGCCGCCAGCGATACACGGTCCCATGACGGCCGCGATCTGCGGAACCTTCAGATATCGCCGCATGATCGAGTTGTAATAGAAGATGCGGCCCGCGCCATACTGTCCGGGGAAGACGCCGCTTTGGTAAGGAAGGTTGACACCGGCCGAGTCCACCAAATAGACGATAGGGATGCGGTTGCGCATGGCGATCTCCTGCATGCGCAGGATCTTCTTGATCGTCTCCGGCCACCACGCTCCCGCTTTGACCGTGGCATCGTTGGCCACGATGACGACCGGGCGGTTGTGAATGAGGCCGATGCCAGTGACGACACCAGCGGCGGGAGCTTCCCCCTCGTATTGGTCGTACGCGACCAGGAGCCCGATCTCTAGGAAATCGCTGCCCGGATCCAATAGTCGCTCGATTCGCTCGCGGGCCGTCAGCTTGCCCTGCGCGTGCTGGCGCGCGATCTTCTCCGGTCCGCCGCCCAGACGCAGGCGCGCTTCCAAAGCACGGAGCTCCTCGACTCGTTGGCGCAGGGTCATGGTCTCTGTAGAGGCCCCTTGAGGCGAAAGGTGTTCCGTCATAACGTCATCTCTCCGTCCGTCGGACCTTCAGGGGAACAATCGGTGTGATCTTCTTCCCTGCGCGCACGGCGAAGAAGCGGTCCACCTCCTCTGGGGTCAGATATCGCCACATCCCGGGCTTCAATCCCTCATCGGTGAGGAACCCAATGGCCACGCGGCGCAGCTTGATGACGGAGTGGCCGATCAGGTCGAACATCTTGCGGATCTGACGGCTGAGCCCTTGATAGAGCGTCACGGCATACCACGCATTTGTCCGAGTCCGCTCGATCTCGACGATCTCGCACGGCGCCGTGCGCTTGCCGTCAATGACGACGCCACGCCGCAAGCGTTCGATCGCCTTCTCATCCGGAATGCCCTTGACCTTCACGTGGTAGACCTTGGGGATTTGGAATTTCGCTGAGGTGATGAGATGCGTGAATTCCCCGTCATTGGTGAGCAGCAGCAAACCTTCCGTGTTGACATCGAGGCGGCCCACGGGATGCACACGTGCCGGAAGCGGCGGCAGGAGCTTGGTCACAAGCGGTCGTCCCTGAGGATCGAAGAGACTGGAGAGGTATCCCTTCGGTTTGTTGAGCACAATGTACACCTTCTTGCGCGAGCGCAGAAGTGGATTGATCAGCTTCCCCTGAACCTTAATGTGATCGCGTTCGGGGTCGGCCTTCGTCCCCAGTTTCGTGACGACCTGCCCATTGACGGTCACCAGGCCCAGCCGAATCAAATCTTCGGCCTTCCGCCGAGAGGCGATTCCTGCTTCCGCGATCAGCTTGTGCAGGCGAACCTCCATCGCCCGTCACCGGTCGGACGCGCGATCGTTCAATTCTTGGAAATCCTCGATCGTCGGCAGCTCGCTCAGATCGTTCAATCCAAATTGGATCAGGAATTCCCGAGACGTTCCGTACAAGATCGGGCGGCCCACGACCGGCTTTCGCCCCTTCGGCTCGATGAGCCGTTTCTCCAAAAGCGTCCTCACCGCGCGCGCGGAGTTGACGCCTCGAATCTCCTGAATCTCCGGCAGCGTGATCGGCTGCTTGTACGCGATCACAGCGAGCGTCTCCAGTGCGGCCATGGAGAGGCGGGCCGAAGGGCGCGTCTTCAAATACCGCCGGATATAGTCTTGATACTCTGGGCGAGTGCGGAGCTGATACCCTCCGGCGATGCGCCGAAGCTCCAGACCGCGCCCCTCTGCCTCGTATTCTCGTCGAAGTGTCTCCAGCGCCACCTCCAAATCCTCTCGATCGGCTTCCGGCAGTAAGCGCGCCAGCTCCTGCTCGGTGATCGGTTCTGAGGCGACGAAGATCACCGCTTCCAGAATGGGCTTCAGTTCATCAACCCGCATAATCAGTGATCGCGCCCGTACGGCTCGGGTGCGGACCTCCGATCTCCGTCGCGCCTTCCAAGAAGAGCTGTTCGAGAGGGGCCTCGGGCCCCGCAGAAAGCGCCAGGATGCGACCGAATCGCTCCGTCTGCACCAGCCGAATGAGCGCGATCCGTACTAATTCTAGCACGGCCAGGAAGAGAATCAACGCCTCGCGCCGCGAGCGCGCCGTCTCAAACAAGGCCGTGATGTCCACGCGCCCTCGCTCGCGCAGCAGAGCGCGCAGCTCGGCGATCTTCTCCGCCATCGTGATCTCCTCGCGCGCGATCACCAGCTCCTGCCGGTGTCGGAGTCGTTCCAGAGCGCGCTGGAAGGCGCGAAAGAGATCGAACACCGTGGCATTCACTTCGGGATTGGCGTCATCCGTCTCGATTCGCCCGCGCGGGAAAACGGCCTGCTCCCGCTCGGCTCTCGACCAGAGAAACTCGGCCGCTGCTTTGTACTTTTGATACTCAAGAAGACGCTCGATAAGCTCGCGGCGCGGATCCTCTTGCTCCGCGTCATCGGCAGATGTCGGCGTCGGAAGCAGCATCTTCGACTTGATGTAGATCAGCGTCGCGGCCATGACCAGATAGTCGCTGGCGATCGTCAGGTCCAACGTCTCCATGCGACGGAGATAGTCGAGATATTGCTCGGTGATCCGCGCGATGGGGATGTCATAAATGCTCACCTGCTCCTTCTTGATGAGGTAGAGCAGGAGATCGAGCGGTCCTTCGAAGATCTCGAGTTTAACCGTATACCGCTGAGCAGATGCTTCCTCGCCGTCTCGTCCCCGAAGGGGGACGTCCTCCTCTGGCCACTCCTGCCACTTATCCACGTGCACAGTCTCTCCTGTCGGTCTTACACCAGTATTCGCATGGCTGCGCGAACGTCCTCCATCGTCTGAGCCGCGTGCTCGCGAGCTCGGCGCGAACCTTCAATAAGCAGTTCTCGAACCATCTCGGGATGGTGCTCATAATAGGCGCTCTTTTCAGCGATAGGGGCGAGTCGCTCTCGGAGATGCTCATAGAGAATGCGCTTGCACTCCACGCACCCGATGCCGGCTCGGCGGCATTCCACGTTCACCATCTGTTGGTGCTCCGATGAGCTGAAGACTCTATGTAGCGCATAGACCGGGCAGACCTCCGGGTTCCCCGGATCGGTTCGACGCACGCGGGCCGGATCGGTCACCATTGTCCGCAGCTTCTCCCACATCGTCTCGGGCGGATCGGTCAGGCGGATGTCGTTCCCGTAGCTCTTGCTCATCTTCCGACCATCGGTGCCGGGCAGTCGAGGAGCCTGCGTCAGAAGCGCTTGAGGTTCGGGAAAGACCTCTCCGTAGAGCTTATTGAACCGGCGAGCGATCTCGCGCGTCAGCTCGATGTGCGGCACTTGGTCCTCTCCCACTGGGACGAACTCAGCCCGGTAGATCAGAATGTCAGCTGCTTGCAGAACCGGATAACCCAGAAAGGCGTAGTTGCTCAGATCTCGATCCCGGATGTTCTCCCGCTGTTCCTTGTAGGTCGGGACGCGCTCGAGCCATCCGAGCGGCGTCACGCACGAGAGCAGAAGATGCAGCTCGGCGTGCTCAGGTACGAGAGATTGCACAAAGAGCGTGGCACGACTCGGGTCCAACCCCGCCGCGAGCCAATCCCCCACCATCAACAGCGTGTTCGGACGAATCTGCGAGGGATCCGCGTACTCGGTCGTGAGCGCATGCCAGTCGGCGACGAAGAAGAAGCATTCGTACTCGTGCTGGAGTTGGTTCCAGTTCTTCAAGGCTCCTTCCAAATGCCCGAGATGCAATTTCCCCGTCGGCCGCATTCCGCTTACTACGCGTGGCATATCGCCTCCTTCAGTGGACGAGGAGATAGAGTTCGGTCACCGGCCGAATGTTCATGACGATCCATATCACGGGGGTGAAGACCACTCGCAGAATCCCGAGCAGCATCAACCCGTAGAGCAGGAAGATGCCCAGGGGGCGAATCTGATCGAACACTTCGGCCGCACCTTCCGGCAGCAGGTGATACAAGACCCAATGCCCATCCAACGGCGGGATCGGGATGAGGTTGAAAACAGCCAAGGCGATGTTGAGCATCATACCGATGAGCAGCATCTTCCCCAGGGGAACGAAGAGACCCCCCAGCACTCGCGCTGTTGCCTCCCAGTTCGTCCCCAACAGCAGGATGAGGGAGAGAAAGCTGCCGGCCAGAAGCAGGTTGCTCCCCGGACCAGCCAGCGAAACCAGAATATGGTGCTTCCGCGTCTCGCGCAGATGAAAGGGATTGACCGGAACCGGCTTCGCCCATCCGATCAGAGGCACGCCGGAGAAGAAGCTGAAGATCGGGAAGAGGATGGTCCCCAACAGATCCACATGTGCCGCCGGATTGAGCGTCACCCGGCCGAGATAGTACGCCGTGTAGTCCCCAAACCGGTTCGCCGTCCAGGCGTGCGCGGCTTCGTGCAGGGACAGCGAGAAGAGGAAGACGACAAACCAGAGGATGAAATCGCCAATGCTCCGTTCGATCACGGCGTCTCTCTCCTTTCCGCGCCCGGCCGGTTCACCACAGCTCGAGCAGATATCCTCGGATCCCAAGCGGGAGCATGTAGATCTCCCCCTGCGTGCTCGCCAGGATCATATTGCCGGCATCGTCGAAGGTCAGGCCGACGAGCGTCTTCCCGGCCACAAACAGACTGGCCTCCCCTTGTGGGGTGATCTTGACGATACCCCGGCGTCCGCGCCAACTGGCGGCGACATAGAGATTCCCCTCCACATCGAAGGCCAACCCTTGCGGCCGCCCAAGTCCGGTGAAGAAGAGGCTCACCTCGCCTGTGGGGGAGATCCGATAGACGGATTCGTTGCTGGACGCTGTCGGTCCCGTCACGTAGAGATGCTCGTCCGGTCCGAAAGCCAGGTGATACGCTGAGATGCTCGGCTCTAACTCGACGAAGGGCTTTGCCTCACCGATTTCGTTCACGGTGAAGATCGTCCCGCTGCGATCCCCGACGAACATGCGACCTTCGCGATCGAAAGCTAATCCTGTGGCGATGCCCAAGTCGCGGGCAAAGGGTTCTGCCTCTTTGAAGGGCGAGATGCGATAGACCGTACCATCATAGCGGCTCGTCACGAACATGATGCCCTCGCGATCGAAGGCGATGGCTGTCGCATTCATGATATCGTGCAAGAATTCACTCTTTTCCCCGAGAGGCGAAATGCGGTAAATCGAGCAGGGGACCTTCTGCCCTCGGCTGCCGCTATAGGTGACGTAGATGTAGCCACTCTCGACATCGTAGGCGGGGTTGGTCACTGGGTGCAACTCAGTGGCGATCAAGCGACCCACGAGAAAGGGGACGCTCGGGCTGCGTTCGTCATTGACTTCGATCACCAGAGGGACTGGCTGCGGCTCTCGCCCCGCTTCCCCCGGGACAGCGACCGTCACGCGGTGGGGGGAGGCACCGATGATGCGTCCCTCTGCGCTGCCGAAGAGAACGCGAAAGCGCCCGAATCGGCTCGTGTCCAGATCTCGACACGCGATGATCACCTCACCCCCGTCCACGCCGGCAGACGGTGAGACGTTTAAGATCATCGGCCTCATCTCTGGCGGATCTCCCGCGCGAGAACCTCGTCCGACATACGACGTATAATCATACGGTGAAGGTTCCACCCTTGTCCACCGGAAAGACTTTGGCGCCTCGCTCTCTTAGCGCTATAATCCCTTTGCCACGCGGCAGGGACATGGTGAGAGCATTCGAAGGTCTGCTCGAGCACTCGCTACCGCATTCGGCCGAGGCGGAGGCCGCGATCCTGGGGCTTATTCTGCTCGACAACGCGGCGCTCCATCAGGCGCTCGAACACCTCGTGCCTGAGGACTTTTACGTCGAGGCCCATCGGCGCATCTTCGCCGCGATGCTCGCCCTTTATGGGAGAGGGCAACCCGTTGATCCGGTTACACTGCGAGAGGAGCTGGAGGCCTCCGGCGGGCTGGCGGAGATCGGAGGCGTCGCGCGAATCGCTGCCCTGATGAGCGGCTTGCCGCAGCTTCAGAACGTCGAGTCCTATGTCCGCATCGTGCGGGAGAAGTCGCTGCTGCGCAAGTTGATTCGCGCGGGTCAGCAGATCGTCACTGAATGCCTCTCTCGTCCCGAAGATCCGGAGGAGGTCCTGGAGCGCGCTCAAGGGGCGATCCTCGAGATCGCCGAAGAGCGTCTGGTGCGCAGTTTTGTCGGCATTGGCGAGTTGGCCCGGCGACAACTGGAGATCGTCGAGCAGATGGCCGGTCGGCCCCAAATACTCACGGGTCTGCCGACGGGATTCACGGATCTGGACCAAATGACTTCGGGACTGCAGCCGGGGGATATGATCATCATCGCTGGGCGTCCGAGCTCAGGGAAGACAAGCCTCGCCCTCTCGATCGCCCAGAATGTCGCCGAGCGGGGGCATGTTGTCGGAATCGCTAGCCTCGAAATGAGCCGCGAACAGCTTGTTCAGCGCCTGCTCTGTTCGACGGCGCGCATTGATCTCTACCGCTTTCGCGGGGGATTCCTCAGCCGTGAGGAATGGGGGCGTTTGGCTGAGGCATTCGCCTTCTTGGCCAGATGCCCGATCTTCATTGACGATACGCCCGCGATGACGACGTTGGAGCTCAGCGCTAAGGCGCGGCGCCTCAAGCACGAGCGCGGTTTGGATCTGCTCATCGTGGATTACCTTCAGCTTATGGGGGTGCGCGGGCGATTTGAAAACCGTCAGCAGGAGGTCTCGACGATCTCGCGGGAGCTGAAGCAGATCGCCAAGGATCTGAACGTGCCGCTCATCGCCGTGAGCCAGCTCTCGCGCGCGCCGGAGCATCGGACGAGCCATCGCCCCCAGCTCAGCGATCTGCGCGATAGCGGATCGCTCGAGCAAGATGCCGACGTCGTCCTCTTCGTCTACCGGGAGGAGGTATACAATCGGACTGAGGAGAACGAAGGGATCGCCGAAATCATCATCGGAAAGCAACGCAACGGCCCGACGGGAAGCGTGCTGCTCGCCTTTGTCAAGGAGTTCATGCGCTTCGAGAACCTATGGCGCGAGTAGCTGGAGTCTCACCTGGAACGCTCCCCGAGGGGGTGATGGCCAACGGATGCAGATCGTGCTAAAATATCCTTCGGCCGAGTGAGGCGCCGGTGCTGCCCCCAATGGCTGACGACGCCTATTGGCCGTTCGCGACGGGGATGCGAGGGGAGAGATGAAGGCTCGGAGCATCATCAGCGACCGTTTCCTTGAGCTCGCCGCCGGTGCTGTGTTGAGCCTTGTGGCGCTCTCGCTCACGACGGCTGCCCGCGCGCAAGAGATCACCGCCCGAAATCAACAGGCCTCGACCGAGCAGATCCCGGCTGTCCGGCTGGGCACGAATCTCGTCATCGTCCCTGTCACCGTCATGGATCCCTACGATCGTTTCGTCACCGGACTTCGGCGGGAGCATTTCGAGATCTACGATGAGAAGGTGAAACAGGAGATCGTCTTCTTCAGCGAAGAGGACGCCCCTGTCTCCATCGGCATCATCTTCGACGTCTCCGGGAGCATGCGGGAGAAGATCGCACGGGCCCGAGCCGCCTTGCGGCGATTCTTGGACACGAGCCATCCTGATGATGAGTTCTTCGTCATCGCCTTCAATCACCAAGTACAGCTCGTCCAGGATTTCACCATGAGTGCCGAGACGATCATGTCCAAGCTGATGCTCATCGCACCCGAGGGTCGCACAGCCCTCTACGATGCGACCTATCTCGGGATCGAGAAGGTGCGGCAAGGGAAGCACGCGCGCAGGGCGTTGCTTATCATCAGCGATGGGCAGGACAATTCTTCCCGATACACCTATGGCCAGTTGCGCGATCTGGTGAAGGAATCCGACGTGCAGATCTATGCCATCGGCATCTTCGGCATAAACGAGCGCGCGACGTCCAACGAAGCGCTCGGTCGGTCCATCCTGGAGGAGATCACCTCCCTCACAGGAGGACGGGCCTTCTTCCCAGATACGCCTATCGAACTCGAGGACGTGCTCACGCGAATCGCGCTCGAGCTGCGTCATCAGTACACCCTCGGTTTCTATCCGACGAATACCTCGCGCGAGGGCGAATGGCGCAGGATTCGGGTGCGCCTCAATCCGCCGCGCGGACTGCCCCGGTTGACCGTCCGAGCCCGCGAGGGATATTATGCGACGCCACCGCAGTGATCGAGCGATGACGCACGGATCTGACCGCGCCAGAGGCTCATTCTTGAGCGTCTGGGGGCTTGTGGCCGCTCTCAGTGTGAGCGTGAGCTTCTCGGCGTGGCCGCAGTCATCCGGGCAACGAGGAGCGAAGCCGCGCGGCGAAGACACCGGGGACATCGTTTCCCTGACGGCCGAACTTGTCCTTCTCGATGTCACGGTCGTGGATCGTCGGAATCACGTGGTCCCGAATTTGGAGAAAGATCGGTTCGTCGTCTATGAGAACGGCGTGCGACAAGAGATCGCGTTCTTCAGTCGGGAGGAAGCGCCGGTGAGTCTCGGTCTGGTGCTCGATACGAGCGGGAGCATGCGGCGGAAGCTCAGCAAGGTCATCGCCGCTGCCAAAAGCCTCATGCGCCAGAGCCATCCCGAGGATGAATATTTTCTCGTCGAGTTCAAGGGCGAAGCGGAGCTCGTGGAGGACTTCACGCGGGACGTCACCCTTATCCACGATGCCCTCGATAACATCGTCGCGGGCGGACAGACAGCCTTGCTGGACGCCCTTTATCTCTCACTCGAGCATGCGCAAAAGTACGGGAAGCATCGGCGCAAAGCGATCGTCCTCATCACCGATGGGGAAGAGCGGAATAGTTATTACACGCGGGATCAGGTGCTCGAGCAGTTGCGCAGGTCCGATGTGCAGGTCTACGCCGTTGGCTTCACCGAGGGACTCAGCGAAGCGGCGATCTTTCGGCAGACCGAGAGCCGTCGCATAAGTGGCCAGGAGAAGAAAGCGCGCAAGCTCCTCGAGGAATTGGCCCGCGAATCAGGTGGACGCGCCTTCTTCCCCCAGAGCTTGGAGGAGCTGGACACAATCGCCAGCACTATTGCGCGGGAGCTGCGAACGCAGTATGCCCTCGGGTACTACCCGAGCTCTCCCGAGCGCGACGGGAGCTGGCGCTCGGTCCGCGTCGAAGTCCTGCCGGATAAAGACCGCGGATCCCTTACAGCGCGAACGCGCGCCGGATATTACGCGCTGCGGAGAGACGCTTCCCCCTCCTCACCACGCCAGTGAGGCAATGCTACCCTGACTCCGCCTGCACGAGATCAGGTCCGCGGCTCATCAGCCGTTGGCCCGTAGATCCACGGCAGTGGTACGTTCTGCAACCGAAGGTAGACCGAGAGCTGCCCGCGATGGTGAACGCTGTGGTTGAGCACGAGCGTGCGCACGAACGAGGCGCGTGGCATCTCATAGAGCACGTGCCCGCCTCGAAGAAGCCGCCACGAGGAGAGCAGGTGTTCATCGCTCTGCCCTTTCAGCGCGGCTTCCGCTCGACGGACGTTCTCATCGTAGACGCGGAGCAGTTCGGCGACGCTCGTCGCCACGTAGGGAGTGAATCCGCTGGTCGCGAAATCGAACTCCGGTTGCGTCACGATGGCTTCTACGAGGCCGGGTAGCTCCGCCAGATGTCCGGCCAGACGCCCCATCGGCATGGACTTCTCGTGAGGCGCCCAGGTCAGTGCTGCCTCAGGCACCCGTTCGAGAAGCTTCCGCGTCGTTTGCGCTTCCTGTTGAAGTTCGGCGAGAAAGAGATCGCTCAACTGCATCGCCTTCCTCCCTGTGATGTGGTTTGTACGCAGACTTCCCTCGGCGTATCTTGTATCCAAGCTTCACCAGAGCAGTTCCCCGCGCCACAGGGTGATGGCTTGTCCGCCCAAGTGGACCCGATCGCCGGCCACGCGAACGCGAATCACTCCGCCGCGCGCGGAAGCTTGATAGGCGAGCAGCTCCGTTCGTCCGAGCCTCCGGCTCCAGAACGGCCCCAAGCTGCAGTGCGCCGATCCCGTGACCGGATCTTCCGCGATGCCTACGCGCGGAGCGAAGAAGCGGGAGACGATGTCAAACGGCGGTGTCGTCGCTCGGCTCGTGACGATGATGCCGCGCGTCAGGATCGCTTCCAAAACAGCGAGATTCGGAGCAAGCCGCCGCACGACGTCTTCGGATTCGACTTCCACGAGGTAATCGAAGCGACTTCGGCCCACGTAGCAGGGCTTCACACCCAACCCGTCCAGCAGTGAAAGCGGCGCCTCGGCAGGCTCGACGGGCATCGCCGGAAAGTCCAGCTCGATCCAGTCGCCGCGGCGCAGGGCCGCAAGTACGCCGCTGCGCGTGAAAAAGCGAATCGGCTCATCCGGCCGCACATATCCCTCCGTCCAGAGAACGTGCGCGCTCGCCAATGTCGCGTGGCCGCACAGCTCGACTTCGACGACGGGCGTGAACCATCGGAGCTGAAAACCTCCTTCGCTCGGCCACAGGAAGGCTGTCTCCGACAGGTTCATCTCCCGCGCGACATTCTGCATCCACTGTTCCTCGGCGGGATTCGCGAGCACGCACACGGCCGCCGGATTGCCCGAGAACGGCTTCGCCGTGAACGCATCCACGTGAAAGAGCGGCACGCTCATCGCTGTCTCCGCTCACTGTGGCGCACATCGAGTGCACCGCGTCTCCGGCTTCGATCGTCGCCAGAGCAACGGAAAGTTTAGCCGAATACTCCCATAGCGTCGAGAAGCGCGCGACGTCCTCGCCCGAGAAAGAAGAGACGTCGCGCCCTGGCAGCGTGCCCCGTCTCTGACCTCTGCATCGCGCAGAAGCAACGCGTGGACCGATCGGGGGATCGAACCTCGTCTCCCCGTATCGAGATCGCGCTCCCCGTTGCTCCCGGATGTCGAGGCAGGGTATGTTTGAGCGAGACAACGAGCGCGAAGCTCGAGGCATCCGTGTAGGCGAGAGATCCGAGGGGAGGAGGAAGGATGATGAAAGAGTCACACTGGTTGCGCCTTCTCAGTATCGGCGTGCTCTGCGCGTCGACAGGGGGGATCCCCTCGCCGGTCGTTCTCGCTCAAGAGATTTCCACCACGCAGGGCGATCGGCAACGCCTCACGCTGACGATTTACAGTAATGACCTCGGCCTCGTCCGCGAGGTTCGCCGCCTGCGCCTGCCGCGCGGGATCGCGCGCATTCGCGTTGGGGATGTGGCCGACACACTCGATCCGACGACCGTCGCTGTGACGGTGCGCGATCGCCAGGGACCGTTTGCCGTGCTCGAGCAGGAGTATACGCGGGATGTTCTCAAGCCCGAGCGATTACTGGAACGCTCGGTGGGGAAGGAGCTGACGCTCGTTCGCCGCCTCACGGTGAACGGCACAGAGCAATTGATTCCGATCACAGCGCAGCTTCTCGCTTATCGCGATGGTCAAGCCGTGTGGAAGATCGGAGACGAGGTCGTCATCCAACCGGCGATCGCGGAGATTCGGTTCCCCACGATCCCCGAAGGACTGGTGGCCCAACCCGCGCTCATCTGGACAGTGAGGAATGAGGCCGGGAGCGAGCGGGAGATCGAGGTCTCCTATCTGGCACGGGGTCTCCGATGGGAGGCCCATTATATCCTGATGGTGGACGAAGTCGAGCGCACGGCCGACCTGAGCGTGTGGGCGGCGGTCACGAATCAAAGCGGCGTCGCCTTTCATCAGGCCGAGCTGCGGCTGATGGCCGGCGAACTGCAGCGCGTCGGTCCTTCGCGCCCACGCGAGGTCGAGCTCTATGCGCTCGCCCGCGAGGAGCGAGCCCAACCGCCCGAGGTGCAAGAGCGCGAGGTCTTCGAGTATCACCTCTATGCGTTCGATCGCCCGGTGACGCTCGACCACGAGGGGACGAAACAGCTGGCTTTGATGGCCACTCGGAGAGTGGCGCTGAGGAAGGAATACGTGGTGACCGGCCAGACGTACTACTTCCGTCAGCCGGTGGAACCGGGGCAGCCGATTCGCGAGCCCGTGCGGGTGACGCTCAGCTTCAAAAATGCGAAAGAGGAGGGCTTGGGAGAGCCGCTCCCGGCCGGTCTCGTCCGCGTGTATAAGCGCGATCCGCAAACCGGTCCGCAGTTCCTCGGCGAGGATCGCATCGCGCATGTCCCGCGCGAGGAGTGGGTGCGGGTGAATGTGGGGCGAGCCTTCGACCTGGTCGTCGAGCGACGACAGACGGCATTCCAACGGGTCGGTCGCGACGTCTCCGAATCCGAGTACGAACTCTTACTGCGCAATCGCAAGAACGAAGATGTCACCATCACGATCATCGAGCCTGTGGGGGGAGATTGGGAGGTCCTTCATTCGACCTTCCCGTGGGAACGAGCCGGAGCCTTTGCCATTCGATTCGCCGTTCCCGTCGCGCGTCAGGCCGAGGTCAAGCTCGTCTATCGCGTGCGCGTGCGTTCGTGAACCGTGTCCTCACGCCGCCAGTGGTTCCCGCTCTGATGCGGGGGCGGAGCCTTCGAGCAGCGGACAGCCGGGAGGCAACGCCGCGAGCTTGCGTCGGATGATGTCGCGCGAGTACTTCTGGACATAGTGTACGATGGTTTCGACGCGAATCTTGATGCTGCCAGCCGGCTTGGTCGCATCCAAATCGCCAAACTTGAAGTAAAGCGTGCCCGAGGCTTCGACGATCTTTTGCGTGGGCGTGTAAGTCGGCTGATCCATTCCGCACTCGTAGCTGGAGAAGCGAATGACGCACGTGATCCAGGGGAAGCGGGCGGCGACCTTCGCCCCCCAGAGGATTTCGTTCGTGTTGCTGCTGTAGGAGGAGGGCCAGACATCCGAAATATCGAAAGGACTCTTGATCCGACCGGCGCGAATCTCCTCACCGAAGAGCCACTCCATGAGGTCATCATCAATGGGGAAATACTGCATCCAGAGGATGGGGAAGCCGTGCGCTTGCAGCTCGGCTTCGATCTCATGTCCGATGCCGGGATCCATGTGATAGGGACGCGCCAGCACGAGGATGCTCGGGTGGTCATGCCGCGCGCACCAGGTGAGGATCTCTCGGCTCTTCTGCCGCATCTTCTCCGTGAAGGCCTCTAGGGCACGATATCCCGCCCGGACCGCCTGCGCCGTCTCCTCCTCGCTCAGCGCGAGCACGTCCTTGAGGGCCAGATAGAGCTGCATGGGGACTTTTTCCGGCTCCCCGAGTGAGACGAACGGCGAGACATATCGAATCCCATTCTCCGCGAAGACATCGCGCTCTTTGAGGAAGCCCGCTTTGATGTTCTCCGGCCCCGCCATCACGCGCGTGCAGGTGAGCGTGTCCAGCACATGCCCGCGCAGAAAGGAAGGAAGGGAATAGATCATCGGGCTCAACAGGACGTCAATCTTTTTCTTCTGCCCGAAGATGAGCTCCCCATAGTGTCCGCTCATGCACTTGACCGGATAGCAGCAATCCACCGTGCCGCGCCCTTTGCCGTACTCGCGATACTGCTCCTCGGAGGTGTCCGAGCTGAAGACGATGTTCTCCGGAGCGATCCCCAAGGCCGTCAAGAACCCCACCCAAAATTGATGCGTGCTCCAGATGTTGAGCACCTTGGGGATTCCTACTCGAATCTGCGAGCGATCCGGACGCGGTCCCTCAGACCGCTTGAGGGAGGCGACGGAAGCCCTCTTTCCGAACAAGGTCCGCAATATTGGGATACGCATGTTTGGTCTTCTCCAGTTCGGCTTTGATGACTTTCATCTCGGTGACATCTTCCACAAGCCCCTTCGGGCACGAATTGTTCACGATCACCCGCTCCCAACCTTCGGGAAGAGGAACCTTGCTCCAGGGACGACCCTTGCCGCCCGGCAGCTCAACGTCAATGAAGCTGCGTTGGCAGTTCACCGGACACCACTTGCACACCGTATCCGGAGAGGTCGTCGTCTTGTAGGTGAGGTTCTCGATGACATCGAATCCGCGGAACCGCGTGCGTCCGCCGCGAGCCCACCATTCGTGGGCCAGTAGCGCGGCACCGATCGCCCCCGCTTCGCCTGAATAGGGATGGACGACGATCTCCGCATCCGGGACCTTCGAGGTGATGAAATCCACTTGCGCTTTGACGACGGCCAGGTTCTTGTGCGTCCCTCCTTGCAGGATGAACTTCCGACCGATCTGCGCGAGGTTATTCAATCCACCCGCGTAGATCCACACGTTCAGTGGAAGAATCGCGCAGAGCCCAGCGAGGATCTCCTCGGCCTGCCACCCCTTGCGCTGCTGATTCACAATGTCGCTCTGAAGGAAGACGCCGCAGCCCATCGTCAGCTGCGGCATAGCCTGCGCGCGGAAGGCGTAGTCGCCGATCTGCTCCAGGGGGATGCCAAAGCGCTCCGCCACTCCCTGGAGAAACGCCCCATTTCCCGACGAGCACTGCGAGTTGAGCCGGAAGTCCGAGACCGTGCCGTTTTTGAGGATCATGATCTTGACGTCCACACCTCCGACGTCGCAGATGCAGTCGGCGTCCGGGAAAAAGTGGAGTCCGGCGGTCGCATGGGCGATCGTCTCCACGATCGCGCAATCTGCGCCGATGATCTCCTTGAGTAGGTCCTTGCCGTAGCCCGTGATGCCAACGGCCAGGATCTCTCGCTCGCCAATAGCCTGACGAATCTGGCGAAAGAGCGCCTTGGCGTCTTCGATAGGATTCCCTCGGCTGAGAGCATAGCAGGAGAAGATCAATTCCTTCTCCGGAGAGAGACAGACGGCCTTGGCCGTCGTCGAGCCGAAGTCGCACCCGAGGATCACGCGCGAGACGTCGGACGTTGCGCGCGTCGGCATCAGAGAGCGAGCCGCACGACCATTACTTCCATTTCCGTACAGGCGCTTGAAGGCATCCAACTCCTCCGGAGTCGTCCACAGTCCCTTCCGCCCCTCTTTCTTCTTCTCCTCATACTGGCCCTCTTCGATCCACCAGCGGAGCCGCTCCATACCTTGGTAGATCCCCACATCTTCCGGCTCGCGTCGCGCGATCTCAATGCATCCAAGGGCCGCATAGTAGAGCGCCTCCTGAGGGACGGAGATGAGCGAAGCCGGATCGCGATCCTCGGGAAGAGGGACCTTCCGCTCTCTCCAGATTTTGAGCAGATGATGGCGCCAGGCTTCCTGCAAGCCCTTGAAGAAGAGGTTCGGCCCGCCCAGCAGCAGAACCTCAGGCATCGGTGTGTTGCCGCGCGTGAGCGTCGCCAGATTCTGGTAGACGACGGCCTCAAAGAGCGAGGCGATGATCTCCTCGACCGAGACGCCGGCCTTGAGGAGCGTGTTCGCGTCGGCTTCGGCAAAGATGCCACATTTGCTGCTGATCTTATGAAGTGGATACCCTTCGTAGCGCATCTCGGCGAGCTGCTCCAGCGGGATCTGAAGCTTGCGCGCCGTCTTCTCGATGAACGTGCCGGTGCCGCCCGAGCACGCGCTTTGCATGAGGACCTGCTTCCCCTTGGACTGACCGTCCCCCGTGAAGAAGATCGTCTTCATGTCCTCGCCGCCGATTTCGCTCACGAATCGAACGGCCGGATGCAGCCGCTCGACCGCCGCCGCCACGGCGACGACCTCTTGGACCATCCGAGCACCCAGCAGCGAGGCGATGACCCCGGCTCCCGATCCCGTGAAGAAGACCCGGTCTCGTCCCGGCGTCAGGCCGTGCTCCCGCTCCAGGCGGACGAGAAATTCCAGGACCTTCTCCGCCTGCCGCGTATTGTGCCGCTCGTAGGCGCGGGCCAGGATCTCACCGTCCGAAGACGCGAGAACGTATTTACACGTCGTACTGCCCACGTCAATACCGCAGATCATCGCCTTCCCTCCTCGCCGAATCCCTTCAGCATGGTCGCTCACCGCATTCTTCGCGCCAGATGGGCAACGTAATTCGCCGCCGTACCAATATATCCGTAGTGCGGAATCCGATAGGTGCTGCGCTGCACCTCCGGATGCTGCTCCTCATATCGCCGAATCGCTTCGAGGGTGAGCCCCGTCGTGGCGAGCACCTCCTCGAACTCCGCCTGAGCGCGGCGCTTGGCCTCGGTCAGGATCATCTGACAGCGGGAGAGAGCGTGCACCTCCGCATCGCCTTTCACCTCGATCGGTGCGTAGAGCAAATCCGGATAACGTCCGAGCACATTGGCCATCGCTCCGATGGACATCGTGTTTGGCATGCAGGAGTAGGGCGAGAGCTCGCAGATCATATGAGCCTTCTTATGCCGATAGGCATAGAGGGCTTTCCCCACGAGCATATGCCCTTCGCCACCCCGCAGTTCATAGTGATAGAACGGCTTCGCCAACTGCTTGAGCTCTTCCTGATCGGGGAGTTCATAGGGGAGGTTCCCAAGCGCCTTGCGGAAGCGATTGTAGACGAAGTGATAGATGTGCTCCAGGGCGCGAATGAGCGCGATCTTTTTGCGATTGCGTTCGGCGCCTTTCCACTCCTCTGAAGTGATCGGCGAATGCAGCAGATAGTCGAGCCACACAGCGATTGGCGGTGGGATGACCTCGGCTCCCTCCTGCTCCAACCACCGCTTGATGTTGTAATTGCCCTCACCTTCGTGCGTCTGGAGCCAAAACTCGCCCGTGATTTTCACCTTCGGCTTGACCCGCAGCCGATCTACGCGAATGGTCGCCCATCGGCGTCTGACCTCGCGCAAAGCGTCGGTGAAATAATCCGTCAGGACATGCCAGGCGAAGACCTTCACTTTCCCGCCGCGCAGTTTCTCCTGAGGCCGATTCCGAAAGATCTCGTAGAGATACTCGATGCTCTCGCTCAGAACGCGATCCGTCTCCCCGGGAACGACCTCGTAGGGGCGCGTCATGTACTCCAGATCGGTCAGCACATCAGCGCAGAGGATCGCCCAGACAAGCCCCAGACTCAGCGGGAGATTGATCTCTAGCCCCCCCCCGTGTGTCGCTCCTTGATCCAACTGGTTCTGCGCCAAGAGAAAGAGACGGAAGTCACGCAAGCCGATCCCATCAAGCGCCATCGTGTACGACTCATGATACTGACCGAAGCGACACGGGCCACATGCCCCCGCCGTCAGGAAGACGTACCGCTTCACGACTTCCTCCCGGCCTCGCGCGGCCATCTCCGACTTGAGGAAGTTCACCAGATTCCCAGTTGTGAAGATCGTCGGACAACACGCACCCACATCAATCAACTCCTTTCCAGCGTCCAAATCCGCCCGCGTGATGTTCGGAAGCGGTTGAGCCTTGTACCCGAGATTATGCATCACGCCTTGAATCAACCGCTCATGCTTCCAGGTCAACCCTCCGAAAAGAATCGTCACCGTCGAGCGTTCTTCTCGTGTGAAGGGACGGGGCCGATAGGCCGTGTAATGGTTGATCGTCACACTTGTCTCCATAAGCACCTCTCCCTTCAGGCCCCCACTAGACTGACATGTCAGTCTAGTGGGGAGGTAAAAAAATTCACGACATCGCCGAACGAGCGAAAACCCCTCGTAGGCCGAACTGGAAAAGCTCTTCGACCACGGTCTCTAGTGGCGGCATATCCTGCTGATGAGTCGTCAGCTGGTCGGCCACCTCCTTCATCGTTCCCAGAATGCAGGACGCGACAATGCGCGTCTGACACGGACGCACCAAACCCAGGCGGATGCCATGCTCCAGAGAGCGCTCGATGAGCGAGAGGACGCGGTCATAGAAGGCCTTCAACATCGCCGCCGAGCGTTCGTCCAAGCCCGTCGCCTGATGCAAGAGAATCTTGGTCAGCTCGGGGTCCCGGATCAGGAACTCCAGAACGCGGCCGATGTTCGCCTTGACTTGTTCGAGCGGATCGGGAGCTCCCGGACTGAGGTCAATCGGCTGAATCCGCCGCCGCAACTCCTTGAGGACATCATTGAGGAGACTATCGAAGATGTCGCGCTTGCCCGTGAAATACAGATAGAACGTACCGCGCGCAATGCCCGCGCTCTCGATGATGTCGGAGACACTGGCATTGTGATAACCCTTCTGTGAGAAGACGCGCTTGGCGAAGAAAAGGATCTGATTCCGCCGCGCCTCCTTCAGTTCCTTCTGGACCACCACCCCGCCTTTCCTCCAGAGCCAAAATGTCTTCGCGCAAGCGCGTTATGTCATAGCACAGGGGATCTCCGTCTGTCAAGGCGAGTTTGGCATAACAGGCTGGTGATTTCGAGAGAACTTGGAGAGGAGAGTCCACAAGATGGGTGAGACAAATAGATTCGCACCGGGGAGAGTTCTTCCCTCTTCTCCCCACTGGGGGGTATCATCGCGTGGCTTACTGCGAGAGGAGATCAGGCGATCGACAAACCCCAGATGCGAAAGCGCGCGCTTTACTTACTGTATCGGTAGGTGATCCGTCCCCGCGTCAGGTCATAGGGGGAGAGCTCCACGCGAACGCGATCGCCCGGAAGGACACGAATGTAGTTCTTCCGCATCTTCCCAGAGAGATGGGCGAGCACTTCGTGGCCATCCCCATCCAGCTTCACGCGGAAGGTCGCATTGGGCAGCGCCTCCACGACCGTGCCATCCACCGGAATCATGTCCTCTTTGCTAATAGGCGTTCACCTCCTCCGTTAGTGATCTGTGGACTCCAATGAGGTGTCCTCTATATAAGTGAACGAAATCTCGCGCTCGTCTTCAGCCTCCAAACGGGAGGCGCGCGCGCGCAACAACGCTCCGTAGTTGAACGGAACCAGGGCGAACTTCTCCGTCACTTGCGAGACCAGCCGCTCTCCTAGCTCCACCCGCAGATATTCCAAGAACCGCTGCAGCTCCCGTTGCATGGCATCCATTTTGTCGCGCATGTTGAGGATGATCTCCACGCCCGCCAGATTCACCCCTAGTTCGCGCGTGAGCATCAGGATGAATTCCAATCGCTGAAGATCCTTCTCGGAATAATACCGCGTGTTCCCCTTCGAGCGCGATGGTTTCAATAAGCCATGCCGCTCATACAAGCGCAGCGTCTGAGGATGAATCCCATACGCCTCAGACACGGCACTGATTGTGTATCCCTTTTCTTTCTGCCTCTTCACCCCCATCAGTCTTCTTTGGAAGAGGGCCCGCGTGCTGATGAGCTCCTCATTCCGAGGGGGAATGCTAATATATGAGTCTGGCTTTGTCAAGTTTTTGCGCTCGTTGAGCGTCTTTTGAGTAGGTGTGTCTTCGAAACGGTAGGGATCTGAGGCTTGACACTCTCGGACTCATATTTTATTATAGAAGTCGGCTAAAAGCTTGTGGTTGAGCTTTTAGCCCTGCGGAGCATGTTTAAAAGTGGGCAGTTCGCTCAAGCAGTGCTATAATCTCCTGGTGCGTGGAGAAGGAGGTTTTGAGGCGGACCTCTTCGAAAAACTTTGCGACCAGGGGAGGAGAGAAGATGACGACGCGGGTGAAATTAGCTGAAGAAGCCCTCTCGAGGTTCGAGAGTCGTTATCTGATTTGCTCGGTTGTGGCTAAGCGCGCCAAGCAATTGGTGAAGCATCCAGAGAGCCAAGGGCTGGCATGGGCTATTAACCAGGCAATGAAGGAGCTGAACGAAGGGAAGATTCCCTTCGAGCAGCCTGAGCTGGAGGGTTCACAGGCGCGCTGGGGGCGACGAACTCGGACCTCCCGCTGAGAGGGCGGACCAACTGGTGAAATCTCGCGGAGGAGGGAGGGACCATGGCGAAGGCAGTGGGCATTGACCTAGGAACGACGAACTCGGTGATCGCCGTCATGGAGGGGGGCAAGCCGACGGTGATCATCAACAGTGAGGGAAGTCGCTTGACCCCTTCAGTGGTCGCGTTCACCAAAACAGGGGAGCGGCTCGTCGGCCAGTTGGCCAAGCGGCAGGCGATCTTGAACCCGGAGAACACGATCTATTCGGTCAAGCGGTTCATGGGGCGGCGGTATTCGGAGGTGACCAGCGAGATCCGCAATGTCCCCTACAAGGTCGTGACGGGACCCAACGATGCCGTGCGCTTTGACATCATGGGGAAGCTCTACTCGCCCGAGGAGATCTCGGCCATGATCCTGCGCAAGCTCGTGGAGGATGCCTCGCGCTATCTGGGGGAGAAGATCACCGATGCTGTGATCACGGTCCCGGCCTACTTCAATGATGCGCAGCGGACGGCCACGCGCGATGCGGGGAAGATCGCGGGACTGAACGTTCTGCGGATCATCAATGAGCCGACGGCGGCAGCCCTTGCTTATGGCTTGGACAAGAAGAGGAACGAGACCATCCTGGTCTTTGATCTCGGCGGAGGGACGTTTGACGTCTCCATCCTGGAAGTCGGCGATGGGGTCTTCGAGGTGAAGGCGACAAGCGGCGACACGCATCTTGGAGGGGACGACTTCGACAAGCGGATCGTGGATTGGTTGGCTGAGGAGTTCAAGCGAGAATATGGCATTGACCTGCGCAAGGATCGTCAGGCGCTGCAGCGGTTGACGGAAGCGGCCGAGAAGGCGAAGATCGAGCTCTCGAGCGTCATGGAGACGATCATCAGCCTCCCCTTCATCACGGCCGACGCTACTGGGCCGAAGCACTTAGAGATGAAGCTGACGCGCTCGAAGTTCGAGCAGCTGACGGCCGATCTGGTCGAGCGATGCATCGGACCGGTGCGGCAGGCGCTCGCTGACGCGAAGATGACCGAGCGGGACATTGATGAGGTGATTCTGGTCGGGGGAGCAACGCGGATTCCAGCCGTGCAGCAGCTGGTGCGGCGGCTCCTCGGGAAGGAGCCGAATCAGTCGGTGAACCCGGACGAAGTCGTGGCCATTGGTGCGGCCATTCAGGCGGGCGTTCTGGCCGGGGAGGTCAAAGAGGTCTTGCTCCTGGACGTCGTCCCGCTCTCGCTGGGTGTGGAGACGCTTGGCGGAGTGATGACGAAGATCATCGAGCGGAACACGACCATTCCCGTGCGGCGGACGGAGATCTTCACGACGGCTGAGGACAATCAAACGGCCGTGGACATCCACGTCCTCCAGGGCGAGCGCGAGATGGCGCGCGACAATCGCACACTCGGGCGATTCCGGCTGGAAGGCATCGCGCCGGCGCCACGAGGTGTCCCACAGATTGAGGTGACCTTCGACATTGATGCCAATGGGATCCTGCACGTGAACGCGCGCGATAAGGCGACCGGACGTGAGGCCAAGATCACGATCACCGGTTCGACGCAGCTCTCCAAGGAGGAGATCGAGCGGATGATCCGCGAGGCCGAGATGTACGCGGAGGAAGATCGGCGGCGTCGCGAGCTGGTCGAAGCGCGCAATCAGGCCGATAGTCTCGCCTATCAGGTCGAGCGCACCTTGCGGGACTTGGGGGACAAAGTGCCGGCTCCGGAGCGAGCGCGCGCCGAGCATCTGATCCAGGAGATCCGCCAGGCGATCAAGGAGGAGGCGGGGATCGAACGTATTCGTCAGCTCATGTCCGATCTGCAGCAGGTCGCCCATCAGATCGCGGCGATCGCCTACGGACAGGCGACATCGGCGAGCGCCGGAACATCGGGCCGATCCGATGGCGGATCGGATGATGTGATTGATGCGGAATTCAAACCCAGTCATTGATGCCCGCGTGAGGGATCGCGTGGAGCATTGCGGAGGTGAGGGTACCCTATGCCACGTCGGAAGAAGACGCAAGCCGAGGAGCCGGTGCTTCCCACACCGGAGGAGCCGGCTCCGGCATATGAAGAGGTGGTCGAGCCTTACGCTGACGTCCTTGAGGAGGACTATTACGAGGAGGACTTCGCGGTCGAGGATGAGTCGTTAGACGTCGCGGAAGAAGCGGAAGAAGCGGAGGAGCCAGCTGCGGTGGCCGCCGTCGAGCCGGAGGAAGAGGTGGTCGAGCCGATTCCTCCTCGATATGAGACGCGCCAGGAGATGCTGGCTCGGCTCATGCGGCGGCTCCTTGGAGCGCGCGAGCGCGTACGGGCGACGCTGGAGCGCGTGCGGGATATCAATGCGCAGCTTCGCGATGCCGGACCTCGTCCTCCTGAGCGCTTGAAGGAGCAGTATCAGCGAGCGATTGCGGAGCTGAGTGCCGCGCGGCGGGAGGAGAATCTCGCGCGGGCCGAGCTCATCCAGGCGCTCAACTGGCGCGGATAATGGGGTCTCCTCTTCGCCTCGGACGGAAGCGGTGGAGTGCGGGGTTCTGAGACCATCCATGCGCAGAAGGGACCATGGCGGTTAAGTACAAGGACTATTATGAGATCTTGGGCGTCCCTCGAACAGCCACTCAAGAGGAGATCAAAGCGGCCTTTCGCCGCTTGGCCCGGAAGTATCACCCGGATTTGAATCCTGGGGACAAGCAGGCTGAGGAGAAGTTCAAGGAGATCAACGAGGCCTACGAAGTTCTGGGGGATCCCAAAAAGCGGGAGCTCTACGATCGGTTGGGATCGAACTGGAAAGCGGGCGCAGATTTCACGCCGCCGCCTGGGTGGGAGAAGATTCGCTTCGACTTTGGGGATTTCGACTTCTTCACGGGCGGACCGGGGACCTTCAGCGACTTCTTCGAGATGCTCTTTGGAGGGCTGCGCGGGCGGGCGGCCTCGCGTCGTTCGGCAACGAGCACGCGCGTCGGTTGGGGGGGACGCGGCACGGATCTCGAGTCCGAGTTGACGCTCACGCTGGAGGAAGCGCATCGGGGGACAACGCGCCGGGTCACGTTGCCCACCGGGCGGACGGTCGAGGTGAAGATTCCCGCGGGCGTGCGCGAGGGGGCAGTGATCCGGCTCGCTGGTCAAGGAGAGCCGGGCGTAGGCGGTCCTCCGGGCGATCTCTATCTGAAGGTGCGGGTGCAGAAGCATCCGATCTTCACGGTCTCCGGTGATGACGTGTATGTCGAAGTCCCGATCACGCCGTGGGAGGCTGTCCTCGGAGGGAAGATTCAGGTGCCCACGTTGGACGGCATGGTCGAGGTCACGCTCCCGCCGGGCTCGCAAAGTGGGCAGAAGCTGCGGCTGCGCGGTCAGGGCTTGACTCGTCGGCGCGGGGGACGCGGCGATCAGTATGTGCAGCTGAAGATCGTCGTTCCTGCGCAGCCGACGCCAGCTGAGCGGCGCTTGTTCGAGCAACTGGCACGCGAGTCGAGCTTCAATCCACGGCGGTGATTCGCGCGTAAAATCGCAGCACGGAGTGAGAGATTATGGATTTCACGCGGCTGACGGAGAGGATGCAGGAGGCTGTGCGCGCGGCTCAGGCTCTGGCGGCGCGCTATAGCCATCAGCAGATTGATGTCGAGCATCTGTTGCTCGCTCTTCTCGAGCAGGAGGGGGGATTAGCTCCGACGATCCTGGAGAGGGCGGGCGTGGATCCGAAGCGTGTCCGGACTCGCCTGGAACAGGAGTTGGCGCGATGGCCGAAGGTGAGCGGTCCGGCAGCCGGTCCCGATTACGTCTACATCACGGGGCGTCTCAACCGCCTCTTTGCCGTGGCCGAGGACGAAGCCGCTCGCCTCAAGGACGAGTACATCAGCGTCGAGCACATTCTGCTGGCGATTTTAGAGGAGGGGCGCAGCGGTGCTGCCGGACGCATCTTGCTCGAGCTGGGGCTCGATCGCGATCGGGTGATGAAAGCCCTGCAGCAGATTCGCGGCACGCAACGGGTGACCGGTCCTACGCCTGAGGCGACCTATCAGGCGCTTGAACGCTATGGGCGAGATCTGACGAAGCTCGCGGCTCACGGCAGGCTCGATCCGGTCATCGGACGGGACGATGAGATCCGGCGCGTGATCCAGGTCCTCTCTCGCCGAACCAAGAACAATCCCGTCTTAATCGGTGAGCCGGGCGTGGGCAAGACGGCCATCGTCGAAGGTCTCGCTCAGCGCATTGTGCGGGGCGATGTCCCCGAGGGTTTGAAGAACAAGCGCGTCATTCAACTGGACATGGGGGCGCTCATCGCGGGGGCGAAGTATCGCGGTGAGTTCGAGGAGCGCTTGAAGGCCGTGCTTCGCGAAGTCCAAGAGTCGCAGGGCGAGATCGTCCTCTTCATTGACGAGCTGCATACGGTCGTGGGGGCGGGGCGGGCTGAAGGAGCGACCATGGATGCGAGCAATCTCCTGAAGCCGATGCTCGCGCGCGGCGAGCTGCGGTGTATCGGCGCGACGACCCTGGACGAGTACCGAAAGTACATCGAGAAAGATGCGGCGCTCGAACGGCGCTTCCAACCCATTCTGGTCGGGGAACCTTCGGTCGAGGACACGATCTCGATTTTGCGCGGCTTGAAAGAGCGGTACGAGGTCCATCATGGGGTGCGCATCAAGGATTCGGCGCTTGTCGCCGCGGCTATGCTCAGCCATCGGTATATTTCGGATCGCTTCTTGCCGGATAAGGCGATCGATCTCGTGGATGAGGCGGCCGCCCGGTTGCGCACGGAGATGGACTCGATGCCTTCGGAGCTGGATGAGATCTTGAGGCGGATCATGCAGCTCGAGATCGAGCGCGAGGGGTTGAAGCGCGAGACCGATCCGGCCTCGCGCGAGCGGTTGCGCAAGATCGAGGAGGAGCTGGCGGAGCTGCGCGTGCAGGCCGATCGGCTCCGCGCGCAGTGGGAGGAGGAGAAGCAGATCCTCACCCGGTTGCGCGAGCTTCGCGAGCAGATCGAGCAGACGAAGATCCTCATCGAGCAGGCCGAGCGCGCCTATGATCTCAATCGCGCGGCCGAGCTGCGCTACGGCCGCTTGGTCGAGTTGGAGAAGCAGGTGCGCGAGCAAGAGGAGAAGCTCATGGAACTCGCCGTGCGACACGGAGGCGCGCGGTTGCTCAAGGAGGAGGTGGATGAGGAAGACGTCGCCGAGGTCGTGAGCCGCTGGACGGGCATTCCCGTGAGCCGTTTGTTGGAGGGGGAGATTCAGAAGCTGTTGCGCTTGGAGGACGAGCTGCATCGCCGCGTCGTCGGTCAGGAGGAGGCCGTGCGCGCTGTCGCCGAAGCTGTCCGTCGCGCGCGCGCCGGATTGAAGGATCCGAATCGCCCGATCGGAAGCTTCATCTTCCTCGGTCCGACGGGAGTCGGGAAGACGGAATTGGCTCGCGCGCTCGCCGAGTGCCTCTTCGATGATGAGCGCGCCCTCATTCGCATTGATATGTCCGAATACATGGAGAAGCATTCGGTCGCCCGACTGATCGGTGCGCCACCCGGATATGTCGGATATGAAGAAGGGGGGCAGTTGACCGAGGCCGTGCGACGGCGGCCGTATTCAGTCATCCTCTTCGATGAGCTGGAGAAGGCGCACTGGGATGTCTTCAACATCCTCCTGCAAATCCTCGATGATGGACGCCTGACCGACAGTCACGGTCGGACGGTGGACTTCAAGAACACGATCATCATTATGACGTCGAACATCGGGAGCCCCCTCATCCTCGAGCATCGGGGGGGGACGGGCGAGAGCTACGAGCGGATGAAGGAGGCCGTGCTCGCCGAATTGCGGCGGACATTCCGTCCGGAATTTTTGAACCGCGTGGATGAGATCGTTGTCTTCCATGCGCTCACGCAAGAACATCTGGCGCGCATCGTGGAGATTCAGATCGAGCGGCTTCGGGAGCGGATACGCGATCGGCGGATCGAGTTGGAGTTGACCGAGCGGGCGAAGGCGCGTCTGGCCGAGTGGGGATACGATCCGGTCTTCGGAGCGCGGCCGCTCAAACGGGTGATCCAGCGGGAGGTGGAGACGCCTCTGGCGAAATTGATCTTACAAGGGGAGGTGCGAGATAATTCCCTCGTGATCGTGGATGAGGAAGGAGGCCGGCTCACCTTCTCCGTCCAACTGAAGGAGGTGCCGGTCGCCGAGTGAAGGTTCACTTGGGGAGAGGGAGGAGATGAACGCGATCCTGGGTAAGCTCAGTCCCAAATTTCGAGAGCGCTTCGGACGGATGGCTGGAGCGATGATGCTCGTGCTTCTTGGGGTTCTCGTCGGATCGGCGATCACGGCGCGCACGGCGTGGTCGCCGTTCTCCCGCGAAGGGAATGAGCGATCTGTTCCCGTGTATCTGGCCACGGGAACGCCCGTGACTGGAAACATCTCGCTGCTTGAGGGTTTGGCACCGATTGCGCGGGTCGCGCGCGAATGGACTGTGACGATCCAGACGAAGATCCCCGACCGCGCGGGATTCGATATCTTCGACGATCCGTTCTTCCGCTGGTTCTTCGGGAGGCCGCAGATTCCGCGGCGGGAGCGGTATCGTCAGGGGCTCGGTTCGGGCGTGATCGTGAGCCCGGACGGATATATCCTGACTAACCACCATGTCGTCGAGAACGCCAGCGAGCTGGATGTGGTGCTCTTTGACGGACGCCGATTCCGAGGGCGCATTGTTGGAACCGACCCGAAGACCGATGTGGCTGTCGTGAAGATCGAGGCGACGAAGTTGCCGGCGGCTGTCTTCGGCGATTCCTCTCGCGTTCAGGCGGGAGATTTTGTCATCGCCATCGGAAGCCCGTTCAGCACGCAACTGCAGCACACGGTGACCTTCGGGATCGTGAGCGCGACCGGACGCGGGCGCCTCGGCATCGCCGACTATGGGGATTTCATTCAGACCGATGCGGCCATCAATCCGGGCAACTCGGGCGGGCCATTGGTGAACATGCGCGGGGAGTTGATCGGCATTAATACCGCGATCTTCACGCGCGGAGCTCCGGCCAATGCGGGCGTGGGTTTCGCCATCCCCATCAACATGGCGCGCGAGGTGATGGATCGCATCCTGAAGTATGGGCGTGTCGTGCGGGGATATTTGGGCGTGACCATTCAGACGCTCGATGAAGCGATGGCGGAAGTCTATGGGGTGAAGGGGCGTCAGGGGGCGATTGTTCTGGAGGTCGTCCCCGACAGCCCGGCCGATCGTGCGGGTCTGCGGCGCGATGACATCGTCATCGAGTATAATGGGCAGAAGGTTACGGGCAGTGAGCAATTGCGCAACATGGTGGCGCTGACGGCTCCCGGGACGCGCGCGACGCTCAAGGTCTTGCGCGAGGGGCGTGAACACACCCTCTCGGTCGAAATCGGTGAGCTGAGGGAGGAGCGGACAAGTGCCCGGCTTGGCGGAGAGGCCGAGCGGGGGATGACACTGGGGGGGCTCGAGGTCGAGGAGCTGACACCCGCGCTTCAGAGGCGCTATGACCTCCCGCGCCAAATCACTGGTGTTCTCATCGTGGATGTCGCCGAGGGAAGCCCGGCCGCGGAAGCCGGCTTGATGCCCGGCGATGTGATCCAGGAGATCAATCGTCAGCCCGTTCGAACCCCGGCCGATTTTCGCCGCATGGTCTCCGAAGTGGGGCGACGTCGTGCGGTCTTGCGTGTGTACAAACAGAGCCAGGGGGGGAGCTTCCTCATTGTTCTCGAACCGCGAGGCTGAACGCTCATGTCGAGCGGAGGGGTGGGGATGGCGACCTACTACGTCTTGCGGCGAGCTAATGGTGAGGTCTTCACGGTGGAGAGAAACGGCGTCTCCTACGTCGCCGTATGGGCGGACGAGCGAGATGTCCGGCGCAGCAAGAGTGCGAATCCGGATTTGATGCTCTACGTCGCGGCACCTCTGGACGAACGCTTTCTCAGGCGGCGGTTCGGCGATCATGTGCCGCGCTTCTTCCTCGTGGATGGCCGGGATCCCGATTTGAAGACGGGACGCGAGATCGCGCTCGAAGAGATCAAGGGTGAAGCGGCCGTTCCAAAAGCGGCGTGACCGCTGCCCGGAGGAGCGTATCCGATGAACAAGCTCGCGAAGCAGAAGTGGATCTTCAGCGGCCTCTATGTGCTCTTCATGTTGGGGGTCTTATTCTCCCTTCAACACTATGCGCGCGTGAGGCTGCAGCGAATCTCTTATAGCGAATTCCTGGAGGTCCTGCGGGAGGGCAAGGTCGCCGAAGTATGGATCAGTGAGAGCGAGATTCGCGCCCGTCTCTCCGAAGATGGACGAATCGTCGCCGCCACGCGCGTGCCGGGGATTGAAGAGACGGCGCTGCTCAAGGAGCTGGAGGAACGCGGAGTGAAGTTCTCTGGCGTGATCGAGCGCGCGTCGTGGTGGGAGCAACTCTTCCTCTGGTGGATCTTGCCGCTTCTCATCTTGGGTGCTTTGTGGGGTTATGGAATGCGTCGCCTGACCCAAGGGGGCGGTGGTGTGCTCACCTTTGGACGCAGCAAGGCGAAGATTTACGATACAAGCAATGAGAACCGCGTGACCTTCGCTGATGTCGCCGGCGTGGATGAGGCGAAAGCGGAGCTTGTGGAGATCGTGGATTTCTTGAAGAATCCAGCGCGGTATCAGCGTCTGGGGGGGCGCATTCCGAAAGGCGTCTTACTCATCGGGCCACCGGGGACGGGCAAGACGCTTCTGGCGCGCGCGGTCGCGGGCGAGGCGGGCGTGCCCTTCTTCTCCATCTCGGGCTCGGAATTCGTCGAGATGTTCGTGGGCGTCGGCGCTGCGCGCGTGCGCGATCTCTTCGAGCAAGCGAAGCGGCGGGCGCCGTGCATTGTCTTCATTGACGAGCTGGATGCCATCGGGAAGATGCGGGCCGTCGGAGGCGGACTCGTGGGCGCCCACGATGAGCGCGAGCAGACGCTCAATCAGCTGCTCGTCGAGATGGACGGCTTCGACTCGTCCAAGGGCGTGATCATCATGGCGGCGACCAATCGGCCGGAGATCCTCGACCCGGCTCTGCTGCGGGCCGGGCGCTTCGACCGGCGGATCGTCGTGGATAAGCCCGATGTAGCGGGGCGCGAGGCGATCCTGCGAGTGCACGTTCGAAAGATTCGCTTGGCGCCGGATGTCGACCTGCGGGTCATCGCGGCGCGGACGCCGGGGATGGTCGGTGCCGATCTCGCGAATATTGTGAACGAAGCGGCGCTACTGGCGGCGCGGCGCGGTGCGGAAGCTGTCGAGATGCGGGACTTCGAGAATGCCATTGATCGCGTCCTGCTCGGATTAGAGAAGAAAGGGCGGGTCATGTCGCCCGAGGAGAAGGAGCGGGTGGCCTATCATGAGGTCGGGCATGCGCTCTGTGCTCTCTCGGTCCCGCATGCCGATCCCGTGCACAAGGTCACGATCATCCCGCGCACAATTGGCGCGCTCGGAGCAACGCTGCAGTTGCCGACGGAGGACCGCTATCTGCTCACGAAGCCCCAGTTGGAAGATCGCTTGGTCGTGCTCTTGGGCGGACGCGCCGCCGAAGAGTTGGTCTTCGGCGACATCTCCACAGGCGCGCACAACGATTTGGAGCAGGCCACCGAGATCGCACGCCAGATGGTCATGCGGTTCGGCATGAGTGAGCGCTTGGGGCCTCTGACCTATGGCCGTCCGTGGACGGGTCAGTTTCTGCCGACGTCCCTCCCCGGGTACGAGGAGCGGAATTTCAGCGAAGAGACGGCGCGCGTGATCGATGAGGAGGTGCAGCGCGTGGTGACCGAGGCCTACCATCGTGCCAGAGAGATCCTGAAGCAGAAGCAGGCAGCGCTACACCATGTGGCGCGAGAGTTGATCCGGCGCGAGACCTTGGAGCGCGAGGAGCTGGAGCGCTTAGTGCGCGAGCATGCCCTGCATGATCTTTCGGTCGCGCGGGAATCCCCTCAGAGATCGGCTGTCGTAACCGACGCATCGGAGCCATGAACCGATTGGGCGCACAACGAACCGAGGTCCTCGCGTGGAGTCTTCGGATCACGAGCGCGTCGTCCTGTAAGGAAAAGCGAGGTACATCATGAACTCAGTGGTCGTCTTCGCAGGGGTCTCTCCCCATCCTCCGATCATCGTTCCGGAGGTCGGGGGGCAACATCTGAAAGACGTCACGGCGACGGTGCGCGGCGTCGAGCGGGTGATGGAGCGCTTGGTCGCCTCGCGACCGGATGTCGTGGTCGTCATCAGTCCGCATGCCCCGCTCGATCCTCAGAGCTTCAGTGCTTACAGCGGGCCTCGACTGCGCGGGGATTTCTGGGAGTTCGGCGCGCCGCAGGTGGAATTCGATGTTCCGAATCACGTCGTGTTGCTCTCGCGTGTGGTCGCCGTTGCGCACGCGCGCGGTCTTTCGATGTGGCTCGTCCCGGCCGGACGGCGTTTGGATCATGGGACGATGGTCCCACTCTACTATCTGCTCAAAGCGGGATGGCGCTCGAGCGTCCTCGTCGTGGGCGTATCGCTGCGCCCGTTTGAGGAGCACGTGCGTTTCGGCGAATGCCTCGCGGAAGCGGCGGCGCAACTGGGCCTCCGCTTGGCCATTTGCGCCAGCGGGGATATGAGTCATCGGTTGAAGCCTGGGGCGCCGGCCGGATATCATCCCGACGCGCCTCGGTACGATGAGGAGATCGTGGAGGCTCTTCGCGCGGGGGATTTCGAGCGCATCCTGCACGTTGATCCCGAGCTGCGCGAGAAGGCGGGCGAGGATATCTGGCGCTCGCTGCTGATCGCCTATGGCGCCGTGGGACGTCGGTTGCATCGCCCGGAAGTCCTCTCCTACGAAGGGCCTTTTGGCGTCGGCTACATGGCGGCTGTGCTCGCTGATTATTCGGACGACGAAGGCCTTGGCGAAGCGGAGCTGCCGGCACTCGCTCGGCGTGCCGTCGAAGCATATGTGAAGGAAGGGCGAGTTCTCGATCCTCCGGCGCGGCTTCAGGAGAACGCGGCCACGCGCGCCGGCGTCTTCGTCAGCCTCAAGACGCGCGAGGGCCGGTTGCGCGGCTGCATCGGGACCATCGAGCCGGTTCAGGAGAATGTCGCAAGCGAGGTCATCCACAATGCCATCGCTGCGGCCACGCGCGATCCGCGCTTTGAACCAGTGTGCGCGGACGAACTCGATGATCTCGTCTTCTCGGTGGACATTCTCTCGCCGCCGGAGCCCGTCGCCGACCCGAGCGATCTCGATCCGAAGCGCCACGGAGTCGTCGTGGAGACCGAAGATGGGCGGCGCGGGGTGCTGCTCCCGGACCTGCCGGGGATCGAGACGGTCGAGGAGCAGCTTCGCTATGCGCGGATGAAGGCTGGCATTCGACCGGATGAACCGGTGCGCCTCTTTCGTTTCACGGTTCGGCGGATTCGGGAGAGCGGATGTTGAGAGTGGAATCTTGGCCAAGGATCCCCATGCTGATCGTGCGGGGGGATCTCGGAAAGGAGGACTTATGGTCTCGTACGAGGACATCGAGAGGCTGAAGGCTTATGTGCCGCAGGGCAATGGGTGGGTATTGAGCCTCTATCTCGACGTGGATCAATCGAAGGCGAGTAATCTGAAGCGCGGGTTTGAGACCGTGTTGCACAACCTGTTGCGGGAGGTCGAGCGCAGTGTGGAGGAGAAGGCGCGCGAGGAGCTCGAGCGGGACCGTGCCCGCGTCCTCCGCTTCATGCGCAGTTACGTGCCGAGGAAGAAGAGCCTGGTCATCTTCTGCGACGCTCGGAATGATTTCTGGTGGGATCGCGATCTGCCCATTCTGCTGCCGAATGTGGCGCGCTTTGAGAACGCGCCGTATCTTCGACCGCTCATCGAAGCCCTCGATAAGTACGAGCGCTACGGCGTCGTCCTCATAGACAAGGAGAAAGCGCGGGTGTTCACCGTCTACCTGGGCGAGATCGAGGAGCAGGAGGCTATCTGTGATGAGCTGCCCCGCCGCACGGTAACGACGAGCATGGATCGGCTTTGGTCGCAGAAGAATTTGCAGCGGCATCACGATATGCACGTCCACTGGCATGCTGCGCGCGTGGCGGAACGGCTGCGGGAGTTGGTGGATCGGTATCACTGCGATCGTCTCGTCGTGGGCGGAACGGTGGAGGCGGTCGGGGAATTGATGCGCGTCTTGCCCAAGCGCTTGAGCGAGCGCGTCGCGGGCACGATCTCCCTTCCTATCACGGCTCCGGCGTCCGAGGTCCTGGCCGAGGTGATTCGCCTTGAGGAACAGGTCGAGCGTCACGCCGAGCAGCGCCTGGTGGAGTCGCTCCTTACAGCGGCCGGAAAAGGGGATCGGGCCGTCGTTGGTCCCACGGCGACGCTGGAAGCGCTTAACGAAGGTCGGATATGGCGACTCGTCTACGCGCGGAATCCGGAGCTCACCGGGGCCGCATGCGCGCAGTGTGGTGCCCTCTTCTGGGAGCCACAGCACCAGACGTGTTGGTATTGTGGAGGGACATTAGAGGTCGTGTCCGATTTCCTGAATCACATCTTGGAGCGCACGCTCTCCTTAGGTGGGAGCGTGGAGGAAGTGCGGGGACAGGCGGCAGAGATGTTAGATGCCGCCGGGGGTGTGGGAGCGTTCCTGCGGTACTGATCCTTCGGAGGGACACCATGAGCGAAATGACGATAGACGTCTTGGCCGTCGGTGCCCATCCTGATGATGTGGAATTGGCGATGGGGGGGACATTGCTCAAACTGGCGTCGTTAGGATATCGCACGGGCATCCTGGATATGACGCGCGGGGAGGCCGGAACGCGTGGCACGCTTGAGGAGCGGGCGCGCGAAGCTCAAGAAGCGGCGCGCATCTTGCGCGTCGCCGTGCGCGAGACGCTGGGGTTGCCCGATAGTCACCTCCGCTGTGATGAAGAGGCGCGGCGCGCTTTCGTGCGCGTGTTGCGTCGCTTCCGACCGAAGGTCGTCTTCACCCATTATTGGGAAGATCCCCATCCGGATCACGCCCATACGAGTCGGATTGTGCGGGAGGCGATCTTTCTCGCCGGACTGCCGAAGTACGATCCCGAGACGGGACGCGCGCGGCATCGGCCCAATGCCCTCGCCTACTTCCTCTTCCCGCGCACGATCCCGCCGAGCTTCATCGTGGATATCACGGCGTTCGCCGAGGAGAAGCTGCGGGCGATTCGCGCGCATCGCTCACAGCTTTATGATCCCGCGCGCCCGGAGCCGGAGACGCGAATCAGCTCCGAGGGGTTTTTGCGGCGCGTGGAGGCGCGGCAGCGCTACTATGGGGCCCTCATTGATGTCGAGCATGGGGAGGCCTTTCTCGTGCGCGAGGCATTGAACGTGGAGGATCCTGTAGCTCTGCTCACGCGTTCGATGAACATCTACTCCTACTTCATCTGAGACCCGGAGGGGAGCATGCCGACGGAATACTGCGTGGGACTCATTACGGCCAGCCATCGCGAGGAGGCCGAGCGTATCGCCGAAGCACTCGTCCGCCAGCGCCTGGCAGCCTGCGTCACGCTCATCCCTGAGGTCGAGTCCATTTACTGGTGGGAGGGTCGTGTCGTCCGAGATCGCGAAGTGGTGCTCTTCGTGAAGACGAGCCGAGCCCAATGGCCCGCGCTCATGGCAGCCGTGAAGGAGTGGCACAGCTATCAGATCCCAGAGATCATCGCCCTTCCCATCGTGGACGGATCGGAGGCCTATCTGCAGTGGCTCGAACGTTCCCTCGCGGAGTCTTGATCCGAGACGGGAGATTTGCTACCTTAGCGCGTGTTCTCCAAGAGGGGGGAAGCTATGGACATGGACGCGTACAAACCGATGGGAGAGACGCCGTCGCCGAAGAAGAAGACGTTGACCAAAGCCGATCTCATCGAGGAGGTGGCTCGAGCGGCCGAGCTGGCGCGAAAAGATTCGCAGGTCATCGTCGAGACGGTCTTGGAGAGCCTGGTCACTGCGCTGAAGCGGGGCGAGGGGATTGAGCTGCGCGGATTCGGCTCTTTCCGCTTCCGCGAGCGCGGCCCTCGTCGAGGGCGGAACCCGAAGACGGGCGAGGTGGTGGATGTTCCTCCCAAGCGCCTGCCCTACTTCAAGCCGGGGAAGGAGCTGAAGGAGTTGATCAATCAATAATGGATTTCCTCTGGAGTCCATGGCGGTTCCGATATGTCTCCAGCGCCGAGGAGCAGACGCGGTGCGTCTTCTGCGAAGCTCCTCGGTTGAGCGATGAAAAGGCCTTGATTGTGTATCGCGGGCGGGAGAACTTCGTCATCCTGAACCTATATCCCTACACGACTGGGCATGTGATGATCGCTCCTTATGCGCATCTCGCATCTTTTGCGGAGGCCCCCAAGAGCGTCACCGACGAGATGACCGACCTGGCGAAGTACTGCTGCAGAGTGCTCATGGAGGTCTACCGCCCGCATGGATTGAATCTCGGGATGAATCTCGGGCGAGCGGCCGGGGCGGGCATTGCAGATCATTTCCATCTGCATGTGCTCCCGCGCTGGTTTGGGGATACGAACTTCACGACAGTCATTGCGGAAACGCGCATTCTGCCGGAGGACTTGGAGACGACGTATCGCAAGCTGCGAGGACGGTTCGAGGACGTTCCGTTCCGATGAGGCGCGCCCGAGGGCGCCGCTGTCCCGAGGAAGGAGGCGTGGTGATGAGAAGCCTTGTTATCTGTCGCGCAGCCCTTCTCATCTTTCTTCTTGGCTGCGGAGCGTGGGCACAGCAAGGGGAGCAAGGACGTCCGATGCCCGGCGGAGCGCTGCACCAGATCCGAGGACGCGTGTTCCTCCCCACGGGCGCTCCGGCCGAGGAACGACTGCGCGTGACGCTGCGCACGTTCGCGCACAGCATTGTGAACGAGACCTTCACGGACTCGCTTGGGAACTTCGAGTTCCGTGCCGTTCCCAATGGGACGTATGAGATCATCGTCTGGGGGACGGACCGATACGAGACCGAGATCGAGCGCATCGAGGTCTTCAGTCGCGCCGCGCGCGTCTTCACGCAGAACGTCTTCTTGCGCGAGAAAGAGAGCAGCGTCTCGAGACAACGAACCGAGGGAACGGTCTCCCTCGCGCAATTGAGCGAAGTGATCCCGAAGGCAGCGCGGAAGGAGTACGAACGGGGAGCGAAGGCCTCGCGACAGGGAAATCCGCAGAAAGCGATCGAGCATTTTCAGAAAGCGCTCGCCCTGCACCCGCGATACGTCCAAGCGCTCAACGATCTCGGCGTTCAGTACCTCCGGCTGAGCGATTTGGACCAAGCGCGCGCTCTCTTCCAAAAGGCGCTCGAAGTGGATCCGCATGCGCCGCATCCGCGTGTGAATCTCGGATTCCTCCACATGCTTCGGAAGGACTATGACGCAGCCCTGACCGCTTTGCAGCAGGCAGTGGCGCTCGATCCAACCAACTGGTCCGCGCGCATGCTCTACGGGATCGCGCTTATGCAAACGGGGGATCTTGTGCGCGCGCAGGCGGAACTGGAGCGGGCTCTCGCCCTCGGCCCACCGCCAACGTCCTCGATCGTGCGCCTCCATCTGGCGAATCTCTTCCTCCAGAGGGGAGAATACGCGCGCGCCCTGGAGCAGTCGGAGAAATATCTCGAGGAAGTTCCAAACGCCGCGAATGCCACCAATGTTCGTGAGCGGGTGAAACAGTTGCGGGAGCTCATTCGCGCGCAGAATCGTCCCCCCCATCCGTGAGCGCGAAGGGAACTCGCGTCCCGAGACGCGTCGGTGACGCTCGGTCTAGGAGAGATGCTTGCGACGACGGGCGGTTTCCGCTTGCTGCCGAAGAATATGACGGATGCGCTCCCGCATCTCGGGGATGAAGGGATCCTCAGGAGCCAAACGCTGCAGTTGGTTGAGATAGTAGAGAGCGTTCGCGTTCTCCGGAGCGACGTAATCCCCGCGTCGCAGGGCGTCCTCCACCAGGCGCTTGAGCTGCCGAATACGTTCCTGCTGATCTCCGGGTGTATCAGCGGGAATCTCCGGCTCCAGCGAGAAATCGTAGCTCACCTCCGGCTCCGAGGGGTCAGCGAAGATCTCACGCTCGATCGTCTGATACCCCTCCTTGCGAATGACCACGCGGTGCGTTCCGACCGTCAGCTCGACCACCAGCGGGGTCTGTCCAACCTTTCGTCCATCAATGATAACGGTTGCCTTCGGGGGATCGGTCGCAATGCTGATGAGTCCCGAGGCGCGTTCGCGCGTCACCAGTAGCGTCGCCGTCGCGCCGAGGAGGACCGCAACACTCGCGACAAGCGCCACATGCCGTCGCATGCCGGTATGGATCCCCCATGTCCGAGGGCTTTCGCTCATGCTGCTCGACCTAACTAATATATCGAAGGCTCCCTTCTTGGACAAGCTTCGCACCGAATCGCGGAGCTCGTTTTCGCGGCGCAGTAGGACGAAGTGATCGTTGATTTTCGGATGAGGAGCGGGAGAGAAGAGATCCCTGCAGAGGTCACGCCTCCTACTCGGATACGAGCCGGGCGATCATGCGGCGCAACCGCCGGGCATCGCTCACTGGGTCATACCCCACCAGATGATCTCGAAGTCTCCCTTGGCGATCGAAGAGGAATGTCTGGGGAATCGGATGATCGCCCGGTCCGACGAAGGCTTCGAACATGCCTTCGGGGGCGAATCCGACGGTATAGTTCATGTCCAGCTCCCGAACGAAGTGTCGCACTGTTTCAGAATCACGTTCGGGATCTTCGATGGTGAGCCCCAGGATGTCCAGCCCCCGATCACCATACTCCTTCTTCAACTCGATGAGCAGAGGGATCTCATCGCGGCAAGGGGGGCACCATGTCGCCCAAAAGTCGAGGATGAGGACCTTGCCGCGAAAGTCCAAAAGGGTGAGTTCCTGACCTTCAAGCGTGCGGATGCGGAAATCAGGCGCGCGCCGATGTCCTTCGGGCGCCCATGGCAGGCCATCAATGGCAGCCGTCGAAGGGGGCGTCCCACCTTTGAAGAAGACCGCATAAGTGATCCACGCCGTCACCATCCCGGCGATCACCAGCAGCGCTGACAGGCGCGCTGAGGCAGAGCGCATCGGGCGATCAGGAGTCGCCTCAGTGGTCGCCATGTTCCTCCTCCCCTTCTCCGGAGTCGGCCTCCGAACGCTCCGTCGAAGAGAGTCCGACCGAGGGACCGACGATTCGATAAGCTTCTGAAGCCCACATCCCCAGGTCAATGAGCTTGCATCGCTCCGAGCAAAACGGCCGGAACGGATTCGATTCCCATGAGAGGCGCTTCCCGCACCGTGGACATGTGACGATCATAGGAAGAATGATACACGAAACCTGCTGCGCGTCAACGCACAGGGAGAACAATGCGCAGTTGCATCGCTGGAGGAAGTCCGATATACTTCTCTCCTGCCCTCGAATTTGGCGCTGGAGGATAAATGGAGATGCCGGAGACGATTCCGCACGCATACCGCGATCTCTTCGAGAAACGGGCGTTCGCCGTTTTAGCGACACTTATGCCCAATGGCTCTCCGCAGGCGACGCCCGTATGGTGCGACTTCGATGGGACGCATGTGCTCGTGAACTCGGCGCGAGGGCGTGTGAAGGATCGCAACATGAGGCGCGATCCGCGCGTTGCGCTCACCATTTTGGATCCGGACAATCCGTATCGCTATTTGGAGATTCGCGGACGCGTTGTCGAGATCACCGAGGAGGGCGCAGAGGAGCACATCGACAAGCTCGCGCGGAAGTACCTGGGCGTAGACCGATATCCGTATCGTCAGCCTGGGGAGATCCGCGTTCTCTATAAGATCCGCCCGGAGCGCGTCTCCGGCATGGGCTGAAGGGAATCTCGCGCGCGGTGATCTCCGAATCGTGGTCCGACGGATCAGACGCCTGTGATGGTGAGGCCGACGCCGCGAGCGTCCGAAAGATTTGATCGGGCGCGCGCGTCGGTCTATAATGAAACCTGATGTTGCTCTCGGTGTCCGGTCGAAGGACTGGGCGTCCCTGAGTTTCGCATCCCACGTGAGCGGTGAAGGAGCGAATATGAGCGACAGGTACAAGCATCTCGAAGATGAGTGGGTGCACGCCGTCCGACGTTCGCGGGATCTCCCGAAACCGAATCTGCTGGCCGTTCGCGAGGTCTTTCGCTGCGCCCTCTGTGGAGCGATCGTCCCGGTGGAGATCGGTATTCCCGTTGATGGAGAATGCCCGAAGTGTCATGCCGATCTCCATACGTGTAAGAATTGCCTCCATTTCGATCCGAGAAGTCGGTTCGAATGCACCGAGCCGATTCCCGCGCGCATCCCGCGCAAGGATGTGCGAAACGAGTGCGAATTCTTCGAGCCCCGGAAGGTTGTCGAGCGGGAGACGACCACCTCGCCTATGCAGATTCAAGACCCGCGCGCGGCCTTCGATCGGTTGTTCAAGAAGTAAGCACGGAGTCCCCGATCCCGTGAGATCTCGGGCGGAAACATCCGTCTTCGCTGTACAGATCGCTCTTGCGTGTATTCCACACGGTTGAGGAGATCCGGTGCGCTGTCTCCCTCGCGGAATTACCCGCGCGTTTGGAGGCGCTCTCGTGCGATCGCCTCATGCGTCGTCCGAATCAGATCCTCGCGCATGCCCGATTGGTTCGCAAAGCTGGAGGGGAGACCTTTGTCGCTGTGACCAGCATCGTGGATGTGTGCATCACGTCCTTGCGCACAAGCCGGATCGTCCTTCCGTCCACGAGCTCATTTACGCCATCTGTGGCGTCGGATAAGCCTCAGAGGAGCGCGAGGATGGGGACGACCTCCGTTTGGATCGGGCGCGCCGTCACGATCACATCGGTGTCATCCACGTACACGTTCACTTCGCTCCGCACGCCGAATTCGCCCTCCAGGTACACGCCCGGCTCGATGGAGAAGCAGGTGTGCGGGAGGATGCGGCGAGTATCGCGTGTCTCCAGGTTATCTATATTGGCCCCGGCGCCGTGCACATCTTCTCCGATGGAGTGGCCGGTGCGATGGATGAAGAAGTCGCCCAGTCCAGCGCGTCGGATCACATCACGCGCGACCTCATCCACTTCCCATCCGTGGAGGGGACGCTGCGCTCGCACGGCCTCGCGCACGAACTCGATGGCGCGGTCGCGGGCCTCGCGCACGATGTGGAAGACGCGCGCATAGCGGTCGGGCACGACGTCGCCCACGAATCCCGTCCACGTGATGTCCACATAGACGGCGCGGGGGACATCGCGCAGTTTCGCCCAGAGGTCAATGAGGACGAACGTTCCCTCGCGAATCGGCCAGGCTGAGTCCGACGTCGGACTGTAGTGCGGATTCGCCGAGTGCGCATCGGCGGCGACAATGGGGGGATGGTCTGTGACAAGCCCTTCGCGCTCGAAGCAGCGGAGGATGAACTGCTGGATGTCATACTCGTCGGTCGGTTGTCCGGAGGCAACGCGTCGAGCGATTTCGGCGAAAGTCTCGTCCACGATCCGGCGCATCTTCGGTTCCGCCCGCAGATGCGTCTGCAGTTGCTCTTCGCTCCACACGGCTTCGAAGTGCTGCACGAGATCGGCCGAGGAGACGACCTCGACGCCGAAGCGGCGAATCAGCTCGATGGTGCCGGCGTCCACGCGCGAGATGTAGGGGATGTCGTTGTCCGGGGAATACTGCATGGCGATACGTCGGCGTCCTTGAAGGAGGCGGTGCAGATGTTCATGGAGTTGTGACCACGGCAGGTAGATGAGTTTCTTCCCCGGAAGCGCATCGAGCTGTTCCGACTCAATAGCGTGGACGATCTTCACCGGCTCTCCCGCAGTGGGAATGAAGTACAACCAGCGGCGCGTCGCCAGCCGGCGAGGATCGAGCTTCAGAATGCGATAGGCCAAGGGATCCGATTGGCGAAAGTCGTAGAAGAGCCACCCATCGAGACCGGCCTTGTGCAAGGCCTCTTGGATGCGGGCGATCAGGTCATCCATCGGTTTCCTCCTCGCGAAGAAAAGAGTTTCGTAGAGCGCGCGCTCGCCAGCGGCGGATCACAGAGGGGATGGAGCGAGCGAGTGCTTCCCCCTGTGGCGCGCATAGGCGCAGTAGCGAATGAGACAGCAGGCCTCGCAGCGCGGACGGCGCGGACGGCAGACCTCGCGGCCGAGGCGAATCAGATTGATGTGAGCCGAGTAGCAGTGGCGTGGGGGAATGAGGCGGCCGAGCTCTTCGTGCGCCCGTTCATCGGAGCATCCAGGAGGGATCAGGCCGAGTCGCTCCGCGATGCGTCGGATATGCGTGTCCACGGGGAAGACCGGTCGCCCGCAGGCGAAGAGCAGGACGCAGGCGGCTGTCTTCGGTCCCACGCCGTTTAGCGAGCGGAGGAAGTGCCACGCTTCCTCAAGCGGCGCGCGCTTGAGGAAGGAGAGATCGAGTGTGCCCGTGCGGCGCTCGATCTCTCGCAGGAGACGCTTGATGCGAACGGACTTGATCCGCGCCAATCCGCCGACTCGGATCGCCGCGGCGATCTGTCGCGTCGACGCGCGCCGAACGGCATCCCAATTGGGAAAGCGCGCCTTCAACTGGGCGAAAGCGCGATCGCGATTGCGATCGTTCGTGGACTGCGAGAGAATGGTCTCGATGAGCGTCTCCAAAGGGTCAGGATCGCGGCGACGTCGGGGCAGGCCATAGGTCGCCTCCAGGTTCTCGAGGATATGCCGGATCATCTCCGTGGTCTCCTCCGAAGGGCGTCGCAGCGCGTTCGTCAGGTGTCCGGTCATCGCTTTCCCTCCCCCACGCGGTCCAGGACCTCGCGATAGTAAGCTTCGTACATCGGAACGATGCGCTCGCTCGAGAAGAGAGCGAGGGCGCGCTCGCGCGCGCGTCGCCCCATCTCGCGGCGCTCGTCGTCGTCCTGCAGCAGGCGAAGAGCGGCGTGCGCCATCGCTTCGATATCCCCGCACGGGAAGAGGAATCCCGTCACGCCATCCTCGACGACTTCGGGCACGCCGCCGGTGCGACTGGCGATGACGGGGACTTCGCAGGCCATGGCCTCGAGTGCGGCGAGTCCGAACGCCTCCATCTCGCTCGGCAGAAGCAGAAGATCAGCGATGGAGAGGAACTCGGCGATGTCGGGATGCTTCCCTATGCACTGCACGCGTTCGGTGAGTCCGTAACGTTCGGCGAGCCACTCGACGCGAGCGCGATCCGGTCCATCGCCGATCATGAGGAGCCGCGCGGGAATGTGCGCGGCCACGCGCGCGAAGATCTCTACGCAGTCCGGGGCGCGCTTGATCGGGCGGAAGTTGGAGATGTGAACGAGGATCTTCTCCCCGGAGGGGGCGAACTGCTCTCGCAGCTCCGAGCGCGGACGACGCGCATACTGCTCACCGTTGATGAAGTTCGGGATGACTCGGATATCGCACAGCCCAAAGATCGCGCATGTCGCCCGGCGCAAGTATTCGGAGACGGCCGTGACGCCGTCGCTCTGTGCGATGCCGAAACGAGTGATCGGCAGATAGGAACGATCGCGCCCGATGAGCGTAATATCCGTGCCGTGCAGCGTCGTGATCACGGGCAAATAGCGACGGGGGCGGAGCATCTCGCGCGCCAGATACGCGCTGATGGCGTGCGGGAGGGCGTAGTGGACGTGCAGCACGTCCAACCCGTATTCGCACGCGACGCGATATTGCTTCGTCGCCAGCGCCAGATCGTACGGGAGGTGCTCGAAGAGCGGATAGTCGAGCATCTCGACCTCATGGAAGGCGATGCGGTCCGAGAGCTCTGTGAGGCGCATCGGCAGAGACGCTGCGATGAAGTGAACCGCATGTCCGCGCCGCGCCAGTTCCTTCCCCAGCTCGGAGGCGACGACGCCGCTACCGCCGTAGGTGGGGTAACAGGTGATCCCGATCTTCAGCGGGCGCGTCGGGGAGGCCATCGGCGTTCTCGATTCCAGATCCGCGCGGTCAGCTCATGTACTCCTCGAATTCTTCCAGCAGCATGAGTCCGTTCTCCTGAGGATCATCTACGACGCCGTTGGTCAGACGCGCGAGCGCCGCGATGACCTTCAGGTGAAAGTCGGTCGGTTGCCCGTACTCGTCGGCCTCCGCCTCGATCTTGAACTTTCGGGCCGCCTTCTTGACCTGAAGTGGAAGGGACTCGTAGGTCTGCCGCAGCTCTTCGATCTCTTCCGCGGAGGGATGCGTGACGGTGATCGTGCACACTTCTACACCGCGCTCCGTCTGCGTTTCCACGTCGAGCGTCGTCCAGTAGGCGGTGTTTGACGCATCCTCGCCGCCGTGCCGAATCCGACAGGCGTATCCACTCTCTTCGAGCTTGGCGATCACATCTGAGACCGAGGGAAGGCGCGTCCGGTCCGTCCAGACGAAGTATTCACACCTCATGGTTCGCTCGCCTCTTCTTCCTCATCCGTCGCGTCGTCCACTGCGCCTGTGCGGACGCATTGTATTCAAGCGCGCTTCGTTTGGCAACCCAGGGAGCCGGGTCCTCAACCGCTCAGACGGAGCCGACCGCTGCCGGAGCGACCGGATTGTAGAGCGAATCCCGTTCGACGGGAATGCGACCGGCTTGCCGAATCAGATGCTCGATTTCCGCGCGCGTCAAGCCTTGCGGCGTCTGTCCGCCCGCCATGTGATAGATCTTCTCCTCGACCACCGTCCCATCGAGGTCATCAGCGCCGAACCGAAGGGCGACTTGCGCGAGCTTGGGTCCCATCATGATCCAGTATGCCTTGATGTGGTCGAAGTTATCCAGAAGGAGCCGCGCCACGGCGATGTTCTTCAAATCGTCTACCCCCGTCGTCCACGGCAGATGGCTCAGGCGCGTGTTCTCGGGGTGGAACGCCAGGGGGATGAACGCCGTGAATCCGCCGGTCTCATCCTGAAGCGCGCGCAGCCGCAGCAGGTGATCCACGCGCTCTTCGTACGTCTCGACATGCCCGTAGAGCATTGTCGCCGTGGATTTCAGGCCGCATTCGTGGACAGCGCGAGCGACCTCCAGCCAGCGTTCGCCGCTGATCTTGTGCGTGCAGATGATATCGCGCACGCGTCGAGCGAAGATCTCCGCGCCGCCTCCAGGGACCGAATCTAGTCCCGCGTCCTTCAGGATCTCGATCGTCTCATGGAGGGACTTCCCCGCGAGCTTCGCCAGGTAGTCGAGCTCCACGCACGTGAAGGCCTTCAGGTGCACGTTCGGGAAGTGGTATTTCAGGGCGCGGAGCAGATCCACGTAGTACTGAAACGGAAGGTAGGGATGAAGCCCGCCGACGATATGGAACTCCCGCACGGATTCGGTGTAGCCGCGCGCCGCTGTTTGAATGACCTCCTCGATGCTCATCGTCCATCCGCCTTCCTCTCCGACCTTGCGAGCGAAGGCGCACAGTTGGCAATCCACAAAGCAGATGTTGGTCGGATTGATGTGACGGTTGATGATGTAGTAGGCGACATTGCCGTTCTTCTTCTCCCTGACGGCATTCGCGAGCGCGCCGAGCGTCAGCAGGTCGTTCGAGCGATAGAGCATCACCCCGTCCTCGAATGTGAGGCGCTCTCCCGCGAAGACTTTCTCTGCGATCGGTGCCAGTTCCGAACGAGCGATGTAGTCGTCCATATCCTTCTCCCGATTCCCTCAGCGAAGGAGAATATCTCCTCCCATCGTGAGCAGAAGAAGAATGCTCACGTATGCGTTCGTTGTGAAGAAGGCCTCGTTGACCCGCGAGAGATCGTCGGGTTGGACCAAGCGATGCTGTCGGATGAGGAGCAGAAGCGTCAGGACGAGTCCCAGGCCACCGAGCTCGCGCAGATGAGCCAAGCGAAAGACGCCGACGAGACTCAAGAACGTGATCGCGTGCAGTCCCCGGGCGATCCAGAGGGCGCGCCGGATGCCCCAGCGCGCGGGGAACGAGTGAAGGCCAACCTTCCGATCGAACTCCACATCCTGGCACGCGTAGATCACGTCGAATCCGGCCACCCACGTCATGACGGCCAGGCTCATCACCAGAGGCAGAGGGTCATCCAGCGCGCCGCGCACGGCGATCCACGCGCCCGTCGGGGCAATCGCCAGACACCACCCGAGCACCAGGTGCGAGTACTCGGTGAACCGCTTCGTGTAGGAATATCCGAGAATCGAGGCCAGCGCTACCGGAGCCAGAAGCAGCGTGAGCCGATTCAACATGGCCGCCGCCAGCAGGAAGACGGCTGCCGCGGCGACGACGAAGGCGCGGACATAGCGCGGGCTCACGCGTCCGGCCGGGAGCGCGCGATCTCGCGTTCGCGGATTTTGGCCGTCGAATTCCCGATCCACGAGTCTGTTGAACGCCATGGCGGCACTGCGCGCACCCACCATGGCGACGACGATCCAGAAGAGCGTACGCCCATCGGGAAGTCCTCGCGCGGCGAGAATCGCTCCCAGCAGCGCGAAGGGCAGGGCGAAGAGCGTGTGCTCGATCTTGATCATCTCCAGCGTCAGACGTGTGCTTCGCCACAGCGTCCTCGCTGGAGAGGAATGCGCAGGTAGTGCCGACGTCGCTCTCACGCCCATAGGCGACCTCCCCGCCACATCGTCTCCTGCGAATGTTCGATCCCTAAGTGATCCAGGATTCGGTAGACGAAGTGCTCTACCAAATCGTCAATCGTGCGCGGGCGGTGGTAGAAGGCGGGCATGGCCGGTAGGATCACCGCACCCAGCTGCCGAAGCGTCAACATGTTCTGCAGATGAATGGCATTGAGCGGCGTCTCGCGGACGACGAGGATGAGGCGTCGTCCTTCTTTCAATGTCACGTCGGCGGCCCGATGGATCAAGTTCGTCGTCGCCCCTGTAGCGATCGCGCCCAGCGTCCCTACGCTGCAGGGCACGATGACCATCCCGTCCACCGGATAGGACCCGCTGGAGATGGGCGCTCCCAGATCGTTCAATTGAAAACACACGAGCTTGCGACGAGAGAAGCCGAGCCGGTCAGCGACCTCGGGGCTCAGCGGATGCGGAATATCCACGTCCAGCTCTTCCGCGAAGACGCGACGCCCATTGTCGCTGATGAGCAGATTGATCTGTCGCACGCAGGGACTTGCATCCAGAAGCTGGAGCAAGCGCTGCGCATAGCAGGCGCCGCTGGCCCCTGTGACGGCGACCGTGATGGAGCGATCCTCGCCCATCCTGTATTGGGAAACAAGCGTACTGATCCTTGGGAAGGCCTGTCAAGAAATGCGAGTCGCTTCTTGCGCCTTCGCGGGCGGAGCAGGAGGTCGCCCTATCTTGACAGTGCGAAAAGCTTCGATTCATCATCGTGTGTGATGCTCGAAGTATATCGGGAGGAACTAGCCCGATTTCACGAAGCGCTCGCGCGCGAGGAGTACGAGCATTATTCCGGGCGAAAGAGCACGTTGGATCTGGAGCCGATCTACGATCGGTACGGGCATCTCTTCACTCGCGAGGCTGTGGAAGAGTTGCGGCGCGAGCGTGAGGCGATCCCGGAGTTTTTCGAAACGTCGCGTCGCGCCCTCGATTGGCTGATCGCCGATGCTACGGAGCGCGCGCTGGAGATGGCTGTTCGCTCCTGGACAGAACGGATCGCGCGCGCGGAGGCGGAGGCCGAGATCAGGTGGAACGACGAAACGCTCGCGTTCCATCAAGCGAGGCAGCGGCTGGCGACGGAGTCGAATCCTCATCGGCGTCGCCACTTGCATGCGGAATGTCTGGCCGTCATTCGGCGGACGAATGAGCTGCGCGCGGAGCGGATACGCGAGCTGCATGATGCCGCGCGCGGCTTCGGACATGCCGACTATCGGGCGCTCTATCGCGCCGTGCGCGGGTTCGACTTCGAGGCCCTCGGACGCCAGTGGGCGCAGTTCTTGGAAGAGACGGAGGAACTTTACCAAGCGCGTCTTCGAGACGCTCTGCTTAGTGAGCTGGGGTTGCTCCCGGAAGAGGCGGATCGCGCGGACATCCCGGCTTTCCTTCGTTTGGATCGCTATGCCGAAGTCTTCCCCCGAGAGGGGGTGCGGGCGATCTACGACGATGTGGTGCGTGGCCTGGGTCTTGAGGCTGATCGGAGGGAGAACATCGAAGTGGATGATGAGGAGCGCCCGCGGAAGCATCCGCGCGCCTTCTGCGCTCCCCTTCGAATCCCCCAGGAGATCAAACTCGTCATCGCTCCCACAGGCGGTGTGCCGGATTATCACGCCGTGCTCCACGAAGCCGGACATGCGCAGCATCACGCGTGGACGTCGGCTGCACTCCCTCCCGAATTCCGCTACGCGGGCGATCGTGCCCTGAGTGAGATGTACGCGTTCCTCTTCGAGTCGTTGCTCCGAGAACCGCGATGGCTTGAGGAGACGTTGCACTTCTCGGCGAGCGAACACTTCGTGACGCTCATGGAGGTGCAGCGGCTCTTCCTCCTTCGCCGATATGCGGCCAAGTGCGAGTACGAGCAGCTCCTGCATGCGACCGACGAGCCGGAAGCGGTCGCGTCGGAATACGCGGAGCGGCTCACGCGGGCGACGAGCTTTCGATACCCCCCCGAGGAGTTCCTGAGCGACGTGGATGATGGATTCTACGCGGCCGATTATTGGCGGGCGTGGATCGCCGAAGTCTGGCTGCGCGACTACATGAAGACGAGATTCGGGCATCGGTGGTGGCGCCATCCGCGAGCCGGGCGATTCTTGATCGAGCTCTGGGAGACGGGCCACCGCTATACGGCTGAGGAGATCGTGCAGCAGGTCAGCAGAAGCATGCCTTCAATCGAGCCGCTCCTCGATGAGGTGAGAACCGCGTTGGGGCGACCAAGGAGGCGGCGATGAGGGATGAAGTCCGCGTCCGCGTCTCGCTCGGCGAACGCCGCTATGACATTCTGATCGGAGAGGGTCTGCTCGAGCGGGCGGGGGAGTTGGTGAGCGCCGCTTTGAAGGCGACGTCCGGATCGTCCTCGCGACTCGCCATCATTTCTACGGCGCGTGTGTTCGACCTCTACGGAGCGGAGCTTCGTTCCAGTCTCCGGCGAGCGGGTTTCGCGGTCTCCGTTCATCTCATCGGCGATGGCGAGCGGTACAAGACGTTGCGAACAGTCGAACGACTGTACGGAGAGCTGGCGGAGCATCATCTGGACCGCGCGTCTGCGATTCTCGCCTTGGGCGGAGGCGTCGTCGGTGATATCGCCGGGTTCGTGGCGGCGACCTTTCTGCGCGGGATCGCGTATGTGCAAGTCCCAACGACCTTGCTGGCCGCCATTGATAGCTCGGTCGGGGGGAAGACCGGTGTGAATTTGCCGCAGGGAAAGAACCTCGTCGGCGCCTTTCATCAACCGCGGCTTGTGCTCGCTGACGTCTCGACCTTGCGTACGCTGCCGCGGCGGGAGATGGCGGCCGGTTTATGCGAAGCTCTCAAGTATGGCGTCATTCGAGATGCGGCGCTCTTTGACTGGATCGTCACGCATCGGCAAGCGCTGAGAGAAGGCGAAGTGACGGCCTTGGTGCCGATGATCCGGCGGTGTTGTGAGATCAAGGCCGACATCGTGCGGCGCGATGAGCGGGAATCGGGACTGCGTCGGATCCTCAACTTCGGGCATACGTTCGGGCATGCTCTGGAGGCCGTCACCGGCTATCGGCGATTGCGGCACGGAGAGGCTGTCGGCTACGGGATGATCATGGCGGCGCGCCTGGCCGTGCGCCTCGATCTCCTTCCCGATGAAGAAGCGGAGCGCATTCATCGAGC
>Ga0197142_1000009_pt1 | contig 165362 bp, 149 predicted proteins | sample GBS60_MetaG_FD_148614 | JGI IMG/M metagenome (GOLD analysis project Ga0197142, IMG submission 148614) | Sediment microbial communities from Great Boiling Springs, Gerlach, Nevada, United States - GBS 60_MetaG | ecosystem: Environmental > Aquatic > Thermal springs > Hot (42-90C) > Sediment... | reverse complement strand
GCAAAAAGACAGTTTTCGCATAGCCTCTGGCATCCGCACAGAGAATTTTTGAAATTTTATATTCACAATCAAATAATTTCACGCAACCCCCACCCCAGTCGAGGTCCTCCTGTTTCGAAGCCTTGGCACACTCCTGATCGCCCGCTCCTCTGGCCCGATTGGCGCCTTCAGACACCCCAAGACGAGGCGTCTGTTCGCCCCGTTTCGCCCAACTCCCAGCTAACAGGCTTTTCCCGGGAGCAAGCGCGTCAACAGTGGGCGCTGGAGGCCCACATTCCGCCCCGGATTTCGCCGGCACGCATGCGCGCCTATCATCGAGCGCTGACAGCCGAACCGCATCATGCCGGGCACAGAGGCCAACGAACGCACCGCCACATACCTGGCCGAGCGGTTGCGTGAATTTGGCTTTGACAGCGTGGCGTTTTATCACTATGAAGTGCTGCTGCCCCGACCGGTGGAGCGTCAGGTGGAGCTTGTGGCTCTGGAGCGCTACCGGCTGCAACTGAGCGAATCGTCCTTGCTGCCGCCAACACCATGCCATAAAAAAGCCCACACCCTTGAGGGCATGGACCCAGTGGCGTGCCGAACCCTTGTCTCCACTACAGGCTAGACGCCATGGTCCTTAGGACCCAGCGTGGGCGGATAATGGCGTAAGTACACCTTTAAGGCCGCCTCCACCCATAAACGGGCCTGCTTTTCGGTAAGCGTGATCTGCAACGAACCCATCTGGATATGCACGTGAGGAGGGCGGTAAACATAATCATCCAAGATATGAAACGTCTTAGCTTGCTCGAGTAAGGATTCGAGCGTCGGCTGCATAAATTCTGACATCCGTACTGGCAGATTTAGTGTACTACATACCACCAACTGGCCTTCCCCCTGGAAAAAAAACCTTGCCACCTTACTTCCCGATAGGTTTATGCAATTCACCAAACTGCAAGTTGCATGGCGTACTGGAATAAAGCACAAAAATTTTCTTCTGTCAAGTTTGATATAATCGATGTGTGTAAATATAGTGTCTTACAGATTCAGGAACGAGATAGCGAATTGAACGGCCTTGGCGGCAGCGCTGCCGGATCTCAGTAGCTGAAATTTCCAAAAGGGGGGCTTCTACAAACGTAGCCCGGGCTAAAAAGCGTGGATCGATGGTTTCGGTTGTGCTTCCAGGACGGCGGTAGACCACAAGATGGGCAAGCTGGATAATTTCTTCTGGTTCACGCCAGGTATGTAGCGTGCGCAGGCTGTCTTCGCCGATAATGAGCAGCATATCCCAATCGGGATAAAGCGCTTGAAGTTGACGCAGGGTATCGATGGTATAAGAGCGGCCACCACGCCGAATCTCCAGATCAGAAACGACAAACTGAGGATGACCTTCAGTGGCCAACTGGGTCATGGTCAGCCGGTGATGAGGTGCGGCCAGTTCTTCTTCGTTTTTATGGGGTGGAGCGTAGCAAGGCATCCAAAGTACCTGATCCAGCCGGGCTTGTTCACGGACCTGTTCGGCTACAATTAAGTGGGCAAGATGCGGGGGATTAAACGAGCCGCCGAAAAGTCCAATGCGGAGACGGGCCATAGGCCGTCCTTAGGGTTGCGGTTGTCCTTGGGCTAGCGCAGCGGCGTTAAGTTCTTTCAGATGGCGCTGCGCTTCGGTGTAAAGGGTTTCAGCGGTTCGGAGCAAGGGGCTATCGGGAAAGAGTTGCAGCAAGCGCTCATAGAGTTCAATGGCCCGCTGGTAGCGCTCAGGCTGGCGCGTACGCACGCTTTGATTCGCAAAAGCAATGTAAGCCCGCATAGCGCCCACCAACGCATCATCGGCCCAAGGCGTATCCGGATAGCGATCAAAGACGGCTTCGTAGGTTACTGCTGCAGCTTCGTAAAGCTCTCGACGCTCGTAGAGCCGTGCAGCTTCATATTGCTTACGCGCCAGCTTTGTGCGCAGCTCGGCAATTTTCTGCGTAGCGTCGGCTACCCGTTCGTGATTAGGATAGCGATCAATAAAGAGTTGAAAGGCCTCAATGGCCTTACGCGTGTCGCTTTGGTCCAGCTCATAAGGGGGCGATAAGTTGTAGTAACACATCGCCCGTTCGTATTCAGCCTCAGGCACGCGGGGATCGATACGATGGATCTGCACAAAACGCTCGTATTCGCTGGCCGCCAGCAGGTATTCGCGATTTTGGTAATAGGCACGTGCCAAATAAAATTGGGCATCGGCAGCCCATTCGTGGGTACGACCGTAGGTAAACACAGCCTGGAAGTATTCGATCGCGCGCGCGTATTTGCCCTGATTATAGAAGGCCATTGCCCGCTCGTAAGCCTCCTGAGGCGAGCTGTGGCGCAACCGGCCGCTACCGGCACATCCGACCAGTAGCATCAGGCTGAACAACACGCTGTAGCGGCTTACGCGACGCATTTGATTTCCTTTTGGCCTTGCAAAGCAATCGATGGCGGCTGGTACGTAAGGAGTTAGCGCCGGTTCCGTTGGGGTTAGCGAATGAGTTCCAAGCGTCCATCGCGATAGCGATGGAAGTAAAGCGCCCGGTTGACTTGCCCGCCTTCAAAATATAGCCGCATGCCTAATCCCTGGTACAGGGGTGCTCCGCGCAACCGGTCTGGCAAATCATGTAGCCTGCTCCGCTCGGGCAACTGTTGCAGTAGAAAACGCGTCACATCGTAGCCTACATAAGCGAGCCGGTCGGGCTTTCGATGACGCAGGGCCTGATACTGCTGTTGAAATCTCCAAACTTCGGCACGCGTCGAGTCAACCCAAAAGTCGTTACTGAAGGTCAGTTGGTAACGGCTGGCCTCTAGCGGCGCACGCACATCGCGCCAAGCGGCATTGCCTAAAATGCGAATCGAAACCCCTGCCCGTGTCAAGCTAGTCAAAGCTGCTTGCTCCAACGCAGGCGCTTGCGCCCCTGAAAGGGGCAAGTACAACGCTTCGGCTTGCTGGAGCGTATCTCGCCCGATTTGCTCGACCAAATTGGCGTAAGCTTGTGCATTCGGGAGGAGTTTATAAAACACCACCTGCGCACCCAAGCGCAAAGCTTCAGCCTGAAAAGCCTCAGCCATTAGCTCGGCAGTTGGGTCGCCAAAGAGCGCGGCCACGCCCAGGCGCCGCAGCCGTAGGCCAAGGACGGCCATGCGGGCCATGAGCTGCCCCCGCACCGAAAGCGTTGGGTTAGCCTGAAAAATCCAGCGCCGGCCACGCGAAACCGCATCGTCGGTAGCCAATGGCGCAACCAACACAACGCCAAGCTGCTCGGCCACTTCGGCTGCAGCAATAGCTTGTTCGCTGTAAAGCGGCCCCAAAACAAAATCTACTTTTTGATCTTGAACCAAGCTGCGCAAAGCCGCGCGTGCCTGCGCAGGCGTAGTGCCTGCATCTCGAAACACCATGCGCACTGGCGCAAGCAGGCTGTCTGCATTGCGTGCCTCAACCGCCAGCCGAATGCCGTCGAACAACGCTTGGGTCAGCGCAGCATTTTCGGCATCCATCGACAGCAAAATGCCCAGCGTAATGGTCTGGGCCTGACGATACTGTTGAGCCTGGGCTACTTCGGCCAGATGCTCCAGCCGACGCGCTTCGGCATGATACCGACTGGTCGGATAGCGGGCCTCGAACTCGGCAAGCCATCGGCGCATCTGTTCGTAGTCCCCCAGTCGATACAACGCCTTAGCGGCCATGATCCAGGCTGCGGTCGTTTTGCGATGCAGCGGATAGGCTTCGACAACGCGCCGAAACTGCCGGTAAGCCAAGCTGTAGTCGCCACGCTCAAATGTTAGCAGAGCTTGCGCAAATTCATTTTCGGCCGCTTCAATACGTGGAATTGCAGCCTGCTGAGCCGTCGCTTCTAGCGACCCCAGCGCCAAAAACAGCACAAGCAGGCTGCTGCAGCTTCGATGTAACCAGCGTTTCACTCCCACTCGATGGTGGCCGGTGGCTTAGAACTGATGTCGTACACCGCGCGGTTAATGCCGCGGACCTCGTTGACAATTCGGTTAGACACGTGAGCCAAAAATTCGTGCGGCAGTCGCGCCCAATCTGCCGTCATGCCATCGATACTGGTAACCGCACGCAAGGCGCACACATGCTCATAGGTACGTTCATCCCCCATTACGCCGACCGTCTGCACCGGCAACAGCACGGCAAAAGCCTGCCAAACCTGATCGTACAAGCCGTGACGTTGCAACTCTTCGATAAAGATCGCATCCGCTTCGCGCAACAGCTCTAGCCGCTCTGGCGTCACCGGACCAATGACCCGCACGGCTAGCCCTGGTCCCGGAAACGGATGGCGATGCAAGATGATCTCAGGTACTTGAAGTAAACGTCCGATGGCACGAACTTCGTCTTTAAACAGTTCGCGAAATGGCTCAATAATCTCAAAATTCAATCGCTCAGGCAATCCACCGACATTGTGGTGGGTCTTAATTGTAGCCGAAGGACCTTTATAAGAGACGCTTTCAATCACATCGGGATACAGGGTGCCTTGTGCTAGAAAACGCGGCCGCCGTCCCAGTTCACGGGTTAGCTCCTGGGTAGCTTGCTCAAAAACTTCAATAAACGTGGCCCCAATGATCTTACGTTTTTGTTCAGGGTCTACAATGCCCTGCAGTCGAGATAAAAACAGTGCCCCAGCATCGACAGCTTTCAGGCGCATGTGAAAATGATCCCGAAACGTCGTGACGACTTGTGCTGCTTCACCCTTGCGCAGCAACCCATTATCCACAAAGATGCACGTAAGCTGATCCCCTAAGGCCCGATGCAACAGTACAGCGGCAACCGAAGAGTCTACACCCCCTGAAAGGCCAAGAATGACGTGTTCATCGCCTACGCGCGCGCGCACTTCAGCAATCTTTTCTTCAATGAAGGCAGCTGGTGTCCAATCCCCGCGACAGCCACAGATCCTAAGGGCGAAGTTCTGCAGAATCTGGCGCCCATAATCCGTATGGACCACTTCAGGATGGAACTGGACGCCGTAAAGGGGGCGGTCGATAGCACGCACCGCGGCAATTGGGGCGTTTTCGGTGTACGCAATGCTTTTAAACCCTTCGGGCAAACGCGTTAGGTGGTCACCATGGCTCATCCACACCGTTGCTCCTGAAGGTACACCGGCAAACAGGTCGTTGTCTTCAGCGATATGCAAATGCGCACGGCCGAACTCGCGCCGCACAGCACGTTCGACGCTTCCCCCTAGCGTATGCGCCATGGCCTGCAATCCATAGCAGATGCCTAGTACAGGCAGAGGCGAGCCATCCTCCCGTTGCATCTCCAAAAGCGCACGGGGAAGCTGAGGGGCCCCAGCATCATAGACCGAGCATGGCCCTCCAGAAAGGATAAGCCCTTTAGGCCGAAGCGCAGCTACTTCCTCAGGGGTAAGCGTACACGGGTGGATTTCCGAGTAGACGCCCACCTCACGCACACGTCGCGCAATGAGTTGGGTGTATTGGGATCCGTAATCGAGAATAACAATTTTCTCATGCATGACCTTTAGCTGACCATCGCCGCATAAGCTTCAGCCGAAAGCAGCGTCTCAAGCTCAGCCGGGTCTTTAAGCACAATACGAATCATCCACCCTTCGTTGTAGGGGGACTGATTTACCAGCTCTGGATGATTTTGCAGTGCCGTATTGACGGCCACAATGGTACCGGAGACCGGCATGTAGAGCTCGGAAACAGTCTTAACGGCCTCAACCGTTCCAAACACTTCGTCTTTGGCCAACTCGGTTCCCACAGGCTGCAGCTCAACGTAAACGATATCGCCCAGCTCCCGCTGGGCGAAGTCGGTAATCCCGACTGTGGCCTCTTTTCCATCGGCCTCCAGGCGCAGCCACTCGTGTTCTTTAGTGTAACGAAGATTGTTGGGGAATTCCATGGCAGTCTTTGGTTAGATAGCACTTAGCTACGAAGCCATCTCTGGTTGCAACCGGAACGATTCCAAAAAGCGAGTATCAAAACGCCCTTCTTGGAAATCGGGATGCATCAACAATTGCCGATGAAACGGAATCGTAGTATGCACCCCTTCGATGACAAATTCTTCTAAGGCCCGCAGCATACGCCGGATGGCCTGCGCCCGCGTTGGCGCCCGCACGATCAGCTTAGCAATCATCGAGTCGTAGTGCGGCGGAATCACATACCCAGCATAAACATGGGTATCGACACGCACACCCGGACCTCCCGGTGGATGAAATACCGTGATCATGCCTGGTGAAGGGCTGAAGTTGCGGAAAGGATTCTCCGCATTAATCCGACACTCGATAGCGTGTCCTTCGAGCCGAATAGCGGCTTGGGAAGGCAGCGGCTCGCCTAGGGCAACGCGCAACTGCTGTTCGATCAGGTCGAGTCCTGTTACTTCTTCGGTCACAGGATGCTCTACCTGAATGCGGGTGTTCATTTCCATGAAGTAAAAGTTACGCTCGGCATCGACAAGAAACTCGATCGTGCCAGCACCTTCATAGTTAACAGCCTGCGCGCCGCGGACGGCCGCTTCGCCCATACGCTGACGCAGCGCTTCATCCACAATCGGGGAAGGCGACTCTTCGAGCAATTTCTGATGCCGCCGCTGAATCGAACACTCGCGCTCGCCTAAGTGGATCACGTTACCTTTACCATCGCCCAACACTTGGATCTCAACGTGGCGCGGCTGCACAATAAACTTCTCTAAGTAAACATCAGGCCGGCCAAAAGCCGCTTCGGCTTCGGTTCGGGCTGCATTAAACTGACGGGCAAAGTCTTCTTCGCGGTGGACAATGCGCATGCCCCGCCCGCCCCCTCCGGCCGCTGCCTTGATCATTACCGGGTAACCAATCTCAGCCGCAACACGCAGTCCCTGCTTGACATCCTCAATAATGCCATCTGAGCCTGGCACTACCGGCACCCCCGCCTTGCGCATGGTCTCTTTGGCCAAGCTCTTATCGCCCATAAGCCGGATAGCCTCAGGCGAAGGGCCAATGAATTTGAGACCGTGATCGGCGCAAATTGCACTGAACTCGGCATTTTCAGATAAAAAGCCATAGCCCGGATGAATAGCATCGGCACCGGTAACCTCAGCAGCCGCAATGATCCGATCAATACGCAGGTAGCTTTCCGAAGAAGGGGGTGGGCCAATACAAACGGCCTCATCGGCAAAACGCACCGGAAGGGAATCACGATCGGCAGTGGAATAAACCACCACCGTTTTCAGGCCCATCTCTCGACAGGTGCGAATGACCCGCAGCGCGATCTCTCCCCGATTAGCGATCAAAACTTTACGAATCACGGCAGTCCTGTAGAGTCAGCTCTAAAAGGCAAACCCCGACTTATTCGAGGGCAATAACAAACAGCGGCTGGTCGTATTCGACAGGCTGGCCGTTTTCAACCAGAATTTCTCTAACTACACCGGCCACTTCGCTTTCGATTTCATTCATGAGCTTCATCGCTTCGATGATGCACAGCACATCGCCGGGTTTAACCCGAGTGCCGACTTCTACAAAAGGATCCGCCTCCGGAGAGGGAGCCCGGTAGAATGTACCGACAATCGGTGCGCGAACCACATGGGTTTTCGCTTTTGTCATCACCGAGGCACCATCCGATGGATTCTGATTCGAGGTTGTGGCCGATGGGATTTCTGAGACGGACGGTGCCTGAGGTGCTGGGCCAGGCGAAACAGAGGTATGGGGTGCCACCGGAGCTACCTGGGAAGGTAGCGACTGTGGCATTGCATAGGCTATCGGATAAGCCATCGAGGCTGGCTGCATCACGATAGCCGGTGCGTTTTTGCGAATGACCAGCTTGAAATCGTCTTCTTCAATCTCTACCTCAGCCACCCCACTTTCTGCCACGATCTTGAGCAGTTCGCGAAGCCGTTCCAGATCCATAGTCTGCAATAGGTTGGTGGAGATCAGCCAGCCTCTGCTGTGGCTACCCGGGTGATGTACTCGCCGGTTTCGGTATTGACCCGAACCACATCACCTTCGCTAATAAATAGCGGCACCTGAATCACAGCGCCACTTTCCAGCCGGGCCGGCTTAGTAGCTCCGGTAGCCGTATCGCCGCGCACACCCGGCTCGGTTTCAACGACCCGGAGCTCTACATGCTTGGGAATTTCTACCGTAATCGGCGTTTCGGTCTCGGCATGCACCAGAATATCGGCCTCCCCACCCTCTTTGAGGAAAGCCCTATTGGGAACCAGATCCGGCGCAAGGGTAATTTGCTCATAGGTTTCCAGGTTCATAAAGTGCATGCCCAGTTCGTCTTCATAGAGAAACTGATGGGGCCGCCGCTCAACGCGTGCCGTCTCCACGCGTTCCCCTGCACGGAACGTGTTATCGATAACACGACCAGTGCGGACGTTTTTCAGCTTGGTCCGCACAAAAGCACCGCCTTTTCCAGGCTTTACATGCAAAAACTCAATAATTTGCCAGATGTCGCCGTTCCAGATGATCGTCAGGCCATTTCGGAAATCGCTCGTGTCCGCCATCGGCTGCCTGTAGTTCGTCTTTGGGGTATGGTGGGAAAAGCAATATAGCCTGCCGGACGCCTTAGAGTCAACGAAGCGGTCCCGACAGAAAAAGCATGTAGCAAACGGGCAAACCTGAGCTTGGTCTCCCAGCTCATCAACATTTCACGTTTGCAACGTTTGCGTACTTAGCGATACGGCTTTTCATGCCGCAAGACAGCCATCAGATCGCGCACGCCAACGGGGGCATGGCGATATAAAAATGGTTCCCCGTAGACAGCGCCAATTTGATAGCCATAAGTGCGTGCCCGCGCCTCAACCCATTGAAAAAAGGTAGGATTAGAAACAAACGTTTCGGGTTCATCTTCGGCAGGCACATAGTCAGGATTATAAAACTGTGAACGGAAGGCTCGCAAAGCTTCTAGCCGCTGCGGCCACACTTCGGTCACATCGACCACAAACGTAGGCTCAAAGGGTACAGCTTGCATATAATGCAGCACATGATGTGGTCGCCAAGGCTGCTGAGGATTCCCTTGCTCATCAAAGGTTTCGATGCGACGAAGGCCAGCAAAAAACATCGCCGACGTGGCCAGTTGGGCTGCCGCGCTGTGATCCGGATGACGACACTCAGGTGCGTTAATCAATACAATGTGAGGGCGGTAGCGACGGATGACGCGGATAACGGCCAGCCGCTGCTCGGCCGTATCGGCCAATCCGCCATCCGGTAGCCCGAGGTTTTCGCGGACGGCTAATCCTATAATGCGGGCTGCTTCGGTCGCTTCTTGCAGACGCCCTTCGGGAGTCCCCCGCGAGCCCAGTTCACCGCGGGTTAGGTCTACAATTCCCACCCGATAGCCTTGTCGTGCCAGCAGGCATACCGTCCCTCCGGCGCACAGTTCGACATCGTCAGGATGCGCAGCCAGCGCAAGCACATCCAACGGCCGATCAGGTTCTGGATCCTCGACCAAGACCACGCGACGGTTTTCCATAGATTAGCCTACCACAAAATTGACGATGCGGCCGGGCACGTAAACGGCCCGCCGGATCGTCTTTCCATCCAGATAGCGCGCTACATTTTCGTGTTGGCGAGCAAGGGCCAGCACGGTTTCCTGATCGGCCGTAGCCGGCACGCGCACCATAGCACGCAGTTTGCCGTTGACCTGCACGGCAATTTCTATCTCGTCGACCTGAAGATAGGCTTCTTCAACCTCTGGCCAGGGCTCATAGGCCAGCGATGCCGTGTGCCCTAGCCGCTCCCAGAGCTCCTCAGCTAAGTGCGGGGCAAACGGGCTCAACATTAACACAAAAGGTTCGGCTATCGCTCGAGGGAAAATCTCCCATTTGTTAGCCGCATTCACAAATTCCATCATGGCCGCGATAGCCGTGTTAAAGCGCATAGCCTCAATGTCTTCGGTAACCCTTCGCAACGTCTGGTGCAGTAGCTGAAGCTGCGCACGCGCAGGCTCGGCATCTGAGACGCGAAGTGTGCCTTGCGCTTCGTCCACATAAAGACGCCAGACGCGATTTAAAAAGCGGGATACCCCCTCGACGCCTTTGGTGCTCCAGGGCTTCACTTGCTCAAGCGGCCCCATAAACATCTCATACAGCCGCAGGGCATCGGCGCCGTATTGCTCAACCACGTCGTCGGGGTTAACCACATTGCCCCGACTTTTGCTCATCTTGTAGGCCCGGGCTTCGACGCGAATGGCTGGCTGGGCACGTAAGACAAACCCTTCACCTTGCTTTTCGACCTCATCTTCCCTAAGTCGAACGGCTTCAAGCTTTTTGCCGGTGCGTAGGTCGACCCCATCGTCCACGTGCTCAGCCGACACCCAGCGTCCCTGTTCATCCCGAAACGCCGTATACTCCAATTCACCTAAAATCAGCCCCTGATTGACCAGCTTCATAAAGGGCTCAGGCGTAGAGACCAGCCCAAGGTCATAGAGCACCTTGTGCCAAAAACGCGCATAGAGTAGATGCAACACCGCGTGCTCAGCACCCCCAACGTACAAGTCGACCGGCATCCAGTAGCGCTCTTTTTCCGGATCGACAAAACAAGCATTGTTGTGCGGATCGAGATAGCGCAGGTAGTACCAGCACGAACCAGCCCATTGGGGCATGGTGTTCGTTTCGCGGTGAAACAGCTTGACCTCAACCCCAGGGGGCGGAATTTCACCTGGCTTAAGGAGCCGAACTGTACCTTGGGGTGTCACCCAGCCACGCACGCGTACCCAGTCAACAGCGCGTGCTAGCGGGGGCTGCGGCTCTGCATCTGGATCAGCGGCAGGCTGTGGCCGAAAGTCCTCCAGGTCGGGCAAGAGTACAGGCAATTCTGATTCGTCTAACGCATAGGTTTGCCCTGTACGGCGTCCTGCTTCATCCACCTCATGTACAATAGGAAATGGTTCACCCCAGTAGCGCTGCCGGCTAAAAAGCCAGTCGCGAAGCCGGTACTGGACCGATCGCTTCCCCCACCCTTTTTGCTCCAGCCAAGCGACGATCGTGCGTTTAGCCTCGTTGTTGGATAAGCCATTGAGCGACACTTCCGCATTGGCGGAATTAACATGGGGGCCATCTCCTTCAAAAGCGCCGGTTTCTAAGTCGCCACCGGCAACGACTTCTACCATAGGTAGGCCGTACTTACGAGCAAACTCCCAGTCGCGTTGGTCGTGGCCAGGTACGGCCATGATAGCGCCTGTGCCATAATGCCCCAACACGTAGTCGGCAATCCAGATCGGGATTTTCTGGCCTGTAGCCGGATTAATCGCATAGCCACCGGTAAACACACCGGTTTTCTCGCGTGCCAATTCGGTGCGCTCCAGATCCGATTTTTGCTGGGCCTGACGGCGGTAAGCTTCGACAGCAGCACGCTGCGCAGGCGTCGTAATAGCGTCTACCAGCGGATGCTCGGGCGCCAACACCATATAGGTCGCACCAAAGAGCGTATCAGGCCGGGTGGTAAAGACCCGCAGGCGTGCTTCTATACCCACCACCGGGAATTCAATCTCGGCTCCTTCGGAGCGACCAATCCAGTTGCGCTGCATTTCTTTGATGTTTTCCGGCCAGTCGAGCAGCTCCAAATCTTCAAGCAGCCGCTCGGCGTAAGCCGTGATGCGCAGCATCCACTGGCGCATTGGCCGGCGATAGACTGGGTAGCCCCCCCGTTCCGACTTCCCATCGATCACCTCTTCGTTAGCCAGCACGGTTCCCAGTGCGGGGCACCAGTTGACTGGCACTTCGGCTTCGTAGGCCAAACCCTTTTTGTAGAGCTGAAGGAAAATCCACTGGGTCCACTTGTAATAGCCGGGATCGGTAGTGTTAATTTCACGATCCCAATCATACGAAAAGCCCAACCGTTTAAGCTGCGTGCGGAAACGTGCAATATTGCGCTCGGTCGTCAGGCGGGGATGCGTATTGGTTTCGACAGCGTACTGCTCGGCAGGCAAACCAAACGCGTCCCATCCCATTGGATGGAGCACGTTGGCCCCCCTCATGCGACGGTAACGAGCCAGAATATCGGTAGCCGTGTAACCTTCGGGATGGCCCACATGCAACCCTGCCCCACTGGGGTAGGGAAACATGTCAAGCACATAGAATTTAGGTTTTGTCGGATCAAAACCCGGCTCACCGGGTCCCGCTACACGAAACGTTTTGTGCGTTTCCCAGTAGCGCTGCCATTTAATTTCGATTTCCTTGAACGGATAGCCTGCCATACCTGTATAGATAGGGCTGAATGCTCGGGGAATGCAGGCGCAAATATACGCTACCGCATTAAGAATTGTTTACCCCATTTCCGTTAGAAGCGAACCATTAGCGGATTTGGGCTATCCAGGCTAAAAACCGTTCCAGCTCATGGGCTAAACGGTCTCGGAGCGGGCTAAGGCGGGGCTCGGTATGCTGCCGAGAAAGGTCGAGCAAGGCTTGATGGAATTGCGCTTGGGCTTCGGGTCCGGCACTGAGCGGACGACGTCCAGGACCTGGTGTAAAGACATTGATGCCCGCTTCTAGGCTCTGGTTAATTGTCCAGAGGTTATGGAGTTTATCAGCCAAGCTGATGGCCACAGCTGCGGGCGTAGCTGTACGCAAGTGGTTAAGGTAATCGGTCTTCCGGACTTCCCAGCTACGCCAGCGTCCCTCAGCATCGAATTTTTGTTCGGTCACATCTTGAACTAGGCGAGCGACTGCCTCTCCCATACGGGCCCGCAGCACTTCATAGCGCAGTTGCTGGCCATAGCAGTTTACATCTTCCAGCGCATCATGCAGAAAGGCGGCCGCAACCACCACGTCATCCCATCCGGCGCGATCTACCAAAAGCGCCACGGTCGTCACATGCGCCATTACAGGGACGGGCACCGGATCCTCAGGATCAGGCGCCGGCAACAGGGGAGGACGCCACTGACTTTTGCGATAGGTGCGGTCATGCCAACGTGCTGCCAATTCGATGGCCTGTTCAACCAGGGGGCTAAACAGGGCTCTGTCAAATCGCGCAGATTCCATATTTACAGGTAAACAAGATGCAGGTTGGCCGGATCAAGCGGCCAGTGTTCATATAACTGGGGGATCAGCACCGGACCATATTTACTCAAAAAGTAAACAGGTGAAAGCACGCGTTCTTGCAACACCCCGTTAGGGAATAAGCTGGCATGTAGGCGGGCAAGATGATGGTGCAATGTAGCTTCGCGCTGCTTAGCGGCTTTGAGCACCCGGCCTTCAAAGTGTTCCAGTTCGTGTCGCAGTGCAGCACCTAAAGCTTCGGTAGCCGGTCCTAGGGTAGGCTCAATGCGCTCAACGACCGGCCGCAGGCACGTCACCAAATTATTAAGTTGTTGCCGGGCGGTTTCAAAAGCAGCTTCGAGCTCGCCGTCCAGCCGCTGACGCACCAGGGTATGCAACAAACGATCGGGAGCCTCTTGCAGCATTTCTGGCCGTAGCCCGTAGCGTTCGAGCAGTTGACCGATTCGGGGTTCAATAAGGAGCGCCATGGTGCGGGGAAAAACCAGCGGCATGGGCAGTCCAGCCCACGTATAAAGCGGCTTGAGCTGGGCCCAGTAAGCGATTTCCGACGGCCCAGCCACGTATGCCAGGGTGGGCAGGAGCCAATCTTGATACAATGGCCGCAACAGCACCCCCGGACTGAACCGTTCAGGTGCTACCTCGAGCAAGTTCAACGCTTCCCGACGGGAAAGCCACCGGTCGGTACCCCGCAACCGAAAGCCTTCCTGTACGGCATCAAGGGCTACGCGCCGGTGATCTTCGAGCAAGAACAGGTTTGTAGGCTGTGGACGTACCTGTACGTGATAGGCGTCTTCTAAGGCGCGGCTCACCTGCTCCAGATGCGCCTGCGCCGTTTGCCAGTCTTCAAGCTCCCGGGCAAACAGAGGACGTGCCAAGGCTTTCAAGCGGGCGTCGTCTGGATCGATCAGTACCAACCCGGATTCAGGTAACCAGCGTTTGATCAAACGTGCAAAAGCATCCTGCAGGGTTACGCCCGGCTGGTAGGTCTCCCTTAGCAGGGCCATTAACGAATCGCGGAATTCAGTAGCAGGCAACAGGTTTTCCAGTTCCGTAAGGACATCACGCACCGAAGTCGGCAAGGGTAAGCGCCCTACGGGTCCGGCATAACCCGATAGCGGCGGCGCTAGACGGAGCGTAACCGGCTCGGCCCCTTTAAGCACTGTCAGCGTGGACACTTCCTCATAGTCGTGGTCTTCACCGGCTAACCAGAAGATAGGAACTACCGGACGCTCTAACTCCTTACCGAGCGTATGGGCCAGCCGACATAACGTGAGCACTTTGTAAAGCGTAAAAAGCGGTCCGCCCAACAACCCTACCTGCTGACCTGAAACCACAGCCACGCTGTCAGGCAAGCGTAACGCTTCAATATGGGCCTGGGTGGCCTTGTCCAATCCCCAACGGGCGTTTTGCTCCAGCAGTACCTGGGCTAACGCGTCGCGCCCACGAGGGTGCGCGGCTACGCGTTCAGCCAACGTACGGCGTACGCTGGATGATCGGTAGTCGCCGGCATAAAACGCATCCAACGGCGCATAATCGGTTGCGTACGTCACAAAGAGCCTGGATAGCTTTCGTAGCCTACTAAGCGGCAAGCGGTCTAGGTGCTGAATTCGGTAGGGAGCCGTCATGGATAGGCAGGATTTGCAATAAGCCAAACAAAAAGCGAAGCTTTACGGCTTTGGATACCGGAAAGCTTCGCTTGACATAAGCGGCGCACGTCGGATGCGTGTTAGTTTTGCCCCTGTTCTTTTTTCAAGCGGGCAATCTCGTCACGCAATTGGGCAGCGCGCTCGTAGTCTTCTTCTTCAATCGCCTTTTCGAGCATTTTCTGCATGCGTTCCAGGCGTGACATAGGCGGTTCAGGCTCCTCCATTTCGCGGCTGCTGCCTACCGAAAGGGTACCGCCTTCTTCAGCCGGAATGCCTGCTTCTTCCATCACAGCGGGCGCCACGAAGATAGGCGCGTCTACACGTACCGCTAAGGCTACGGCATCGCTGGGTCGGGCATCCAGCTGGCGTTCGCGCCCGTTGTGCACAAAGCGAATTTTGGCGTAGAAGGTGCCGTCGCGCAGCTCATCGATGACAACACTAAGCACCTCTGCTCCCACCGCCTCGAACAGATCACGCAAAAGATCATGCGTCATTGGGCGCGGTGGCTGGATCTTCTCTAATTCCAACGCAATGGCCTGAGCTTCAAAAGCTCCAATGATGATAGGTAAACGCCGATTACCGTCGACCTCTCCTAAGACCAGTGCATACGCCCCACCACTGGAAGGACTGGTAGAAAGCCCGACGATGTCAACCTGTATGAGTTCCATCGTGCACGCGCTAACGTTTAATCGGCTACCCGCACTATTAGGGCTGCGCGACCTTTTAGGCGGTAGCCTCTTCGGTAAGCGCCTCTTTCAACGCACCCATAAAAGCCCGGTTCTCTTCTGGCCGCCCGGCACTTACTCGCACATAGCCGCGCAGCTCAGGATAGTTGCTTAGGTCTCGCAGCAAGATGCCCTTTTGGGCCAGACGAGCAAGCAGAACGCCGGGTTCCAGCCCTGTCCGAAAGATAACAAAATTCGCCTGGGAAGGCACCGGGGTTACCCCTGCAAGCTTAGAAAGCTCATGGTACAGCCAGGCCACTTCCGCCTTAATACGTGCTGCCTGCGCTTTCACCAGTTCATGATGCTGCAGTAGCGCCAAGGCTATGGTCTCGGCCAGGCGATCGACCATAAATGGAATGCGGGCTTTGTAGAGTTCCTGAACGACGCAAGAATGGCCTACCAAATAGCCCAGGCGCAGTCCAGCCAACCCAAAAGCTTTTGAAAACGTGCGGAGCAGTAGCACGTGGGGATAGTGATCCAAAAACCTCCGATAGCCAACGCCATCGGTAAACTCTACGTAGGCTTCGTCAATCAAGACTAGCCCTGGCGCAGCTTGCACGATCGCTTCGACCTCCTCAGAGGCCATCGCCAGACCGGTTGGATTGTTCGGAGTAGTCAGGACCACCAAGGCTGGCCTGTAGCGGCGAATGGTTTCAAGCAGCGCCTCGGTATCAAATTGCAGATCAGGACGCGGTGGTACAGCCAGCACGGTTCCCCCATACAAGCGAACCATCATTTCGTAGAACGAAAACATGGGCCGTGGCAGTACCACCGGTGTCCCTGCCTCCACCACGGCCAAGCCGAGGGTAAAGACCAACTCATTGGAGCCATTGCCTACAATGATGCCTTCAGGAGTCCACCCAAGATGGTCGGCGAGGGCCTGGCGCAGGCGTTCTGGATGCTCGGCAGGATAGCGATTAAACGGGATAGCCCAAAACGCCTCCAGAAGTTCACGCTTGAGCGCTTCAGGCAGGTCAAAAGGATTTTCGTTTTGATTGAGTTTAATCGGTGCCTCGGAAGGCGCTCCCACTTTATAGGGTTTGCCTTGGCGCACCGCAGGCCGGATGGCCTGCAGTGCCTGCGTCAAGGCATCGACCGTCAATACCTCGTTAGGCATACGATTACGACCGATTACGACACGGATTTGGAAGTCGAAAAGGAGGTAGAAGTTTCGTTTAGGCGTGCTAGACGGATAGCCACAGCCTGGGCATGGGCCGGCAACTCCTCAGCTTCGGCAAAACGGATGATGCGCGGTCCTGTCTGCTGCAATCGCTGGGCTGTATAGGCAATCACCGATTGGGTACGCAGGAAGTCATCGACACTAAGCGCCGAGGCATAGCGAGCCGTGCCACCCGTGGGTAACACATGGTTAGGGCCGGCAAAGTAGTCTCCAACGGGTTCGGTGGAATAGGGTCCTAAAAAGATGGCACCGGCATGGCGTACCTGCGTTAGCGCAGCCCAGGGATCACGGACCAGGAGCTCCAGATGCTCCGGAGCCAGCTCATTAACCACCGCAAAGGCTTCTTCCCAAGACGCGGTCACGATGCAGGCACTATAGCGAGCAAGCGACACCTCGAGAATGGCGCGGCGCGGCGCACGCGCTACCCATTCTCGGACCTTTGCCTGCACCACTTCGGCAAGCAACCGATAGGGTGTCACTAAGATAGCCGAAGCCCGCTCATCATGCTCGGCCTGGGATAAAAGGTCAGCAGCTACAAACTCTGGATCGGCCGTATCGTCAGCTACCACCACAATCTCACTGGGGCCCGCTATGGCATCGATATCTACTGGGCCATAAACCAGCTTTTTGGCGGCAGCGACGTAGGCATTACCAGGCCCTACGATTTTGTCAACACGCGGGATGGTTTCAGTGCCGAAAGCCAGGGCCGCAACGGCCTGGGCCCCTCCTACAGCATATACATGCCGCACATCTAAAAAATACGCTGTGGCCAAAACCAAAGGATGCGGTTTGCCTGAAGCCGTCGGGGGGGAAACAAGATGCAGTTCCTGCACGCCGGCTACCTGAGCTGGGATCGCGTTCATCAGCAGACTTGAGGGATAAAAAGCGCGCCCACCTGGAACGTACAGGCCCACCCGCTCCAACGGCACCACCCGCTGGCCTAAGAGCACCCCATCGCCTTCTTCAACAAACCACGAAGTGCGGCGCTGGTGCTCGTGGAAACGACGAATGTTGGCTGCAGCCTCGGCTATAATGGCTTTCAGCTCTGGATCCATTGCCGCATAGGCTGCTTCCAATTCGGCTTCCGGAACACGCAATGCCGAAGGCCGCACGCCATCAAAGCGCTCAGTTAACTCCAAAAGCGCCGCATCTCCTCGCTGGCGTACGGCTTCGAGGATTTCGCGAACCGCCTGCTCGACGTCCAGATCGAACGCCCCACCCCGCTGCAAAATCGTTGCCAGCCGTTCATGCCGTTCTGCATAGGTTACAATCGGCAACAGTTCCATAGGCCTTTGTGGTTTGAACAGAAAACAAAAAGCCGGCTTAGCCGGCTTTTTGCCCTTTCTACTACGGATCGATTCAATTTCCGTCTTTATACGGTCTCCTCATCCCGTGTGCGTCGGGGAGGCACCGAAAGTTCCGGCAGGTCCTTAAAGTCATAATCCGGCAAATACGTCTCCCGGATGTGCTGCACCACTTCGTGGATTGCAGCGATAAATTTGCCAAAATCCTCCTTGTAAAGGAAGATTTTGTGTTTTTCGTAGTGATGGTCGTCGACACGCTTACTCTCGGTGATCGTGATGAAATAGTCGTCACCCGAGCGCGTCGGCTTGACGTCGAAAAAGTAAGTGCGTTTTCCGGCTGGCACGCGTTTGGAGTATACTTCTTCCCGGTAGTGCCCGCCTTCTCGGCTGTCTCGCGCGTCACGCATATCCTCGTCGTAAGACTCCCGTCGATACCGATAATCGTTGTACTGCGAATCGTAGCTCATGAACGTCCCTTCACTGCTTCACAAAACAAAAACCCTAGCGCGGACTTTTATCCGGCGCTACACAAACAGGAGTAAATATGCAAACAAAGAATCCAAAACACAACGCCTTGTCGGATTTTTTGTTTATCAACAGCAAAATTCTAAAATTTTTTTGCATACAGTTGCCGAATAATCCCGCGCAATAGACGCTCCAAACGATCGCGGACTTGAAATCCTACCGCTAGTACTTCTTCGTGGGTCAATGGCCCCTGCTGCATTCCGGCAGCCATATTGGTCAACGTAGAGATGCCCAGCACCCTCATCCCCAGCTGGCGTGCTTGAATTACTTCCGGCACTGTACTCATGCCCACGGCATCAGCACCCATGCGTCGATACATGCGAATTTCGGCCTTTGTTTCGTAGCTCGGTCCGAGCGTCCACAAATATACACCGCGGCAGGTAGGAATGCGCAGTTGCAATGCCAGCTGCTCGGCTGCTTCGATCCAGGCCAGATCATAAGGTGCGCTTAAGTCGGGGCTACCTCGCCAGAAAGGTTGCGGGCAATGCTGCAGCGCGCCCACAAGTGGACTGCGGAAAGCCGCGTTGATATGATCAACCAGAAACATGAGCATACCAGGCCGAAAATGCGGATTGAGCGCGCCCGCTGCATTGGTCACGATCAAGCGCTGAGCTCCCAGCGCATGGACCAGTCGCACAGGGAAAGCTACTGCCTGGGGGCTATGCCCCTCATAGCAATGCACGCGCCCTTGCACCACCACTACCGGGCAACCCTCCAGGTACCCCCCGATGAGACGTCCGGCATGTCCTTCAACTGTAGAAGGGGGATAGCCCGGAATTTCTGTAACAGAAAGTGCAACGGCATGCTCTACGGCTTCCGCAAGCGCCCCTAATCCCGATCCCAAAATCAGGGCTACTTCAGGCTGCACCGGAAGCAGGCGCCGCACCCGATCTACGACATGGGCAAACTCGGTGTGTTGCGTCATGATTTGGCCGTAACTTCCAACCAAATGGCCGTCAGGTCGTCGGAAAGTTTATCCTGCTGCTGCCTTTGTAAGGCGATACGAAGCCTGTCAAGCCAGACTTTGGGTAAACCAGGCTGAGAAGGGGTTTGGGCCATCCATTGCCGGAGCCAATCGATGCCCCAGCGATGGGGTTGCTGCCCAGCACGCTCCATAACCCCATCGGTATACAGCAGCAAGCCATCGCCTTCTTCAAGCGTCAGCGCTTGCTCCTCTAAAACAGCATCGAACAGTTCCGCATCGGCCAGTCCAATCCCAAGGCCTGCAGGTTGCAGCGCTGCAACACAGCCATCACAGGCGCGTCGGTAGAGCACGGGGGGATGGCCAGCTCGCGATAGCATAAAGATTCGGGTTTCTGGATCGAAAATGCCATAGACCATGGTGACAAACAAGCCCCGCGGTGCCTGTGCCCGGAACAGTCGGTTTAAACGGCTAAGCACTTCCCGTGGGCGATCGCCTGAAAGGCTAAGGGCGCGCACGTAACCCTTAACCAGGGTCATAAAAAAGGCTGCCTGGATGCCTTTACCGCTCACGTCTCCTATCACCACAACCAGCCTGCCATCTGGCAACAGAAATACATCGTAGTAGTCGCCTCCTACCTCATAGGCAGGCAAACAAAAAGCCGCCATGGCCACTCCAGGAACTTGCGGAAGCTGCTGGGGAAGTAGAGAAGCTTGCGCTTGGCGGGCAATCTCCAGCTCACGTTGCAAGCGTTCCTGACGGGCGAGTTCTTGCACATAGAGCGGCACATACTGCGGCAAATCCGTTTCCACGCGCCGGCTAACCAGACCCAATATTCCCATTCCGCCAAGCAACCCGATTGCTGCCAGCACCATCAGGCCATCTGTACCAAAAGGACCGTTCAGGCTTGCCCAACCCGGTAGGCTTTCCCATAGCCATAGCCCCATCATCAATCCCAGCCCACAGCTGACCACCTCACAGCGCCAAAGCACCCCTACCAACACAACAGCCCAGAGTCCCGGCAGCCCCAGCGCATCCCCAAAGTGGACACTCGACGCGTCCGACTGAAAAACCGTAAAGGCACTGATTAGCCCCCAGCCAATCATGACCAGCAATAGCAATGCCCAGCGGCCCAAACGTCGCATCCGCACGACAACGGCCAGCAACAGATGCGCTTGTATTAAGCCCACCCAGCCGAAAATCCCCAGCCACATGAGGGCGGTTAGACCCGGCACTATCGTTTCGACCGTGTTGGCTTCAATGGCAAGCGGCACATGGGGACGCACAGCAATCCAGGTAGCCAGTAATCCCAGAAGCATCCCCCCAACAGCTATAGCTCGCAGCAGCGCCCTTCCTACAGGGACATTCCGGATTTGCCCATTGCGTAGCAGGGAAAGTACCGATAGCTTTTCCGGCCAGTAGTCGCGAGCCAGGGCATCAGAAGTGCTGGCCGCTACAAAACTGCTGGCTAATCCCAGAAGTCCTGTGGCGAGCACGCTGGTTGCCACCAAAACAAGCCGCAACTCCACCGATTCAAACCGCAACAACCCCGGTAGCGAAGCGCTCAGCACACCCGCACCCAGGAGCAAGCCGCCCACCACCGCATCTCGTAAGGTGGCTTGCGTATCGAGCAAGCGCCGATGTAGCCGACGTAGAAAAGTGCCTAAAAGCCACAACAGCAGTCCTACATAAGTGGCAAGGGTCAGCCAGTTCTTTGGATCGATCTTAGATGCTGACCGAAGACGCTGTCCTGGAGGTTCGGCCTTCGTCCACGCTACCTGCAGCTTTTGCAAGACGCCCGTAGCGGTAACCTCGGCCCATACCGTAAGTGTGTCTCCTGTCGGTGCAAGGCCTCGGAAACGCACCCGTGCCAGGTTTGACTCTGCAAGTCCTACCGAATCCGGCTGTAGGCGCATATGGCGTCCTGGTCCCTTTGCTACCTGATCGCGTGCCCAGGCCAGGGCTTCTGCAGGACCAGGGTGCAGAAGAGCTCGCCTAAGCGTATCGGGAACCTTACCCCAAGGCGCTGAGAGATCAAAGGTTACCGCTGCATCGGCGCTAAGCGTCTGATCAAGCCCCATGCGTTTTGGGTCAACGCGCATAGCCCACACCGTTTTATCACTCCCCATTTGCACCGACCACGCGGGCGGCTCTTCTTCACTCAGTCCACCCTGGACTTCCCAAACGTAAGCCGGCAACCAAGGCATTGCCTGCAACTGCTGAAGCAGTCCAGGACGCCCCCAGCGACGTTGCCAAGAGTTCAGCAGCGCTGTATCCCGTCGAATCGTAATCCTTAATTTAACCGAATCAAGCGCGTAGCCCTGCTGGCGAACCAAACGTATTGCTTCTTGCCGGACCTCCTCTACCGAGCCCATTCGGTCAAGAAACGCGTCTGGATGGTGGCGTGGTAGCAGCCATAAGCCCCATCCTAACCCCGCCAGGCCCACCAGCATCAGCAGGCGATCGATTGACGCAACGCGATTCATGCAGGCTTAGCCGTTACAATATGATAATTCTGCACTCCCCAGCGCAGTTGGACTACAGCTGTACGCACTACCGTTAAAACCGGTATCGCCAGCAGCATCCCAACAATACCGGCCAGCTGAGCGCCTACCAGCACGGCAAACAAAATGATCAGCGGATGCGCCTGCGCAGCCCGAGCGAAAATCATCGGCTGGAAAAGCACATTGTCGGCTATCTGGGTTAGCCCCATCGCCACAAGGACCTTAAGCACCATGGAAAAATCGCCCGTCTGCGCAATTCCGACCAGTGTGCCCGCAATAAATCCCATTAGAGGACCAAAATAAGGAATCGTGTTGGCGATGCCGGCAAACACCCCCACAGCCAGGGCAAAACGTAATCCTACAAGGTAGAGAAAAGCACTGGCAAGGGCTGCAACGGCCAAGCTCTGCAGGAATAAGGCCCGAAAATACCGTCCCATACTGCTCCCCAGCTTCTCTAGTACCGCTAGTGTCAGCTCAAAATAGCGATTGGGCATAAGCTGAAGCAGAGAGCGACGCAGATGCACGCCATCTTTCAATACAAAGAACGTCACAAACGGAATAACAAGTACGGCATAGAACAGGTTGGTAAATAGATCAAGAATAGAGTTGAACGTACCTGCTAGTTGCTGCTCCCGAATCAGGGTCTCAAACGCCTGGCGTAGCAGACGCATCAGCGTGCCCGGCTGAAGCGGCACAAAACGCGCAAGCCAACGCTCCAGCTCACGCAGGGCATTCTCAAGCGCCTCCAACGAGATTAGCTGAGATAGCTCGGCCACCTGACGGGCCAAAAAAGGTATCAGCGAGGTCAAAAGCAAGCTGATCACGGCAATGAAGCCAGCCAATGTAAGTAAAATGGCTGGCACGCGCCCTAACCATTGCAACCGGTCTACAATCGGCCGCAGCAAATAGGCCAAAAGCCAGCCGACCAACAGGTAGACAAGCAGGTTGGTGAAAGCGTAGGTAACCCAGATGACCGCGCCCAGCACAAGCACAGCCAGCAACAACCGCCCCAACCAGTGACGGGTTAGGTGATGCCATACGGTACCCGGCGGGGCAATAGGGCGCTCAGCTTCCGGTCTGTGTGAGGTATTCGCCATCGCGAGGATCTTAAGAAAGCTCCCGAAGTACGGAATAGGCCACTTCTAACGTAAAACCACGCCGTTGCAAATAACCGAGCAGCTTACGCCGACGCTTAAGTATATCGGGCTCGCTTTGTACCAGTTGCATCCAACGCTTTTGGCCCACGTGTCGCGCAATCGCTATTGGGCTGATTTCGCGAAGGGCTTCGGCCAGCGCAGTTTCGATAACATTAGGCGGAATGCCACGTCTTTGCAGTTCAACACGCAGGCGGCGCGGACCATAGCCTCGATGGTGTAGCCGGTTGCGCACGTACTCCCGCGCGTATCCCTCATCGTCTACATACCCTTGCGCCTGCAAGTAGCGAATTACACGCTGAATCAGGGTTGTGTCGACGCCTGCGTGCTTCAAATAACGAACAATTTCCTGGGTAGTACGAGCCCGACGTGCCAGGTAGCGTAAAGCGGCTTCGCGGGCTTGACGTTCCAGTTCAGCCTGATAAAGAGATTGCTGCACCGCAACCGAAAGCAACTGACCTTCCTGTATGCCGAAAGTAGCCAGTACCTCGCGATGCAACGTCATAACGAAGCGATCCGCGACAAAAAGGGAAAAGCGTTCCGGGTCGTTTCGCTGGGGCAGCAGGCGCGTTACGGGCCCTTCTTGAAAGTGAGGTTTTTCTTCAATAGGCTTCATGGCGTCGGTATGATGGTAAGCAGCAAGGAATCCAGCGCCAGGGCTGCAGCAATGCCTAGGCCTCCAATGACGTTGGAGACCGGCTCGCGGCGTTCAGGAGCTTCTCGGCTGGAGGCAAAACGGGCATAAGCCTGTCCACTTCGCACAAGGGCTGCACGCAGCCTGTGGGGAGGGAGGGGAGCCTGCGCTGTCTCAACCGGAATCGCATAAACGCCGGTCCAATAGCGTCGTCCGTAACTATCCCGACCACTCTGCCGCTCTTGCAGAATTTGCTCGGTACGCAAGAAAAGATCGACCACCCTGGAGGAAAAAGGCACCTCAGGTCGCAAGTGGGGGCGCACCCAATAAGGGCGCTGCGTTTCAACAGGTTCTTGCCACCAGAGCGTAACCGTGACCGGATACAGGTAGCCGAAACGCGCACCAGTGGCCAAAGAATCGTTCAGCAGAAGCGAGTCGAGCAGCACGGCTTGAACGGGGGACTCAGGCACCATCACCCGCACACTGTCGATCCGAATCGGCGGAGGCAGCGTATCGGTAGCCTGCAATTGGCTTCCGTGCCACAAAACCTGAAGGCGCACGATCTGTCCCGCACGTAAGGGAGTGTGGTTCCCCATAGGCCGGTAAATGCCGGGTACTTCGACGTCAGGTTGATAGGGGACCGACAGCGTATCGACCTGCAATGTCACTTGCGCATCGGTAACCGCCTGCACTTCGGCACTATAAAGCGAGCTGGTTTGTCGGAGCCGTATGGCGGGCGGCGGTGCTTCTGTCTGGAAAAACGCTTCAACGACCAGCACGGGCTCGCTATCTGGCATCAGCGTATCGCAGCCCAGTAGCCATCCCCCTAACAAACTTAAGGCAAGCCAGCGCTTCATAGCTTCATCTGTAGCTCAATCAGGGGCAGTAGCGGCAGCCCCCTGCGATCGATAACCCGCACGCCTAGCGGTGCGGGCTCGTAACGGCGATCGATTACGTTACGCCGATTAAGCAAGTTATAGAGATAAAGAGCCGCATGCCAGTTTGCCCCTAGCCATCCAAAACGATAGGTAAGCTGCCCGTCAATGCGCCAGTAGGGCGGCAGACGGCCATTGTTGATTTCCGGGCGGTAAAGATAGACAATCGGCTCAGGCTCCAGAGGATCGCCGAGTACATACCGGGCTACTGGGACCGTCGTTGGATAGCCGCTGCGCAGTTCGGCTGCCAGCGTAAACGCCCAGCGCGCACCGTCGTATCCCAGTACAGCACGCAATGCCTGCGGCACCTCAAAGCGAGCTGGTCGATAACGCGTTTCACGCTGCGCTCGGTTGAGTGAGCGGCCGACCTGATACGCCAACCAGAGATGCCAAGGCTCTCGATCCAAACGCACCAGCCCCTCCCCTCCATAGGCCCGTGCCTGTGCTGAGGTATACTGCCCTAACAATACACCAGTCTCAATGCCGGGTCCTTCCAGACCGTCTTTAGTCTGATATTCGTCGTAAGGCAACAGCGTATGCGACAAGCGCCGATAGTAAAGCTGCACTTGCATCGCCATCCACCGACGCGGTTGTCCCTCCAGCTCCACCGCTCCTTGCCAGGAAACTGCCGGTCGCACGGCAAAACCGGCGGGAATCCACCGTGAAGAGACCACGTCGTACAGGTAGGAATAGCGATCCCGCAGTTGATGCAAGTACTGCACGTAGCGTCCTATGCTGGCTCGGGCAACCCAAACTCCGGGTAACAGGCTGTAACGCATGGCCAGGCGGGGTTCGAACTCGATCGGTAGCCTATCAAACCGACTCAACCGTAGCCCCAACTCGGTTTCCCACTGGGTTGTCGGACGCCACACATGCTGCCCGTAAACGACCGCTTCAAGTGCCTGCTGCCGGCTAATCTGGGCTAAGGTATCCACCGCCAAAGGCGCCCGTTTCACCCAAGCATCCAGCGTGCTATGGAACGTACGCCATATGAGCTGTAAGCCAGCTTGGGTTTCGTGCATCAACGAGGCGTAATGGTTCGCTTCTAAGCGCACGCCAAGGTCTTCCAGACGAACGGTATAATCAGACGAAACGGCAGCCGCCCCGGTAGGCTTGACAAAAAACGACTCCTGGGCCTGGTAACCCGACCAATAGGCTACCGTGCTGACAAAAAAGCGCCGTGTAGGTAAATATTGATAGCGCAGGCTGGCCAAACGATTGTTCCAGCGCTGGGTCACTTCAAAAAACAGATCTGCCGGCCGCAGCCACGAAGAAAAGTCCAGCGAAAAATCAAACGGCAGTCGCAAGTCCAAGTCGTCTCCGCCTCCGTAGTAACCAATCGAGAGCCGATGCCGCACGCCAGGACGGTAGGCCAGTTTGGCACTTAAGTCATAGAAATAGTACCCCGTACGCAATGTATCTCGCCGTCCCGAAGCGTCTTCAACCGGATGCTGACGGCCAATAAGCTGATCAAGATAGGAGCGCCGGCCAGAAAGCATAAACGAGCTGTGGGCATTGACAGGGCTTTCCACGATAAAACGTGCATTAAGCGGACTGAGCCCAAACAAGGCCTGGGGCTTTTCCTGATTCCCGTCCCGCAGTTCGGCCTCCAGCACAGCGCTGAGCCGCCCGCCATAGGCGGCCGGGAAAGTACCTCGGTAAAACCGAATGCTTTTGAACGTCTCGGTTTGAAACGTCGAAATCAGGCTGAAAGCATGCCAAGGATGGTAGATCGGGGCCCCGTCAAGCAAATAGAGGTTCTGATCTGGCGCTCCGCCCTGCACCATCAGTCCGCCATTCACCTCTCCCGAACGCTGCACCCCGGGAAGCCATTGCAACGCCTGAAAAAGGTCTTGCTCTCCTGGAAAAGAGGGCAACCGTTCCAAATAGGCCACAGGCAGCATTAAGGTCCCAGTAGTTGGGGGCCGTTGCTCCAGGAGCAATCGGCCAGCATCAATAACAAGCGGCTTAACCTCGAGCGCGACAGGTTTTAAACGCACTATCAGGGGCTCGCCCCCTGCCCAAAGTACCGTATCGACCGGTGCATACCCCAAATAGGTAATCCGCACGCGATAAAAAGCGCGCGAAAGGTCGGGCAAAGCAAAGTACCCGGCGGCATTGCTTATAGTCCCACGTCGTAAATCAGGTAAATAGATGTGCGCTCCAGGCAACACTTCGCCATTTTGCGCATCCAGCACGAATCCAGAAAGCAGACCGGTTTGCTGCCCCCAAGAGCGGCGCGTAATATGTGTAGCTACCAGCACGTATTGCCCATCTTGAATGCGCTGAGCCCGGAGACCTGAACTGCTTAAGATGCACGCCAGCGCCGCCTCGAGCTGAGTGCCTTGATAATAGCAGCTACTGCGCTGATGGGCTACCAGGCGTTGAGCATAAACCAAGCGCACGCCGGTTTGCACCTCAAGCTGCCGCAAAGCTTCTTCGAGCGGAACATCCTTGAGCGCAAGATGAATTGCGGTTGTTTGAGCCTGGCCGACCGCTACGCTCCCCACCATCCAGGATAAGCACATCCAGATTATGCAGCGAAATGCTGACATTGGCGCGCAGCCCCTCGTTGGCCTCTGGGAACGCGCCTATCTTACGCACTACCAGCCGCAGAGTTGTCACGAAAAATCTATCGCGCAGGAACGAGACGATAGCTTCCTTCCTGCTGCTCTAGATGGGCCCCCAGCGTAGCGGCCAAGGCACTGAGAATTTCTTCCAAGGGTTGCGTTTGGGCAAAGGTGCCTACTACAGGTTCATCAGCCAAAGCCGCATCGACGATAACAGGAACCCGATAAAAGGTGGCAAGATAGCGGCCGATCTCCGCCATCGTTGCCCCATCAAACACATGTAAACCCGTCCATTGAAGCATTTCGGGCACACTCACCCTCGCAGGCGGACTCACCTGCCCATCAGCGGCAACCCGAACCCCCTGACCTGGCGCCAGCTCAACAGGGAGTGCAGGGCTTTTTCTGCTGTGCACAGTCAATCGCCCCTGGGCCAAAATAACCTCGGTTGTGTCCTTTAAAGCACGTACGCCAAAGCGCGTCCCTCGCACCGTGATCTGGGCTTCGGCCGTTTCTACAACAAAAGGAACCGCAGCAGGCTGCACCTGCAACAATGCTTGGCCTTCAAGCTGTACGCGACGGTCGAAGCGCTCAGCATAGTGCAACGCAGCTGGCCCCACAAGCCGTACCGAAGAGCCGTCAGGAAGGGTAAGCGTCTGCACCTTGCCTGTATCCACACTCTGGGTCACCCACGCCGTACGGTGCTGCCACCAGAGCACGCCTACCAAAGCCAATACCACGCCTCCAACAGCCAAACGCAGCCCCCATTGATAACCTGCCCAACGACGAGAAACGCGAGGCAAGCGATCCCGCACAGGAGTAGCCTTCTTTAGCTGGGATTCCCAAGCCGCCTCAAAATCGACGCATGCCGCTTCAATATCCCGCACCACTTCGTTCAAAGCCGGATATACCGCCAACAGCTGCTCCAATGTAGGTCTTGCCGCCTCAAGCAGGGCCTGCTCTTCAGGAGAAAGCGCGGCCTGATGCCCACTGCGCGCCAGAGCATAGAGTACCCAAAGCCGACGATCCGGCACAGCTTTTTCGAAGGCTTGATGCAAGTGGGCCTGCACCGCTTCCCACAAGGCCAAAGTCTGCGCCAGCTCAGGCTCTTGCTTTAATAGCTGCCGAAGAGCAGCTTGCGCTTCAGGCGACAGTTCCTCCCAAAACGGCAGCAACTCCGGCGAGGCATCCATGGTCGTTTACCTTAAAGCAAAAGTTAACTGCACCCTACAGGATAGCCGCTAGATGCGTTTCCAAGGTAACAGGCTTCATCTACCATGGTGCAATAAAAGTAGCTGGCGCATTTTTTCAAATGCGCGCTTAACCTGCATTTTGACAGCTGCTTCAGTAGTTTGCAGCAAGCGCGCGATCTCCTGATAGCGATAGCCGTAAGCACGCAGCTCCACAATGCGACGGGCGTGGGGTGTAAGCGTAGCCAGCGCTTGCTCTATATCCAGACGCTGCTCGGCCGTCCCGTCGTGCACCCATGCAGGGGGCGGCTGATCTGGATCAAAAAGCCGTTCTCGACTGTGATAACGCCCCCGATACCAGTCCTGCAACTCAAACAAGGCTGCTTTCATGGCAAAGGCTTTAAGCCGCCCATTGTCTTTTAGGTCAGCTAAGCCTGTATGCACCCGAAGCAACGTATTTTGAACCAGATCGTCTATTTCTGGAATTGGCCCTAGACGTTTCAAAAAAAACGCGCGCATTACCGGCTCTAGACGCGTTAAGAGTTGATTTTGCGCTCCAAGCTCGCCAGCACGGGCGCGTGCTACCAATTCCGGAGCGATCTCAGACCGATCGGGCATGGGGGAGCTGCTGCATGAGCGGTTGCCTTCGCCGGTGAGTTCACACCCCAAAGCTGCACGGTTCGTTCCCGTTAAATCGCTTCAAAGCGATTGGCCTCCCGATTTTTCCGTACGCGGTCGGGAGTAAAAATGCGCCCGTTCATCGCAATGTAGACGCCTGGGGGAAGCGTCTGGACCGCCGCTAACGCAAAACCAATGTTGAACTCCGCATCGCTGCGCTTGAAACGTGCCGGACTAAGCGATCCTACCAAGACAATGGTCTTTCCTTCGATACCCTGCAGCGCACGTGCCGTTTCAATCATGGTGTCGGTCCCGTGCGTGATCAAGATGCGTGGGCAGCTTTCTTGACGTACGTTTTCTACGATAACCGCCCGGTCTTCATCCGTCAATTCCAGGCTATCTTTGCGAAAAAGCGTCTCAAGCTCCCATGCGAGGGTGACATTTGCCTCGTGCAAAATATCCACAACCTGGGGTTCACCGACTTCGTAGGTACTTTGTGCGTCAAAGTATACCTTATCGATCGTGCCGCCGGTAGTGAAAATCTTCACCTCGCACATAGGCTTCTCTTAGAGGTCAAAAATCACCCGAGCATACCATTGTCCATCTTGCTGTTGCAAGACAAGCCCGTGATAGGTGATGGCCTTCACTTCAGTATAGAGCGGATGCCGCTCAGGATCGATGGGTTCACCCCAAGCCAACCCTTCAAGATGCTGCGAACTCAGCTGCTGCACGGCAAATCGCGAAAAAACCTTGTGTTGGGTAAGGTGTACGTAATTTAGCTCCGAAAGCCAACGCACCAACAGGGCTTGTAGATCAGCCGCATCCAGGGCAAAGGTTACTGCTTCGCTTGGGGTTACAGTTTCTGGGTCGGTGATAATTGCAAAAAGTCCCCAAGCCGCCCGTTCAAAAAGCGTGGGAAGCGTGTCGGCCCAAATTTCGATGCCTGTATCGGCCGTATGATCAAGTTCGCGAAACCAGGATGGCGTATCTTGTGCCATATGTTCAAACCCGTAGCGGGGTACTGATACGCGTAATATGACCCATTTTGTTCGCTTCCGCGACCGTCGTGATGCGGGCCAGCAGCTGGCCCAACGACTTTTACCCTACCGAACCGAACATCCGCTGGTACTTGGCCTGCCACGCGGTGGCGTAGTGGTTGCCTACGAAATTGCCCGCACCCTTCACGCACCGCTTGATGTGATTGTGGCCTGTAAGATTGGGGCTCCCCAACAGCCGGAATTGGCCATTGGGGCTGTAGCGCCAGGAGGTATTGCCTTTTTTTATGCGTATGCTCTGCGTACACTAGGGATTACGCCCGAGGAAGCTCGCCAACTGGCCCGTCAAGCGCTCCAAGAGGTAGAACGCCGCGTTCAGCGCTACCGTGGCAACCAGCCCTTTCCTGAAGTGCACCGCCGAACTGTGATTGTGGTGGATGACGGGTTGGCTACTGGCGCAACAGCGCTGGCGGCGGTACGTGCGCTGCGCTTACAGCAACCTCGACGTATTGTGCTGGCGGCGGGTGTTTGCGCCCCGGAAACGGCTGAAATGCTCGAATCCGAAGTGGACGACCTTGTCTGCGTGGCCATGCCTGAAGATTTTGTAGCCGTCGGCCAGTGGTACGAGGATTTTCGGCCCGTAAGCGATGAAGAGGTGATCGCCCTCCTTGAGGCTGCGCGCCAGTGGAGTCAGCCTAAGGCATGATCGGGCTGCCCCACCCATCGCAGAAAAATGCGTACGCCCCGAAACCGAACGCAAGGCAGCAGGGTTCATCCACCACGTTTGCCCGGGTGGCGGAACAGGTAGACGCACGTGACTCAAAATCACGTGGCCCTCGGGGCCGTGGGGGTTCGAGTCCCTCCCCGGGCACTGGATTAAAGCAGCGTTTCTTTTTTAGCCCCTTGGCGATTTAACGTCGCGTCTTAAGCAAATCCCGGATTTCCATCAGCAGTTGCTCTTGCAGAGAGGGCAGGGGCGGCGCTTCGTCCTTCCGAGGCTGCAAACGCGTGACTGCCTGGGCAATCAGAAACACGCTAAAGGCCACAACAAGAAAGCTGATCAAGGTGTTCAAAAACAGGCCAACATTAAGGGTGACGGCACCCGCCTCACGTGCCGCTTCCAGGGTGAGATAGGGACCAGGGATCGCCCCTTCTTGCAACACGATGAAGAGCGTGGAAAAATCTACGCCGCCAATTAACAAACCTATCGGTGGCATTAAAACATCGCTGACCAGCGACTGCACTACAGCGCCAAAAGCCGCGCCTAAAAGGATACCGATCGCCATATCGATCATATTGCCCCGTAGGGCAAACGCCTTGAACGCTTTCCACATGGTTACATCAACTCTTGATTCTCTGGGAAAGACATTCTAAGCTGCCTGGTTTGGCTTCCTCAAGACATCGCATTACGGCGCTTTGCAACAGCTACTTTGGACAAACAAATGCTTTTTTCAAGTCTGCTTAGGATGTACGCCAACGCGCCCAAACATTCCCTCTGGAACAGAAGGGCTTGCGGGATTAACTTGCCCTGAGGGTCGAGAAGCATTATCTTGGGCGGCCTTAAACCCCAGAGCAAACCATGTACCTGAGCAAGCTCGAACTCCAGGGATTCAAGAGTTTTGCCGACCGGACAGTCCTACATTTCGACCCTGGCATTACAGCCATTGTTGGACCCAACGGCTGTGGGAAGTCGAACTTAGTGGATGCTGTCCGCTGGGTTATCGGCGAGCAGCGCGCCCGCGTGCTCCGCTCCGAACGCATGGAGCACGTCATTTTTAACGGTACAGCTCGCCGTAAACCTGTCGGTATGGCCGAAGTCTTGCTCACTGTCGAAAACACCCGCGGCGTACTCCCTTTGCACTACAGCGAAGTTACTATCGGCCGTCGTCTCTACCGGTCTGGGGAATCGGAATATCTTCTCAATGGGACTGTCTGTCGCCTACGCGACATTCAGGAACTCTTTATGGACACGGGTATGGGCGCTGGCGCCTACTCGGTCATCGAGCTCAAAATGATCGAAGAAATTCTCTCAGAAAATGCCCAAGATCGACGCCACCTCTTTGAAGAAGCCGCAGGCATCACGCGCTACAAACTCCGCCGCACGCAGACGCTCCGCAAGCTGGAAGCTACCCAAAACGACCTGATGCGCCTGCGCGACGTAATCGAAGAAGTCCAACGTCAGGTCGATACGCTTAAACGTCAGGCAGATCGGGCAGAACGCTACCGGCGTTACCGCGAAGCACTCCGCACCTTAGAACAAACGCTCCTGCGTCACGACTATGAACAACTTCATCTCCAAATCAATACCTTAACGGCCGAACTCCAGGAAGCCCAGCACCGCTTACAGGAGATACGCATCCGCTATGCCGCTTTAGAAGCTGAGCAGGAAATGCTTCGGCAACAGCTTGCCCAAACAGAAACTGCCTTAGAAGCTACCCTAACACAACAGCGCAAGCTGCAGCGTCAGCTTCAAGCCTTAGAAGGGGAAATTCAGCTGCTCGACGAACGTCTGTCAACTGCCCAACGCGAAAAAACCCGCCTGGAACATGAGCTGCAGGAGGCTCAGCGTCTGGAAACGCAGTTGCAACAAACCCTTGCAGCCACCGAAACCGCCCTCCAGGAAGTCATTCCCATCCGCGCTCAGGCCGAAGCCGAACTGCAAAAAGCCTTGCAAGCCCGCGAAACAGCCCAATCTACCCTGGCACAACACCAGACCGCCGTACAACAAGCGCGGCGTCAACTTCAGCAGGCTGAGCAAACCCTACATGAAGCACAACGGCAACTGGATCGCCTGAACAACCGACGTGAATTCTTAGAACAAGAGCGCCAGCGCATCGAAGCCGAACAGGAAGCCTTAAACCGTCAGCGCCAAACGCTGGAAGCCCAACAGCAACAGCTGATTGTCCAACGTGAGGCAGCACAGCAACAGCGCGAAGCCCTAAACGCGACGCTCATTAAGTTAGAAGCAGAGCAGCAGCAACTTCAAGCAGCCTATGAGGTCCAGCAGCAGGAATTGCATCAGGTAGAGCGTCGCCGTGAGGCGGTCTTGGCCGAAATGCACCTCCTGGAAGGTGTACTCTCGGACTACGAGGCCTTTCCAGACGCAGTGCCTTTTCTTGCACGCACCCCTGGCTGGTCTGAAGCGCCCCTCGAAACGGTAGCCGATGTGCTTGGCATTGCTCCAGAATTGCAAGCTGCCTTAGAAGCTGCCTTGGCCGAACGCGCTACCTGGATTGTGGTCGCTACCCGAGCGGAAGCCCAACAGGCACTTGCGCTGCTGCGCAACGCCGGGAAAGGCCGTGCCACGTTCGTTGTACTGGAAAACCTACCTTCCCCTCCCCCTTCGCCTTCCCTATCCAGCCTCCAACCCCTCATCGATCACGTGCGGCTGGCCCGACCTGAACTGCACACTTTAGCCGCCTTGCTGCTCCACAATGCCTACCTGGTTGCGGATCTCGAATCGGCCCATCGGGCAGCTCAAGCCGTCTCGATTCCAGCACGCTTTGTTACCCCTGCAGGTGAATGGGTCGACAGCCGCGGCTGGTGGCACGGCGGAAGCGCTCAAAGTCCTCGTACGGCCGTTAGCAATCGTTTCGACTACCGTGAACGCTTGACTGCGCTACGACAAGAAAAGCAAACCCTGGAAGAAGCGCTGCACCAACGGCAGCAGACGATTCGGAACCTCGCTGAGACGCTGCACTCCCTCCCCCTGGCTCCCAGCCGAAAAGCTCTACAAGAGGCCGAACGCACGCTGGGCACCCTCGAACACCAGCTGCTGCGCCTAAACATCGAACGTGAGGCCCTGCTGCACCGTTACGAAACGCTGCAGCAGCGAGAGCATGAACTCAGCAAAGAACAAACCACCTTAGCAGCTGCTCTCAAGACCTATCAAGAAGCGGTACACCAAGCTGAATCGGACGTGCTGCAACACCGAACCCTTCTTGAACAGGCAGAGGGCCAGTTTCGACAAGCAGAAACCGCTTACTACGCTGCCTTAGAACAGCTCAGCCAAACCCAGCTCAAGGCTGCTGAGGCCCGAAACCGCCACCAAAACCTGGAGCGCGAACATCAACAACTCCAACAACGGCTCGACGGCTTACGTCGCCGGCAACAAGAGCTAACCCGCCAACTTGCCCAATGGACGCAACGCTTGCGCGACGATGAAACCCAACGCGAAGCCACGCGCCAAGAATACGAAGCACTGGCCGCAACGCTCCCTCCACTCGAAGCCGAACTGCAACACTTGCGCACCCAAACATTAGAGCAACGTGCTGCCATTGAACGCATCGAACGCCAACTCCGTGAGCTGCGTCGTGGCTACGAAGACGAACAGCAACGCGCACAGCAACACGACCTACGCCTGACTGAAGCGCGCACGCGGCTTGCAGGCCTTCAAGCCTATAGCCACGAACACCTGGGCATCGAAACCCTCGATCAACTGCCCACTCTACCCGCCAACTTCGACGCACGCCAGGCTCGTGAAGAAATCGAAACGCTGCGTCGCCGTCTTGAAACCTTAGGCGCCGTAAATGAGCTCGCTTTGACGCAATACGAAGAAGAAAAAGCCCGCTTGGATTTCCTGCTGGCCCAACAGCAAGATCTGGAATCAGCCCAAGCAACCCTTCAAACCACGATTGGCGAAATCAATCAAACCGCAGTCAAGCGCTTTTTGGAAACGTTTGAAACCATCCGGCGCAATTTCCAGCAACTCTTTCGGCAGCTTTTTGGGGAAGAGGCCGCAGCCGACCTGAAGCTGGTTGATCCTGCCGATCCACTCGAATCCCCCATCGAAATCTTAGCGCGACCCCGTGGGAAACGTCCCAGTACCCTGGCGCAACTTTCCAGTGGTGAAAAAGCCCTCACCGCCCTCGCACTTCTGTTTGCGCTTTACTTAACGAAACCCAGCCCCTTCTGCATCCTCGATGAAGTCGATGCCCCACTGGACGAAGCCAACATTGAGCGCTTTATGAACCTGTTGCGCAGCTTTTCGGACAACACGCAGTTTATCCTTGTCACGCACAACCTGCGCACCATGGAGCTGGCTGATCGCCTCTACGGCGTCACCATGCAGGAACCGGGGGTTTCAACGCTGGTGAGCGTACGCCTACAAGAAGCTGCCGAACTCGTAGGCCGCTAAGACAGGACAGCCTCCGGCTGCACCTCCGTCACCTCCCATACTCCCCGCAAAATCAGTTGCGCCAACTCGTACTTTGGAAACCATTTATAACGCAATGCAGGACCGTAGGGCACCGGCTCTCCTTCTTCGGTCAACCACTCATAGTAAACGTTAAGCGTATCCTCAAACAGCACACCCAACCGGCATCCTTTCCCTTCCAAGTAGTACTTGTACTGCCCTTTTCCAGGAAGCAGATGAAACGTAAATCCTTCCGGGGCGGCCTTCCGAAACTCTTCCAGCGTATGCATAGCCCAAAGACATACAACTTAGATTCAGTCTAATTTAACACCCAACACACGCCATGGATACGCTGAGTCCGTGAAGTTTGGGTGGTTTTTACAATGCAAAAAACGCCGGCCTTGTGCGTCCGGCGTTTTTGCATGTTCAGCTCGAGCTTTACTGGTCCCGCTGCTACCTTATGCAATAGCCACCAGCTCGATTTCAAAGGTCAGGTCTTCGCCCGCCAGCGGGTGGTTGGCATCGATCGTTACGGTCTCCTCGGTCAGATCAGCCACAGTAACGGGAATCACACGGCCGTCCTGTAGCCGCAGTTGCAGTTGCTGTCCTATAGCAAGCTGTAGATCGGGAGCCACCTGATCCCGGCTGACCTCAATAATCATATCTTCGCGACGCGGGCCGTAAGCGTCTTCAGCAGGGATCGTGACGGTTTTGACTTCGCCGGGCTCCATGCCCAAGACCGCTTGCTCAAATCCCGGAATGACTTCGCCGATGCCGAGGGTAAACTCAAGCGGTTCGCGATCACGGGATGAGTCGAAAATGGTGCCATCGCTAAGACGACCTGTATAGTGGACCTTGACGTGGTCGCCTGCTTTTGCGTGTGCCACGGTGTACGCTCCTGGATTTGCATGTGATGGTTGTATACTTTTCTTCCCTAACGGGTTGCAACGCAAAAAGTTCACCTACCTTTGCATTTTTGTGCTCTTAGATAAAAAAGCCGTTTTCGTAAGGCCAAACCAATGCCCTTTTTTGAGCCAAACACAAAGGACTGCCCTACAAGACGCCAATCCAAACCACGTGTAAAATTGATCTTTTGCGTCGTAGGAGCAGGCCAGGGTGTCTCCAGTAACTGCCCCTACGCCCCAAAAAGGCTATTGCTCATAAGACAAAAAACTATCCCTTGCTTATGGAAGAACGCGCCAATGCCCTAACGCACGGTCTCGGCGCATTGCTGAGCCTGCTCGGAGCCGGCTGGCTTTGGCTGGCCAAAACCGCAGGCACACCAGGACAACGGATTGCCTGCCTGATTTTTGGGCTGAGTTTAATTGCACTGTATCTGGCCTCCACGCTCTACCACAGCGTACGCGACCCGGTCTGCAAGCAACGGCTGCGCATGGTCGATCACCTGGCCATCTACCTGCTGATTGCTGGCACTTACACCCCATTTTTGGTTGCCTATATGCCCCTTCCTTGGCGGCCTTTGTTGCTTGGCCTGATCTGGAGCTTGGCTATAGCCGGAATGGTGTTCGAGGGACGCTTTACTGGACGTTTTCCCAGACTTTCGACGGTGCTCTACATCGTTACAGGCTGGCTGGCCGTACTGATGCTTCCGTTACTGTGGCCGTATTTGCCAATGGGTGCGCTGGTACTGATTGGGGCAGGCGGCCTGACCTACACAAGCGGCGTGCTGTTCTACCACTGGGAACGCCTGCCTTTCCACCACGCAATCTGGCACCTGTTCGTACTGGCAGGGAGCGCCTTGCACTACGTAGCGGTGCTGCAGTATGGGATGCCTGGGCCCTAAACGTAGACATAGCTTCCTCCCAAGATCAATAGTGATTTACGCACCAGGCCTGTCGTTTTTGCATTGACAATTTTATCCACATGTTTTAGCATTTGATTCATCTTCACACCACCGTATCCTACGGTTGCTTAGATGGTAGTCTTTACATGGCTTGACTGGCTTTGGGTAGTGCTGTACCTGCTGATCATGATTGGCAGCGGGTTTTTCTTTTATCGCTTGGGGAAACGCTCACAATCGGACTTTTTTCTAGCTGGTCGGGGCTTGCCGTGGTGGCTACCGGCAGCTTCGGTTTATGCCACCCACACCGCCACCGACACGCCCATGTGGGTTACCGGGGTCATTTATCGTTACGGGCTTTCGGGCATTTGGTACACCTTTTTTTCAGCCTGGTGTGCCATTAGCGCGTTTGTATCAACCCGCATCTTTCGCCGCTCGTTAGCCTACACCCAAGCTGAGTGGAACGTGCTACGCTTTGGTGGCCTGGGAGCTGAACTGATTCGAGGGTGGATGGCGGGCTGGCAGGTTTTCATGAACATGTTCATCCTGGGCTGGGTAGGCATTGCGATGGGCAAAGTGTGCAACTTTCTATTCGGCTGGGAGCCCTGGGTAGGGTTAGTGGTCTTCTCAGGGGCCTGTGCGATCTATGTACTGGCGGCTGGCTACTGGGGCGTTGTGGTTGCGGATTTCCAACAAGGTGTTATCGCCTTTTTTATTATCGTGCTGGTCTCCCTATGGGGCATTGCCGAGGCTGGAGGGCCGTCGACCATCGTACAAAAGCTGACGGACATGGGCGAAGCCCATCGCCTTAATCCTTTTGCCTTTACAGGATGGTTTACAGGCGACTTTCCGGTAGCCTGGTTCCTGACGATGCTTTTTATTGCGCTGCTGGGAGGCTTGGGAATGGGGACAACCATCGACTGGTTTGCCGAAGCCCAGCGTATCCAGTCAGCGCGTACGGTGCGGGACGCCAGCTATAGCATCTGGTGGGGCAGTGCGCTGGTGCTCATGCGCAATGCGCTGTGGGCGGTGGCTATTTTAGCCTTTTATGTAATGTTTCCAAGTATCGAAAATACAGCAGAGTATGAGTTAGGATGGTTTCGACTGGGATTTGACTTTTTGCCCGCCGGACTATTGGGTTTTTTCTTTGCCGCAATTGTAGCCATCCACCTCTCAACGATCTCTACGCACCTTAACCTGGGCGCCTTGTACGCCACACGCGATATTTATCAGCACTACGTTAAACCCCACGCTTCCGAACGCGAGCTGGTGTGGGTTGGCCGTCTGGCCACGTTAATTTTGCTTATCGGCTCGCTGATCTACGGACTCATGATGGAGGAAATCACTTCCTGGCTGATTTTTGCCCTTTGGATCATGGCCGCAGGCGTATGGCTACCGAATATCCTTCAGGTAGTCTGGTGGCGTTTTAACGCCTGGGGATACCTTTCAGCCTGGATAGCGAACTTGGGCTTTAGCTGGCTGGTGGTATGGGTATTGCCGGCCTTTGGCCTGCTGCCTACGCTAGCCGACTATGAGCAGTTCTGGTTGCTTATGGTGCTTGGTGCCCTGGTGTACATTCCCGTAACCCTGCTGACCCCACCTGAAAATATGGATCATCTGGTGAAATACTACGTGATGGCGCGGCCGATTGGCTGGTGGGGTCCTGTACGCCGAGAAGCTGAACGGCGCGGCCTGCTTCCCTCAAAAACTCAACCTGCTTCGTAAGCTATGGGCTGGATTCGACGCTCTTGGACAGCTGCCGAGGCCGATGAGTGGACCAAAGAGGACGTGATCGCTATTTGTATTTCGCCTTTGGCCTATATAACCCTTATGCTTGGGGTAGCCTTAAGTCTGCTTTTGCGCTGGGAAGGTTTTCTGCTGCTCGGGGTTGGCATCTTTTTAACTGTGCTGCTGCACTGGGTGATCGACCCCAAGCTAAAGGCCATCTCTGAAGAATACGAACAGCGACAAAAGGAATACCTGCAGCAACTAGAAAAAACCGTTCGCTGGGAGGCTTGAAATGGACCAAGGATTGGCCACCGTGATCGGTATGAGCATTGCCTACGCCGCCTCGCTATTAGGATTACTGCTGGCCTGGCGTGCCTACCGACATCATCAACGAAAAACCAATTCCTAGCGATGCAAACATTACTGCTCTTGTTTGCTCAGGAAGGGGCAGAGCGCCCGATTACGCTTTGGGGCGTGGTGATTCCTACAGCCATCCTACTGCTTTCCCTCTGGGTTGCCGTAGCGCTTTACCGACACTTTTCCCGCCGCTCCTCCTAACCCTCAGTGCAGAGAAACCTGACGGATGAAGCGTCGCGCAGCCCAGGCTGCCCCAAACCAGCCCAGCACGATACCGTAGAACACCAGCCCTCCCAGCAAAATCGCCAGAAAAGCATGCTGACTATGACTTAGCTGCGGCAAATAGCCCATAGCCAATCGATACGTCACGCCTACCACAAAAGCAGCCAATAAACCAGCCAATGCCCCCTGCACCATACCTTCCACCACAAAGGGACGCCGAATAAAGGCATCTGTTGCCCCCACGAGCTTCATGGTGCGGATCAACAGCCGTCGGGCATAAACCGTAAGCCGAATCGTGTTGGCAACCAAAAAAACAGCTGCCAACATGACCAGTAACCCCAGTGCCAGGCCGGTTAAGGTAATGAGCCGAAGGTTTTGCTGCACTTTAACCAGCAAAGGCTGGTTAAATACCACCTCATCCACATGATTCCAGCTCGAAAGCCAGGTGGCTAAGCGCGCCAGCGTATCAGGATTAGCCAGGGAAGGTTCAAAACGCACGCGAATGGAAGCCGGCAGGAAAGGTTCATCCAAAAACACCTCGCCTCCTTCGCCAAACTCTTCTAAAAAAATCCGTTGCGCTTCTTCACGAGAGATGTAGCGGGCTTCGGTCACTCCGGGCAGGCTACGAACACGTGCATAAAGCGCCTGCGCCAGGGACTCGTCGACATCGTCTTTCAAGAAGATCTCGATCTCTCCAACGCGCTGGCGTAGCCAGTTCGTGATCTGATGGGCATGGTAACCTACTGCAGTAAACAAGCCAATGAGGACCAGCGCAACGGTCATGGCGCTGATGGCCGCCATTGAAGCAAAACGGGCCCGTTGCAACCCAGCCAATCCTTCCCGAAGCGTGTAGCGCAACGACATGGCTTACTCCACCCGTTCTCCTCGAGGATAGGAGCCCAATACGCGTACAAACGCAGCCACCTCGGCCAAATGATCCAAGGCCCGCTGCAGCACTTCGTCGTGAATCGAGCCGGCCACGTCCAAGTAAAACAGGTAACTTCCAGGCACCCCAACTAAAGGTCGACTTTCGATTTTATACAGGTCCAGATCGCGCAAGGCAAAAACTGCCAAACTCTTAAACAGGGCGCCCGGGACGTTTTCCCGCAACGCAAAAACAATAGAAGTTTTCATGATTTTGGAATCGCCGTTTGGTGGCGTCACCTCAGGGCGGGCCAGAAGCAGAAAACGTGTATAGTTTTGGGGATGGCTTTCGATTCCCGCCGCCAGCACCATCAGGCCATACTTGGCCGCAGCGCGGGCTCCTGCAATGGCGGCAGCCTCCGGATCTCCTTTTTCGGCTACCATGCGGGCTGCACCGGCCGTATCATAGGCAGGGATGATTTCCGCATGGCGCAAGTGGGTGCGCAAATACGTCTGGCATTGGCCCAGCGCCTGGGGATGCGAATAGACGCGACGAATTTGTTCCAGCCGACTTCCAGGCAAACCCAAGAGATGATGCCGGATGCGGAGGTGGAGTTCACCGATAATGGTCACGTCATGGGTTCGTAACAAATCGTAGTTCACGTGCACGCTTCCAAAAAGGGAATTTTCGATCGGGATCATGGCCCGATCGACTTCACCACGCACTAAGGCTTCAAATACCGCCTCAAAGGTGGGCATAGGCACGGGATCAGCCTGCGCTTCCCCCAAATAGGCCAAAATAGCCTCTTCGCTAAAAGCACCCAGCTCTCCTTGAAAAGCTACAGTGTATTTTTGGACTTCTGTTTCCATGCTTACATCCGTTCTGGCGCTGAAATGCCCAACACGCCCAAGCCATTAGCCAGCACCTGTCGGGCTGCACGCGCTAGCGCCAAACGCGCCTGAGCCAGCGGTTTGTCTTCGCCGATAATCCGGCATTGGTCGTAAAACTTTGTAAATGCAACAGCTACCTCGCGCAAATAAACAGCCAGCCGATGCGGCTCATAGGTCTGGGCCGCTTCTTGGATAACTTCCGGGAAGCGCATAAGCTCTTTAATCAGGCTGTGCTCGGCCTCATGGCCCAGCAAGGTCAAGTTTGGATGCGAGGTTTCTTCCAGCCCTACTTCAGCGGCCTTACGCATGATCGAGCAAATGCGGGCATGCGCATACTGCAAATAAAAGACCGGGTTTTTCTCACTGGCTTCCCGTGCCAGGTCGAGATCAAACTCTAGGTGCGTGTTGGGGGAGCGCATGAGGAAGAAAAAGCGCGTCACATCTTCCCCTACCTCATCGATCAGCTCATCTAACGTCACGTACGTTGCCCGACGCGTAGACATTTTTACAGGTTCGCCGCCGCGCACCAGGGTAACAAACTGATAGATCACAACGTCGATCTTGCCCACGTCGTAGCCCAGCACTTCCAGGGCACGCAGCACGTCGGGATAAGTAGCAATGTGATCCGCCCCAAAAACATCGACAATACGTTCAAATCCCCGTTCAAACTTGGTGATGTGGTAGGCGATATCGGGCAGGCGGTAGGTAGGCTCTCCGGTTTGCTTTACCAGCACGGTATCCTGGTCTTTACCTAAAGCGGTAGTGCGAAACCAAACTGCGCCGTCTTTTTCATAGATGAACCCCTTTGCCCGCAATGCCTCGATCACTTCCCAGATTTTGCCATTTTCATAAAGGGTGTGTTCGTTGTAATAGCTATCCATGCGGATGCCCAGCCGGTCAAGCGTCCGCCGAATATCGGCAAAAATGACCGCTTCGGCAGCCTCTTTGAAAGGCGTCACGTCCGCGCTATGCCGAAGCGCATCACCATGACGCTCATAGAGCATGCGGGCAATATCGATAATGTACTCCCCCAAATAGCCGTCTTCTGGGAACGGTTCGGGCACCTCAACCCACACGCCTTCAGCGACTTGAATTTTCTTTGTAGGAAGCTTGGGATCAATTAAGGCCAGGTAGCGTGCGCGCACCGATTCGCCTAAAATGCGCATCTGGCGCCCAGCGTCGTTGAAGTAATATTCGCGTGTGACACGGTAGCCTATCCAGTCCAGCAGATTGGCAATGGTATCTCCCAGCACTGCGTTGCGACCGTGCCCAACGGTGAGCGGCCCTGTAGGATTCGCACTCACGTATTCCACCACGGCAGGCTTGCCTTGGGCAACGTTGCTGCGGCCATAGCGATCGCCCGCTGCCAGAATATCGGCTAGCACCTGCGCAAGATAGTCGGGAGCAAAGCGAAAATTCAAAAAACCAGGACCCGCCACCTCGACCGCTGCAATTCGTTTTGGGTCGAGTGGCAGCTGACGAAGCCGCATGGCCAATTCTTCGGCCAGGGCACGGGGTGGCCGCTTAAGCACGCGGGCCAGCTGCAACGCTGCATTCGTAGCTAAATCCCCGTACTCCGGATTGCTGGGCTTTTCAAATTCTGGCGTGAACGTTTCGGGCACGCCGTCGATCTCCTGCAGCACGTGCTGCAGCGCTTCTGTCAAGTAGGCTTTCATGCCATGCGCAACAATGCTCGCATTAAACGACAGCACGGCCCGATTCTACAAAAAAGCAGCCTGCCTTGTTCAGACAAAGATGGAAAAGTCATCCCGGCGCCGATGTAAATCGAGCACAATAGCTAGCATGAGCGTATTGGCCAGCAGGGCTGAACCACCGTAGGATAAAAACGGCAGGGGAATACCAATGACCGGAAGCAAACCCGTGGTCATGCCGATGTTGATAAAGACATGGATTAAAATCAAGCCGGCAACCCCTGCAGCCACCAGCATGCCAAAGGGATGGCGACATTCGCTACCTAAACGGATAAGCCGTACCAACAGCAAGGTAAAAAGTAACAAGACCAATCCGGCGCCAACAAAACCAAACTCTTCGCCGATGACGCTAAAAATAAAGTCGGTCGACTGCTCCGGCACATAAGCCCCCTGCGTCTGCGTCCCCTGCATAAAGCCTTTGCCAAACAGGCCCCCAGATCCAATAGCAGCTTTCGATTGTACCAGATGGAAGCCATACGTTTTACGAAATGCCTCCGCTTCGGGATTGGTAAACGAAATTACACGTGCCAACTGATAGGGTTTAAGCACATACGCTAAGGCGAACGAAGCTGCAGCAGTAGCCCCACCCGTAAACAGGCCGGCTAACACGCCCATGTAGGCTTCGCGCGTGCGCCAGTACATAACTATTGTGAACAGCACGGCAAAAACAAGGGCTGCTGGCCAATATACTACCGTAAGATAGCCGGCAATCGCCGGGGAAATCACCAGCAGGACTGTAGCTACTGGCAAGCCGCTCCAAAACAGCATAATCGGGATCAGGGCCAGAAAAATGAGCGCTGTTCCGGTGTCGTTTTGTAGAATAATGATTACAGCCGGCAGCAGAATGAGCCCAACGGCAGCTAAAGCGTAGCGCACCGTATCAATGCGAGCCTGGCGGCTTGAAAGCAGCCGCGCTACCGCCAGCACAGTTCCTACTTTAGCCAATTCTGACGTTTGCACACCCACAGGCCCAAAGTATAGCCAAGCTTTAGCCCCGTTAACTTCGCGTCCAACAAACAACGTGACCAACAGTAGCAGCAGAGTTATCCCATAGAGGAGATAGGCCACTGACTGGAAAAATCGAACCGGCAGCGCTAATACGACCCCTAACGTTACCAGCGATAAGCCAGCCCACAATAGCTGCCGCATGAAGTTATCCCGTACGGTTTGTGGCAGAAATTCCGCTGCTGGACCGTGCGTCGTGCTATAAATCGCAAGTAGGCCCGCGCTAACCAACAGGCCCCACAGGATAATAAGCACAAAATCTACGCTACGTCGCTCGTTTGCCATAGGCTATCGTGAGGCTGCTGCCTGCAACGCAGGGGTTTCGCTCAGGGGCTGGCTGCGCTGACGCAGCACGTGCTCCAGCATGTAACGCCGCTGGGGGGTAGTAGCAACCTGACCTGTTAGATAAAGCTCTGCCATCAGGCTGGCAATCGGCGCTGCAACGGTAGCCCCAAAGCCTGCGTTTTCAACCAGCACTGCAATGGCAATTTTAGGATCATCAAAAGGTGCAAACATAATAAAAAGCGAGTGATCTTTGCGACCACCTGGAGCTTGGGCTGTGCCCGTTTTCCCTCCGCTGGGAATACCGGGAAGTTGTACCCAGCGGCCTGTGCCAGCTTCCATGGTTCGCCGCATGCCTTCCCGGACAATGGCAAAGTACTCGGACTTGATCGGAATGGGCTCCGGGGGCGGTCGCTTAGGCTGAAGTACTTGGCCTGTTTCAGGATGAACCAGTCTGCGCACCAGGTGAGGCGGATAGAGCGTCCCGCCGTTGGCTATAGCCGCTACGTAGCGTGCCAGTTGCATGGGCGTTACGGTCATATCCCCTTGCCCAATGCCTAAGTTGATCGTATAGCCAGCAGTCCAGCCCCGCGGATAGCGGCGGTTGTAATAGTTCGAATCAGGGATAAGGCCTGGACTTTGTTCTGCAATGTCCAAAGGGGCCAGAACGCCAAAACCAAAGCGATTAGCCCAGCGGCGGAAGGTATTGACGTCCAAACGCATCATCACAGTAAAAAAGTAGGTGTTGCACGACTGCTGAATCGCCTCGCGCACGCTAAGCGCCCCATGGGCACCACCATGACAACGGAAAAACCGCCCACCGAGTAAATACCCGCCCCCGCAGTAGATCGTACTGCGTTCGGTAATGACCCCTTCCTGTAAGCCGACAAGGGCCATAAACGGCTTCCAAGTCGATCCTGGCGGCACACCGCTCATCGTAGCCCGATTAAACATGGGCTTTTCAGGACTGCTGGTCAGGTAACGCCACGTAGCCGGATCCATAGACCCCGAAAAGATCTCGGGGTCAAAGTCGGGCATGCTAACCAGCGCGATAATTTCGCCATTGTTCGGATCCAAGGCTACGGCAGCGCCCCGCTTGCCCACAAAAAGGGATTCGGCTAAGGCTTGCACCCGGTAGTCCAGACCCAGGTGCAGATCATAACCGCCAATTGGAGGTGTATCCTCAGCGCCGTCGCGATAGGGTTTGATCTCCTGGCCATGAATGTTGACCAGCTTAAAGGCACGCCCCGGCACGCCGCGCAGTGCTTTTTCGTAGAATTTCTCCAAGCCTGCTTTGCCAATGCGGTCGCCCATTGCATAGCCTTCTTGCTGAAGCCGATCAAGCTCCTCACGCGTAATTTCCCGCACGTAGCCTAAAGCGTGTGCGGCGCGTGCCGGCGTGTGATAGCGTCGACGCTGATCAATTTCATACTGCACGCCCGGAAGGCGATACAGATTCTCTACTACCCGGCTAAAGGTCTCAAACGGTAAGTCGGTAAATACCCGGCTGGGTCGATAGGCGCTCCAAGCCCGCGCTTGCGCCAGTCGGTTGGCAACTACCGAGTCAGGAACCCCTAAAAGCTGCGCCAGAAGTGGAATATTCTTGACGTCGAAATAGCGAGGGGTAATCAAAAGCGCATAGGCCGGTGCAGTGTCAACCAAAAGAACGCCATTTCGATCAAAAATAGCACCGCGTGCAGGCATGACGCGCTGCTCCCGTATGGCACTGCTGCGCGACTCGCCCATGTAAAGCTCGGTCTGCACCAGCTGCATCTGGATCAGCCGAAGCAGCAGCAATCCAAGCAGCCCGCTAATAACCCCAACAAAAATCCGCGCTCGAACCCGATAGTCAACCATTGCTTTGCCCAATCCAATGCAAAGCTTTTGAAGGCCCTACTAAGCTTCCTGTTCCATCTTTGAGCTAAAGTTGTGCTGCACTTTAGGACGACGGCCTCATAGGGGCAATGCTTTGGCATTGGTGTATTTTTTGTACCCAAATGTTTTACAGATTGCAGAACCCTACGCGATCTTCTACGTTTGGAGTTTACATGAAAGCCAGCACTTAAAGCCCAGATGTCTAAACATCATGCGTGCTTTTCGTCTTTTCTGCATGCTGCTGCTTGTTGCCTGCTGGACTGCTCCGACTAAGGCGCAGTATTTCGGACGCAATAAAGTGCAGTATGAACGCTTTAACTGGCGCGTGCTACGTACACCGCACTTTGAAATTTACTATTATCCGGAAGCCGAAGTAGCCGTACGCGATGCAGCTCGCATGGCCGAACGATGGTACCAGCGCCACAGTCGTACGTTTTTGCACGAATTCGGCGAACGCAAGCCCATCATCTTCTATGCCGATGATGCCGACTTTCATCAGACCAATGCCATCAGCGGCGAAATCGGCGAAGGAACTGGAGGCGTGACCGAATCGATCAAAGAACGCGTCATTATGCCCTTTACGGGCCTCTACCGAGAAAATGACCACGTGCTTGGCCACGAGTTGGTACACTCGTTTCAATATGACATTGCGCTTAACCGCTCCGACAGCCTCAGTCGCTTTAACCTGGCGCTGCTACCGCTTTGGCTGGTCGAAGGCATGGCCGAATACCTCTCGCTGGGCCGTAACGACCCACACACCGCGATGTGGCTGCGCGATGCGGCACTCCGCGACGACCTGCCTACAATTCAGCAGCTTACACGTAGCTATCGATACTTTCCCTACCGCTACGGCCAAGCCTATTTGGCCTACATTGGAGGCAAGTACGGTGACCAGGCTGTAACCAACCTATATAAGCTAGGCGGAATTGTAGGCGTCGACACAGCTATCTCCATTACATTAGGCATTACGCCAGACTCGCTTTCCAAGGAATGGATTCAGGTTGTCAAAAATACCTATCTACCTTTGCTGCAAGGCCGTACCCCCCCTAGCCAAGCCGGACGTAAAGTGTTAGCGCCGGATTTGGATGCCGGAGAAATTAATCTGGCGCCAGCCCTGAGCCCGGATGGACGCTACGTTGCCTTTCTCTCAGAGCGCGACCTGTTTACGATCGATCTCTTCTTAGCTGACGCTGAAACCGGCCAAGTGCTGCGGCGCCTAAGCAGCAGTGCCGGCAACCCCCATTTTGATGCCATCCGCTTTATTAACTCTTCTGGCTCTTGGTCGCCCGACGGACAACGCTTTGCCTTTATCACATTTGCCCGAGGGGGGAATGAGATTGCTATCTGGAATCTACGCACCAATAAGCTGGAGCGTCGGATCGGTATAGAACAGGTTGGGGCTATTCACAACCTGGCCTGGTCGCCCGATGGCCGTAGAATTGCCTTTTCAGGCCTTTCGGGCGGTATTAGCGACTTGTATCTGCTCGATTTAGAGACAACCCAGGTTCGAAAGCTGACCGACGACCGCTACGCCGACCTGCAACCAGCCTGGTCACCCGACGGCCGTACCCTCGCGTTTGTATCAGACCGCGGGCCCGATGGCACCGACTTCGACATCCTTAAATTTGGCCAGGAACGGCTGGTCCTATTGGACCTCGAAACAGGCCAGCTGCGTCCCCTTCGGCCCTTCCGTAACGGCCAGCAAATCAATCCGCAATTTTCGCCTGATGGCCGCAACTTGTACTTTATCTCCGACCACGATGGCTTTAAAGATATCTACCGGATGGAACTGGCCACCGGTGCCGTCTATCGCATCACAAAGCTGCAAACCGGCGTCAGCGGTATCACGAGCCTCTCGCCAGCCATGAGCGTGGCAGCCCAAAACGGCCGCATGGCGTTCTCCGTCTTTACCAATAACCAGTACCTGGTCTTCTCGCTGGAGCCGGATCAGCTTCAGGGCGAACCTGTCGAACCAGAACCCGAAGCTGGACTGGCCAGCGCAGGCATCCTCCCCCCCTTGCAACCGCCCTCACAAGGCTTGGTCAGCAGCTATCTGAATGACCCCCTTACCGGGCTACCTGACGAACTGGCCCTGCGGCCACAGCCCTATCGACGCCGGCTTCAACTGGATTATGTAGCCCCCCCAACCTTTGGGGCTTCCATCGGCGGCCCCTTTGGCACCATGGTTGCCGGCGGCGTAGGCTTTTTCTTTAGTGACATGTTAGGGGATCAACAGCTGGCCGTTGTCGCGCAAGCCAACGGCACATTCAAAGACATCGGGGGTCAGCTGATCTACATTAATCAAGGACACCGGCTAAACTATGGCGGCGTCTTGAGCCATATCCCCTTGCTGTATGGCTATGCCTACCTCGATCCGGTCTGCCTCGACCCGGCCACTGGACTGCAGGTGCCCTGCTACGTCCAACTGCTACAGCGCATTTATATCGACGAAGCCGGTGCTATTGGCTACTATCCGCTCAATACAACGCAACGCCTGGAACTCATGCTGGGCTTTCAGCGCTACGGCTTCGACTATGACGCCGAAATCTATTACCTCTACGGTGCTGGCTATCGGCGCGCAACGCAGGACTTGCCCGCCCCTAAGCCGATTTATTTCTTCCAGGCAGCTACGGCTTTTGTAGGGGACTTTTCGTTTTTCGGGTTTACCTCGCCAGTTCGCGGCGCCCGCTACCGACTGCAAGTAGCCCCGCTGATCGGCACTGAACGCTTTGTACAGGTGATCCTCGACGGCCGCAAATACTTCTTTTTCCGACCACTGACGTTCGCTACGCGGCTTACCCATGTGGGTAACTACGGCGCTAACCCCAGAAGTCCAAACGAATTGTCCTTTGCCCAAGAATACTTAGGCTATGGTAGCACGCTAACGTTCGTGCGCGGCTACAGCTTTTACTCGCTTGAGCCCAATGAGCGCTGCACCCCCGATCCTCAAACCGGCTACTGTGCCGAAGTCTCCCGCCTTTTTGGCACCCACGTCGCCGTAGCCAGCATGGAGCTGCGCCTGCCCCTGTTTGGAACCGAGCGTTTCGGCTTAATCAACTTCCCTTATCTTCCGACCGAGCTTTCATTTTTTGCTGATGCCGGCGTGGCCTGGTCGAAAGACAGCCTGCCGGTGTGGAAGTTCAAGCGCGTAACGGCCGAACGCGTGCCCGTATTTAGCACCGGGATCTCAACGCGCTTTAACGTCTTAGGCGCGATGGTGCTGGAACTGTTCTACGTATATCCGTTCCAACGGCCAGACAAAGGCTGGTATCTGGGTGCGCAATTGGTACCGGGCTGGTAAGCTTAGTCGCCCAACAGTTTACCGCTCAGCACGGTGATTGCGCGTCCGCCCAGATGAACGCGATCGCCATGTACCATGACTTCGACGCGACCGCTTCGGGGTGAGGCTTGAAGTCCGCAGAGGTGTGCTTTCCCCAACCGTTCGGCCCAAAACGGTCCCAGGCAGCAATGCGCAGAGCCAGTTACCGGATCTTCCGGAATACCCACGCGTGGCGCAAAAAAACGCGACACAAAGTCGATCCCGCTTTCTTCGGCCAAAGCGGTCACAATGAGGCCCCGCATGCCGATATGTCGCAAGCGCTCCAGATCAGGCTTGAGTGCTCGCACCGTCGCTTCGGCATCGAGCAGCACCAAAAAATCCATACGATTATGTCCGACATAGTGCACCCCTACCGGCCCCAATGCCAGCAACAGCTCGGCGGGTGGCTCGCAGGGCACAGGCGGTTCCGCCGGGAAGTTCATCCAAATTACCCCGTCTTCTGCCCGCCAGGCGGTTAGCTGACCGCTACGCGTAAAAAAGATCGCAGGCTCTTCGGGCTTCAAGCATGCCGTCTCCCACAGCACATGGGCACTGGCCAGTGTAGCATGGCCGCACAGATCCACCTCCTGAATCGGTGTAAACCAGCGTAGCCCAAACCCTTCTCCTTCGGGGAGTAAAAAGGCGGTCTCGGAGTGATTTAGTTCGGCTGCCACCGCCTGCATCCATTCCTCTGTACGCGGTCGATCGAGCAAGCATACCGCTGCGGGATTCCCTGTAAACGGTCGATCTGCAAACGCATCGACCAAAAAAAGGGGGAGTTTCATAAAGTGCATCTGCTTGAATTCAAGCTTAAGATACGGTTTTTTCAACGCATCGCGTGCTTTTAAGTCAACATTGGGGATCCTGGGCTTCTGCCTGATCTTTGAAGGGAGGCGCTATGGTTGGAGGCCTTATGTACCGACTCCTTCGTCCTATACTTTTCTGCTTGGAGGCCGAACGGGCGCATCGACTTGCTTTGGGTGTTGCCCGCGGCTTGCAGCCGCTATCCCCCTGGTTGGTGCAGCCGTTTCTGGCTTTTGAGGACTCTGCACTAGCCGTAACGTGCTGGGGGATTACATTTCCCAATCCGATTGGGCTGGCTGCTGGCATGGACAAAAATGCCCTTCTGGTGCGTTTTTGGGAAGCCATCGGTTTGGGCTTCGTGGAGATAGGGTCGGTCAGTGCCCTTCCTAGCCCAGGTAATCCGCAGCCACGCCTATTCCGTCTGCCTGAGGATCGCGCACTGATCAACCGAATGGGACTAAACAACGACGGCGCAGTACGTATTGCCCAACGCCTGGCTCGACTACGCCACTACCGGCCGCTGGGTATCAACCTGGCCAAAACCCACGACCCCAAGCTGCTTGGCGAGGCTGCTATCGCAGACTTTTGCGAAAGCTTTCGACGTTTGGCACCGCTGGCCGACTACGTGACGCTGAATATTTCTTGCCCCAACACAGCCGAAGGCAAAACGTTCGAGGATCCCGAGGCGCTGAATGCGTTGCTACAGGTCATTTTTGCCCTGCGTCGGGAATTGGGCCTTTCGGTACCGGTACTCCTTAAGCTTTCTCCCCTGCCCTCTGGTCAAACAGTCTTTGATAGCCTACTTGAAGAACTGGTCGCTGTAGCCAAGGCCCATGGCGTCGCTGGCTTTATAGCAATCAATACGGCTACAGATCGTCAAGGCCTGCAGACAGATCCCACCGTAGTCGCCCGTATAGGTCCTGGCGGTCTAAGCGGTGCTCCGCTGGCCCAACGCGCGCGCAGTTTGCTATTTTACCTGTATCGCCTAACCGAAGGGCGGCTGCCGCTGATTAGCGTAGGCGGTATCGATTCAGCCGAAGAAGCCTATGCGCGTATTCGGGCTGGTGCTTCGCTGGTGCAGCTGTACACTGGCCTGGTCTACGAGGGCCCCGGACTTGTGCGCCGCATTAAACAAGGGTTGCTTCGCTTTCTGGAACGCGACGGCTTTGGCTCGCTCTCGGAAGCGATCGGAGTAGATGCCTAGAGCCCAAATTGTTTTTTCGCAATCCATCGCATAGTTTGTAGAAGTCCCTTACCAACGGCAAAAAAAACATCATGCCTGCGCTTGTAGCGTTTGAAACCATTCCACAGCTATTTAATCGGCTTATTGCCCACTATCACGGCCAGCAACGGCCTGCCCTTTCCTATAAGGACAAGCGTACCAAACGCTGGATGGATATTACGTGGGAGGAGCTGGCCGATGCTGTTCACGCATTAGCAGGGTATCTTTATCAGCGGGGTGTGCGTAAAGGCGACCGCGTAGCCATCCTTTCAGAAAACCGCCCGGAGTGGGCCATTACCGATCTGGCTACGCAAATTCTCGGCGGCATCAACGTCGCCCTCTACACCTCGCTACCCGCATCCCAAGTAGGTTACATTCTACAAGATGCTGGAGCAAAGATTCTGGTGGTTTCTTCAGCAGCCCAGCTTCGCAAAGCCGAATCGGTCTTTCATGAATGCCCGGCTTTGGAGGAGATCATCACCCTGAGCGAAATGCGTAAAGACCATCCACCTTTTGTGCGGGCATGGGAGACCGTACTGACTGAAGGTGCCGCCTACTGGAAAGCGCATGCTGCCGAGCTAAGCGCTTTAGCTGACCAGGTGCAACCTGACGATCTAAGCGCCCTGATCTATACCAGCGGCACTACGGGTCTGCCTAAGGGCGTCATGCTTACCCATCGAAATTTCTGTAGCAATGTGCAGGCTGCCTTACAGCGCGTGGACTTTGGCCCGCAGGATCATCATCTTTCCTTTCTCCCGCTGTGCCACTCATTCGAGCGCACGGCAGGCTACATAGCTGTCATGGCTTGCGGCGCCCGCATTTCCTATGCCGAAAGCATCGAAGCACTCGGCCAAAATCTGATCGAAGTGCGGCCCACGGTCATGATCTCTGTGCCGCGGCTGTTTGAGCGCGTCTACAACGCTATGCACAAAGCGATCGAAGAAGGTCCTGCCCTGCGCAAACGGATCTTCAACTGGGCACTCTCGGTAGGTCGCCGCGTAGCCGAACTGCGCCTTTCTGGCCGCATACCTGGACCACTTTTGCAAGCGCAACACCGCCTGGCCCATCGACTGGTTTTCCAAAAACTGCATGCGCGCTTGGGCGGCAACTTGCGCTTTGCTGTCTCAGGAGGTGCCGCCCTACCCAAGCATATCGGCGAGTTTTTCCTGGCTGCCGGCATCACGATCATTGAAGGCTACGGTCTAACGGAAACGGCACCGGTACTTACCGTAAATCCTATGGACCGTCCACGCTTTGGCACTGTAGGCTGGGTGCTACCGGGTGTCACTATCGCCATTCAACGGCTCAGCGACGGCGCTATTATTGGGCAGCTTTCAGGCGATGACTACCCCAGCACCCTGACGACCGAAGAAGGCGAAATCCTAGCTAAAGGCCCTAACGTGATGAAAGGCTACTGGAACAACGAAGCGGCAACACGCGAGGTGTTTGATGCCGATGGATGGTTCCATACTGGCGACGTCGGCCGTTTTGACCAAGGCTATCTGGTTATTACCGACCGCATCAAGCACATGATTGTCTCGCGCGGAGGCAAAAACATTTATCCCGGGCCTATTGAGGAACAGCTTAAACGAGAGCCTTGGATTGACCAAATCGTTGTAATTGGTGAGGGGCGTGAATTTCTGGCTGCACTAATTGTGCCCGACATTGAAGCGCTTCGGCAATATGCACAAGCGCACAACCTTTCTATAGCAGACGAGGAAGCCTTGTTTTCTCATCCCGAAATCCTGGCCTTATTTGAGCAAAGCTTGCGCCAATACAACCGCCAGGCGCCGGCCCACGAGCGCATTCGGGCTTTTCGCCTGCTGCGCGAACCGTTTACCGTAGAAAACGGCTTGCTTACCCCCACCCTAAAGCCTCGCCGTCGGCAAATCGAAGCACACTATGCCGAACTTATCGAGACCATGTATGCCCAGTTTGGCCAGGATAGCGATTAATTCGCTTTGAACTCAGGCGTACTCCCTGGAACCCCAAGGCATTTTGGCGTATATTTGAAGTCTACGTATTCGGGGCGTAGCGCAGCCCGGTAGCGCGCTTCGTTCGGGACGAAGAGGTCGCCGGTTCAAATCCGGCCGCCCCGACACCTAGAAAGAGCCGTGCTTCCACAGCACGGCTCTTTGCGTCTCATTCGCTGCGTCGCACCTCATGGGCTATTATCCGGTCTGACATCATCACAGGCATATAAAGCCGTTGCTGCTCAGGCACATTGTCGAAGTCGACTGTATCCTGGCTGACCTCAACAAGCACCTGAAGCGTATCGACCGTTGCATCATAAAAGAAAACGCGGCCTGCCCCCCAGTCGGACAACAAGAATCCGCCACTGGCCGGTTCTAGGGCATCCAATCCTCCAAGGGGACGCCCGGCGCCAAGTGGCCGAAGGGTCCGATCGGCATAAAAGACAGCATGCAGGTAACGCGCACCTCCCGGATTTTCGGCGCTGCTGTCGGCGGCTGCTACCACGAGGTAATCCGGCAACGCATAGACGCCGTTCGGCGAGCGGCTCATTGGCGATTCCAGCCCAACCTCTAGCACTTCCCCATGCAGCCGGTAGATGCGATGCGTTTGTGAATCGGAGACGTACACATTGCCCAGGGTATCCGCTGTCACGTCGTTCAAAAACCGGGCACCCGGTGCGCCATAGCGGGCGGTGATCTGACCCGTAGCCGGATCGATTTCAACAAGCGTATCGATATCGGCCACGTAGAGCCGTCCCCGACTCAGCGCCATACCCTTGGGCGCATGCAGGCCATCCACCTAGCGGGCTTCAAGCAGCACGCCGTCAGGAGAAATGCGACTAATAAAACCGTTACCATCTTTGTCGACCGGACCGCCGTTCATGTTTGATACATAGATCATTCCTGCGGCAGCATCAAACAGGGCGGACTCAGGCCGGGCCAGGCTATCGCGTACCTGCCACAGTTCCACAAGGGTCCAGTGCGTGACTTTAGGAGCCGGGGTGAGCTGGCAGGCCGTGAACATCGCCCAGCCTCCGGCAACCAGTAAGCTCCAGTAGCGCATAGCGACCTCTGCGATGGCCTCTATAGGTCTTTGTACTGTTAAAAACAAGAGGGGTGACCTTTAAAGGCCAAGCCGCTCCAGCAGATAAGCCAAACGGCTGCGCCAGCCTAGACCATAGCCGTAACGGGCGGCTGTACCCCGTCCCAGATGATGCACGTAGGTTTCAATGGGGAAAGGGATCAACCGATAGCCCGCCTGTTCGGCTGCGCGAAAGTTCTGAATCGTCGGCAGGCCATGATGGATAAAGGGCGGCAGACGAAAGTAAAAATCGCGGCGTAACAGCATGTACGGTGTGACGAGTACGGGCATACCGCCCGGCTTCCGGAATCCTCGACGCCGATCGACCTCGACAATACGACCTGCGCCGTAAGCCTGTGGATCGGCCTCCAGTGCCGCGATCATCGGTTCCAAGAAACCACCTCGTCTTGTTTCTGTATCGCTGTCAAAAAAATACACGTACGGCGTACCCACTAACTCCATGGCCTGATGCATGGCCGGTCCGTGGTACAGGTTTTTGGGCAGCCAGAGCGTTTGCGTGGGACCGCCGTCTGCTGTCACAAGGGTTTCAATGATCTGTCGGGAATGATCCTGGGAGCCGTTGTCGATAATGAGCAACGGCACATCTGGATAGTAGTGCCGGAAGGAGCGAACGGCTACTGCTACCAAATCGGGCGTCTGATAATTAATGACAACGGCCGTAACGGGCAGCGACATGGTCTGGAGGCTCAAAGCAAAAAGGCGACAGACCGTCGAACGCAGGCCTGCCGCCTTGGAGTTCCGCTTTGTGTTTACCGCTCGACGCGACCCGAGCCAGCCCCATGCGCCAGCTTTTCGACCTCGTCGGCACTGACCAGGTTGAAGTCGCCGGGAATCGTCTGCTTGAGACACGAAGCCGCCACGGCAAATTCCAAGGCCTGCCGCGTATCGCGCTTGGTGAGCAATCCGTAGATCAACCCCCCCGCAAAAGCATCGCCCCCACCCACACGATCGACAAGCTGAATCTCGTAACGCCGCGAACGGTATGGCTCACGGCAATCCTGTTCATCGATCATGAGGGCACTCCAACCGTTGACCGACGCCGAAAAACTCTCCCGCAGCGTAATGGCCACGGTCTGGAAGCCAAACGTCTGCTTAAGCTCCCGAGCCAGTTCGGCGTAAGCCGCTTCGTCAAGCTTTCCTGTCTCTACATCAACCCCTTTAGGCTTTATGCCTAGGCTCTTTTCCGCGTCTTCTTCGTTGGCAATGCACACGTCTACATACTCCATGAGGGCCCGCATGACGCGTTGCGCTTCTTCGACGCTCCAGAGCTTAGCCCGATAATTCAGGTCTGCACTTACCTTCACCCCAAGCTGTCTTGCTACTTCCAACGCTCGCCGAAGCTCTGCGCGTACCGGCTCGCCTAAAGCTGGCGTGATCCCTGTCCAATGAAACCAGTGGGCATCCTCCAATACCTGTTCCCAGTTGATCTCTCCCGGTGCCAGCGTAGTAATGGCTGCACCGGCGCGATCATAAATCACCTTGGAGGGGCGCTGACTGGCCCCTGTCTCCAGAAAGTATATCCCCACGCGCTCTCCACCCCGCACAATAAAATCGGTCCGCACACCAAAACGGCGCAGGTGGTTGACCGCTGCCTGACCAATCTCGTGCTTTGGCAGCTTCGTGACAAAGTAGCTCTCCAACCCATAGTTGGCCAGCGAAACGGCTACGTTTGCTTCTCCACCACCAAAGGTTACTTCAAACGAATCAGCCTGCACAAAACGCGTAAAACCTGGCGTAGAAAGCCGAAGCATAATTTCGCCAAAGGTGACTACTTTCATGGCTTTGCTGCATCTTTTAGTGTTCTCGTGCCTGACGGATGCTCGCCATAAGCAAGCGGGCATTTTCGGTCAGTTTATCCCAGCGTGCCTCCGTAATGGCTTTGGGGTCCAACAATGCGCTGCCTACACCCACTGCGCAGGCTCCGGCCCGTAGCCAATCGCCTGCGTTGGTCAGCGTTACCCCCCCGGTAGGCATTAACCGAAGCTGCGGCATAGGGGCCTTAATCGCTTTGAAGAAGGTCATGCCCACCACATCAGCTGGAAACACCTTCACAATATCGGCCCCAGCTTCATGCGCGGCCAAAATCTCGGTGGGAGTAAAGGCTCCAGGCAACGCAGGAACGTCGTAGCGGTGAGCGGTCCGGATAATCTCTGGCTTGAAGACCGGACTGACCACATACCGAGCACCGGCTGCAATAGCCAACCGGGCCGTCTCTGCGTCAAGTACTGTTCCGGCCCCAACAAGCGCGCTATCGCCTAAGCGCCGCACAACTTCTTCGATCATCTCAAAGGCACGTGGCACGCTCATCGTAATCTCAATGGCCGTTACGCCACCTTCGCAAATTGCTTCCACCACACGCAACAAGCGTTCGGTGTCGGTCATCCGAATCACCGCCACTGCACCCCGCCGAATCAGATCGGCTACAATTTCGTGTCGCATAGCAGCTTACCAGTTAAACATTGTCCCGTCTTCCTTGCGGTTGATCGGCAAATAGGCCCGTTCGTAGGGATAGCGGGCGGCCAATTCCTCATTGAAATCCACCCCTAATCCAGGTGCATCGCCGGGATGCAGGTAGCCATCCTTGAAAAAGTAGGCATGGGGAAAGACCTCATCGGTCTCAGGCGTGTGTCGCATGTATTCCTGAATGCCAAAGTTGGGGACCCACAGGTCGAAGTGCAGCGCAGCCGCCATGGTAACAGGCGAAAGATCGGTAGCACCATGAAAACCCGTGCGTACATGGTAGAGCTCGGCCAACGCCGCCACCTTGCGCATGTGCGTAATGCCCCCGCCGCGCAAAACCGACGTTCGCAAGTAATCAATAAGCTGCTCCGTGATAAGCAAATGGGCATCGTAAATGGTATTGAAGACTTCACCAACGGCCAGTGGCGTGGTTGTATGCTGACGAATCCAGCGGAAACTCTCTTGGAGTTCTGCCGGCACCGGATCTTCCATCCAAAACAGATGATAGGGCTCCAGTTCTTTGCCAAGCCGAGCTGCTTCGATGGGCGTCAGGCGATGGTGCACGTCATGCAGGAGATGCACGTCGTCCCCATACACGTCACGCAGCCGCCGGAATAGCTTGGGAACGAAATTCAGGTATTTTTCGGTGGACCAGATGTTTTCCGGAGGAAGGCCCTTTTCAGCAGGCTCATAAAAAAGTTTGCCCCGCCCAACGCCATAAGTGCTGGGTAAGCCCGGAATACCGCACTGGGCGCGGACTGCCTTGTAACCCATTTCCAGGTAGCGCCCCACCTCATCGACAACTTCTTCGATATCGTTACCACTGGCATGGCCATAGACCAGGACCCCATAGCGGCTGGGCCCCCCCAGCAGGTTGTAGACGGGCGTGTTCAGCGCCTTGCCCTTAATGTCCCAGAGCGCCATATCGACAGCAGCAATAGCGCTCATGGTAACCGGCCCTCGCCGCCAGTAGGCCCCCCGATACAGGTATTGCCAGATATCCTCGATCTGGAACGGGTCGCGCCCAATTAGACAGGGAATCACATGGTCCTCCAAGTACGCGACAACCGCCAATTCACGCCCATTGAGCGTAGCATCCCCTAATCCATAGATGCCTTCGTCGGTATAGAGCTTCAGCGTGACAAAATTGCGTCCAGGAGAGCAAACGAATACCTTCCCATCAACGATCTTCATAGCTGATCCAGCAGGGTTAATTAGTTCACGTAGCCTAAGATTCGAGGTAACCACAGACTCAGCTCGGGCAGGTAAGTGACCAGAAGCAGCGCTACAATCATGGCACCGTACATAGGCAACAGTGCTGGCAGCACGCGTGTCATCGAAGCCTGCGCGACCCCTAGTCCTACAAACAGCACTGTACCCACCGGTGGCGTGCACAATCCAATGCAGAGGTTGAGCACCATGATGATCCCGAAGTGAATAGGATCGATACCCAAATTCAGCGCTACAGGCAAAAAAATCGGCGTAAAAATGAGTACAGCCGGAGTCATGTCCATAAATATCCCCACAGCCAGCAGAATAAGATTGATAATTAAAAGAATAAGCAGCTTGTTATCCGTTAGCGCGAGCAACGCTTCGCTTACCCTTTGGGGGATTTCCTCGTAGGCCAGGATCCAGGACATGGCCATCGAGGTCGCGATCAAGAGAAGAACCACGGCCGTGGTGGTAGAAGCCTCGAGCAAAACGCTCGGAAGATCTCGCCAGCGCAACTCGCGATAGAGCAGTGCCAAAAGTAGTGCATAAACAACGGCTATAGCAGCGGCTTCGGTGGCCGTAAAAATGCCGGCAATGATGCCGCCAATGACGATCACCAGCAGCATCATGCTGGGTACAGCTTCCCAAAACGTGATCCAAAGTCGATGTAGACGGGGACGACCGGCCACGGGATAACGCCGCTTCCAGGCAATCCAGCCTGCCACTACCATAAGCAGCAAACCCGAAAGGAAACCCGGAACGTAACCCGCCAAAAATAGGGCAGCGATCGAAGTGCCTCCTGAAGCCAAAGAATACACGATCAGAATGTTACTAGGCGGAATCAGTAACCCTGTAGTAGCCGAGGTTACGTTAACAGCTACCCCATAGCCTTTTTCATAGCCTTCCCGCTCCATATGGGGCCCCATAATACTCCCAATGGCGGAAGCTGCTGCAGCCGCCGAGCCTGAAATAGCCCCAAAAAGCATAGCGGCCAAGATGTTCACATGGGCTAAAGCGCCAGGAAGCATACCTAAGGCCGCCTCAGCAAAATTCACCAACCGCCGCGCAATCCCGCCACGGTTCATTAAGTGGCCAGCAAGCACAAAAAACGGAATAGCCAGCAACGTAAAAGAATCCAGTCCTGTGGCAATGCGCTGCGCCTCGGTTGTCAAAGCCGGCATAAAGGGCATGCTGGGCAGCATCGCCAAGATCGTAGCTAACCCAATGCACACCGCAATGGGCACTCCCAGAATCAGCAACAGCGCAAAGGAAACGATAAGAATGAGAACCGCAATCCACTCCATGAGCACCTGGACAGTTTAGTCCGATGAGGCTGCCGCACCCGAGGCCTCCGCCCGGAGTTCACGCAGACCTCGCCACAAATAATAGACTGCATAAAATCCAATAAGCACACCACTAAGCGGCAAAGCCAAATAAACGTAGCCTAACGGTATCCGAAGCGCCGCTGAGGTCTGGCCGAGATACAGCATTAGCCACATCAAGCGGGCCCCCCCTACAATAAGCAGCAAAGCAAAGGCTAAAATGCAGACTTCAATAACCAGCTCCAATCGTTTACGCTGCTTGCCCTGCAACCGCAGGGGCAGCAAATCAACAGCTAAGTGCAAGCGCTGACCCGCCGCATAGCTCCCCCCTAGCAACCCTAACCAGATGAGTAAAAAACGCGCAAGCTCTTCGGTATAGGAACTGGGATTGCGTAGCACAAAGCGCGTAAAAACCTGCCAAATCACATCCAACACCAACACGGCCATAATGACAATAACCAAGGCCGCCAACAACCGGTCGATAATGTGTTTAAGACGTTCCATGTTACTCAACCGCACGGATGCGCTCAATCAGTCGGTAAAGGGCTGGCTGGTTGCGGTACTGGGCGTAAATCGGCGCGACTTTTTCGGCAAAAGCCTGCTTATCCGGAAGAATAATCTGCACTCCGGCCTCCTCCACAGCCCGAAGCGCTTCTTCCGTCGATTGCTTCCAAAGTTGCTTTTGATACTGGGCCGACTCCCAAGCTGCTTCTTGTACCCACTGCCGCTGCTGCGGCGTAAGCCGATTCCAAACATGCAGGCTGATTAGCAACACATCGGGTATCGAAGTGTGCTCATCAAGCGTGTAAAAACGTGCCACTTCATAGTGATGCGACAGATAAAACGAAGGAGGATTGTTTTCCGCCCCGTCGACAATGCCTTGCTGTAACGCCGTGAACACTTCTCCCCATGGAATTGGGGTAGCAGACCCTCCCATAAGGTTGACCATCTGAATTTGAGAAGGGCTTTCAAGCGTACGAATCTTGAGCCCTCGTAAATCTTCAGGAGCATAAATGGGCCGCGTTACGGTATAAAAGCTTCGACTACCGGCATCATAGTAGCACAAGCCGCGCAAAAGCACACGCTCCCCTGCCAAAAGCAACTCCTGACCAATAGGACCTTCAAGCACCTTAAAACGATGCGCATCATCTCGAAATAAATACGGCAGATTGAAAACCTGATATTCAGGCACAAAACCCTCTAAAACAGCAGCCGAAACCTTCGCCATGGCCAAACTGCCGATCTGCATCAACTCCAGCAGCTCTCGTTCTGAACCCAACTGCTGGCTGGGATATACCACCACACGTATGCGACCGCCCGACTTTTCTTCCAAGCGCTCTCCCAGATATACCATTGCCTGATGCACCGAGTGCGTAGGCCCTAGCGCATGCGCCAAACGCAACACCAGCTCATCGTCTTCCTGGGAAGCGCACCCCAAAAGCAGCCCCCCTAACACAACAGGAATCAACAACCCAAAACGCATCGGCTTTTAGACAGCTCAACTGTTAGCTTAACCGTTTAAGCTATACGTTATGCTTATTTCTGTCAAGGCCACACTGCCAACAAAAGCGCAATTTTTTTCTTAGGGTTTTTTGGAAGAGCGTGTATAATCCCCTTTCACCCCGACAGACCGGCAAAGCCTCCACCCAAATTCATTAAAAATCGATATGGCAAGCAAATATGCCAGGCCGGTAACCATTGCCGTAGAAACCATCCCAAACAACACAGCTCCAACAAGAAAAGATACAGGATAGCTACCCTGCAGGCGACGAGCTGTTTGCGGGTCGCAGCGAAGCAGGCAGCTCGCCCAACAGGGTATAGAGCGTGTTGCGGGCTACATACCAGGCCGCACGCACAGCCTCACGTTCGACAACTGAAGGCGCGCGACCATCGGCCAGCGCAGCCACCAGGGCTTCCACCGTTTCTGTCCGGTTCGCAAACAGCTCCAGGCTACTGGCCAGGGGGACAGCGCTTCGCCAGTAATCGCGCAGAGACGCTTCTTCTGGCAGCGATACATCGTGGAAAAGCAGAAACGCCCGCAGCGCTTGCTTAAATGCTTGTAGCGTCTGCACGGCTGCTTCCGCCCAGCGGTCCTGATGTTGCGCTTGCCAGGCCAACTGCAGGCTTTGCTGCGATGCCTGTAGCAAGGTCCGAGCGTGCTCAAGCCGTTCAGGCAGGGATAAAGACCGTATTTCCATAGAATCGGATTCAACCAGTATGCGCTGGAGAATGACTTTTAGCCGCCAAGACCCTCGGCCAGAGCAACCGAGCCCAGCTTATAATGCCCATCAGTTCCAGAAGGCGCCCAGCCCACTGGAGCTTCATACTGCCTCCAATAGCTCCAACACCAACCAACCACACGCCTAGCGTAAACCCAACACCGGCCACCCAGGCTCCGCGGTCTGCAGGACGCTCGCCACCGGCGCGTGGCAGAATCCACCAAGCCACCGATACCGCCAGCAGCACCATAAATCCGAGCAACACCAACTCCACATGCAGCGTCCGTAGTCCCGGAATGCCTGGAAGCCACCGGGCCTTATCGAGCAGAAGCCAGGCACCCCCAGTAAAGCCTAATAGCAGGTGTAGCAGCGCTAATCGGATCATCCAGTAACTTACGCGTGGCATACCTTAGCGTTGCTTAACCCTCGTCCATAAATACATGGCCATCAACGTGCCCGCTACCCACTGCAGTATAGCCGAAAGGCCTACCAATCCACGCCACAGGGGGGAGGCTGTCCAGGCAACAGCCGGTTCTGCCAAGAGCCGCAGTAGGATACCCACATTCAATAGCGGGTAGGCAATCCCGGCTAATCGCTGCGGACCATAAGGGTGTGCGCGCGAGTGTCGCGGAAAAAGCCAAAACGCCACCCCGAAAATCAGTTGCGTTAGCCAACCTACGGTTAACAGGTGAATCCATGCAGGCCAAAAAAGGCCTTGCCAAAGGCGTAATCCAGCGGCATCAGTTGGCCAAACCAGCACTACGCCCAACAACAACGCCAGCGCCAGATACCCTAAAGCGGTTTTTACATACCAGCGCGACAACTTAGGCATACGTATCCGATGTTGCTTTTGGCTTCAACCGCCGCTGCTCTATCCATGTGGTTATAAAGGTAACCAAAAGAAAAAGCAAGATGGCCTCAACATTGAGCAGCCCACCCCATCGCCGCCATGCAAATAGCCCGGCCAAATCGCCAATGATGCGTACCAGGAGCGATACATGGAGTAACGTCAGATGCACATAAAAAAACGGCCGGTAAGCGACCGGCACACCTAATACCGAAGGGAAAATAATCGGGGCGTGGCCAAACACCATGCTGAAAACAAACCCCACAAATACCGCATGCAGCGCGGCGTCGTACCCGGGACCGGCCACAAGCTGCCCATGATAAAGCATGAGAAGCCCACCCACCACGAGCCAGCCATACCCCAGGAGCAGACACCAGGCAATAAAACGGGTCAGCCCCGACTGACGCACCGTGTGGCGGGCCACATCATAGCGCAAGAGCCAGAATGCTAGCAACACCAGCATAGCCCCGGTAAGGTGCCAGGCCAGTGATGGTCGGATAAAGCCCGACAGTAAGCCCAACCCGTACAGCCCGACGATTCCCAGAAACCGACGCTCGACCCGGGCGCCGTGCAGCAGCATGCGGCTGAGCTCAAGACGCTCGCCTGCAATGGTCAACACCAGAAATGCCATCCACCAGGGCACCACTTCGGGCACTGGCTGTCCCAGCAGCCAGGCAAGGTTGCCAACCACCAACGTCACGGCTCCTGCAGCCATTACCAGCAGAAACGATGCCCATTGAATACGCAGCGCCACCCCAAAGATACCGACCAGCCCCAGGCTGCCAAGCGTCAGGAGCAGCGGACCTGCCAGCTGACTTCCGGCCAGCGTCAGCACCGCCCCCAATCCGGAAAGCGCCGGTACCGCATAGGCCCAGCGTCGATCAAGCGCCACAGCCCGTTCCAGGCTGATCAACGTACCGAAAAAGCCCGCAATCATTAGTGGTCCGTGCAGCAGGGCCAGGGAAGCCTGCACGCCGAGCTGCCAGCCCAGCCGCTCCAGTCCGGCCGCCAGACCCGTCAGCAGGGCCACCATGCCGAGCGCCAGCAGGGGAAAGCGCCGTTTCATAAGCCTGCTACAGCTTTGCGAAGCAGATAGTCGCGGAGCACCACGGCCTGGTTGTGTACGGGATCGCGCGCACTGTAGCAAAGCGTCAGCCGCCCTTGACGCGCACGTTCGAGCAACCAACAAACCCCCTCCGGATTGGCCTCCAGTTCGGCCTCATAGCGGCGGCGGAATTCATCCCAACGGGCTGGCTCATGCCCAAACCAACGTCGCAACACGTCGCTAGGCGCCACATCTTTCCGCCACGCATCCAGCGCAGCCGCTTCCTTTTTCAGTCCACGCGGCCAGATTCGATCCACCAGTACCCGTACACCATCGTCTGCCGCTGGCGGCTCGTAGATGCGCTTAATGCAGATATCCATTGTATTTTTACGATATACGATTTACCCCTATCCATGCGGCTTCCATTTCTACATGATCGGCTGCCGTAGGCGGCGGTGATACAACGGCCAAGGCTACCAGACGCGTATGCGCCCGTATGCTCCGGGAAACGCCTGCGGGCACAAAAATAACCGAACCCGGTCCTACGACCCCTTCTTTCTCTCCAGCAACGACCAGCCCATGCCCTTGCAGCACTGTCAGCACTAAATCCACGTTCGGCGTGTGCAAGGGAATTTGTTGACCAGGCTCAAAACCAATAAGCTGCACCTTCAGTCGGTCGTTTTGTACCAACGGCACCGGACAAAACCGATCCCGCTCAAATTGTACCCGTTCTGTAGCTTTAAGAATAAAGGGGTCCATCGGCTTTTTTGGTTTGGGATTACACGCCCCCCCGCACCAGTAATACGGCCAGCAGCAGGATCAGAAGCGACAACAGCGTCATGAATCGTCCCAAATAGCTGGCCGTGCGTCGCAACCGTTCTGCTGAGGTTTCGCCTTGTTCCATAAGGCGCATGGTGCGAGGCCCCAGGTAAAAATCGTGCACCGCGCTAATGAGCACCACCAGCAGCACCAGTCCGAGCTTCCAGGCCAATATGCGCCCCCAGGAGCCCTGCCAGAGCGCTCCAGACCACAAGTCATCCCACCCATAGCCTCGGTAGCCGATATTTACGATACCCGTCACCATTAACAAGAGGAGCACCGCCCAACCAATCCAGCGGAAACGCAAGCCGAGCTGATAGAGCATCTTCGTTCGTACCGGAGCGAACTCCGGGCGGCGCAACAGCGGCACCACGGCCAGACCCAGAAAAATCATCGACCCTATCCACACAGTGGCTGCCAGAATATGCAGCCACACGGAAAATAAATACCATCCAGACATTTTAAGACGCCTCCGATACGTCCCACGTCAGAATGTCCTTCTCCGACTTAGGCCGACTGCGCCACGCCTCGGCATCGGGCAGCGGATCTTTTTTCTCCGTGATGTTAAAGCCCTGCGTCTTCCACTGCTCGGCCAAATATCGATTCCATTCGATGTAATGGACCCACGCAGCCGGTACCTCGTCTTCCGGATAGATCGCCTCTGTAGGACAGACCGGCACGCAAGCATTGCAATCAATACATTCGTCTGGATGAATCGCCAGAAAGTTAGGCCCCTCGTAGAAGGCATCCACCGGGCAGACCTCGACGCAATCGGTGTACTTGCAGTTGATGCAGGGCTCCGTGACAACGTACGGCATGGCTCCGCGGCGTTTATGTGGTATGCTGAAAATCTTTCACGCGATAGAACCAGATCTCCCAGTCGTCGCCTTCCCCACGAGCAATCCAGTGACTCCACCCTTTCATGCGCATGACCCCAAACAGGGGCACGGGTTTGAAAGTGGCCCGCAGGCGAAGGACGTGTCCCGGCGGCACACGGCCGGCCGTTTCCATGATCAATGAAAACGGCTCGCCGCCGCTGCGCAGAATCGGTCGCACGTCCAGCTGTACAAACCGATCTTCCGAAAGTCCAGCCAAGAAGGTTGGTGGTGAAGTCGTTGCCTCTCCCATCATTCTCTTCAGATTTCAGTAAGGGCGCGCATACATAGGGAAACGATAACGTCGCACGTCGGGATCGATCATGTAGGGCGACCAGGGAGGATTCCAGACCAGCTCAATAATCCCCCTTCGTATACCCGGGGTGCGCTGAAGCACTCGGGCCACCTCCTGTTTGAGGTAGCTTGACATCGGGCAAGCCGGAGTGGTCATCGTAAGTTTGACCTCGACGGTGCCGTCGGGCGAAACCTGCAGGTCGTAGATCAACCCCAGGTCCACAATGTTCAGCCCAACTTCCGGGTCGATGACCGCCCGCAGGCGCTCTGCCACCTCTAAACGGGATGGTACCGGCGTGCTCATGGCTTTCCTGCACGTTTTTCTACCCGCACGCGCCAAACTTCCGGCCCGCGCTCCAGGTAGATAAACTGAAAGGCTTCGACGCCCTCTTCCGACAGCAGCGTGTAGTACATACACGAAGGTTCGTGATCTACCACCAGCTCCAGCACTTCGCCCGGCACCAGACGCCGATAGGCGCCCATAATCGTTTCCAGACGCTCGCGCGGCGGCACGGGCTGCACGTCCAGCACGGGGATAGTCGAACTCATGAAGGAACCGTTTTGGTTAGGAGATGACGAGCCCGGGGAAACAGCACGTTATTTTCCCGATGCACATGCCGATGCATATCGACCTCCAGTTCGGTCAGTCCGTCTAGTAACGCCCGGAAGCTACTGCAGGCCCATTCTGGTGGCTGATAATTGCCCGAAAGCTCCCGGAGCCGGTGCAGGGCCTCGCCGGCCGCGTCATGCTCGCGCTCGGCCTGCTTGAGCAGCGGCTCCAGTTCGGCTGCGGCATCGGTTGTCCCTTCTTCCAGCGCCCGGATCAGCGGGAAGATGACCTCCTCCTCGCTGCGCATGTGGGCCTCCAGCTCCAGCTTCAGCCGTCCGAAGACCTCCTGAGCTTCGTGCAACCACGTGCTCTGATGGCCGTGCACCTGGGCCACCCGGTCCATCAACGCCGCCAGCCGTGGCAGCTCCCGCTGCAGGTAGGCGTGATGCGTCGTGACGATATAGTCGATCAGTTCGGCCAGCGGTCGCGTGCGCCAGTCGATGGCAGGCTCTTCGGCCGTTTCGGTTGTTTCCAGTGCTTCTAGTACAGCTGCCACGGTAGCTGGATCTAATCCGCGTGCACGACAGGCTTCCTCCAGCGTGCGTTGACCCCCGCAGCAGTAGTCTAATCCCATGCGTTCGAACAAGGCTGCCCGCCGTTCGTCGGCAGCAACCAATTCTCCAAGTGTTTGCTGCTGTAAGGCTTGCATAGCATCGTACCGTTTAGCTTGAGGGAGTTTGCGCAGCCTGCCGGAGAACCGCTGTTCCACAACCCCAACCGCGCCGCCGCCGCAGCCACGTTTCCCATTCCGGCAATCGCTCTGCATTTGACGGCACTAAGGCCACTGTACCGCTGTAACCTGCCAAAGCCAGCTGCGCCAGCAAGGCGCCAACACCGGTTGGCGCCTCGGCGGCCTGCCCTTCGGGACCACTGCCTGGCAGACGCACATGGACCAACGTAGGAAAGGTTTGCTGCAAAGCCTCCTTCCAACCGCACCGCCGCAACACCTCTGGTTCTGGCTGATAACAGGTATGCATACCCTGACGCTCAGCCCAACGAACCGCCACCGCCAACTCAGTTGGATCGCTTCCATGCACGAGCGCCACCCGAACAGGCCGAGGTAATTCCTCAACCGGCTCCCAAAGCAACAGCCCCGCACCCAGTCGGTGTGCCTCGCCTGCCCAGGTCATGAGTTCGCTTAAACGCGACCGCCCCGGCAATGCCAGCCAATAGATAGGTACTGGCGGCACAACAGCTTCATCACCGGCTTCAATAGGACAGCGCAAAGCTTCATAGCGGTGCCCCTGGCTACGCCCAAGCACCAACTCCAATCCATCCAGCGCCCTATGCCGACAGGCCTGCCCCAGCTCATCAAGTGAGGCCGCTGGTAATGCATCGCTACTGAGCAGTAGCTTCATGCTTAAACCCGGCTAATGCGAACGCGCCAGACTTCAGGACCTTGCTCCAAGTATTCCCACGTAAATTGGCCACTGCGCTCAAACTCGAACTGGTAGCGCAGGGGTACTGGATCGTGGTCGTTAACCAAAACAAACGCTTCGCCCGGCTGAAGTGCATCAAACGTAGCGAAGATCGTTGCATGCTTCTCACGCGGCGGAATCGGCCGCACGTCCAGCGTCTTTTCCGTTTGCGTCGCCATGATCCGTTTGTCTCAGTTAATTTAGGACAAAAGACAATTCAAATGTAAAATCAACACCCTCCATTGTCAAGTTTTAGAAGGAAAAAATCTTTTTTATTGACACAACCTTTGTCAAAGCTTAGCTTTAAAGAGGACTCCACGTTAGTGCAAAGGTTATGGGAACCTGGCCGCTTTTGCATTCGGATACAAAGCGTCAACTTTTGGGATTGCTCAAACGTCGAGGGCAGCTTACGCTTGGAGAGGCTGAATCCATTACTGGACTGACGCGGCCAACGCTTCGGGAGCATCTGACGCAATTAGAGCGAGACGGACTGGTGTGCCATGTCATGGAACGTCACGGGCGTGGCCGGCCGCGTTTACTTTACCGCCTCACGCCAGCCGGCACGCAGCTTTTTCCCAACCGTGACGGTATGCTGCTGGGGCGGCTGTTACACTTCCTAAAGCAGGAAGCGGCTGAAACGCTGGTGGAGCGTTTTTTTCGACAGTTCTGGGAAGAACGTTTGCAGGAAATAGAACGCCGTTTAGCGCAAGCCAATGCGCATACCCTTGAAGCACGACTAAGCGTAGTGCGTGATTTTTTAGAAGAGGAAGGTTTTATGCCGGAGCTTGTAGTAAGCGCGCAGGGCTTGGAGATTCGGGAATGCAATTGTCCCTTTACCGAAACCGTCCGGCATACCCGACTACCCTGTCAGCTAGAAGCCCGCTTCTTTGAAGCGGTGCTCCAGCAGCAGGCTATGCGTGTGGCTTACATCCCCGAAGGAAGTCCGGCCTGCACGTACACGTTTGGTCCGCCTGCTGCGATTTAAATTCAATAAGGCATACGATTCGGGTAATCGAGCCAGGTTTGAAAAGGAGTCCAGGCGGTGTCGTCGGGGACATGGATGAGCGGAATGCGGCGTTTGTGGGCTGGTCGCAACAACTCTTCATAGATCAACGCATCGTCGAAGCCGGCCCGAGCCGCTTCATGGCGGGTGGCAGCGTAGAAAACCCTTTCTGGTCGCGCCCAGTAGATGGCCCCCAGGCACATTGGGCAGGGCTCGCAAGAAGTGTACAGGTCGCATCCAGTTAGTTGAAAGTGGCCCAGGCGACGACAGGCTTCACGGATGGCTACGATCTCGGCGTGGGCTGTTGGGTCGTTGTCGGTGGCTACGCGGTTGGTGCCGACAGCTAAAATTTCTCCGTTGCGCACCACCAATGCAGCAAACGGCCCACCGCCTTGGCGAACGTTCGCCTCGGCGTATTCGATCACCTTTCGAATGAAGGTTTCGGGACTCATCGACGTTTTCAGCGGACGGTTCCGATGGGGCGCCACACATGTCCGGGTTCGAGGATGCGATGCTGGCCGGTGGGCCCTTCACTGCCAGCCGCGTAAGGTTCGGGCGCGCCGTGCTGCCAGGCCTTGAGTACGGGATCGAGCACGCGCCAGGCCCATTCCACCTCGTCATGCCGGAGAAAATGCGTGCGGTCGCCCCGTACCACGTCGAGCAGCAGTTGCTCGTAGGCGCTAAACTCAGGTTCGTCGTTTTGCCGAAACGGTGCTGACAGCACCAGATGCCGCGCGTTGAGCTGGAGACCGGGCGTCCGGGCCCAGGCGTAGAGATCGATGCATTCGGAAGGTTTCATCCGGAAGATAAGCCAGTTAGCACCCAGCCCTTCGAGCGGCGTCTGTCGAAACAGATGTGTGGGGACTTCTCGAAAGCCGATGGCCACTTCGGAGTAGTCGGCCCGAAGGCGTTTACCGCTGCGCAAGTAGAAGGGTACGCCTTTCCAGCGCCAGGTGTCCATAAAAAACTTGATGGCCGCAAAGGTCTCGGTACGCGAATCGCGCGGGATGTTTGGTTCTTCCCGATAGCTAGGAACCTGCTGGCCCTGCACAGTGCCCGCTGCGTACTGCCCTCGGGCTGCGAAGCGTTCGATGGCCGATTCGGGGATAGGTCGGACAGCCCGCAGCACTTCTACCTTGTGGTCGCGCAGCACCTCAGAGTGCCAAACGGCCGGGGGCTCCATAGCCGTCAGTGTGAAGAGCTGTATCAGGTGATTCTGCAGCATGTCGCGCAGCGCACCAGCCTGATCGTAATAGCGCCAGCGGCCCTCCAACCCAAGCGTCTCGGCCACCGTAATCTGCACCTGTTCAACATGAGCGGCATTCCAGATCGGCTCGACGAATCGATTAGCAAAGCGGAAAACCATGAGGTTCTGCACCGTCTCCTTACCCAGGTAATGGTCGATGCGGTAGACCTGACTTTCCTGCCAGTAGTGATGGATTTGACGATGCAGGGCTAGCGCCGATTCGAGGTCTGAGCCGAACGGCTTTTCAATCACAATGCGACGCCAGCCGTCGTCCTCACGGTGCAGCTCGGCCTGGCCCAATGCTTCGGCGGCCTCGCCAAAAAGTCCGGGCGGAAGCGCCAGGTAGAAGATGGCCGGGCCGTCCACCAGCTTGGCCAGCTCCTGCAGGTGGTCGGTGTGCAGCGCACCTGAGCAATACGTCACACGTGCGGCCAGTTCTCTCCACTGTTTACGGTCAAACTCTTCTTGGGCGAACTCCTTCAGGCTTTTTTCGAGGTGCGCACGAAGGTGCTCATCGGTCCATTCGCTGCGACCATAGCCCACGATAAGTTGGGGCTGCCACTGCGCCCGAACGAATAACCGGTAGATAGCCGGCATCAGCAACCGGCGCGTCAGGTCGCCGGTTGCCCCCATAATGACCAGGGTTATATCGTTTCCATTCGTCATGACTCCAGCGTTTCCGCAGCTTCGCGGTCGGCTAAGATGGTCAGCGCTGGCACGGCCAGCCGCCTGGGCGGAAGGTCGGTGCCATCCAACAGGTAGTGGAGTGCTTCACGCTTGGCTGCGCCAGTTACCAGGAGGAGGGCCAAGTCGGTCTGCGAGAGGGCCCGTAGCGTAAGCGTGATGCGCTCGGGCGGCGGTTTGGGGGCGCGGCGAACAGGCGCAACCAGACCGATAGCCTCCAGTGCAGGGTGGCCTGGAAACAGGCTGGCCGTGTGACCGTCCTCGCCCAGGCCAAGCAGCACCACGCGGAAAGGAAGCAGTGGCGCCACCACGGGCTCGGCTTCCCGAGCCCCTTTTTCAGGCCCAAGCTCGGCAGGAAGTCGCACCAAACGGTATCCCTTATCGCCAAGCGCTTCGACCAGCATGTGGTCGTTGCGCTCGGGATGATCGGGCGGCACGCAGCGTTCATCGGTAGGGACTACGGCGATGGCCGACCAGGGAAGGTTCATTTCGGCCAGCATGAGGTAGACCAAACGCGGCGTGTTACCCCCGGCCAGTGCTGCCGTTCCACCCTGCGCAAGCGCCTGTGCTATTCGTTCAGCCGCTGTCCGACAGGCGATCGTAGCGTTGGGGTATACCTCTAGTTGCAGGCGCGGCCCGCTCATGACGTTGTTCGTTGCACTGAATGTCCCCCAAAAGCGTGGCGCAAGGCCGCAAGCAACCGATCGCTATAGCGCTCCGGATCCTGACTGGTAAATCGCCGGAAGAGTGCAGCCGCGATCGTATCGACGGGTACGCCCAACTCGACGGCTTCCTGGACGGTCCAGCGCCCTTCGCCTGAATCGGCCACTATGGGTGCAATATCGGCCAGCGTAGCCTCTTTGTGGAGCAGCGCAGCAATCAAATCCAGCAGAAAGCTTCGGATGATGGTGCCATGACGCCAAGCTTCAGCGATAGCGGCCAGGTCGAGCTGAAAAGGCGCCTTGGCTTTGAGCAGGGCAAAGCCTTCGGCATAGGCCTGCATTAAGGCATACTCGATGCCGTTGTGCACCATTTTGACGAAGTGACCAGCACCGGTGGGGCCGACGTGCACCCAGCCTCGATCGGCCTTGGGGGCCAGACGTTCCAAGATAGGACGCAGGCGTTCAATAGCCTCGGAAGGGCCGCCCACCATAAGGCCATACCCTTCGCGTTCGCCCCAAAGCCCACCAGAAACGCCCACATCCACCAAGAGCAGCCCCCGAGCCCGAAGCTTTTCCGCCCGGCGTAGCGTATCGCGGTAGTATGAATTGCCACCTTCAACGATCAAATCGCCTGGCGCCAGTAGCGACACAAGCTCCTCCAAAACCTGATCGACGGGCTCACCGGCCGGCACCATAAGCCATACGATGCGTGGAGGAGCTAAAGCTGCAACCAAGGTTTTAAGTTGATCTACCGTTTCTATGCGCTCCTGGGTTAATCGGGCGCGTGCTTCCAGGTCGGGGTCATAGCCTACCACCCGCACCGCTGCCCGATGCAGCCGCCGACTCATACCCGCACCCATGCGCCCCAGTCCAACCATTCCGAGTTCCATAGCCATATAGGACTGCAGCTTAAGGGAGAGTTCAACAATACAACAAGCAGCAATTTTCTGCCACCTTACGGGAGCTTTCCACAAAGCACAAGGTAATTCTTAACATAACTTCAAAAAATGCCTACCACCATGCAACGGGCCTTTTCCTGGAATTGGCGCCGGTGTGGAATGCTCCTGCTGGCTGCGTTGATCTTGAGCTGTGAAGTACAAGCCCAATCAGCCGCGCAGCTGGTCGATGAGGGCGATGCCTGGCTGGTTCGAGGAAATTATCGGGAAGCCGAGCAGACCTATCGCGAGGCGCTGGCACTCGACCAGCGCTATCTACCAGCTTACTTAGGACTGGTGCGTCTGGCCATGGCGCGTGAAAACTGGCGTCAAGCCAGCGAATGGGCTGGTAAAGCTCTGCAAATCGACTCCTCCAGCCTAGCTGCACGCTACTTTCTGGCCATCAGCGAGCGCGAGCGGGCTCAGTATCAGACGCCCTTTCAGGCCACGCATCGCCGTGAAGCACGGCGCCATTTCGAGTGGATCCTGGCCCGTGACAGCCTCTACCGCGACGTGCTCTACCAGTATGCTTTGCTATATCGGCAGGATAGCAACTATGCAAAGGCCATTGCGTTGGCCGAAGCCCAAGTGCGGCTGCGCCCCGAGCTTGACGAGCCTGCTATTGGCCTTTTTCGGATTTATCATTCCTTTTTGAACCATACCCATCTCGACGAGGCGGGGCGCTGGCTGGCCACGCATCCTACAGATTATGCTCGGTTTTTTGAGGCTGAACGATTACGCCGCAAAGGAGCGCTTCAAAAAGCGGATGCTGCTTTTGCTGCTTTAATCCGCCCTGAATTTGCCTGGCCTCCACAAGCCATACTCTTGGCTCGGGCCCGCATCTGGACGGCCCTCAATCAGCCCGACTCGGTCCAAGCCCTTATCGACCGGGCAATTGCCCTGATCGACCGCCCTCTGGGAGCCCACTTTATCTTTGAGGATTGCAAATATATTTTCACTAACCAAGAACTTGAAACCTATCGCCGGCTGCAAACGCCGTCCGAATACCAGGCCTTCTTTCGGGCTTTCTGGGAACGCCGCGATCCCATGCCCGGTCGCCCAATCAATTTGCGGCTCATCGAGCACTACCGCAGGCTGCTGGTTGCTGAACGGGACTACGCCTACGATGGGCCCCGCCTGTGGCATAACGATCCGGACAAGTTCGGCGAACTGGACTTACCTGCCACGTACGCCCTCAACCGCGAATTCAATGACAAGGGCCTGATCTATCTACGCCATGGAGCGCCCGACGAACGCATCGTTACTGTACGAGGCGAAATCAACACGTTCCGCGCCGGCTCCGTGTCGCGCGAGCGGGAATTTTCGATGGGCTGGATCCCCAACGAATCATGGCGCTACTACAACCCTCGCATGGATTTTCACTTTGTGATCGATGAAGGAGCAACCGGCAATAACTGGCGTCTGACGCCGGTGCTGACCAACGCGCAAATGATCGAGGATCGAGAAATCTGGGGACCGCCCTACTCGCGCATCATGAGCACATTGCGTACCAAATGGGAAGTGGAAGCCGGCTTACGCCCTCCCCAACCAACAGCTCTGGAGCTTTCGGAATTGCGTGAGGAGATGGTGGCCCAAAGCCAAGCAACGTATCAACAGGGCCTAACCTCGGATCGATATCAATGGCCGCGCAACCTGGTCGTATTGCCTCTTGAAGCCCTTCCACTAGCCTTTCGAGGCGATAGCGGCTACACGCGCATTGAAGTTTACTATGCCCTACCGGCTGCCCCCTTTCGCGAAGTGACCGGCAAAAGCGGAGGCTACACTCTGGCCGAACTCGGCTTTGCCGTACACGATTCAGCCTGGCAGCCGCTTGTGGCTCAAGCCCAACGGCGCAATATCCCAATCCTTCCAGATCCTACTGCTGCAATTAACGACTTTGTAGCTGTGATGCTGCGACCTGGCACCTACCAGGCTACCCTGCATGGGCGCTCGCTTGAAGTAGAACGCTTGCAAGGAAGTGTGCGCTTTCCCTTAAGGGTACCTGACTTTAGCGGTCCTGGACTGCACATGAGTGATCTGTTACCGGCCTGGCGTATGGAGCCTTCCTCAGGCCAGAGTCGCTTCGACCGCAACGGCTGGCACCTGTGGCCCAATCCGCTACGGCGGTTCTCGGTGCGGCAACCTGTTTTCCTTTATTTCGAAATCTACGGCCTGACGCTTAACGGCCAGCAACGCACCCGCTATACGGTCGAGTACACGTTACGTCCTACTAAACCACGCAAAAAATTCCTGGGTCTCTTTGGCGGCGACGACCGACCTGTGCTGCGTCTTAAGAGCACACACGAAGACACCCGAACCGACCTAGCTGAGCATGCTGAGCTGGACGTACGCCAGGTCGAGCCAGGAGCCTACCTGCTCGAAGTTCGCGTCACCGACGAGCATAGTGGAGCCTCGGTGCTACGGTCTTTGGCCTTAGAGCTTACTTCTTAAAGCAGCTTACCATTCATTCTCGTAGCCTGGCCGGTTGTAAATCTCCGACCAGTCCCGGTGCCCCTCGGTGTAGGCGCCCAAACACCAGGTAAACATGAAATGCACCGGTGGTGGCGCGATCGTATCGTGATAGCCCGGTGTAACGTTGACAGCTTGCTCGTCGAAAACATGCACATATGTGCCTACCGGCTCATCCGGACGAGCACAGTTTTGCAGCACAAAAGGCGTGTCGCCGGGAATCTCGCTTTCACAGCGAAAGTGATAGATTTCCTCCTTAGCCCGTTCCCCTAACCCATGGGGGCCATCCGGTCCATGAAAGTGTGGCGGATAGCTGCCTACCCCTCCCGGCTGTGCCAGATAGGTATCGCCAAAAAGCAGGCGACAAGCCTGCACATTCTGATCGACCAGCTTGTAAACCGTGCGGCGCGTCATAGGTCGCTTACGCCCCAGATCGGCAGCCAGGGTCGTGCCTTCAATCTCGGCATGGCGCACCAGCTGCACCGGGTAGGCCGTGTGACAATCGATTGCCCGAAACTCGCTCACATCGGCCAGCGGACCCTCGGCTTCAACCACAACGGACTGTCCCAGCCCCACATACAGCACATCGCCCTTTTCCAGCGTGTAGGATTGCCCCGCTACCGTTAGGCGTGCTCGACCGCGATTGACGTAAAAAACGGCTTCTTCCGTCTCGCCAAGTTGCACCCGAATCGGTGCATAGCCCGAAACCTCGGGCACCAGCGCAATCCGCGCAAACCGTAAATACCGAAATGAAGAATTGTCACCTGTGATGATTTCTTCTCTGCGATTGACCGCTGGACGGGCATCGAACAACTCGACCGTACGCAGGGCTTCTTGGCCTGGCACAACTGCGCGCCCAGTTAAACGTCGTCGCTCAGGCGAAGTGGGCTCGGTCGTCACAAAAGGCCCAATGTCACGTGGAGGTACCATCACCTTGCTGAGGTTTTGATCAAACTTCAAGCTGCAGCTGGAATAAGCTGATCAAGCCGGTAGGTTTTCCGAACCAGTTCATAGGCTAATGCCCGCGCCATGCGCCGGGCATCCGAGAGATCAATAATATGGCGGGCAACCAGCCGGGCCAAGTAGTTTGCATCGATCCGGCGGGCCAAGTCGTGCCGGGCTGGGATCGAGCAGAATGCCCGCGTATCGTCATTAAAACCGGCTGTATTGTAGATGCTGGCCGTTTCGGTGATCCATTCCCGATAGCGCATAATGCCTTCAATGCTGTCGTGAAACCACCAAGCTGGACCGATCTTAAGAGCTGGATAGTGTCCCGCTAACGGTGCTAACTCCCGCGCATAGGTCGATTCATCCAGAGTGAAGACGATCACCGTCAGCCGTGGATCGTTGCCGTAGGTGATAAGCAGCTCGCGCAGGTTATAGGTAAACTCAGTTTGCACTGGAATATCCCCGCCTTTATCGGGGCCAAATCGTTCATAGATGTACCTGTTATGGTTGTAAAAAGCCCCGGCGTGAATTTGCATCACCAAGCCATCTTCTAGACTCATGCGGGCCATTTCCATAAGCAGATGCGCCTCGAAGTCGGCCTGATCGGCTTCAGTTGCTTCGCCTTGAAGCGCCTTTTGAAAGAGCGCTTCGGCTTGTTCAGGTTCGAGCCGATGGGTACGGGGAACCAACACAGCATGATCGGTCGCAAATGCCCCCATTTCCTTGAAAAAGGCCCGCCGATTCTCCAGGGCGCGAATAAAGTCCTCGTAAGTTTTGATGGCAAAGCCGCAACGTTGCGCTAAAAGATGCAGTTGCTCATGCCAATCGGGGCGTGCAATTTTAAAAACCGCATCAGGCCGGAAGCATGGGGCTACCCTTCCTGACCAGCCGGATGCCCGAATGGCCTGGTGATGCTCAAGCGTATCGGTAGCCGCATCGGTAGTGGTCAGAATCTCGATGTTAAAGCGCTCGAACAGCGCCCGTGGCCGGTATTCAGGCGACTTTAGGCGCTCCAGAATATGATCGTAGATATACTGCGCCGATTCGCCGTTTAGCTTATAGGGCACCCCAAAGACTTCAGCAAACTCGTAGTCGAGCCAGGCACCTGTAGGCGTGCCCGCAAACAGGTAGTAATGCTCGGCAAAAATCTGCCAAATCTTACGCGGATTGGCCTCAACTGGCTGCCCGTCGCGCCGCGGAATACCCAGTACTTCAAGCGGAATGCCCTGAGAGTACAGCAGACGAAAAATGTAATGATCCGGCTTAATGATCAGCGACGTCGGTTCTGGAAACGGCTCATTTGTTGCAAGAATCGCCGGGTCCACATGCCCATGGGGACATACCAGCGGAAAGGTGCGCATCTCTTCGTAAAGCTCCCGAGCGATGCGCCGAATCGTTGGGTCTGGGTCAAAATACCGATCCGGATGTAACTGCAAGGGTTCCATGGTCAAACAACAGACAGATAATTTTTTACCGCTTACTTAACGGGTTAAGTTATCTGGTTTTCAGGAAGAACGCCAGTCTTATGCAGAATTTTTCTACAATCCAAGCTGCCGGAGGAAGAGGGTCAGTGCCCGCGGTTCCAGCAAAAGCGTTAGCACTAATCCCCCAAGGGCGCCTCCTAAATGGGCTTCGTGGGCAATGCCACCATCCTGAATACCCCGTCGCACGGCATAAATAGAGAGCACCACATACCCGATTGCAAACACGACAGCCGGGATTCCCACGGGAAAAAAGAACAGATAAATCCGCTCAAACGGAAAAAACAGGCAATAGCCGAATAAAAGGCCGCTAATGGCACCCGAGGCCCCCACGGCCGCATAAGTAGGTCGGTTGCGGTGCACCCAAAGCGAAAGGCCGTGGGCAGCAAGGGTTGCACCAAAGTAAATCAGCAAAAAGCGAACGGGTCCCAGCAGCATCTCGATAGGACGTCCGAAGAAGAAAAGCGTGATCATGTTAAACAGCAAATGCGCCCAGCCAACGTGCACGAACCCGGCCGTGAGCATTCGGTAGTATTCACGTCCACGCAAAATGTGCAATGGGCGAAATGCCAGCCGGTCAATGAGGGACGGATCCACCAGCAGCGCATAGCCGCTGATAAACAGGTTTAGCACCAGCAACAGCGTAGTCCAGGGAGTTTCAATAAACATAAAACGGCATTTTGTTTGGGACACTCGCGTATAACGCAGGATCTACGTTGGAGGAGGCCGATGGATTCAGAAAAATCGAACAGGCCATGGAATCTTCCCTCTCATTTGCTGCTTTAGCCTTGCGCTTAGGTGCTGCAATGGCAATTGGATTGATGATTGGTTTGCAACGGGAATTTGCCCATCGGCAAGAGCAAAACGCCCGGGCGGGTCTATTTGCTGGTGCCCGTACCTTTATGCTTATCAGCCTACTAGGAGCAGTTTCAGGGCTAGCAGCCGAGCTGCTTCAAACTGCCTGGATTGTACTTTTTGCCCTGATCGCTACTGGTGCCCTATTAACCGTAGCCCACCTCATCGGCGCGCAGCGCGGTGACATTGGCCTTACAACGGAAATGGCGGCGCTGCTGACGTTTTTTATCGGCCTGCTTTGCTACCACAATCAACTGATACTGGCAGCGGCAATAGGCGTTGTCTTAACCTGGCTGCTTGCCCTTAAACCCCAAACACGCCTCTTGGCCGAACGCATCTCGCGCGAAGACGTCTTTGCTACGCTCAAATTTGGCCTGGTTACAGCCGTCTTGCTTCCTTTGCTGCCCAACCAGAGCTACGGCCCTCCACCTTTTGATGTGCTTGTACCCCGGGAAGTCTGGCTCATGGTGGTGTTTGTGTCTTCTTTGAGTTTTTTAGGTTATGTACTGGATAAGCTGCTTGGTACATCCCGTAGCCTGGGTTGGATTGGCTTTGTTGGCGGACTGGCCTCGACTACAGCTTTGGCAATTAGCTTAAGTCGTCGCAGTCATGACAAAGCAACCCCTCCTTCTGGCATAGCAGCTGCATTGCTGCTGGGCTGGGCTGCCTTGCTGTTAAGAGTAACCGTAATTGTAGCCGTGCTTTCTCCTATGCTCCTGCGTCACCTCCTTTGGCCCTTAGGCATGGCTTTGACTGTTGGTGGGTTCTACAGCGCCTGGCTATACCGCCAGAGCACGGGCCAAACTGAGGAAGCTACCAGTACGCTGAAGAACCCTTTTGAGCTTAAACCTGCGTTGCTTTTTGGCGTGCTCTATGCCTTGGTACTGGTTCTAACCCACACGGCCCGCTTGCAGCTTGGCGCCTCTGGGCTGTATATCTCGGCGCTAATAGGTAGCCTGGCCGGCCTCAACGCCATTGCCGTCTCCCTGGCCCGCCTGAGCCAAAGCCCAGAACTCCCTCTTCCAGTAGTTGCTCAGGCCCTGATTATTGCCCTGGCGGCGAATCTGATATGGCAAACCGCAATGATTTGGGTATTTGGGACACGCCCCCTGCGTCGCCTCCTTATTGCCGGATTTCTCGCCTATATGCTACCGGCGCTATTTTTTACCTGGCTACAGTAATCTTTTTAAGCAGGAACACCAGCCACGTGCCGAATCAGCGACTGAAAGATACCTAAACCATCAGCACTTCCCAAAAGTGCCTCAACGCACCGTTCCGGATGCGGCATCATGCCCAGCACATTGCGCTGCTCATTGATGATGCCCGCAATGTTGTGTACTGAACCGTTGGGATTGGCTGCTTCGGTAACGCGCCCATCTGGTTCGCAATACCGAAACACCACCTGGCCGTTTGCCTCCAAACGCTCGAGCACCTCAGGTGGCGCAAAATAATTCCCCTCACCATGCGCAATGGGAATGCGCAGTACCTGTTGGGGCGCAAACGTATTGGTAAAGGGCGTATCGGTTTGCTCTACGCGGATGTGGACGTATTTACAGACAAAACGCAACGAAACGTTGCGTAGCAAAGCGCCGGGCAAAAGACCACTCTCACACAAAATCTGAAAACCATTGCAAATCCCCAAGACCAATCCCCCTTCACGAGCAAACCGAATCACATCTTGCATGATAGGCGAAAAACGTGCAATCGCGCCTGGGCGCAAATAATCCCCATAAGTAAAACCGCCAGGCACAATAACCACATCGACGTCTCCTAAACGAGTTTCTTTATGCCAGATAAAACGGGCTTCTTGCCCAGCCACATGCTTGATTGCATGATAGGCATCGTGGTCACAATTAGCGCCTGGAAAAACCAACACCCCAAAACGGACAGCCATGATACGCCCTAAGGTTCCAAAGCAGTTTGACGCTCGGTGCAACGCCCAACACGCCGGCGGGTTCATGTAAAAAAGCCCGACCCTTAGGAGAGTCGGGCTAATAGGACCTATCGTAAAACTTAAGCGCCTTCCTGCACGGCTTCGATATCAATTAACAGCGTAACCTCACGTCCAACCACCACACCGCCGGCCTCAGTAAGCCGGTTCCACTGCAAACCATAGTCGAAACGATCGATGGTACCCTGGGCAGTAAATGCCGCACGCAGCTCGCCCTGCATACCCTGTGCCGTTCCCAAAAACTCCACATCCAACACCACTTCCTTAGTGATGCCCTTAATCGTCAAATCCCCAACCAGCTGAAACCGATTGCCCTGCACGTTACGTACGGCTTTGCTGACAAAGCGAATTTCGGGGTAACGCTCCGCTTCAAAAAAGTCAGCGGAACGCAGGTGATTGTCGCGCCGCTCGATGCCTGTGTTGATACTGGCTACACGAATGGTAGCCGTTGCTTTAAGCGTACGAAGATCAGCCGGGTCAAATTGCAGCGTTGCATCATAATCAGTAAACGCCCCATTCACGTTGCTGATACCTAGATGCCGAACCCGAAACCCTACCGAACTATGCGACTTATCGATCGACCAGCTGCGAACTTCAGATTTTGGGGCCTCTGCCGGCAAAACAAATCCCACCAGCAAAAGCAACGTCGGCATTACAAACCAACGGAGCTTACGCATAGCACCTCTTAGGTTTTAGTGATACATTACCGTGTCGACAGCTTCTGTAGCATTTGGAGCGTACAAGTTACACCGGACTTAATATAAAGATTGTTTCAACAAGCGTTCTTAACGCCCATGTAAAAATTAGGTTATGGATGCTTTAGCTTATTTGGATACGCTCCCTCGATTTACCGATCAAGGCGCTGCAGCCTATCAACCTGGCCTGGAACGCATGCGGGCTTTGCTTGCCACCATGGGAGAGCCGCATCAGGCATATCCTAGTGTGCACATCGCGGGGACGAACGGCAAAGGTTCTACTGCCTCTTTTTTAGCGGCCATTGCGCGGGCTGCGGGCTACCGGGTAGGGCTTCACACCTCACCTCATTTGTGGCATGTCACCGAACGCATGCGCGTCGATGGACAGCCTGCGCCAATGGCATGGCTTACATCAACGGTAGCGCGCTATCATGACCTTTTCGAACAGGTCCGCCCCAGCTTCTTCGAGGCAACGGTGGCTTTGAGTTTTTTGTACTTTGCCGAGCAGCAAGTAGAGCTGGCCGTTGTAGAAGTCGGATTAGGCGGGCGGTTGGACGCGACCAATGTGCTTTTTCCGCGGCTAGCCCTGATTACTTCGATTGGGCTGGACCATACCGAGCTTTTGGGCGACACGCTGGTAGCTATTGCACGCGAAAAAGCTGGTATTATTAAGCCCCGGATTCCCGTGCTTACTTCTGCCGTTCAGCCCGAAGTACAGGCTGTAGTGCGTGAAGTTGCTGCTGCGCAAGGGTCACCATATCACCTGCTCTGGGATGAAGTGGGCTACGAAGTCGTCAATGAGCTTCCAATCACCCGTCTGAATGTACATACCCCGCTGCATCGGTACGAAGCATTAGAAATAGGATTGCCGGGACGGCATCAGGTAGCTAACGCCCTGTTAGCGTTACGGGCAGCCGAATTAACGCTACCCGAAGTTACTCAGCACCCGGTAGCCGTGTTTGAAGGGTTACGCGACGTGCGCCGACTAAGTGGTCTGCGGGGCCGGTTTGACGTGCTATGCACGTCCCCCTTGGTTGTGGCCGACGTGGCACACAATCCAGATGGGCTGGAGGCAGTTCTGACCACATTTTCCCAATATGCCATTACGGGCCAGCGGTATGCGCTTTGGGGAGCCTTGCGTGACAAAGATGCCGCTACAATGGCCCGCCAGCTGGTTACGGCCGGTTTTGCCGTTTATGTTGTCGCATTAGAAAGTACTCGAGCATGGCCGGCAGAAGCCCTCATTGATTTTGTACAGCAAGCAGGGGGACGCATTCTCGGTGCGGGAACCGTCTCAGAAGGCTGGCAGTTAGTTCAGCAACACCTGCAGCCTACCGATGCCATACTCATCACAGGCTCCCATCAGGTAGTAGCCGGTCTACCGGTAAATCTTTGGGAGTCAAAAAGCGCGGCAGCCGTTTGCACACCACGTTAAATTTTCCCGAAATAAGCAGAATTTCCTGTTGATTTTACCTAAAAACTTTCTATTTTGCCTATGGTGGTCGTGCGGATTCCAGCATTTGCTGGTCTGCCTTTCTTGACAGGACGACCACACCGACGTAAGCCCCCCAAGTTCAATAAACATCACTCATAACGGTCCAATAGGTAAACTGCTTTTCCTTTCATGAAAATCTCAGAGCTACAGGCCAAAAAAATTGGCGAATTGCGCGAGCTGGCACGCGCATTGGGCCTCACGGGATACTCCACGCTTCGTAAGCAGGACTTGATTTATCGCATTTTAGAGGCCCAGGCAGAAGCTGAAGCAGGACGCCCGAACGGAGCCTCCCGTCGGAGCACGGCAGTAACCCCATCTGCAGAAACAAGCGCTGAAGAAACCACGCTTCAACCCGCTCTAGAAGCGGAAGCTTCGGACGGCGCCTCGACCGAACTCCCTCAGGCCGCAACAGAAATCCCTGAAGAGGCCGCAGATAGCGCAACTGAAACTGAAGAAGCCGGAGCTGCTGCCGAACAGGCCGACCTTTACCGTGAGGACCGACGCCAGTGGCGCGAGCGTCGCACTCGGCGAAATAACTGGACAGAAACACGGCGTATAGAACGCGACGAGCGACGGCGACGCATCTATGAAGGGCGGCCTGAGTACATGGCCACCTATGATCCGAGCAAGACCGAGCTCGAAGGCATGATCGTTAAAAGCGGAGTGCTCGAGGTCATGCCCGATGGTTACGGTTTCTTGCGCTCTTCAGAGTATAATTACCTGCCCAGCCCTGACGATATCTACGTCTCGCCTTCGCAAATCAAGCGCTTCAGCCTGCGCTTAGGGGATACCATCGAAGGCTTGGTGCGTCCCCCGAAAGAAGGCGAACGTTTCTTTGCGCTGATTCAGGTTCATAAGGTCAACGGTCGCCCCCCCAGCGAAATGGAGGAGCGGCAAAGTTTTGACTACCTAACACCGCTTTACCCCACCGAACAGTTGCGCCTGGAGACAGCGCCCAGCGAATACAGCACGCGGATTTTGGACCTGTTTGCCCCCATCGGCAAAGGACAACGCGGCCTCATCGTAGCCCCCCCAAAAACGGGCAAAACGATCCTGCTCCAAAAGATTGCCAACGCCATCACCGCCAACCATCCGGAAGTCTATCTGATCATTCTCCTGGTCGACGAGCGGCCCGAAGAAGTGACCGATATGGAGCGCAACGTCAAGGCCGAAGTGATCTCGTCCACCTTCGACCAGGATCCCGAACGTCACGTCGAAGTGGCTGATATCGTGCTCGAAAAAGCTAAGCGCCTGGTGGAAGCCAAACAAGACGTGGTGATTTTGCTCGACTCCATCACACGGCTGGCGCGGGCACACAATGCGGTAGCCCCAAGCACGGGGAAAACGCTCTCAGGGGGTATCGAAGCAGGCGCACTGCGAGGCCCCAAACGCTTTTTCGGTGCAGCCCGAAACGTCGAAGAAGGCGGCTCATTGACCATCATCGGCACTGCACTCATTGAGACCGGCAGCCGCATGGATGAGGTCATCTTTGAAGAATTCAAGGGAACCGGTAACATGGAGCTGGTGCTCGACCGCCAACTGGCCGATCGGCGCATCTTCCCGGCAATCCACTTGATTAAATCGGGTACACGCCGCGAAGAATTGCTCATCCCCGAAACCAAACTGCAACGCATCTGGCTTCTGCGCAAAATCCTGGCCGACATGGATCCGATCGAAGCCATGACTTTCCTGCTCGAAAAAATGCGCGGCACCCGGAGTAACGACGAGTTCTTGATCACCATGAACTCCTGAGCACCTCTGGCCACGCTACAGGGGACCCTGCCCGCAAGCAGGGTCCTTTTTTGTTGAATTCAAAAATCAGAAAGCGCTTCCGAATAAGGTCTTTGTATCTTAATTTGTTCTGCCCAAAACAAAACGAGTCAGTCGATGGGAAGCCTGCTTATTGTCCTACTCGCACTGCTGACGTTTCATCCTCGACCGTTTCCCCGCTATCCCGCTATCGATCCATCCGGACAGCAGATTGTCTTTTCCTATCAGGGAGACCTGTGGCTGATCCCGGTCACCGGTGGTCTGGCCCAGCGCCTGACCGTGCACCCGGCCTATGAAGCCTTCCCACGCTGGAGCCCTGACGGCCGCCGCATCGCCTTCACCAGCGACCGCTACGGCCACGACGATCTGTTCGTTATGGAGCTGTTCGGTGGCCCGCCACAACGGCTTACCTATCATTCGGCCGACGATATCCTGACCGACTGGACGCGCGACGGCCGCCTGCTTTTCCAAACGCAACGACTGTTCGTTCAGGTTGAGCGCGAAGCCGAAATTCATGCCATTCCCGATACCGGTGGCACGCCGATGCGCATCCTCGATGCCACAGGCTTTCAGGCCACGCTTTCGCCAGACGGCCGCTTCCTGGCCTTCGAGCGCGGCTCTAACCCTACCTGGCGCAAAGGCTATCGCGGCGCAGCCAACCGCGACATCTGGCTGTTTGACCTGCAAAGTCGCACCTTTCGCCGTCTGACCAACTTCGAGGGCAATGATTACCTGCCGGCTTGGGCCGGTCTCCGCACGCTGCTGTTTATCAGCGAACGCGATGGTACCTATAATCTATACCGTTTGCATTTGAACGAAGACGGCACGCCGCAGCACTCACCGGAGCAGCTCACGCACTTTGAGGACGACGGCATCCGCTACTTCACGGTCAGCGCCGACGGACAAACCATCGCCTTCGAGCGCCAGGCTGACCTCTATGTGCTCACGCTTCCCGAAGGGATCCTACGTCTTCTGGAGATACAGATTCCTTATGACGACCGCTTCGACGCGGTAGAGCGTCGCACCTTCACGTCTGAAGCCACCGAATATGCCCTCTCGCCCAATGGCCAGTATGTGGCTTTCGTTGTGCGCGGGGAACTGTTCTTGCGCCGCAACGATCCCGACGACAACCGCACCGTGCGTCTGACACGCCACCCATGGCATGACCGGGAGCCTGCCTGGCTCAACGACTCGACGCTCGTGTTCGTATCGGACCGTGCCGGCCAGTACGACCTGTATCTGTTACGGGCGGCCGACCCGACAACCGCTGATCTGTTCGAAAGCCTTACGTACACCGTCGTGCGCCTGACCGACACGCCAGAGGACGAACGCGTGCCGGTTGTTGCGCCAGATGGCCGTCATCTTGTATTCCGTCAGGGCCGTGGCACCCTGCTACTGGCCCGGATCGAAAGCAACCGTCTTCAGATCATCCGAACGCTGCTCGACGGCTGGGCCCCCCCTGAAGATGTTGCCTGGAGTCCTGACAGCCGCTGGATCGCCTACAGCTTACCCGACCTCGACTTCAACACGGAAGTCTACATTCAGCCTATTGATGGCAGCCACCCACCCGTTAACATAAGCCAGCATCCCAAACCCGATACACACCCGATCTGGAGCCCTGATGGCTCCAAGCTCGCCTTCCTGTCGCCGCGCAGCTCCGGCGACGTGGACGTATGGTTCGTCTGGCTGCGGCGCGCCGACTGGGAGCGCACCGAAAAAGAATGGGACGCCCTGAAAAAGCAGCCTGACCGTAAACGAAGCGACACACTCACCGGACTCATCCAGATCGACCTGGAGCGCATCCATGAGCGGCTACGCCGAGTAACCGCCTTGCCCGGCAATGAAGCTGAGCTGGCCGTTTCGAAAGATGGCGAAACCTTCTACTTCGTGGCCAACCGCGGTGGTCGCACGCAGAACTACGAGGCCGAAGTGGACCTGTACCGCATCCGATGGGATGGCTCCGAGATGAAACGCCTCACTGAAAACAATGTAAATCCCCATCAGGTGCGACTCAGCCGCGACGGGAAATACCTCTTCTTCCTGCGCCCTTCGGGCCAGCTCGTACGCATCAATCTGGATAACAGCCGCCAGGAAACGCTGCGCTTTGAAGCACGCATGGAGATCGACTATCGCGAAGAGCGTCGCCAGATTTTCGAAGAAGCCTGGCGTACGCTGGCCCAGGGCTTCTATGACCCCGAACTCCACGGCGTTGACTGGCAGGCACTTTATGATAAATACCTGCCCTGGGCGCTGCAGGCTTCGACGAACCGGGACTTTCGCGACGTTTTCTCCTGGATGCTTGGCGAGCTAAATGCCAGCCACCTAGGCATTTATGGCCCGGATCGGGCCGAAACGCAGCGTGAGCGTACTGGTCTGCTGGGCGTAGAGGTTGAGCCCGTCCCGGAAGGGGTACGCATCCGGCATGTGGTGCCACACTCGCCGGCCGATCGCGAAGCAAGCCGCCTGCACGTCGGCGAGACGATCACCGCTGTCGACGGTACACCTGTAGTTGCCGTGGACAACTTCTACCGTCTGCTAGTAGATAAAGTAGACGAGCGCGTACATCTGACGGTGCGCACGCCGGACGGCCAAACCCGCATCGTGATCATCCGCCCGGTTGCCTCGCTAAGTGAGGCCCTCTACGAAGAATGGGTAGCCATGCGGCGAACGCTAACTGAGCGCTACAGCAACGGCCGCCTGGGCTATATCCATGTGCAGGGCATGAACTGGCCCAGCTTTGAGCGCTTTGAGCGCGAACTGGTGGCCAGCGGCCAGGGCAAAGAAGGGCTCATCATCGACGTGCGCTACAACGGAGGCGGCTGGACCACCGACTATCTGCTGACCGTACTGACCATCCGCCGCCACGCTTACACGGTTCCGCGTGGTGCTGCCGAACGGTTGGATCTGTCCACCCGCCGCGCCTTCCGCGCGCACTATCCCTTTGGCGAGCGGCTACCCTTCGCGGCTTGGACAAAGCCGGTGGCGGCCCTCTGTAATCAAAACAGCTTCTCCAATGCTGAAATTTTCTCTCATGCTTTCAAAAATCTGGGACTGGGTCCGCTGGTAGGCCTACCCACCTTCGGTGCGGTCATCTCAACCGGCAGCGTACGCCTGATCGACGGCTCGTTCGTTCGCCTGCCGTTCCGCGGATGGTTTGTCTATGCCGACGACACAAACATGGAAAACGGGCCAGCTATCCCCGACCTTATCGTCGAAGAAGCACCCGATAGTAAAGCGCGCGGCGAAGATCCCCAGCTTCGGTCGGCCGTCGAGGCCCTGCTGGCCCGCATCGACATACCAGCCCCGGAAAAAACCCACTGAAAACCCCAAAACGCTATGCCTAAGCGGATTAAGGTCATTCTGTTCGATATGGACGGCGTGCTGGTAGACGTGTCGCGCTCCTACCGGCGCGCCATTGAAGAGACGGTCGAACACTTCACCGGCTACAAAATTACCCCTGCCACCATTCAACGGTACAAAAACGCCGGTGGCTTTAACGATGACTGGAAGCTGACACACACGCTGATTCTGGACCTGGGCATGCGCGTTCCCTTTAGCCGCGTTGTCGAAGAATTTCAACGGCGCTATCGTGGAGAACATTGGGACGGCTTTATCGCCCAAGAACCGCCGCTGGTGCGCACGCAAACCTTGGTCGAACTGCGGCGGAAAAGGTATATCCTGGGTATTGTAACGGGCCGACCAGCAGCTGAAGCCCGCTGGACTCTGGAACGCTTTGGATGGCACGCCTACTTTCCGTTGCTGGTAGCCATGGAGCATCAGGACGGACGCCACAAGCCCGATCCATTTCCCCTACAACGCGCCCTGGCTATGCTAGATACAGCAGGGTTGCCCGTTACGCCTGAAAGAGCCGTTTACATAGGGGATTCAGTTGACGACGTGGAAGCTGCCCAGGCGGCTGGATTGACTCCTATTGGCGTTGTTCCACCCTACCTGGACCCAACGCAGCACGCCGCGCTATTGCGCGAGCGCGGCGCCGCCTATATCCTGACGAACATCAACGACCTGCCTAACTTAATGGAAGAACTAGAAGCCCTTCCCCTCCAGCGCGCTTTATAGCGTGGGAACGCAATAGGCAGCTGCTGCGTGTGCAACGTCGGTTGTTTTTCCCTTAAGTAGGCCCATGAAGATTGCGCTGGCCCAAATCAATCCGATCGTCGGGGACCTCCAAGGCAACCGTCGCAAGATCGTCCACTACGCACACCAAGCTTATCAACAGGGTGCGGAGCTGGTCATTTTTCCGGAGATGTGCGTCTCGGGCTATCCACCTCAGGATTTGCTTGAAATGCCCGCTTTTATCGAGGCTGTCGCCCATACTATTGATACAATCGCCCTGGAAGTGCCCGCTACGCTGGGTGTTATCATCGGAGCTCCCATTCCCAATGCAAGCCCTGTAGGCAAACGCCTATTTAATGCAGCCTTACTTTTGGAAGGGGGACGCGTCGTCGCTAAAGTGGCCAAACGGCTACTGCCTACCTACGACGTGTTTGATGAATACCGTTACTTTGAGCCTGCCCCCCCTCAATCGGTAATCCAATGGCGCGGCCTACGCCTGGGACTGCACATCTGCGAGGACATGTGGAATAACGAAGACTGGGCACCTTATCATCTCTACGAAGAAAACCCCATCGATGAGCTTGCCGCCCAGGGCGTTGACCTTTTCATTAACATTAGCGCCTCACCATTTTCGGTTGCTAAACATGCACTGCGTAACCGCCTCATCGAAGAAATCTGTCGCGAGCATCACGTGCCGTTTGTGTATGTTAATCAAGTCGGCGCTAATACCGAACTGATCTTCGATGGCGACAGTCGCGTCCATGCACCAGACGGCACGCTCTGGTGCTGTGCGCCCTCGTTTCAGGAGACCTTGCTAATCTGGGATACAGAGGCCTCTTATGCGCCTTACATCCGCAACCGCACCGACATCGAAGACCTGCACGACGCCCTGGTGTTGGGCCTGCGGGATTATTTTTACAAAACAGGCGCTTTTTCTAAAGTCGTACTGGGGCTTTCAGGAGGTATTGATTCTGCCGTCACCTGTGCACTGGCCGTAGCTGCGCTGGGACCCGATCGCGTTGTAGGCATAGCCATGCCCTCGAAACATTCCTCTCCAGAATCTGTCGAAGATGCCCGTCAATTGGCTGAAAACCTGGGCATCACCTTTCACGTGATCCCCATTATGCCCGCCGTTGAAGCTTTTCAGGCTATGCTCCATCCTATTTTCAACAAGTTGCCTGAAGATGTAACCGAAGAAAACATCCAGGCCCGCGTACGTGGCCTGACGCTTATGGCCTTGTCGAACAAGTTTGGCTATCTCCTCCTTTCAACGGGCAACAAAAGCGAAATGGCTGTTGGCTACGTCACGCTCTATGGCGACACCAATGGAGGCCTGGCCGTCTTAGCCGACGTATACAAAACGCAGGTTTATCGGCTGGCCTATTACATCAACGAGCGTGCAGGCCGTGAGGTAATTCCCCATCGCACGCTGACCAAACCCCCTTCAGCCGAACTACGCCCAGGCCAGAAAGATACCGATACACTTCCCCCCTACGAAGTGCTCGATGTAATCCTCCAGCGCTACATCGAACAGCGAGAAGAAGTAGACGAAATCGTCGCCGCAACTGGATTTGATCGTACCCTGGTGGCCGACATTTTACACCGCGTCGACCGCAACGAATACAAGCGTCGCCAGGTCCCACCGGGTTTACGGGTAACCGGCAAAGCCTTTGGCATTGGACGCCGCCTACCGATCGTTATGCGTTGGAACCGGGCTGTACTGGAAGAAGTGCGACGCAACCATTCCGCCGCACTCCAAACCCAGTCCGAACGCACCCCATGATGGCCTACATCTCAGGCAAACTGGCCGCTAAAAAGTTGACGGAAGTCGTTGTCGACGTACACGGCATTGGCTATCGACTTTTGATCCCCACCTCTACTTACGAGGTGTTGCCCGAACCCGGAGCCCAGGTACACTTGCTGACGCACCTTTACCTGCGTGAAGAGGCCCTGCTACTCTTTGGCTTTGCCACAGAAGCCGAACGTGCCCTGTTTGAGGTGATGCTCGGCGTGACGGGCGTTGGCCCTCGACTGGCCCTGGCAGCGCTCTCTACGCTTTCCCCGGTTCAACTTCGCGAAGCCATTCTTACCGGCGATAAGCAAAGGCTCACGCGTATCCCCAGTGTCGGTCCACGCACAGCCGAACGACTCATTGTGGAGCTACGCGATCGGTTGGCTTTGCTGGACATAGCCGAGCTAACCCCAGCTGGCATGGATGACGTGCGCACACAAGCCCGAGCCGATGCCCTGGCTGCCCTGGAAGCGCTGGGGCTTCCGCGAGCCGTAGCCGAACGCAGCCTGCGCAAAGTATTGCGCGAGCATCCCGGCTTGCAATCGGCCGAAGAGCTTATTCGTTTGGCTCTACGCGAACAAGGCACTTAGGCACGGCGCAGCGTGCGGCCTGTTACCTCAGAGGCCGACAGGGTTGCTGCGGCTTGTGCCTCCCGACAACGGGGCACAACGATCGTAAATATGCTCCCCACGCCCGGCTGGCTTTCTACATAGATCTGCCCGTTAAGCAGTCGCACAATCCGCTGCACAATCGCTAAACCCAAACCGCTCCCTTCGTAATCGCGCGTCAGCCCTTCGGAAATTTGCGTGAATGCCTCAAAGATGGTGCTTTGGGCTTCTTCGGGAATACCAATACCCGTATCGATCACCTGAAGCTGGACGGTCGTTTCATCCCCATCCAGCAACACGCTAACATAGCCTGCCTCGGTGAACTTGATGGCGTTATGTACCAGGCTCTTGACCAGCCGCTCCCAAAGTCCTGCATCAACACAGCACTCAAGCCGCGATGCTGTGCTTTGAACGGCATAGGTCAGGCCTTTTGCCCGAGCCATGGGAAGCAGCTCATCAACCACTTTTTGGGTGGCGGCTACAACATCCAGCTGCTGGTGTTGCATCCGCACCGTACCTGCCTCCAAGCAGGCCATGTAAAGTAGCGCATCCAGCGTGTCAAGCGATCGTCGCCCGCTTTGCTCAATAATCTGGGCCATTTCTCGCTGCTCTGGATCCTCAAGCACCTCCTGCAGAATCTGGGCATATCCCAAAATCCCGGCCAGTGGTGTGCGAATTTCGTGGTTCATATTGGCCAAAAACGTGCTTTTTAAACGGGACATCTCTTCAGCTGCTTCCTTGGCCGCAACAAGCACTGCCTGGTGTTCTTGCACCCGCTGCAGCATTTCGTTAAATGCTGCAGCCAATTTTTGTAGCTCCTGAGGACCCTCAACAGGCACGCGGATGGTATAGTCATATGACGTAGCGACTTGTTGGGAGGCCGCGACAAGTTGCGCAAGCGGCCTGCTTACCCGTTTCTCCAAAAGCACCAGCAACATGACGCCTATTCCCAGCGAAAACAACAATACCACCCCTCCAATAGCGGCATAATCCCGCACGCGCTCGCGCCAGTCCGCAAGCGAAGCCGCCAGATAAACATAGCCTTGCGTATGTCCATCCCAACCCACTGGCGCCACATAGTGCAACACCCCATCCCGATATCCCGGCTCGGGTATACGAGCAGGCAAGCCAGAAGGCAACGTTGTCGATAAATACCAGGCAAACGGATATCCAGCCACGGTATACAGTACAGCTACCTGGATAGAAGGAATGCTACGCAATCCCTCCAGCGATTCTGTAGCAGCTTCTGCGTCTTGAAACATGAGGGCCGCAACGCTGTGCTCCCCAATTAGCTGAGCTAAGACGGACAGCTCATTTTCCTTTGCTCGCCGGAACTGCGCCAGGTCGTAAAGCGCAAACAACCCCGCATTGACCAGCAAAATGGTCGCGCAGGTCACCAGCACAATCCCAATAAGCTGGACTTTCAAAGAGCAATGATCCAGCAACTTCATGGTGCTATTTTTCTTCGTACAGGTGCCCCAATCGAATTACCCGCGAGCTAAGCTGCAACCCTGACCGACGCAGCGCTGCTACATTGATCTCAAATTGCACCCTGTTTTTATGCTCAAACAACCGAATCATGCCGCCTTGCTTCAAAAACGCTTCCTGCTCCCCCACCGTCAATACAGGTCGCCCTTGCAGTTGCGATAGTGTTGCTTTCAAAACAGTTTCGGGCATATGCCCCATAAAAATAATATGGCAAGAAAACGCCGTAGAACCTGCCGGCAGATGTACAATCTCCAAAGGCCGATTCTGCACCGTTTTGCCCTGGAGTTGCTCGAGTGCTTCGCCAAAAGGATTCTCTCCGAGAATGCATAACCGCAGGGGTGCCTGAGGTCCTGAAAAAGCTGCTTCAGGCCAGGTGCTAAACTGCGAAAAATGATACAAGAACGCCGCCTTAATACGGTAAGCCCGCCCTTCCCCTAAAGGCGCTTGCTGCGGAAGCGTTGGTCCTGCAAGAATGCCTACAAACAACACCCAAGCCAACCACCATAGCTGTTCTTTCACCGTGTCCATTGTAAAGCCAGGATCCATTGCCGACCCATCTCCATTGCAGCAACTTTGTGGCCTATCTTTAGCGGCAGATCCATGTGAAGCGTCCACCAGCGCATAACAGGTCAGTGCATCAAGCAACAGCAGAAGCACAAAATTTCTTTGTTTGTTTATCGTCGATTAAACAAGTTTTTTAAAAGCTGACTTGCCTTTTTGTAAGGGATGGGTTCAGCTCAAAAACGAATGGTAAAATCAACAGAAGCTTGGCGACCTAAGTCATACACATCGACAGGTACAAAATCGAAGCGACGGGGCAAGCGTGGTCCCGTTAGTACAAGTATCGGTTCGCGGTACCAAGGATTGGCTCGATCAAAAAGGTTAAACAGACCCACCCGCAGCTCAAGCATTGCAGGCCCGACGACGTGACGACTGAAAAGCGTCAGATCCACCCGATAATAGGGCCCCAGGCGCTCAGGCTGTGCGGAATCAGAGAAAAAAGCCTCGGTATTCGGCGCTCCAGAAGCAGCAAACCCGGCCAAGGAAAGTACGCCGCCAGGCCAAAGCGGCATATCCAAGTAGACACGCAGCTGATGCCGTCGATCCCATGGGGCAGGATACCAGATTCCATTTAGCATTGCAGGATGACGCATTTGCATGCGGGCTAAGGTATAGCCCAACGTAGCTTCCAACGGTCCTAGCGGTTGGGCAAGCAAGATTTCCAGGCCATGAGCTTGGGCTTCGACATCGCTCACCCAAGGCATAGCCGTTTCCCGGTTACGCGTAACAAGATAAAAGGGCACTTCCACTTCGTGTTGCCATACGTGCCTAAAATGCCGCACGTAGGCATCCAAAGAAAGGCGCGTAACCCCAGGCCGAAGCTGCATGCCCAAATTTACATTATCCACCGTCGTAGGGGGCTTCTCGGATTCACTCAAAAGCCAAACCCCTGTACTGTTTGTATTGCGGAAGGCTAAGCGGTGAAGAAATTGATAATTACGGCTAAGCCCTATCCCCACAGACCATAGACCGTAAGGATGCAACGTCAAGTGCAGCCGCGGAGAAAGGTGCACTTGCGCACCGGTTGTCAACGTATGCAGCCGCACGCCCCCCAGCACCCTAATCCAGGGATAAGGAGCCCCCTCGTATTGTACAAAGCCATCGAGATTCAAGGCCTGCTGATCCAGGCTGAACGGCTGCGAGTGCAAAATGGAGGTTTCGGAGTAGGAAAGGGAAAGAACCTGGAGTGTACTGCCCAGCGTCCAAATGCTGGCCTGATGCCCAAAATCTAGGGCGTGCTCCCAACGTACCTCATGGAGCTCATTACGATACGCAAAAGGCGCTAAACGCCGAAAGAATTTTTGCAAGCTGCCACCCGAAAGCGTGTAGAGGAAATCGTCTTTGGCATAGATGCTCTGGTAAGCCGCCATGCCCAATGTGGTACGCAGCTGCACTCTGTCTGAAAGCCAGTAGGCGGCTTGTAGACTTAAGGCCTTGTTGCTCCAGCTTTGGCGTGTAGCAACGGGGTGCCAGCGGAACGTGTTGTTGATTAGTCCTCCTGGACCCCAGTCGGGCATGAGCCGATAGGCTTGCTGCTGCGCTTCATCAGCTCCTGCATAACCACTAAAGCGAAGGCGCCAGTGCGTTCCATTGCATAGCAGACTACCATGCAGGTCGTAAAAGGAACCGCTCACAGGTCCATGCTCCAGCAGGCGTGCTTCTAGATCGATGGTCCTGGAAGGTAAAGGACTGGTTGGACGGGCCACATCCAAACCATAAGCCAGCAGCGAGGCATTCCCTGGCCAGTCAAGCCATCCCAACAGGGCATGACGCCCAGCGACCAGCCAGCTTCCTTGTTGTCGGGGAAGAGGCCCTTCGAGTAAAAGCCTGCCGGCCACGTTACTCAGGCCTGCTGTAGCATGAACCCGATCTCGGCTTCCAGTGCGCGTAGCAAAGGCTAACGTCCCTCCAGGTGGTGCTGAATAAACAGCGGGGGCAACGTCATAATAGAACCCGACCGTTTCAAGCGCATCGGCATTAAAGACATCGAATAATCCAAAAAGATGCGTAGGGTGATAAATGGGCATGCCGTCAAGCAATACCTGAAAACCGTCGGTTTGACTACCGCGCACGTTGAGCCCATTGGTCAGACCAATAGCTAAACCAACAGCCGGCAGCGCCTGAAGCGCCCGCATTGTTCCCCGCTCACCAAACGGGGCAAAACGCTCAGGTCGAATGAGTCGCTGCCAGGTGGTGTCGACACCATCCAGGCGGCTTGCGCTTCCGACAACGAGCACGGCGGGCAGCAACGCATCCTGAGGCATCAGGCGGGCTACAACGCGTATAGTTGCTTCACGGACAACTACCAGCACGGTTTGCGGCCCATAGCCTACGTATGACATCCGCAGCCGAAGCGTATCGAACCCTGCCGGTACAGCAAGGGTAGCACGAAAGCGGCCTTCGGCATCGGCTATTGTTCCCTGAAGGGTTGTACCTATTTGCCAAGCCACAGTAGCATAGGGCAGAGGAGCATCCGTACGCGCATCACGCACTTCACCCCTGAGGATAACAATTCGCCTTGGTGCTGCTGTCACCAGCAGTTGCCGGCGCTCGGTATCAATCTCTAAGCGTAATCCCTGAGCAGCCAGGGCATTGGCCAACGCTTCAATTAGCTTTGTAGGGGCAGCCTCTATCGAGATGGTGCGTCCTTCAACCAGCGCATCACGGTAAAGCACCGTATATCCGGTGCGCTGGGCTACTTCTTCAAGTACCTGGCGCAGCGGTGCCTGATGGTAGACCACCGGCTGAGCCTGCACGCCCAAAACGATCAGTAAAAGCCCACTTAAGCAAAGCCCAGACTTAATGCTCCCCATTAGCTTCAAAGCGATACTGGGCCGGTGCAACTTCGACAAAGTGGCCACCCAGCACACGGCCTAAATCCTGCAACGCTTGTTCTAAATCTGCCAGCCATAACGTACCACTGAGGGTTTGGGATGCATATGGCTCAGGCACCGTAATCTGCACGCCAAAGTGGTAAGCCAACTCCTTGACAACTTGAGCAGCCGGCTGCTGTGTAAACGTCAGTCGTCCCTTCAGCCAGTCCAAGTACACCTCAGCGGAAGCCGCTGCGGGGGCTGTTAGGCGTCCGTCAGCTGTTAGGCGGATGTGCTGGCCTGCAGTCAGCAGGTGCTGCTGTCCTTTAGGTCCTTCCAGCTTAAGCCGTCCTGTTTCCAGAAAGACTTCAACATCTTCCCAAGTGCGCACGTTAAACCGTGTGCCTACCACGGTCACCTGCAGCAAGCCCGCCTCCACCTGAAAATGGCGCGCTGGGTGGTAGATTACGTCAAAAAACGCTTCACCTTCTAATCGATAGCGCAGTACCCTCTCCGAGGCCTCTACTTGATAAAGCCTTGAATGGGGACGAAGCGTGATGTGGGAACCGTCGGGCGCTACATAGTCCTGAAGGGTTTTTTCGGCCGATGCTACAAGCACGGGCTCTGTCTGGCGTTCCAAAGACAACCACCAGCCCAATCCGGCCGCCAGCAACACCACAACCATGGCCAGTGCCCGGCGCCAAGCAATGCGACGATGCATGAACCCCCTGCGGGGTGGTCGGTCGGTCTGTTGGATATGGCGCACCACGTGCTGCCAAATGCGCGCTTGACGCTCTGGGGCAATTTCAGGTACTGATTCGGCCAGAATTGGCAGCAGTATCTGCATAAGCGGATCTGCTGCCAATTCTGGATCCGATGTCAAAGGCTGACCCGCTTCTCGAAGCTGCCCAATGCGTCGGGCTAATAGGGCTTCACGATGCATGGCAAAGCTGATTTGGGGGTGATGCCCGACCCGCGGAGCAGGATTCAGGAAAGCGGCTCAACTTCTCCGGTGCCCAGCACAATCCGATAAGCTTGGCGCGTGCCCAAAAAGCGAAGCAAAGCCGATCCATCGCCCTGAAGTTCAATCGTCCCCTCTACCCTGCGCCTTTGCTCGCGGCCGTTCACCCGCACCACAAGCTGCAGTTGATAAGCTAGCGTGCCGTAGGCTAAATACTCCAGAGCTTCGTTTGTCGTGGGCTTAGCGATCTTAATCGGACCATCGGTCACCAGTTGGCCAGAAAATTCCCGCTCTACCTCTGTGCCCTGCACATTGATTAGATGAAACGCACCCGAATAGGTTTGCTCACCGATGAACGTGATCGTGTCGCTTTCGGCTTCTAAACCTTCAACGTGCCAGTTTGCCCGTCGCTCGAAAGACGAACTACGCCTATTGCCTGCAGGGGTCTGTTGGGATACTTCACCACGACGGAAGCCTTCGAAGTCGATCGTGGCAATGCGTTCAGCCTCAGCACGTGGTCGGGCAATAAACTGCCCTGCTATGTCTTTAAAGATGTACCGCAGCACAGTTTCCATCGTCTTATGGAAAGTTGGACGATCTACCTCGTGCTGGAACGAAAGGGTATGCACCCCTGTGCTTGAGTCGTAGCTGACCTGGAAGTTGCGGCGCACGCCACGCCAAGGCCGGGGATCTTGCACCCCTGCCCCGTCTTTACCCGCTGCACCAGCCATGTAGTACATACCGCTGCGGTCAAACGTGGCCGTAGCTTCATAAAAGTCCGTCACCATCCCATCGCTCTGATCGGCCAAAGCTTGCGCAAGAATAGTAGCCGCCACCTCAGCCTCTTCATTACTTAGCCCCTGGTTATCGGTCTGCTGCAGTAGGTCGCAAGCCGACAGCGATACGATAAGCAGCAGCAACAGTCCACTATAGAAGCGTTTCATTGCACCTCTCCTACTTTGGTTGGTATAGCCATCACTATGGACTATACACCGCAATGCCTGTTTTCCCCTATTTGCATCGCGCATCATCGAAAAACGGCCAAGGCTTCGCGAAGCTGCCGTAGTGCTTGTGCCATTTGATTCTCTACGGTTTTAGGGCTGATGCCCAACACTTCAGCCGCCTCACGGTAGGTTAGGTCTTGCAAAAAGCACAGCTCAAAAACTGCCCGCCGCCGCTCTGGGAGTTGGGCGATAGCGGCCTGCAGACGCTTCTCAAGCAGCAGGGCATCGGTCTGCTGCTCAACAGAGGGCGCCGGATCAACCATCTCCTGCCCAGCAGCTACAGGGGTTAGCTTTTGGGTATCTCGGAAGTAATTCAATGTACGCGTATGGCCAATTCGAAACAAAAAAGCCCGTAGCGATCGATTAGGATCGATCTGGGTTCTTCGCTCCCATATCATCACGAAGGCCTGCTGCACCACATCTTCGGCTACCTCAGAAGGTAATCCCATACGCTCTACATAGCGAAGCAAAAAGGCGTGATAGCGTTCAAAAAACAGCCTGAAGGCCTGTCGATCCCCATTACGAATGCGCCGAGCCAACTCGGCATCATCAAGGATTCCCCCTCTATCTTGCTGAGCTAACAACAAAAGCAGCGTTGTTAGGATATCCGTCATGGCCTTGTCAGACGATTCCCCTTGCAAGGTATCGGTCAAAGGAGGACTAATCCAAGCTGATCATTCGACCCCTAGCAATAAACTTTTGCAATAAATTTTTTCAAACCCAAAGGTGGTATTTGGGCAGATGCTTGATTGTCTTAAACTTGCGCATGCTTTGTGCTTAGCAAAGCAAAGTCGAACTCTAAAGATTTCGAGCTGTCTGCTTGGCACCTTAGGCAGTTCCTTTTGGTCTTGGTCAAAAAGGGGGATCTTATGTCGATACGATTGCTGGGCGTTGGAAGCTGTCTGATAGTTGGGTTATTGCTAACAGGCCTAAGCGCCGTTTACTTAGTCACCTCGCTTCATTTACGCCAATCCTACAAACTACATGAGGTTAATTTTAGGCTGCAAACCGACTCAGCCACGCTGGCACACGGACGGCATATTGCTACGATCCGAGGATGCCTCGACTGTCACGGTGCCGACTTTGGCGGACAGATCTTCATAGATGATCCCCTGATTGGGCGTTATGCCGGTCCCAACCTGACGCGTGGAGGACGCGGTGCCATGCTTAGCGTAGCGGACTGGGAACACGCCGTTCGGCATGGTGTCCGAAATGATGGGAAGCCGCTACGTTTCATGCCAGTTGTCGAGTTTAATCAGCTTAGCGATGAAGACCTGGCGGCCCTCATTGCCTATGTCCAGCATTTACCTGCTGTTGACCGGCCCACGATCCCTATTCGTATTGGTCCCTTAGCACGTCTGTTGTATTTGCAAGGTAACTTCCCTCTTTTGATAACAGCCCGATTGATTAACCATAGCATGGCCCATCCTTTTACCATGACCCCCGAGCCTACCGTTGCCTATGGTGCCTACCTCGCAGCTTCTTGCAGCGGATGCCATGGTCATGGCTTTAGCGGTGGACCTATCCCCGGAACACCCTCCGAATGGCCCCCAGCTGCCAATCTGACGCCCGATTCGGCCACTGGACTGGGCAGCTGGACGGAAGCCGACTTCTTCCGCGCGCTCCGTGAAGGGAAACGCCCCGACAGCTCAACTATCAACACGCAATACATGCCAATCCTGTTTACCTCGCAAATGACTGACGTTGAAATCCAAGCGCTTTGGGCTTTTCTAAAAACCCTGCCCTCAAGACCCAAAGGACAACGCTGAGGGCTTATAGAAGCCGTTCATGCCAATAGAGGCTACGATCCGCGAAGTATTCAAGCAGGTGGAACCTTTCTTTGGCATTAGCGAAAGACAGCGGCCTACTGAAATGAGGCTACTTTTTGATAATGCCCCAAGGCCACATGCGTTACCCCCTGCGCAACATCGCTATCGTAGCCCACGTCGACCACGGCAAGACAACGCTGGTCGATGCCATGCTCTGGCAGAGCGGCATTTTTCGAGCCCATCAGGAAGTCCAGGAGCGTGTGCTCGACTCGCTCGACCTGGAGCGCGAGAAGGGCATTACCATCATGGCCAAAAACACGGCCGTCTGGTACCGCGGCGTTAAGATTAACATCGTAGACACCCCCGGCCACGCCGACTTTGGCGGGGAAGTGGAGCGCACGCTCTGCATGGTCGACGGTGTCATGCTGCTGGTGGACGCGGCCGAGGGTCCGCTGCCCCAGACGCGCTTTGTGCTCTCCAAGGCGCTGGCCCTGAAGCTGCCGGCCATCGTTGTGATCAACAAGATCGACCGTCAGGACGCCCGCCCACGCCAGGTGCTTGACGAGATTTACGACCTGTTTATTGATCTCGATGCCACAGAAGACCAACTCGATTTCCCTGTCCTCTACACCGTCGCAAAAGAAGGCCGTTGCACCCTCGACCCGGAGGCACCCCTAACCGACCTGCGACCACTTTTCGAAGCTATTTTGGCCCATATCCCACCCCCTCAGGGAAACCCTAACGCCCCACTCCAGATGCTGGTCACGCATGTCCAACCTGACCCCTACCGCGGACCGCTCGCCATCGGACGCATTGTGCAGGGAACGCTCCAAAATCGTCAACGTGTGCTGCTTTGCCATCGTGACCACCGGCAGACGCCGGCCGTGGTAACTGCGCTGTTCGAATTTGAGGGACTGCAGCGCGTCGAGGTCGAATCCGCTGGCCCCGGTGCCATCGTGGCTGTGGCTGGCATGCAGGGTATTGGTTTGGGAGAATCGATCACCGATGCTGAAAATCCACAGCCATTACCTCCGCTGCACGTCGATGAGCCCACCCTCTCCATGGAGTTCCGGATCAACGACGGTCCCTTTGCCGGCCGCGAAGGTCAGTATGTAACCTCCCGTCACCTGCGCGAACGCCTGTTCAAAGAGGCCGAAAACAATCTGGCGCTCCGTGTCGAGGAAACCGACTCGCCCGACGCGTTTCTCGTCTACGGTCGCGGAGAATTGCAGCTGGCGATCTTGATCGAGCAAATGCGCCGCGAAGGGTACGAGTTCACCGTAGGACAGCCCCGGGTGCTCACACGCCGCATCGACGGCCAGCTCCACGAACCCTACGAACGCGTCCTCATCGACGTCCCTGAGGAGTACATGGGCGTTGTGGTGCAAAAGCTGGGGATGCGCCGCGGTGTGCTCACCAAGATGATCAACCACGGGACCGGGCGTGTCCGGCTCGAATTTGAAATCCCTGCTCGCGGATTGATCGGCTACCGGAGCGAATTCCTGACCGATACCAAGGGCACCGGCCTCCTCAACCACCTCTTCGACGGATACCGGCCGTGGGCTGGTCCTATCACGCATCGGGCTACCGGCGCCCTAGTGGCCGACCGCCCCGGCCGCGTCACGGCTTACGCTATGCTCAACCTGCAAGAGCGGGGCGAACTATTTGTCGAGCCTGGCGACGAAGTGTACACCGGCATGATCGTGGGCGAGCACTGCCGGGAAGGCGACCTGGAGGTCAATATCACCCGAGAGAAGAAGCTCACCAACATGCGCGCTTCGACAGCTGAAGGCTTTGAAAAACTGGTTCCCCCTCGCAAACTTTCCCTCGAAGAAGCCATCGAATTTATCCGGGAAGACGAGCTGATCGAAGTTACCCCAAAGGCGATTCGCCTGCGCAAACGCTACCTTGATCCGCACGAACGCAAACGCCACGCCCTCCGACAGCAACAGGAAATGGCATAAGGCCAAGCGCACCCAGCGCTGTACTCAAGCAGCTACCAAAGTAAACCGCAACCGTTCATGATGGCAAATTGCATGGGGAAACGCCCGGCACAAGGAGGCGTTGCACTTTTTTCCACACAGGCCTGTATACAAAAGACCCATGCTCAAAGCGCACCCGCTGACCCGGCTGCTTCAGGAGCGCATTTTGATCCTTGATGGGGCGATGGGGACGATGATCCAGCGCCATCGCCTCTCCGAAGAAGATTTTCGGGGCAGCCGCTTTGCCGACCATCCGCATCCGGTGCGCGGCAACAACGACTTGCTTGTTCTAACGCAGCCTGAGCTGATCCGCGACATTCACCGCGCTTACCTCGAAGCGGGTGCCGATCTGATTGAGACCAACACGTTTAACGCCAACGCTATCTCACAGGCGGACTACGGACTGGAAGCTCTCGTCTACGAGCTGAATGTAGCGGCTGCTCGACTGGCTCGCGAGGCCGCCGACGAGTTCACGCGCCGCACGCCCGGGCGCCCCCGATTTGTAGCTGGTGCCATTGGCCCCACAAACAAGACGCTCTCCATTTCGCCCGATGTCAACAATCCCGCCTACCGGGCCGTCACCTTCGACGAAATGGTGGCCGTCTACCGGGAACAGGTGCGGGGATTGCTTGACGGCGGCGTTGATGTGCTGCTTGTTGAGACTGTCTTCGACACGCTCAACTGCAAGGCAGCCCTGTTTGCCATTCAGGAGGAATTCCGGGCACGCGGTCAGGCCGTGCCCGTTATGGTCTCGGGCACGATCGTAGACCAGAGCGGCCGCACGCTTTCGGGGCAGACGCCCGAGGCCTTCTGGATTTCCATTTCTCACATGCCGCACCTACTCTCGGTAGGACTTAACTGCGCGCTCGGCTCCGGCCAGATGCGGCCGTTCATCGAGGAGCTGGCCCGCACGGCCACCGTTTTCACCAGCCTTTACCCAAACGCTGGTCTACCCGACGAGCTTGGCCAGTACCGGGAGACGCCCGATTACATGGCCGCGCAACTGGCCGACTATGCGCGCGAGGGCTGGCTCAACCTGGCCGGTGGCTGCTGCGGCACCACGCCCGAGCACATCCGCACCATCGCCGAAGCGCTCGAGGGGCTTTCGCCTCGTCGCATTCCCCAAGTGCCGCGCACGCTGCGCCTTTCGGGACTGGAGCCCCTTGTCTTCCGGCCCGACCTGAATTTCGTCAACATCGGCGAGCGGACCAACGTTACCGGCTCACGCCGCTTTGCCCGTCTGATTCGCGAAAGCCGCTATGAAGAGGCGCTCGAGGTAGCCCGTGAGCAGGTCGAAAGCGGCGCGCAGATGATCGACGTGAATATGGATGAAGGCCTGCTCGATGGCCTCCAGGCAATGACCACGTTCCTGAACCTGATCGCTGCCGAGCCGGAAGTTGCCCGCGTGCCGGTAGTCATCGACTCGTCGAAATGGGAAATAATTGAAGCCGGCCTGAAATGCCTGCAGGGCAAGGGGGTGGTCAACTCGCTCTCGCTCAAAGACGGAGAGGAAGTCTTCAAAGAGCGCGCCCGGCGCGTGCGCCAGTACGGCGCAGCCGTCATCGTGATGGCCTTCGACGAACAGGGGCAGGCCGACACGCTCGAACGCCGCATTGAAATCTGCCGTCGCGCCTACCGCATCCTGACCGAAGAAGTCGGGTTTCCGCCGGAAGATATCATTTTCGATCCGAACATTTATGCCGTTGCCACCGGGATTGCAGAGCATAACCGCTACGCGATTGACTTCCTGGAGGCCACACGCTGGATCAAGGCCAACCTGCCCTACGCGCGCGTCTCGGGGGGCATCTCGAACCTTTCATTTTCATTCCGAGGAAACGAGCCAGTCCGCCAGGCCATGCACACGGTGTTTCTCTACCATGCTGTGCAGGCCGGCATGGACATGGGCATCGTCAATCCCAGCCAGCTCGGCATCTACGAGGAAATCGATCCAGAGCTGCGCGAACGAATCGAAGATGTGCTCTTTGACCGCCGACCGGATGCGACCGAGCGGCTGATTGCCCTGGCGCAGACGCTGACGCAGTCGGCCACCGATGCTACCGAATCCGAGTCGCTTGCCTGGCGCCAGGCTTCCGTCGAAGAGCGGCTACGCCACGCACTCGTCAAAGGCATTACGGAATTTATTGAAGCAGACGTCGAAGAAGCCCGCCAGAAATACGGCTCACCCCTGGCTGTCATTGAGGGGCCGCTCATGGACGGCATGAACGTGGTGGGCGATCTGTTCGGCGCGGGCAAGATGTTCCTCCCGCAGGTGGTCAAAAGTGCCCGCGTGATGAAAAAGGCCGTGGCCTATCTGGTGCCGTTTCTGGAGGCCGAAAAGCAAAAGCTGGGCGACACGCGGCCGCGTGCCCGCATCCTGCTGGCTACGGTCAAGGGCGACGTGCACGACATCGGCAAAAACATCGTGGGCGTGGTGCTGCAGTGCAACGGGTTCGAGGTAATCGACCTGGGGGTGATGGTCCCTGCCGACCGCATCCTTGAAGAAGCCCGTCGCCATCAGGTAGAGCTGATCGGTCTCAGTGGTCTAATTACACCGAGCCTTGACGAGATGGTGCATGTAGCCCGCGAGTTGGAGCGAGCCGGCTTTGAGACGCCTCTGCTGATTGGTGGGGCCACGACCTCGAAGCTGCACACAGCCTTGAAGATCGATCCCTGCTACCACGCGCCCGTTGTGCACGTGCTCGATGCCTCGCGAGCCGTGCCAGTGGCCGGCGCCTTGATTGATCCCAACCGGCGTGATGCGTTTGTGGAGCAAATTCGCCAGGAGTACGAAGCAATTCGCCGACGTCACGGCCTTCGCACGGACGAACAACTGCTGACGATCGAAGAGGCCCGGGCCAACCGCTTTACCTGCGACTGGTCGGACGTGCCCATCACACGTCCTAACCGGCTGGGGCTAACCATTTTCCGCGATTATCCGCTGACGGAAATTCGACGTTACATTGACTGGACGCCGTTTTTCCAGGCCTGGGAGCTCCGTGGCAAATACCCGCGCATTCTGGACGACCCGAAAAAAGGCCCCGAAGCGCGACGCCTTTTTGCCGATGCCAACCGGCTGCTGGACGAAATCATTACACATGGTTGGCTTCAGGCGCATGGCGTTGTTGGACTCTTTCCGGCAAACAGTCAAGAAGACGACGTGCTTGTGTTCTCCGACGAGTCGCGGTCGGAAGTGCAGGCTGTGCTGCACTTCTTGCGCCAGCAGACGCCCAAACGAGCGGGCCAACCCAACCGCTCACTGGCCGACTACGTGGCTCCTTTCGACAGCGGCCGCGTCGACTACATCGGGGCTTTCGCTGTAACGGCCGGCCATGGACTGGAAGCGCTGGTGGCCCGCTTCGAGCAGGCCCACGACGACTACCAGGCCATCCTGGCCAAGGCGTTGGCCGACCGCTTGGCAGAGGCATTTGCTGAACTGCTACACGAACGCGTTCGCCGTGAGCTGTGGGGCTATGCGCCCAAGGAGCGACTGACAAACGAGGAACTGATCGCCGAACGCTACCGCGGCATCCGTCCAGCACCCGGCTATCCCGCCTGCCCCGACCACACCGAAAAGTGGACGCTCTGGAAGCTGCTGGAGGCCGAGCGCCACACCGGCATCCGGCTTACCGAACACCTGGCCATGCACCCGGCCGCTTCCGTGTGCGGCTACTACCTGGCCCATCCCGAAGCCTCCTATTTTAATGTAGGGCATTTGGGCATAGACCAGATCGAAGACTACGCCCGGCGCAAAGGTATGACTGTCGAGGAAGTCGAACGCTGGCTGGCCCCACGCCTGGCCTATGACCCCACGCCACAAGCCAATACTGCTTGAGCGCAAAGCACGCAACGGCAAAATCGGGAACCCACAAGTGCGCTGACTGCGTTTTTTCGCTGGATAACCAGCTTCTTCTACGCACAGACCTATGGCCGGACATAATAAGTGGTCGAAAGTCAAGCGGCAAAAAGCCGTCGTTGATGCCCGTAAATCCAAAGTCTGGGCACGGCTTTCACGGGACATTACCCTGGCAGCCCGGGAAGGCGGTGGAGATCCCGATCTAAACCCACGTTTGGCGCATGCAATCGAAAAAGCCCGGGCCGAAAACATGCCCAAAGAAAACATTGAACGCGCCATTAAACGCGGCACCGGCGAAATTCAGGGCGAAGAGTATGTAGAAGTCACCTACGAAGGCTATGCGCCAGGCGGAGTGGCTGTCTTTATTGAAGCGCTAACGGACAACACCAACCGCACGGTCTCGGAGCTGCGGCATCTGTTTAGCAAAGCAGGCGGCAGTCTAGGGCAACCAGGGTCAGTGGCCTACTTGTTTGAACGAAAGGGCGTGATCGAAATCCCTGCTGAAGGACAGGATGAGCTTACGCTTTTTGAGTTGGTGGCCGAGGCTGGCGCTGAAGATCTTACGCGCGACGAAGATACGTTCATTGTGACAACCCCGGTCGAAACCTTTGCCGCCGTGCTGGAGGCGCTCCGGCAATCGGGTATTGAACCCAAAGAAGCTGAGTTGCAGCGCGTTCCCACCACCACAGTTACGCTGCCGCCCGAGGAGGCCAAAAAAGTGGTAGCCCTGCTTGAAGCCTTAGAAGCACACCAGGATGTGCAGCATCTTTACACCACGTTGAATTTCGACGAAGCCACCCTTGCCGCCATCTCCTGAACACACAGACGCCCTGGTCATCCTGGGCATTGATCCGGGCTCACGCCACACCGGCTACGGCGTGCTGGCCGTCGAAGGCGAGCAGGCGCAGGTGCTGGCCGTCGATGTGATTCACCTGGATGAGCAGGCAGCGCATCCGCTTCGCCTGCTTCACCTGTTCGAAAAGCTTAGCGCCGTCGTGGAGCGCTATCGTCCCGACGAGTGCGCCCTGGAAATGCCGGTCTACGGCCGCAATCCCCAGTCCATGCTCAAGCTGGGGCGCGCCCAGGCAGCAGCCATGCTGGCCGTTTTAGTGCGCCAGATTCCCGTAACTGAGTACACCCCTAAAGAGGTTAAAAAGGCCTTAACCGGCCAAGGAAATGCGACCAAAGAACAGGTGCGCTTTATGGTGCAGGCATTGCTGGAACTACCCCCTACGACGGCCGCCCTGGCGCTGGATGCCTCGGATGCCTTGGCAGTAGCCACCTGCCACTGGAGGCACCGTTGCCATGCTCACCTGCGTTCTCATGGCTCCGACTGGAGCCGTTACGTGCGCCAGCATCCCGACCGCTTGCTTTAAGGCTCAGCGGGCCCGCTCTCCATCATAAAAAAAGCCCCGTTCTTCGTCCCGAACCCGCACCACCTCGGCTACTTCGTCCATGCTCAGCTGGCCCTTGCTCATCAGGTAAATGAGCTGGGCAATTTGCCGATCTTTATTCGGGGCCTGATTCCACTCCGGATGCGCTTGCTCGACAAGGCTTACCAAAATGCGCAAATAAGGATACCGCTTCTCCGGCGTCTCCAGTCGGGCAATCGCCTGGGCAAACAGCTCCGCATTACGCCCGACCTGGCGATCGATCATCTTTTCACGATAATACGTCATGTTTCCTGTCTACAGCTTAGCCACATGGTGAGGCGCGGCACTAAAGCCGCACACGGTTGAGAAAGGCTCGTCGGTTTTTAAATTAGGTTTGCTTACAGCCAAATGCTATTGGCGTTAACATAAAATTGTGCGAACAGGTTTCTTTGAACCCCTTATGCAGCCTTCGCGTTGAAACGTGTCGAACCGTAGCCTATACTACGGTACTATGAGAGAGAAACCAATACGCGAAACTGCGCAAAATCAGCGGCGCGTTAGTCCCTATCGCCTGGAGCTCTTGCCGGTTGTACCGGCTTATCATCGCCGCGCACGCAACAAAAAGCCGCTTCAGGAAGGGCAGCTCGTCTATTATGGCCCAATGCCGCTCTATTACGGCATTGGCGAAGTCAAACGCGTTGTAGGCTCGTACGTAGCGGTCGACTTCCGAGGCACAGGCCAGTTTGGGGTGCACGAAGATGTACTCTCACAGGAATATTTGATTCCAATTCCTCCTGCTACCCTTTCACTGCTGTAACTTGAAAGCGTCGCCTGCGTATCTTGTCGATGTTTACTTAGGTTTACAGGCGGCATTATGCTTGTTGTTGACCACGTAACCAAACGCTATGGTGCGACCGTAGCCGTTCATCAGGTCTCATTTACAGCTCAACCTGGACGCATCTTAGGCCTTTTAGGTCCCAACGGTGCTGGCAAGACAACCACTTTACGCATGATTGCGGCCATTTTACTGCCTACTGAAGGCCGCATTTTATTTGAGGGTCGGCCAGTTGGTCCCTGGAGCCAAGCGATCATGGGCTATTTGCCCGAAGAACGCGGGCTGTACCGCAAGCTCTACGTCGAAGAGCAGCTGGTTTATTTAGGGCGCCTCAAAGGGCTTTCCTTCAAGGAGGCACAACGGCAAGCACGCTATTGGCTCGAACGCCTTGGGCTCTCTCGTTGGCGCACCCACAAGACCGAAGCCCTCTCAAAAGGGATGCAGCAAAAGCTGCAATTTATCGCAGCTGTGCTGCATCAACCACGCCTGTTGATCCTTGACGAACCGTTTAGCGGACTAGATCCGCTGAATGCCGACCTGCTGCAGGAAATCATTGCGGAGCTTAAAGACGCCGGTCGGACCATCCTTTTTGCCTCGCACCGCATGGAACAGGTCGAGCAGCTCTGCGACGACATCTGCCTAATTGCTCAAGGACGTATCCTAACGGCAGGCCCCTTGCGCGAAATTAAGCAACGCTTTGGGCAAAACACGATAGTGCTGGAGTTCAAGGGCGACGGGACGTTTTTGAGTGAACTGGCCCGTCAGCAGCGTATTCGCCTGCTTGCCCAAAGCCACCACCGTGCAGAACTTGAACTCCTCAACGGTACGCCACCCCGCCAAGTTTTGGAGGCAGCACTGGCCCACGTGGACGAACTGTATCGCTTTGAAGTTACCGAACCACCCCTGTCGGAAATCTTTAAACATCAGGTTCGCAACGCTACTACCTGAGCTTACGCTATGCATAAAATTTGGACAATTCTGCAAAGCGAATTCGTGCGGCGTGTGCGCACCCGCATGTTTTTGCTTACTACGCTACTGGCACCGATCTTTTTGCTGACCTTGCTTTTAGTACCGCCGCTAATCAGCTACTTGAGCGACCGCTCCGCGGTGCACCGCTTGGCCGTAATGGACCTTAGCGGCGAGCTTCTTCCGCGCATGCAAGCCCACGCACCTGCTACCCTGCAATTGGAAGCGGCCACCCTACCAACTGACACCCTTCAGGCTGCTGTACGAGCAGGACGCTACGACGGCTATCTCTTGCTGCCTGCCTCGCTGCTGGAAGGCAGCGGCAACGCTGAACTGTATGCCCAAAGCGGCTTAGGCCTAAGCTTTCAAATACAGCTGGAGCGTTTGCTCAACAAAGCCGTCGAAGAAGCACGCTTGGCCAGGCTCCAGGTGCCCCCCGAACTTGTAGCCGTGCTGCGTGCCGAAGTTAACCTACGCCTGTATCGGCTTTCAGAAACAGGCGCCGAGGCCGATGGCACCGCGTTTTATTCGATCATCGGCTACATCATGGCTTTCCTCATCTATGGCGCCACGTTAGCCTATGGGAGTGTGGTACTACAAGGCGTTATTGACGAGAAAGCCAGTCGGGTGGTTGAGCTGGTTATCTCTTCGGTTCGCCCGCTGCACTTGATGATGGGGAAGGTGCTGGGCATTGGGGCCCTCGGCCTGTTGCAATTCTTTTTGTGGGGGCTACTGCTTTTTGCCGGGACCACCGCCGCCGGTCCCCTACTCTCTCATTTCCTACGCACCCAATCTTCTCAGCTTGGAGCCACAGCTTCCACAGAAGAAGTGCTGCAAGCTGCCCACATTAGCCTACCCGCAATTGATCCGCTACTTATCGTCTGGTTCATTTTATTTTTCCTGGCCGGCTACCTGCTTTATGCGAGCCTGTTTGCTGCCATAGGCTCGGCCGTCGAGCAGCAGCAAGATGCCCAAGGCCTGATGCTACCGCTGACCCTACTCATTGTAATCCCGATACTCTTCATGCCCTATGTCATCACAAACCCGCACACCTCGCTTTCGGTCGCGCTTTCCTTGATTCCGTTTTTCTCCCCCATTCTTATGGTGGCTCGATTGGCTATTGGAGGCGTGGCGTGGTGGGAAGGGCTGGTAGCCTACCTGCTGCTTGTAGGCGCATTTATTGGGGCCATCTGGATTAGCGCCCGCATCTACCGCATTGGCATCCTCATGTACGGCCAAAAACCCTCGCTTAAGGAAATCTGGCGCTGGCTGCGTGCAACCTAAACCAGCCTTCAGCGGAACTTAACGGTCCGCCCTTCCTACAAGGATATAGGAGCCTGCTTAGTTGAAATGCGCATCCCTGCCATGCGGACCGGATGGGTCGCGGGATTGGCGTTGTTCCTGCTGATGCTGCCCCAAGCACAGGCGCAGTACTTCCGCTTCGGCAAAAACCGGGTCCATTACCACACGCCAAGCTGGTATTATATCCAGTCGCGACATTTCGATATTTACTACTACGATGAGGGCTATGAACTGGCCACCTTTACTGCCGAAGTGGCCGAAGCGGCCTATGCCCAACTGGTCTCGCTACTGCAGTATGAGCTTTCCCAGCGCATAGCGATTCTGGTTTATCCCAGCCACAACGACTTTAGCGTCACCAACGCCGTCGATTTGCCGGATTACAGCGAAGGCATTGGGGGTGTAACCGAGCTTTTCAAGAATCGGATTGCCGTCCCCTTTATGGGCGACTACCGGGACTATCGTCGGGTAGTCCACCACGAACTGGTCCATGCTGTGCTAAACGACATGTTCTACGGCGGTTCGCTTCAAGCCATTTTGCAGAACAACCTGCAGTTAGTGTTGCCGCTTTGGTTCAATGAAGGTTTGGCCGAATACGCAGCCTTGGGCTGGGATACGCAATCGGACATGTACGTGCGCGAGGCAATCTTGAATGATCGGCTGGCGCCTATTCCGTATCTCTCAGGTTACTTTGCCTATCGCGGGGGCCAAAGTGTTTGGGATTATATTGCCACCCAGTACGGCCGAGAAAAGATCGGCGAAATTCTGCAGCGTGTGCGGCTGGCGCACTCAGTCGAGGCTGGCTTCCGGCAGGCGACCGGCTTATCGCTCACCGAGCTCTCGGAGCGCTGGCAACAGGCATTGCGCGAAATTTACTATCCTGAACTCACCGCACGCGAACAGCTCGACGATGTTGGCCGACCGCTGCTTACGGCCCGTAACGCCGGCTACTACAACACTAGTCCAGCCCTGACTCCACAAGGCGATCGATTGGCTTTTATTACTACGCGCAATGGACTGTTCGACGTATACTTGGCCAGCGCCAACGATGGAAAAATCCTGCGCCGTCTAGTTGCAGGTCAAACTAGCCCTGACTTTGAGAGCCTACGCATCCTAACTCCTGGTCTGAGCTGGAGTCCGGACGGACGTTTTTTGGCTCTGGCAGTAAAAAGCGGTCCTTCAGATGCAATTGCCCTGCTCGATGTAGAAACCGGTCAGCGAACCCATCACCGCATTCCCGGCATCGAACAGATTCTCTCGCTGGCCTGGAGTCCCGATGGCCGCCGCATTGCTTTTTCGGCTACGTGTAAGGCGCAAAGCGATATTTATGTGCTGGATCTGCAGACCGGCCAGGTGATCAACTACACCAACGACGTTTTCAGCGACCATGAGCCTGCTTGGCGGCCGGACGGCAAGGCGCTGGTTTTCCACAGCGACCGAGGCGATCAACTAACGCCGGGGCAGCACCACCTCGATCCCTATACGCTCATGGCCCAAGCTGAGCGAGGCTATGACTTGTATTTGCTCCATCTAGAACCGGTACGCATCGAGCGCCTCACCTATACCGAACCCTGGGATGATCGCAGCGGCCGCTTTGGTAGCGACCCGGATCGGCTTTTGTTCATCTCAGACCGCAATGGCATTCCCAACCTGTATGAAAAAGACCTGCGTACTGGTGCCGAACGGCCTCTAACCGATCTGGTGGTAGGCATCCAGCAGTTGTCGCTTTCGGCTGATGGCCGAAAAGCAGCCGTCGTCAGCCTACACGACGGCATCCCTTCAATTTACCTGCTCAAGGATCCCTTTGAGCGCAAGGTGGAACGCGACACGCTGGCCCCTACCGTCTGGGCGCAACGTCGACTTCGCCAAGCTACTCCGCCTGCTCCAGCACTGGCAGTGGCTTCGGCTACCCTGCGACAACGCAACCCCTTCCTCCGCACAGCCACCCACCCCTTGCACCAAGCTCCCCCTCCACATGACCAGGTCCCTTTACGGACTACGACCGACCCGGCCAAGGCCTCCCCAACCCCTGATTCCCTGACCACTTACAGCTTATTACACGTAGATTTCCGCAATTACGTCTTTAGCTCTGCCTTCGATGAAGCCAGCCATCGCCGTAGTGGGTATCGAGCGCCCACCGATCCCTTTGCTTTGCAAAACAACCGCGACGAAAATGGCCGCTACCGTCCTCATCGCTATCGATTATACTTCACACCCGACTTAGTCTACGGCGCAGCGGGTTACGACATGCTCTACGGCGTGCAGAGCGTAACCGAGATCTTGTTCAGCGATATGCTGGGCAACCATCGTTTTTGGGTAGCTACCAACCTGCTGGTCGATCTACGGAATTCAGACTACGTGATTGCCTACAGCTACCTTCCACGCCGTACCGATTGGACGGTGGCGGTCTACCATATTGCCCGTCTTTTACCCGACTACACCCTGCGCACGCTCTATCGTTATCGCCACTACGGCCTTAATTTGGAAGCCAGTTACCCCTTCAACAAGTTTGAGCGCTTTGACTTTGATGTGGCGCTCATGGGGGTCAATCAAACCGACATTGGCAATCCCGAACGACCACCGTTAACACGTTCGCTGCTTTATCCGGCCGTAACATACACGCGCGATGTAAGCGTGCCCGGCCTGCTGGCACCCATTGGCGGGCATCGGCTGGCAGTACAACTCTCGGGGAGTCCTGGCAATCTCGTTGCAGGTCGCCAGATTCGATTCCTAACGCTGCTAGCCGACGCGCGTACGTACACGTCCTTTGGGCGAGGCCTCTATAGCCTGGCCTTCCGGCTTGCGGGAGGGGCATCGTTTGGCCCCACACCGCAGCTTTTTTACTCGGCTGGGGTGCAAAACTGGATTAACCGACATTTCGACAGTTTCCCGATCGAAGACTTGACTGACTTTGTTTTTGCCACACCTGTTTTGCCCTTACGGGCCACTGCGATCAATACACTTAATGGACCTTATTTTGGCTTGTTGAACGCCGAATTTCGCTTCCCCTTAATTGCAGCTATGCTGCCAGGCCCACTTCCGGTTTTACCCCTTTACAACCTGCAAGGCACGACCTTCTTAGATATCGGTACGGTCTGGGGTAGTCCCTCGAACCGACGTTTTACGCTCTTTCAGCGAAATGCGGAAGGAAGACATAGGTTCGATGATCTGCGTGTGGCTATGGGCTTCGGATTGCGCACGATCCTATTGGGCTTTCCCTTACGCTTTGACTTTGCTTGGCCTTTCGACGGCCACCGTTTTGGCGACCGTCGGTTTTACCTATCAGTCGGGCTAGACTTCTAAAGCGGAACCCATAGCTTGCAGCCCGCTTTAAAGGGCTTTCTGTAAAACCCGCCGCCTAACAGAAGCGGCATTTTTCATGTAATCACGCTGCAGCCTACGCAAGCAATGCATACCGAAATCAAAGAAATCAGCTCGGTCGAATACGAACTAACGCTCCATATTCCTGCCCAAGACCTGCAGCCAGAGCTGGATCGCCTGCTACGCCAGCTTCGCAACCGGGTCCAGCTTAGAGGATTTCGACCTGGTAAAGCTCCCCTGTCGCTAATTAAGCAGCGCTACGGCGATGAAATTGCTTTAGAGCTTGCTGAACGTAAAATCCGCGAAGCGCTCGAAACGGCTGTGCTCGAACCTGGCACCTATCGTGTCGTCGGCAGGCCCCGCATCCTGCGCCTGGATTACAAGCCTGACGCCGACTTGCATGCCGTTTTGCGCTTTGGCGTGCGGCCACAGTTCGACCTCAAACCCTTAGACCAAGAAACCCTTCCCCGCTTGGTCCATCAGGTTACCGACGAAGAAGTCGATGAAGCCATCCATCGCCTACGCAAAGAAGAAGCCACGCTTGTAGATCTGCCCCAAGATGCTGGCCTGGCAGCCGACGACTTTGCTACGGTGGATCTGCAACGCTTGGACGATACCACAGGTATGCCTATCATTGGCGAAAAAGAAGAGGGCATCTCGTTCTTCTTAGATGATCCGCGCCTAAAAGCAGAACTCCGTCAGGCGCTTTTGGGCAAAAAGGCGGGCGATACGCTACGCGTCGAGCTGCCGCACGGCGGCGAAGAAGAGAAGGCCCATACCCACACGCATCGGTATGAAGTACGGGTTCGCGAAGCCAAACGGCGGGAGTTGCCTGCTCTGGATGCGGCGTTTATCGAAAAAGTCACCCGCGGAGCTGCGCAGGATGAGGCCGGACTGCGCGAGCTGGTGCGCCGCGAACTCCAGGCCCGCTGGGACCGCCAAGCACGTGAGCTTCTCGAGCAGGAAATTATGGACCGCATGCTGGCGCTGCATCCTATCCCAGTACCCGAATCGGCAGTAGAAATGGTTCTGGACCAATTTGTGGAAGATGTGCGCCAACGTAACCGTGGTCGCTTACCCGAAGGATTCGACGAAACCGCCTTCCGCCATGCCAATCGGGCTTTGGCTGAACAAGAGGCCCGCTGGATGTTCCTCTTCGAAAAAGTCGTCGAAACCTTCCAGCTTCGCGTTACCGACGAAGATCTCGACGCTTTCTTTACCGAACAGGCTACAGCCGACAGTGGCTTTAACGCCGACGCATTGCGTCAATTCTACGCTTCCGTACCCGGCCTGATGGACCAGGTGCGCAGTCGGCTATTAACCCGCAAGGTGTTTGACACGCTTAGCACCCAGTTCCGGCTGGAGGACCTGGATCACCGGGCTTACCTGGAGCAGCTAAAGAAGCGACGCGAAGGAACCCAAAGTGAATTATCCCGGTAGCACCGCCTGCCTGTCCGTTTAGGACGTTCTTTGCTAACCCGACTGCATTGGCCAACCATGTCCGACCGGCGGATTGTAGAAGATTTTCTCAAATTCTCCCGTAGCCTGACGCTGCCTTCTGATATCTACAGCGGTCCGTTTCAAAGCTATCCCGTAGGGGCGTTGGTGCCGATCGTGATTGAGCAAACCACACGCGGCGAGCGGGCCTACGATATCTTCAGCCGCTTGCTTAAGGAACGGATCGTCATCATCGGCACCCCGATTAACGACCAGATCGCTAACCTGGTTGTGGCGCAGCTGCTCTACTTGGCAAGCGAAGACACCGAGCGAGATATCAACATCTACATCAACTCGCCCGGGGGTTCGATCGATAGCGGCCTGGCCGTCTACGACACCATGCAATACGTTGCCCCTCCCGTAGCAACCATTTGCGTAGGGCTGGCTGCTTCGATGGGAGCTGTGCTGCTGGCGGCTGGAGTGAAAGGCAAACGGGCAGCGCTCCCCAACTCCCGCATTATGATCCATCAACCCTGGATGACTGGTGTGCAAGGGCAAGCGACGGATATCGAGATTCATGCCCGCGAAATCCTTAAAATGCGCGAACGCCTTAACGAAATCCTCGCCTACCATACCGGTCAGTCCAAAGAACAGATTGCCAAAGACGTGGACCGCGACTATTGGATGGGCGCCTTTGAAGCCCAAAAATACGGCCTGGTCGATAATGTCCTAACACCACGACGCGGATTTTTCCCTTCAGCTGATGGGCAAGCTTCCTCTGATAAACAACAAGACGACAAAAGCAAAAAGTAAGCTCTACCTCCTTCGCCTTCGACATGCGCACGGCCGGCTTCTTCAAACCGGCCGTATTTTTTATGGCTTAGCCTGCAACACGTCGTGCAGCAATGCCCCTAGCTTTTCGACCGTGTAGGGCTTGTGTAAAAAGGCACGCGCACCAATCTGTCGGGCTGCTTCAGCCCGGCTGCCGTGCAATCCGCTGGAGGCGATCACAGGTAAAGCCGGCCAGCGCTCCCGAATCTTGCGAATAAGTGCCAGTCCATCCATTTCAGGCATTACAAGATCAGTTACCACCACCCGAATTTCTTCCACGTAAGCCTCTAAGCACCGCAACGCTTCTTGGCCGTTTGTTGCGGTAAACACCCGATATCCCAGTTGTTCTAAAGCTTCCCGTGCAGCCTCAAGCACAAAGGGCTCATCGTCGACCAGCAAAACGCCTTCGCCCTGACCGCGAAGGGTTGGAGTAGCAGCCGCTACGGCAACCGTTTCAACTCCAGGTTCAGCCGGTAAATACACCCGAAACGTAGCACCATGACCCGGTTCGCTGTAGACGTTAATAAAGCCGCCATGGCTGCGTACAATGCTATAGGCAGTAGATAAACCTAACCCCGAGCCTTTACCTACGGGTTTGGTAGTAAAGAACGGCTCAAAGATCTTATCTAGCACATCCGGAGGAATGCCTGTGCCCGTATCGCTTACGGTCAAGCACACATAAGGTCCAGGCCGGGCTTCCAAGATGCGGCGTGCGTACTGGGCATCGAGGTGTACGTTTTCAGCGGCCAAAAGCAACCGACCGCCTTCAGGCATAGCGTCACGTGCATTGACGCACAAGTTCATAAGCACTTGCTGCAACTGAGTCGCGTCGCCACGAATAGGCCAAAGCTGGTCATCGAAGCGGGTTTCGATCTGAACGGAACGGGGAAACGTCTCACGCAGCAAATGGGCCACTTCCTCCATCAAGGCACGGATATTTAGGGGCGTGCGCTCCCCTTCCATACCTCGGGCAAAGGCCAGTACTTGCCGAACCAGATCGGCACCACGTTCGGCACTTCGCTGAATCATATGCAGCGCCCGCATGCGCCGCTCAGGATCCAGCTCATCGTGTTCCAATATGCGCACGCCCAGCAAGATGGGTACAAACAGGTTGTTCAGGTCGTGCGCTATACCGCTTACAAGACGCCCAATGCTCTCCATGCGCTGTGCCCTTAAGAATTGCTGCTCCAGCAGACGGCGTTCGGTGATATCGGTACAAAGAATAAGTACTGAACGAGGCCGATTATAGGCGTCGCGCACCAGCGTCCACCGACTTTCGAGCAACCGGTTTTCCCCGTTTTGCACGCGAACCTGGAGCTCACCATTCCAACTCCCCTCGGTTATGGCTTGCATTAAGGCAGCCTCAAGCACCGCTCCCTCAAGCCCTTTGAAGAGCACATGGACAGTCTGGCCAAGCAACTGCCCAGAGGAGGATTCACCGATAAGCAATTCAGCACTGCGATTGGCATACACGATACGTCCCTCTAAATCAACAGCTAGAATAGCATCACGTGCGGCATCCAGCAACGCAGCCTGTTCCAGAATGCGCTCTTCAGCCCGAAAGCGCTCAACCGCATAACGGATCGAACGTTCAAGCTGCGCCGCATCCAGCTGACCCTTAACCAAATAGTCCCAAGCACCCGCAGCCATTGCCTCCAAGTCGACAGCCACATCGCCTTGCCCCGTAAGCAAAATCACCGGCAATGCAAAGCCCTCACGCCGAATGGTGCGCAAGAGGGTTAATCCGTCGTCAGCCCCCAGCCGATAATCCATCAGGCAAACATCAAAGGGACGCTGACGCAGCGTCTGCAAAGCGGCCTCAGAAGTAGCGCACCAGTGCAAGAAGCAGCGAATCGTGGTTGCACGTGCCAATAAACGCCGCACGATGTAGTAATCTTCCTCATCGTCTTCAACCAACAACACATCCAGCGGTAGAGGAGTCTTCATGGCAGGTCCATTTGGGGAGGCAAACGCACGATTTCAAACCAAAAGTCGCCCAGCACCTGCAACGCCCGCACCAGCCCATCAAAAGTAACCGGTTTGGTAACAAATGCATTAACCCCTAAATCATAGCTGCGCACAATATCGGTCTCGGCATCCGAAGTGGTCAGTACGACAACCGGAATCCGGCGCAAAACAGGATCCGACTTAATTTCCTGCAGGGCCTCGCGACCGTCCTTACGAGGCATATTTAAATCCAGCAAAATTAAGCCAGGCCGGGGCGATCGTGCAGGATCAGCATAAGGGCCACGTCGATATAGGTAGTCCATGAGTTCCTCGCCGTCCTCAACGGTGTAGATGGCATTGCGCAGGTGGCTACGCTTTAAGGCACGGATCGTCAGCAGCCGATCGTCCGGGTCGTCATCGGCCAGTAGAATTACCACAGGCTCTGCGGTACTCATTCAGACAAGCTAATAGACGTTGTAGGCGGTTGATAAAGCGGTAATGTAACCAGAAACGTAGCCCCCTCGCCGGGTCGGCTACGAGCTGTTAGGTGGCCATGGTGACGCTCAACAATACGCCGGCAGATTGCCAGCCCCATACCGGTGCCCATATACCGATCGCGACTATGTAAGCGCTGAAATGGCGAAAAGATACGGTCCAGATATTTTTCGTCAAATCCAATCCCGTTATCTTGAACCTCAAGCTGGCAAACTGGTCCGCCAGGAGCCGTCGGTTCAACACGCGCACGTAGCCAAATTTCTGGAGTACGCTTCGCATGGCGAAACTTAAGCGCATTGCCGATAAGATTTTGCAAGAGCTGGCGCATTTGGGTTGGATCGGCTTCAATAACCGGCCAGTGGCCCTTGCGATGTATCCGTGCACCGGTTTCTGCAATGCTGACTTCTAAATCAACCAGTACCTGGTCCAGCACGACTTCCAGGTCAACCCGCTCAAAAGGTCTCCCCTGGGTGGTCACACGCGAGAGGGTAAGTAAGTCTTCAATCAGGCGCGACATGCGCACAGCGGCATCCTGCATGCGGTCCAGGTAATAGCGTCCTTCTTCGTTGAGCGAAGCAGCATATTCTTCTTTGAGCAGCTCGGCAAATGCCCGCACTTTACGTAGCGGTTCCTGCAAATCGTGTGAGGCTACATAAGCGAATTCTTGGAGTTCACGGTTACGCTGGGCCAACTCTTGTTCTGCCTGTACGCGGGCGGTCACATCGCGCGAGTTGGTCTGCAGTTGCAAAATGCGGCCTTTCTCGTCACGAATAGCATGCAGATGCGTCTCCAACCAGATGTAATGTCCTTTCCGATGGCGGAAGCGATGTACGAGGGCGACAGGCTGCTCTCCAGAAGGCACTTGCTGAAGCAACGTTCCCCAGCGCATTTTATCTTCAGCATGCCAGAAAGCTTCTGGTTGTTGGCCTATTAGGGCTTCTGGAGGATAACCCGTAATCCGTTCTGCGGAAGGACTTACGTAGACGAAGCGACCTTCTGCGTCATGCAAACTCACCAGATCAGTCATGTTTTCTGTTAGCAGCCGAAAAAGCCGTTCGCGTTCGCGCAGGGCTTGCTCTGCCTGAAGTGCCTCGCTGACATCCCGAAAAATTACGGCCACCCCCTCATCCACACGTGTGGCCGTTAAGTGAAACCAGGTGTGAAGCCCATCCTGATCGTAATACAGGGTGGTCTGGAACGGCATGCCCGTACGTACTACTTGGGCATAAGCTGCAAAAAGCCCCAGCGTTTGATGCCCCGGAAGTACCTCCCGCAGCCGTCGCCCAACAAGCGGCTCGTTTTGTCCAAGCAGCAAATGGGCACGCGGATTAGCCAGCAACCAAACAAAGTCAACGATTTCTCCCTCCAGGTTGCAAACGGGTTGCAAAGCCATCACCCCTTCCAGCAAGCCGCTGAGCAAGTTGGATAGCAGACGTTGCGACAAGGCCAGCGCTTCGCGTGTTTGATGCGCTTCGGTCTGGTCCTCCAAAACCAAAATCAACCCTGACGCGGCTTCCCTGGATAACGGACAGGGTTGGGCACGCCATCGCACCCAGAACGTCCGCCCATCCTTTCGGCGCAATACGGCTTCCTCGGCCCCCTCGGCAGTCCCGTGTTGGAGAACACGTTGAAAAGCTTGCTGCCAATAGCCGTCTGTATCGTCGAACACGAGGGTATACGGCTTACCGGTCACCTGCGCCGCATCCAGCCCGAAATCCTGACACCAGCGCGGACTAACGGTCACGTAGCGGAAACCCCGATCTAACAAAGCGGCAGCCACCGGCAGATGCTGCATAAACTGCCGCCACACGGCCTGCCGTTTAACTCCTTCCATGCACGGAGACAATCACGCAGCGGTTGAGTACGCCGAACTAACCGCTCTATCGCGTAAAATCTACCCGTACAAATGTAATGATCCGTTAACAAGTGTTTACAGCCCGCTTAAAGTTCCAGGTCAGGATCGATCGATTCCAAAACCTCAACCACTTTTTGCAGGAAAGCAGCCCCCAAGGCGCCGTCAATAATGCGATGGTCATACGAAAGCGAGAGATACATCATGTGCCGGATAGCGATCACATCGCCCAGCTCCGGATGTTCGATCACGACCGGACGCTTCTTGATGGCCCCGGTCGCCAGGATGGCCACCTGAGGCTGGTTGATAATCGGCGTGCCCATCAACGAGCCCAACGAGCCGACGTTTGTGATCGTAAAGGTGCCGCCTTGCAGCTCGTCGGGTTGAAGCTGTTTGTTACGGGCCCGATACGTCAAGTCGGCAATTGCCTTAGCCAAGCCCACCAGGTTCTTCTGGCCTGCGTCGCGGATAACCGGCACAACTAACCCGGTTGTACCCAGCGCCACGGCAATCCCAATATGGTAGTCCTTTTTAATCAGAATGCGCGTCCCCTCAACCGAAGCGTTCAAAAGCGGATAGGCTTTCAACGCTTCTACCACGGCCTGCACAAAGAAAGGTAAGTACGTAAGCGGCACACCCTCGCGCTGCTGGAAACGCTCTTTGTTGCGCTCGCGGACGCGAACCAGATTGGTGACGTCTGCTTCAGCAAAAGAGGTAACATGCGCAGCCGTGCGTTTGGAACGGATCATGTGCTCGGCAATAAGCTGCCGCATCCGATCCATCTCGATGATTTCAACACGGCCTTCGGGGCTTGCGGCCACCACTTCTGGGACAGGTTGCGGAGCCGCTTTGGGACGCGGAGCTGCTGGCTCAGGTGGACGCGCCTGCTGACGACGCTGTTCCAGATAACGGAGCAGGTCTTGCTTGGTCAGGCGACCTTCGCGACCGCTACCTGGAATCGCAGCAAGCTCTTCTGGTGAAAGTCCTTCTTTTTCGGCTATCGATCGCACCAGAGGCGAATAGAAGCGGCCATCGGGACCTCGACGGGGAATCTCGGTCTTTGCGGCAACAGAAGCCCCATCACCCGAAGGTGCTGTTGTTGCCCGAGCAACGGTCTGAGGCGCGGCTACGCGTTCTGGAGTTTGAGGCGTGCGGAGCTGAGCCGGCTCAGCCGCTGCTCCGGTGGCGATGCGGGCCAGGACAGTGCCGACAGCCACCGTCTCCCCCTCAGCCACCAAAATCTCCCGCAACACCCCAGAAGCCGGCGACGGCACCTCCGTATCCACCTTGTCCGTCCCAATCTCCAACAACGGCTCATCCACCTCCACCCGATCCCCAACCCGCTTAAGCCACGACACCACTGTCCCCTCCGTAATACTCTCGCCCATCTTGGGCATCACAACCTCGATCAGCTCCTCTGTCTGAGCAGCCGTTTCAGGGGAGGGCTCTAGTTGTTTCGGCTCTTCTACCGATTCGGTAGCTGAAGTCGTTTGCGAAACTGGTGACGTGGACGCTGGCGCAGGAGTCTCAGTCTCCACTTCCGTAGCGATGCGGGCCAGGACAGTGCCGACAGCCACCGTCTCCCCCTCAGCCACCAAAATCTCCCGCAACACCCCAGAAGCCGGCGACGGCACCTCCGTATCCACCTTGTCCGTCCCAATCTCCAACAACGGCTCATCCACCTCCACCCGATCCCCAACCCGCTTAAGCCACGACACCACTGTCCCCTCCGTAATACTCTCGCCCATCTTGGGCATCACAACCTCAATAATAGCCATGGTAACGCTCTGCTTGGTATGCTCAACGGTTTCCTGAAGTAAAATATACGGCAACGGTTTGAAGGGTGCAGAAGGCAGGCTACGGTGATTCCTCAACAAGAATTCGCGAAGCGGTTATAAGCTGCACCTGTAAGGAATCTAATCCCAGGCCTCCCAAAATCGGGCGCAACAGGGTGCGTACAGCTTGGGCTGCGTGGTAGTGCGGTTGTAACTGCGTGGCCAAATAGGCTTCGGCCTGTGCCCTGAGCGCGTCATTGACCTGTCGCAGTGCAGCCTGCTCCATACGACGACCGCTACTGCGGTACAGGCGTGCCCACCCGACTTCGGTTTCAATCTGAAGCGCTTCCAGATTAGGCTCTACCGCTTGCAGCGTCAGGAGCGGCAGCACAACTTCCACCACACGATCAGCCGTCAAGCGAATATGTTCTGGCTGCAAGGCACGAACATCAAAGCCATAATAGACGCGCCCTGGCACCCGCACCCGAGCGGTCGTGGTTCCTAAATCAAGGCCTAACCACTGCTTGTGGCTGCTGGCCTCAACCGTCGCCACAATGTCGAGACTTCCGACAACCAAAAAGGATTCAGCAGATTCCCGCTGTAACGTTGTGATCACCTGCTGGCGTACGACCTCCTCCAAATGCGCCCGTTGCCACCATCGCCCCAAGTGAAACCCTACCCAAAGGCCTCCTGCAAGCAGTACGCCTACAAAGATCCAGCGTACGACGCGCATAACCCATTCCTAAACAATAATAATAAAGCCCGGCATCTTGCGTAAGCAGACGCCGGGCAGCCATTCAGGTTCTCCGCTTTAGGCAATTAGCGGAGCAATCACCAGCGAAACAATCGCTATCAGCTTAATCAAAATGTTCAAGCTCGGGCCTGAAGTATCCTTAAGGGGATCGCCTACGGTATCCCCAACAACGGCAGCTTTATGGGCGTCACTTCCTTTGCTATACGTAACACCATCAATTTCGATTGTGCCCTCGATACGCTTTTTGGCATTATCCCAAGCCCCACCCGCATTCGCCTGAAAGATGGCTAGTAAGACTCCAGAAACGGTAACGCCAGCCAACAATCCGCCCAGCATGTTTTTGTCGATGAGCCCAACGATCACTGGGGTGATTACCGCCAACAGACCCGGAATCACCATTTCGCGAATGGCCGCTTTTGTAGAAATATCGACGCACCGGGCATACTCAGCGCGGGCCTTGCCTTCGCGTAGCCCAGGAATTTCACGAAACTGGCGTCCTACTTCTTTGATCATGTCTGAAGCGGCACGGCCTACAGCACCCATAGCCATCGCGCTAAAAACGTAGGGCAGCACAGCGCCCAGCAATAGGCCTGCAAGAATTTTGGGTTGCGATACGTCAATCGTGGGCACATGCGCCTGTTGCATATAGGCAGCAAACAAGGCCAGCGCCGTCAGTGCCGCAGAACCGATGGCAAAACCTTTTCCGATAGCTGCTGTCGTATTGCCTACAGCGTCGAGCTTGTCGGTACGTTGACGTACTTCGGGAGGCAAGTGCGCCATCTCGGCAATGCCTCCCGCATTATCCGAAATCGGTCCATACGCATCGACGGCAAGTTGTACGCCGGTTACCGAAAGCATACCCAGCGCGGCAATCGCAATGCCATAAAGCCCGGCAGCCGTATAGGCTCCAATAATACCGAAGGCCAACACCAGCGCTGGTAGACCCGTGGAAAACATGCCTACACCCAGACCCGCGATAATATTCGTTGCGGCTCCAGTCACGCTTTGCCGCGCAATGTGGAGGGTGGGGGCGGTGTGCGCCGAGGTATAATATTCCGCAATGAAACCAATAAGCACCCCTGCAGCGAGCCCAATAAGCACAGCTATATAGACACCGGTAGCGGTATAATCTGTAAAGGGAATAAGTGGACTTTCGGCCGTCCATGCCGCAGGCAGCATCCAACGAATGATGAAGTAAGCCAATACGGCCATTGCGATCGCAGCACCAAACTCACCTCGATTGAGCGCCTTTTGGGGATTGCCGCCTTCTTTGACCTTAACAAAAAAGCCTCCCAAAATCGAAACCACGATGCCTACAGCTGCCAGTACCATTGGCAACAACACGCCGGCCAAGGGATGCACACCTGGAATTTGTTGGAAAACGGGGACGAACGAAGCCCCCAGCACCATAGTACCCACAATAGAGCCCACATAGCTTTCAAACAAGTCGGCTCCCATACCCGCCACATCGCCTACGTTGTCGCCAACGTTGTCGGCAATGGTTGCCGGATTGCGGGGGTCATCTTCCGGAATGCCTTCATAAACCTTGCCGGCCAGATCAGCACCGACATCAGCAGCCTTGGTGTAGATCCCCCCTCCCACACGGGCAAATAGCGCAATGGACGAAGCGCCCAGCGAAAACCCCGAAATGACATTAACAACCTTGGTGTAATCCCAGGTCAGGATTTTGCTGTAGAACAAAAACAGGAGGCTTAAGCCCAGTAACCCTAAACCAACCACACTAAGGCCCATCACCAGCCCGCCGGAAAACGCCACGTTCAGAGCCGGCCCCAGCCCCTGACGCGCTGCCTGCGTCGTACGTACGTTGGCTTTGGTAGCTACGGTCATGCCAATAAAGCCGGCCGTTGCCGAACACACAGCACCAACCACAAACGAAAGGGCAATCAACCAGGAAGACTCTGGCTGCCGCGCATTGAAAATGGCCAGGAGAATAGCTACAACAACCACAAAAACTGCTAAAACCCGATATTCCCGTCTTAAGAAAGCCCGGGCACCCTCAGCAATAGCCGATGCAATTTGCTGCATCTCCGGCGTGCCTGGATCTTGGCGGCTGATCCAGCGCGTACGCCCCAGGGCATATAGCAGCGCTAAAAGTCCAGCCAACGGTACGAGATAAGTTACCACAGTTTCCATAAGTCAGTGTGTCGCACCCTTAATGTTTAGGTTCCAGAAGCTGCAACGCGCTAAAGTTTATCAAGATAGCCGCGCGGCAAGATACAAAACCAGAAAGATTCTTGGATCGAAAGGCGGCTTAAGCTACGCAAAAAGTGCATGAAAGGGTTTTGTTATTCCACCGACTCGATGCGGTTGTAGCGGTTCATGGCTGTATGCAAGCCTTCACAGGCAAACGTAATCGCAGCCTGGCAGGCACGGGTCAACGCGACTTCTACAAGTGGCCCTTCTTCCTGCGCAAAAGGGGAGAGGACGTAATCAGCCTGACGGCCTTTAGCATACGCTTGCCCAATGCCAATGCGAAGCCGCGGGAAGTTCGTTGTACCTAAAGTCCGAATGATGTCTTCGACACCGTTATGCCCTCCTGCGCTTCCTCCGGGCCGTAAGCGGATTCGTCCTAGCGGCAAATGTAAGTCGTCATAGACGACAAGCAGCCGCTCTAAAGGGATGCGATAGTAGCGCACCACTTCACCTACAGCCAAACCGCTTCGGTTCATAAACGTGAGCGGCTTCATCAATCCGGCCGGGCATCCCTCGAGCTGCCCCCATCCAAGGAGCGAAGGGCCGCGCTCTGATCGCCAGGCAATCCCGTAACGCTCAGCCAAACGATCCACAACCATGAAGCCCGCGTTATGCCGCGTGTGTGCATACTGCGGTCCGGGATTGCCTAGCCCTACAATCAGTGCGCGTGCCGCCATACCGCATTGGGCAAAGCATTAAGCTGCTGTTCCTGCTGTCGAGCCAGCTTCTCTTTCTTCCTCTGCCAGACCTTTCACCGTTGGCGGTTCCACCACCACCACCGTTTGATCTGGCGAGTCTTCGAATTCCAGGCCTTCCACTTTCAAGTCGCCTACGTGGATGGCATCACCAATATCCAATGCACTCACATCGATCTCGATATGGGCTGGAATATGCTGCGGAAGGCAGCGTACCTCCAGCTCGTGGGCCACTACATGCAGCACACCTCCCCGCTGCACCCCAATTGCATTGCCCACAACCTGCACGGGCACCGAAACGGTGATTTTCTCACCCCGCTGCAATACCTGAAAATCAGCGTGAATAGGCCGATCAGTTACGGGATGGAACTCCACGTCTTTAAGAATGCATTCCCACGTCTGTCCGTTGAGCTGAAGCTGTACCACGTGGGTTTCGGTCGTGTAAATCAATGGCCGCAACGCCAGCTCAGACACCTGAAACGGAATAGGTTCCACATGGTGCCCGTAAAGAATGCAAGGCACCCAGCCTTGGCGCCGGATCTCTTTGACCACACGCTTACCGGTCTGGCGCGGCTTGGCTTCAAGGGTTATCGTTTGCATAGCTTCCAACAGGTTTATTCCACAAATAGCGTTGAAACCGAGGCGTCGGTATAAATCCGCCGAATCGCATCGGCAAAGATTTCAGCCACACTCACCACCTCAATCTTTTCGGAGGGACGTTTCAACGGGATCGTGTCGGTTACGACCAGTTTGGTCAACACAGAGGATTCAATGCGTTCGTAGGCTGGCCCCGAAAGCAACGCATGGGTACACGCAGCATAGATTTCCTTTGCGCCCGCCTCCCGCAAGGCCTGCGCTGCATGGGTTAGCGTACCGGCCGTATCCACAATATCGTCAATAAGAAGCACATTACGCCCTTTGACTTCCCCGATGATGTTCACCACCTCCGCTTCATTCTGACGCGGCCGGCGTTTGTCGATCAGAGCCAGATCAGTCTGCAGACGCTTGGCATAGGAACGCGCTGTTTTCAAGGCCCCAACGTCAGGCGCTACTACAACCAGATTTTGAATATTGAGCCGGTGTACGTATTCAGCAAACACTGCCGAACCGTAGAGATGGTCAACGGGCACATCAAAAAAGCCCTGAATCTGCGGCGCATGCAGATCCATTGTGAGCAATCGATCAATGCCCGCGGTGGTCAACATGTTGGCCATTAGCTTGGCCGCAATCGAAACCCGCGGCTGATCTTTGCGCTCTTGACGGGCATAACCGAAATACGGAATCACCGCCGTAATCCGAGCAGCCGAAGCACGTCGCGCGGCATCGATCATCAAAAGCAGCTCAATCCAGTTCTCTGCTCCGGGATGCGTACTCTGGATGATGAAGACGTCCGCCCCCCGGATGGACTCTTCATAGCGAACGTAGATTTCGCCGTCCGAAAAGTTTTTGATCGTTACCTGACCCAGCTCCTGACCATAGGCCTCAGCAATACGTCGGGCCAATGCCGGATTCGAGCGGCCAGCAAACAGCATGATCGGCCGCTCATTGCGGGCGCTCAGTAACATGGGCTTGGATACGCTTTGGATCAACAAAAAACCTGCACCCGTGGTGCAGGACACAGCCGGCTTTAAGCCGACCCACACATGCCTCGGCTGCCCGGGGAGGATTCGAACCTCCACATACGGCTCCAAAGGCCGCTGTCCTACCGTTAGACGACCGGGCAGTAATGAAGCTAGCCGCAGGCTACGCTTCGTAGAGCGTATAAGTTAGCCTGCTTCGGCGGTCCAGTCAACGCCCTGAAGGTTGAAGGGATCCCCTTTTGTCGGGCTTTCATGCGACATGCCCCAGACCGCCTCCTGCACTGGCGCTTGTGAGCGCATGCTTCGTTTGGATCTGGGCTTGTACGGGATATGCTGTCAGTCTTGAGTAGCTGACCGAAAGCGCCCGTATTTTTGCAAAATTTTCTGCACCTGATCCGGTGGGAGCGCCTCAATACGTCCGCGATACCCTTCCATCGTTTCAGCCCGAAACAGGGCATTGTAGATGGCCTCCTCGGTAGCTTCTACCACGGCTTGAAAAAGCGGCGACATGTGGTCGTTAGACAGTTCCCGGTAGGTAGCCATCCCCGCTCTTCGCTCCGGCGTGCGCCGCACCTCAGGCGCCGTAGAGAAGGCGATGGCGTAGTCGCCGGAGCCATTCGGCATAGGAGAACCGGTTCGCGCCACCCCCAGAAAGACGCGTCGGGCCAGCCGCGTCAGGTTACGGTCCGAAAGGGGTGCGTCTGTTGCAATCACAATTATGATGGAACCATCGGCTGAGGTATCCTCAACCACTTCTTTTAAGTAGTAGCGGCCCAGCTCCTGACCCACCGGCACGCCCAGGATATGCAAGATGCCTCCATAGTTCGCCTGCACGAGCACGCCTACCGCGTAACCGCCCAGGGTTTTGGGCAGCACGCGCGAGCTGGTGCCAATACCCCCCTTCCAGCCAAAGGCGATCGTGCCAGTCCCGGCGCCTACGTTACCTTCCGGCACCGGCCCGGTCCGCGCCTGCTCAATGGCTTGCAGGACATGCTCGGCGCGTAGCACCCGTGCTCGAATATTGTTTAAAAACCCGTCGTTCGTTTCCCCTACCACCGGATTGACCGAACGTACGGCTTCATTGCCCGGCCGATGAAGCGTCCAAGTTAGAATCGCCTCGGCCGCCTGAGGTACCGAAAGCGTATTGGTCAGCACGATTGGCGTTTCAATCTCACCCAGTTCCATCACCTGCGTGCTGCCCATGAGCTTGCCGAACCCGTTCCCCACCGCAATACCGGCCGGCACTTTCTCCTGAAACAGGTTCCCTCCATGAGGCAGAATTGCTGTGGCGCCTGTACGCACCGAGTCACCCAGCATCAGCGTGACATGTCCCACCCGTACACCGGGCACGTCGGTAATTGCATTCAGCGGTCCGGGTTGAAAAATGCCCGGCGCTATGCCTAAATCACGGGCTCGGGGCCGCTCGGCCGACTGGCCCTGCACTTCCGCAACCCAGCTTAGCAGCAACAGACCGCAAACCACTTTGCCAAGGGATCGTTTGACGAAATGCCTTCCGATTGAATATAATCGCATAGTTTGTCCCACGATTTGTGCTGGTATACCCAATGCAACACAAGAAAGATAAAATAATCGGTGTGATCGGTGGAATGGGTCCCCATGCGGGCCTGGCGCTGGTCCGCCACCTCTTCGATCAGACCCTCGCCGCTTCCGATCAGGAACACCTCCCCGTTGTGCTGTTTTCAATGGGAGATCGCATCCCCGATCGGAGCGCGTTCCTTTTTGGCAGAACGTCCGAGAATCCGGCCTACGCGATTGCTGAGCAGATCCGAATGGCTGAGTCGGTTGGAGCTGTGGTTGTTGGCATCCCCTGCAATACGGCGCACGCTCCGGGAATTTTCAACGTCATTCTGGAGGAACTGGCCCGCGCCGGCAGCCGTGTCCGTGTGCTGCACTTAATCGAAGAGACCGTGCGCTTTCTGCGCGAGCATTACCCAGATGTCAAGCGGGTGGGCGTGCTCTCAACACTGGCAACCTACCGGCTTGGACTCTACCAAAAAGCGCTGGAAGCTGCTGGCTATGAAACAGTAGTAGCCGACGAAAGCGTGCAAGAAACCATCGTTAACCGGGCTATTTTTGATTCTGTTTATGGGATCAAAGCGCAGAGTCACCCGGTCTCCAAGATTGCACGCCAGAGCGTGCTCACAGGCATTACGCACCTGAGCCAGAAAGGCATCGAAGCGGTGATACTCGGCTGCACGGAGCTGCCCTTAGCTGTGCCGGAGCCGGAACTGGAAGGCGTGCCCATTATCGATCCATCTCTGGCACTGGCCCGCGCCCTAATTCGGGAAACGTATCCAGCGCAACTCAAGACGCTCTAAGGCTACCAGCAGCTTCCCCTTGCCCTATGCCACGCCGACGGCTGCGAGGGCTTCCAGCACGCGCTCGTGCAACCGGCCGTTGGAAACTACCACGCCCCGGTTTTCAGCAAGGGCCGGTCCTAGGTCAAAGCGTAGCGGGCGTCCCTGGATGTCCGTCACGCACCCACCTGCTTCCGTTACCAGCAGCGCTCCTGCGGCATGATCCCAGATGTTCTCCACATAACCCGGTCGTGTAGGCAGCCGCAAGTACAGATCGGCCTCTCCCCGAGCTACCAGGGCGTACTTGGCCTGACTATCCAGGCGTAAAGGCGGAATAGTTATACCCAAGCGCCGAGCAACTTCTGCAGCCGCATCGTGTGCACTATGTGCTGATTCAAATGACTCACAGAAGCGTGCCTGGGCTGGGTTTGTCACCCCACTTACCTGAATGCGTATGGGATCCCCTTCTCCTTCCAACGGCCAGGCCCATGCTCCTTCACCGCGCACTGCCGTAAACACCACGCCACGAGACGCCCCTGAATCGGCCCTCAACGATAGATTGGGACAAGCCAGCGCCGCCACCTGCACGTCGCCTTCAACGATAAGCGCCAGCGCAATGGCATACTGGTCACCCCTTAAGAAGCCTTTTGTACCATCGATCGGATCGAGCGTCCAAAAGCGCGGCCGGTAAGCTCCCAGGTTACCGCGATCGATCCAGGCACACACTGTTTCGGCCGTAGCCTCGGGGACCAACCGCCGTACTTCGGCCACGACACGCGCCAGCAGCACCGCCTGGGCAGGCTCTCGCAGCGCCGTACTGTCTTCTTCGGCCATAACGGGATCGTCTGGGAAAACTTCGGCCAACCGTCGGCATATGAGTGCCTGGCTTCCGAAGTCGGCTACTGTAACCGGACTTCGGTCCTTTTTCTCCAGCGCGTCAGGCCCAATAAAAAGCTGAACATTTCGACAAAGTACAGCTGCCTCACGCACAGCCGCCAGCGCCACCTCGTGTTCTGTCCTGGACATGTCTTAGGCCAATGGCTATAAACAAAAAGGGTCAGGCTGCCCAAAGATACGCAGCCCGACCCTTGCTTGCATGAAACGAACGTGACTTATTTCTCGGAAGCGGCTGGGATAGCCACATAGGGGAGCCGCAGCCCCAGCACAGCCTCGTTGAAAGGCGGCAGTTCGTCCGCAACCACTTCCCGATAACGCTCCAGCGCGCCGTCAATTTGAGCTATCAGTTCGTTTTTGACGGCTATAGCCTGATCCGTAGGCCGAAAGTCGCCTCCCCCGACCACACCCATTAGGGCAGCTAGCTTATTGTTAAGCCGGATTGGGAAGTTCAATGGGTCCTGCGGCGCCCGGTTTTTCGTCTGGTACAACGCCTCCTCCACTTTAGTGAGCTTCTGGATAATCGCTTGCCCCTGTTGGCGGAGCGTTACGCCCGTCGAATCATCCGGTAAGCGCTCGAGTACTTCACGAAGATCTTGCCGAATTTTCCGAATATGCTTGATTGTGCGGTGCACTTCCGAAACCTTGTCCCGCACTTCCATCAAAAAGGCAAACTGGGCTTGCAAGTCTTCGTCTGTGGCCGTAGCGCGGGGATCCTTAAGCAGGCGGAAGGTTTGCTCTTGCACATAATCTCCTACCGTTAACCGCACACGGTAGGTACCTGGCGGAGCCAGCGGTCCTTGCAGGCTAGCCGCCCACAGGATCAGGCCTTCAAACCCTTCGGCATCCGGGTAGCGCATGTTCCAGACAAACTTGTTGCTGCCGGTCCGTACCTTTAGCTGGTTACGTTGCTCTTTTGCGTTGGTAGCGAAGGTACGAATCACGTCGCCATCTTCCTCCAGGATCTCCAGCTTGACAACCGTGGCCGAATCAGGCTTTTCCTTCAGGTAGAAGAAAATCGCTACGCCCGGCGGCGGATTTTCGCCCATGTTTGGTGGCGTATTGCCGAACGTGCCCCTACGCAACCGGTAGGTGTCTTTGGGCTTAAAGAGTATCACATCCTGGCGGGCCAGCTCGGGCGTCAGCTGTCGAAGCACCTCCAGATGATCCAGCACCCAGAAACTCCGGCCCTGCGTGGCCACGATGAGATCGGTGCCTTTGACAGCCAGGTCTGTAATTGGCACAACCGGCAGGTTGAGCTGGAATGGCTGCCAGTGCTCTCCATCGTCAAAGGAAATATAGAGACCGCTTTCGGTCCCAGCATAGAGTAGTCCGGGCCGCTCCGGATCGGCGCGAATAACACGTGTAAAGTGGTCTTCGGCGATCCCTTCGGTAATCTTCTGCCAAGTACGTCCGTAATCTTTGGTCTTGTAGAGGTAAGGCCGAAAGTCGTCCCATTTGTACATGGTAGCCGCCACATACAGACCGCCCGAATTGAACGGGTCGGGTTCGATGCTGTTGATTTGAATCCATTCAGGCATGAGGGACGGCGGCGGCGTCACGTTCTGCCAGGTTTTACCACCGTCACGGGTCAGGTAAATCAGCCCATCGTCCGAGCCGGTCCAAATCACCCCCGGTTCATGGACTGATTCGGCCAGCGCAAAGATGGTCCCGTAGTACTCAACGCTGGTGTTGTCTTTCGTGATGGGTCCACCCGATGGCCCCATTTTCGTCGTATCGTTACGCGTCAGGTCTGGACTAATTTGCTCCCAGCTTTGCCCTTCATTGGTAGTTTTGAACAGCACATTGGCTGCTGCATAGAGCACATTGGGATCATGCCGCGAAAACAAAATGGGAAAGTTCCACTGAAAACGATACTTCAGGTCTTTGGCACCGTGACCCATGGGATTATCAGGCCAGATGTCTACGCGACGCGACTGACGCGTGCGATGGTCGTAGCGCTCTAAGTAACCGCCGTAAGAGCCACCGTAGACGATCTCAGGGTCCTTCGGATCGGGGGCCAGCCAGCCGCTTTCGCCACCCGCCGTCGGCTCCCAGTCGCGCTCTGAAATGCCAAGGCCGTCTGAGCGGCTATAAATACGTACGGTCGTGTTGTCCTGTTGGGCACCGTAAATGCGATAAGGAAACACATTATCGGTCGTGACACGGTAGAACTGCGCCGTGGGCTGATTGTAGTATGTGGTCCAATTCTCACCCCCATCGTAGGTCACCTGTGCGCCTCCATCGTCAGCAATAATCATATGTTGGGGATCGTCTGGATCAATCCACAGGTCATGGTGGTCTCCATGCGGAGTGAGAATCCGCGTAAAGGTGCGCCCCCCATCCTTTGATTTCCAGAAGCCCACGTTCAGCACATAGACAATGTCTGGATCCTTGGGGTCAGCCACAATGTGGCTGTAATACCAGGCCCGCTGAAGCAGATTGCGGTCACTGTTGAGGCGCTGCCAGGTTTTCCCACCGTCGTCAGAGCGAAACACACCACCCTCATGCGCCTCAACAATAGCATAAAGCCGCTCGGGGTTGGCTGAAACGGTAATGCCGATTTTTCCGATAGGCGGCTTAGGCATCCCCGGGTTGCTTGTCAGTTCCACCCAAGTATCACCACCGTCGGTGCTCTTCCAAAGGCTGGAGCCCTCCCCACCGCTTTCGAAGCTATAGGGCGTGCGACGGAAGCGCCAGAACGTGGCATACAGAATGCGCGGATTCGTCGGATCCATCGCCAAATCTACCGCACCCGCGTCTTCATTCACAAACAGGATCTGCTCCCAGCTTTTACCGCCGTCCTTGCTCCGATAAACGCCCCGCTCCTTATTGGGCCCAAAGGCGTGGCCCATGACGGCCACATAGACCAGATCAGGGTTACGCGGGTGAATCACAATGTCGCCGATATGTCGACTATCGGGCAGGCCGATGAACGTCCACGTCTTGCCAGCATCGACCGACTTCCACATGCCATAGCCGTGCGAGACGTTGCCGCGAATTGACTCTTCACCGCCTCCCACGTAAATCACGTTCGGATCCCACTCGCTCACGGCAACAGCACCGATAGAGCCGCCAAAATAGCCGTCCGAGATGTTGTGCCACGACTGTCCTCCGTCAGTGCTTTTCCAGACACCTCCCCCCGTCCCACCGAAGTAGTGTACAAGCGGCTGACCGCGTACCCCTGTGACAGCGGTTGATCGCCCCCCCCGAAAGGGACCGATCATGCGAAACTGCAGCGTATCGAAAAGAGCGGGATCATATGTCTGGGAAGTTTGCTGCTTTCGTTGCGCATGCACCCCTGTCTCTGGCATCAGCAGAAATGCCAGCATGAGTAACAAAACGTAGCGCATAGGCCAATCAAGCCGTTGGTTAAAATTTTAGAGAAATAAACAAAGAGCAATTCCAAGAAGCAATAAAAGCGTCACATTCGGTCCTGCATCTAATGGGTTAAGGAGAAGTGAAGCTGTGCTTCGCTTATAAAAAACCAGTTAGCTTCTGCCAACCACAACCCATGGAGGCAAGTCTGTGCTGCCGCCTACTTATGCCCCATGGCTAGAATTCCAAACGCAATGCTTTTGCATCGTCCTGCAGTAGGCTGCTGGACGCAGCTCTGGCATCCAGAATGCCCCAAGATGCTTGGTCGGCCTTTACTAAGCAGTAGGGTACCTTTGCCTCCCCCAGTCCGCCGATTATCAGATCGTATCCTGGTCGCCTCCTAGAGGCGTTCGGGTTCTCGTACTCTTTTAGGCAACCAGCACGATCGGCAAAACGCTAATGGCGCCTGTTCATCATCAAAAGAAGGCCGATCAACCAGGGCCTTGATACGTTTGAGGTGCTTGTATTTAGTTACCTTCCGGTAACGCTGTGCCTTTCCTAGCTTTTCTCCAGCGGCTTTTTCACTCGTTTTGCAGGCTCGGCATGCGGGCAGCATCCAAAGACGGACCGGATTGTTGCTGCAAAACCCGTACGTCGTTGTACTTTGAAGGGCACTTTATTAGAATCTCGCGGGCTTGGAACACCTCGCCCTCCATGCGTCCGATCACCACAAGCTGCTCAGCTTCTTCAAAGTTAGCTGGCTTAGGGTTAGGATAGTCCACCCGTTGGACCTTTCCCAAAGCATCACGCATGTAAAACGTAAACACGTTACGGTTTGGATCGTAGCGCACAGGCTGCTCCCGTACCCATTGTCCCACAACATGGGCTTCAGCCCCTGAGGCCGCGGCCTCGCCAAAGTTCATGTACCCTCCCACCTTCTTGCCAAAGCTCAGCAGCACCAGCGAAAAAAACCCGCCGAGCAAAGCAACACCAACGAGGGTTTTAAGCACGCGTTTATTCATGGAGACGCTCCTGCGTTCGTTTCCGGTAAACGTTCCTGAAGCATGCGTTCCAAGCGGTCGAGCTTGCGATCCGTCCGAAACAAAAACAGCACCAGTCCTATCCAGATAATCAGCACAACGGCCAGCACCACATATAGCTTATCTTCGGCAAGCATCACACGCTCAATGCCTTGAGGTGCCTTGGTAGGCACCGTTGCTGTAGCCCAGATTGTATCGTAGGGGGTTGCGATGCCCGCCGAAGCGGTGTCGTTTATCGCTTGCAGGTTCATGGTTCAGTTTCCAGCATAGGTGCGCGCAAATGCGCTACACGCTGTTCCAGCAGCGCCAGGCGCACACGCTGCGTATAAAGTACCCAGAAAAGTCCGATAAAACCCATCACGGCCGGATAAAACACCAAGCGCATGATCGGATGCGTAATGTCACTAAAGGCCGGATTGCCTTCTGCGCCGGGATGCAAGCTTTCCATCTGGCGGGGCAATACATAGAGTAAAAACGGCATCGTAACGCAAGCAAACAGGTTATACACCGCTGCTACCCGACCCCGTTTTTCAGGATCTTCAACCGCACTGCGCAACACAAAGTAAGCACCATAGATAAGGAGCTGGACCAACACAAACGACTGTTTGGGGTCAAAATTCCACCAAAGCGACGTCCCCAAATACCAGGTAAAGCGGGCCCATACAATCCCGGTAAAGAGGCCCAATAACCCAAAAACCAAGCCAACGCGCGCCGCTTCACGGGCACGCACATCGCGCATCGGATCGCCAGACTGCAAGTATCGCAGTGAATGGTAAGCCGACACCAGCGCGGCCACCATCAGCGTAAACCACATCGGCACATGAAAATAGAGGTTGCGCGCCGTATGCTCCAGAATATGAATGCGTGGAATGCGCAGCAAAAACGCCCCCACCAACACGAGCGTTAGCCACACGACAACCCCATTACGAATGCGGCGATAATGCCTAAGGTTTATGCTGTAGGAAACACCGCTCATGCGTTAATCCAGCCAGATATACTCAAACAAAAGTACAGCGGCCGTAATCACAGCCCCTCCATAACCCAAGAGCGTTAATAAGGCGTCGACTGCTACAGTCCAGCCTTCGGCTACAAGTAGCGCACTACGCGTAGCCTCAACAGCAGACAGCAACAAGGGCACCAGTACCGGAAACAACAGCACCGGAAGCAAAGCCCCGCGCCCCCCTGCTGCTCGTGCAATAAGCGCACTGAGCAACGTGGTTGCCCCGGCCAGTCCTATGGAGCCCAGCGTCAGCACCAGCACCAGCAATCCTGGCCAGGCTATCTCGACACCCAGCAGCACTACAAACGCCCCCACCGTTACCAGGTTCAGGGCCAGCAACAGCACAAAGTTCACCAGCAACTTACCGCTGTAGACGGCACCCGGCTGCACATGAAGCTGAAGGAGCAAAATCGTACCCCGCTCTTCTTCACTAATAAAGGCCCGACCCAATCCTACCGCTGCAGCAAACAAGATTACCGTCCACAACAGGGCAGCCTGAACCTGAGCACTCAGCGGCGCTGGCCCTACTGCAAAAGCCACCACAACCAGCGCACCCAGCGCAAACAACAGTAGCATGTGGATGGCATAACGCGCCCGGAGTTCCAACTTGATGTCCTTTTCGAAAACAGCCCAAAATCCACGTAACCAGGACTTCATTTAGCCATATAGCATTGTAGTTTGATCGATGCAAAGATAGAACAATTCATCTGGAAAACCGCATGAATGAAGATCGCATGTTAGGGGCTCTTTTGGGCACAGCTATAGGCGATGCCCTAGGAATGCCTATTGAAGGACTGAGCCATGACAACGTGCGGCGCTATTACCGAGGCATAAAGCAGTATGAGCCTGATCACTATCGCCGTGACCTGCAGGCCGGTCAATGGACCGATGATACGCAGTTTACATTTGCGCTGGTCAGAACGCTGACCGATTGGCTGCAGACCACGTCTCACCCTGATCGCTTCGACGCGACCCTTGCCGAACGCCTGGCTGCTGCCTACGTGGCCTTGCTGCCCCAGGCGCGGCGCTGGGGTCCCACAAGCCAGGCAGCCGTTGAGCGTCTGGCCGCAGGAGCCCCCTGGACCGAAGCAGGCGACGCAGCACAGCCTACCAACGGGGCGGCTATGCGCGCCGCTCCGCTGGGCGTCTGGTGGGCGGCGCTCGACGTGCCCTTTGCCCAGGCCCTGGCCTTCGTCCATGCAGTGCTGGGCCTCACGCACCGCCACCCCACCGCACTGGTGGCCGGAATTGGGCAGGCCTTCGCCGTCGCCGAAGTGCTGCGCACGCCGCCGGAAATGTTCGATCCGAATGCGTTCTGGGCACGCCTGACCGACACCGTCCAGCGCGCCGAAGCCGAACTTGGCGACACCTCGGCCGCTTGTTCCCATCGCCTGCAACTTCTGGCCAACCACCTGCACGACTTTCCGCTGGATCTGCAGGACCTCTGCCACGGCACAAGCGCCCGGGCCGATGAAAGCTGGCCCTTCGCCGTGACCATGTTCGTGCGCAATCCGGATCTAATCGAAGCCACGCTGCTGTCGGCCATCAACGTTGGGGGCGACGCCGACACCGTGGGCGCCATGGTTGGCACCCTGCTCGGCGCCCGCCATGGATGGTCCGCCTTTCCGAAATCCTGGCGACTCGGCTTAGAAGCCATCGACGACCTTGAAGCCAGCGCCCGAGCGTTTATTCAAGTGCTGCATCTTTTTGCCCCTTAAGTGAACTGGATCGTCTGCACGGCGTTGCCGTAGCTGCTTAAGGGTTTAGGCATTTACGGTATGATCCCTCGCGAGCTATTTCAAAAAATTCGTCGCTTGGAAGTACGCACCCGAGGGCTGGTCGACAGCCTTTTTAGCGGTGAGTATCATACCGCCTTCAAGGGGCAGGGGATCACGTTTGCCGAAGTACGGCCCTATCAGATCGGCGACGACGTGCGCACAATCGACTGGAACGTGTCTGCCCGAATGGGCACCCTATACGTCAAGCTCTTCGAAGAAGAGCGCGAACAAACTCTGTTGCTGGTTGTCGACGTATCAGGTTCGCAGGGCTTCGGCGTACGCGGCCGTACGAAGCGGGAGCTGGCCGCCGAAATCTGTGCCGTCCTCGGCTTCAGCGCATTGCGCAACCATGACCGCGTGGGATTGCTGCTGTTTTCAAACCGAATCGAAGCGTTTGTGCCTCCGCGCAAAGGTCAGCGCCATGTGCTCCGGCTTGTACGCGATCTCTACGCCTGCCAGCCCCAATCGCCGCGTACAGACCTGCGCGTAGCCCTCGACTACCTGATGCGCGTGTTGCACCGCCGCGCCATCATTCTGATTTTGAGCGACTTTCTGGATATGCCGGACTTTGAGCGGCTCTTGCAGGCGCTATCCCGCCGCCACGATGTGGTGGCGCTCCAGCTTCAGGACCCCGTCGAACGGCAGTGGCCTGCCGTAGGTCTGGTTGAACTGGTGGATGCAGAAACGGGCCAGCGCCGCTGGATCGACACGCGTAGTGCCCGCGTGCGTGCACACCTTGCCGAACACGCCCGCCGGCAGCAGGCCGAACTGGAAGCCTGCTTCCGTCGCCTGCAGATCGACCACGTGTGCCTGCGCACCGACGCCGACTACGTCGAGCCGCTGCTGACTTTTTTCCACCGCCGCAACCGTCGCCGCTGATGCGTCGCTGTCTACTCAGGCTGTTGCCTGTGCTTGTTCTTGTCGGAGTCGCGCGTGCCCAAGCCCTCCCGGAGGCCCGCCTATCGGCCGATACGGTGGCCATCGGCGAACGCTTCACGCTGACGCTGTTTGTCGAGCGCCCTGCCGCCGCCCGGCTGGAAGTGCCCTCCGACAGTCTGCTGGGCGATCTGTACGTGATCGAAGGACCGCTGCGTTACAGCCGTCCGCTCGAGGCCGACCGTCTGCGCGACAGCATCGTCTACGTGGTTACCACGTTCACGCTCGACTCTGCTTGGGTACCTCCCCTGCCGCTTGTGCTCCACACGGAAACCGAACGCTTTCGACTGAGCACGCCGCCCCTCCGGATCGCCGTCCGTTCCATTATCCCGCCTGACGCTGAAAGCATTCGTGATCTGGCGCCGCTGGTGGCGTTTCCTGCTGCCCGGTGGCCCTGGCTGGCAGGTGCCGCCCTGCTGGCGCTGCTTGGCCTGGCCGCCTACCTCTGGCTACGCCGACAGCGCAAGCCGGCCACGCCGCCTTCCCCTCCTCCAGCACCCCACCCTGATCCCTACTGCATGGCTCTGGAACAACTAACCGCCCTGGAGTCGCTGGCTGCGCAAATGCCCGTCAAACCCTTTTATGTCGGGCTGAGCGACGTGCTGCGTGGCTACCTGGAAGATCGCTTTGCGCTGCCGGCCCGCCGCCTCACAACGCGCGAACTTACCGCACGCCTTTCGGAACATCCTCTGCGCCACGTGGCCGGACTGGCCACCCCAATCCGCCAGGTGCTCGAGACGGCCGACCTCGCCAAGTTCGCCGGCCGCACTTACGCGCCCGACTACAACCGCCAGGTACTGGCCGTCACGCGCACCTTGATCGAGCAGCTGGAACTGAGCGCTCGCCTCAGCGCTTCGATGCTCTCAGATGGGTCATCCTCGCAAGCTGGCCGTTTTCAAAAATCATGAGCCTGCCTGCATTCCCCCTGGAACTGATCGAGCGTTTGGCACGGGCCCATTCGGTAGTCGTGCTCACAGGCGCCGGCATCAGCGCAGAGAGCGGCGTGCCAACGTTCCGTGATCCCGGCGGCCTCTGGGAGCAATTTCGCCCAGAAGAGCTGGCCAATGTGCAGGCTTTCCTGCGCAATCCCGACCTTGTGCAGCGGTGGTATGCCTACCGCCGCAAACTTGTACGCGAGGTAGCGCCCAATCCAGGCCATTATGCGCTGGCAGAACTGGAACGCATGGTGCCAGACTTCACGCTCATCACGCAAAACGTGGATAACCTGCACCGGCGGGCCGGCAGTCAGCGCATCGTGGAACTGCACGGCAACCTGCTGCGCAGCTACTGCATCGACTGCAGCCGGCCCGCCGACGAAGTGGACCTGGAGGCCGCCGCTGAAGGGAAACCTGCCCGCTGCCAGGCCTGCGGCGGCCTGATTCGTCCCGATGTGGTCTGGTTTGGCGAAATGCTGCCAGAAGAAGCGCTGGCCGCGGCCTATGCTGCCTGTGACCGGGCCGAGGTTTTCTTGAGCATTGGCACCAGCGCCGTCGTCTATCCGGCCGCCGGACTGCCCCTTGAAGCCAAGCGGGCCGGGGCCTACGTGGCCGAAATCAACCTGCATCCCAGCGCTATTGCTGCCGAAATGGATGCGCTACTCCTGGGCAAAGCCGGCGAGATGCTACCCGCACTCGTCGAAGCCGTCCGCCAGACTCGAAAGAAAACTTGAAACCCCTCCGCACCCCGCTCGTGGGATTTTAAATCGAATCATCTTTCTGCCATGACGTTCGCGCAGCCACAGTGGCTCTGGTTGCTGGTGCTGGTTCCTCTCCTGGCATTTGTGCGCTGGTGGCGCAGCCGTCGCCGCGATGGGGATCTGATTTTCAGCAGCACGGCTCTGGTAGCAGCGGTACCGGCTACGCTCTGGAGTCGGCTGCGCGGGTTGCCGTTTGCGCTCCGGCTGATCGTGCTGACGCTGATCATTCTGGCGCTGGCCCGCCCGCAGGAACGCCATGTCTTTGAAAAACGCACCGTCGAAGGACGCGATCTGATGCTCGTGCTTGACCTGTCGTCGTCCATGCTGGCCCAGGATTTTATCCCCAGCCGCTTCGAGGTGGCCCGTCGCACGGCTATCCAGTTTGTGCAGGGCCGCCCGGTAGATCGCATCGGACTGGTCGTCTTTGCGGGACAGGCCTTCACCCAGGTGCCGCTCACCCTGGACCATCGCTTTCTGCTGGTCATGCTGCAACGCCTGCAGATAGGCCGCCTCGAAGACGGCACGGCCATCGGCACCGCCATTGCCACGGCCGTCAACCGACTGAAACATTCTGAAGCCCGCAGCAAGGTGATCATCTTGCTGACCGACGGCCAGAACAATCGGGGGGAGATTGATCCGCCTACGGCAGCCGAGCTGGCCCGTCAGGCGGGCATTCGCATCTACACCATTGGCCTCAGCGGCCAGGGTGAGGCGCCCTATCCAAGGCAAACCCCGTTTGGCACCCGAACGCAACCGGTGCCGGTTGAGATCGACGAGACAATGATGCGGGAAGTGGCAGAAAAAACCGGCGGCCGCTACTTCCGCGCCACGGACGCCCGCACGCTCGAGGCCATTTACGCAGAAATTGACCGACTGGAGAAAAGCCCGGTTGCCGTCACCCACTACGAAAGCGCCCGGGAACGCTATGCGGTTTTTTTAGGGCCGGCCCTGCTGTTGCTGCTGCTGGAAATCCTCCTACGCCACACCCGACTACGCCGCCTAGTGGCCACATGAACCTGCACTGGCTTCATCCTGAATGGCTCTGGGCGCTGGCTGCCGTGCCGGGCACAGCGCTACTGCTGGGGTGGGCGGCGCGCCGGCGCCAACGCGATCTAGAGCGGCTGGGCGACCCCGTGCTGATCGCACAACTAGCCGCGCCAGCTCCCGGACGCGCCCGACTGAGGGCCGCGCTGCTCCTGACGGCCATTGCACTGCTCGCGCTGGCGCTGGCCGGCCCCCGCCTCGGACTGCAACCGCGCCAGGCAGAACGCCGCGGCCTTGACCTGCTCATTGCACTGGACGTGTCGAACTCCATGCTCGCCGAAGACGTGGCCCCCAACCGTCTGACCCGCGCCCGTTATGAACTCTACCGCCTCCTGGACCATTTGGAAGGCGATCGGGTGGGACTCCTCTTGTTTGCCGGCGATGCTTTTCTGCCGTGTCCCTTTACCACGGATTACGGCGCGGTGCGGCTGTTTCTCGACGTAGCCGATCCCTCGCTGATCTCTACGCAGGGCACCGATTACGTTCGCATGATCCAGGTAGCCCTACAGGCCTTCGAAGCACCATCACCTGAAGATGCCCCGCGCAGCCGCGTGCTGCTCGTTGTTTCAGACGGCGAAAACCACGCACCAGGCCTGGAAGGTGCGCTTCGTGCCCTGGACAACGCGGGTATCGCCCGCTTGGCCATTGGCGTTGGCGAAACAGCTGGAGCGCCCATCCCCGTATATGCACAGGGACGCCGTATAGGCCTTAAACGCGATGAAGCAGGGCGCATTATCTATACCCGGTTGGAACCTGCCATACTTGAACATCTGTCCGGCCCCAACAGCTATTTCCATTTACGTAACCCGGTTAGCCTCGTCCCAGAACTACTGGAACGCCTTGAGGCCTTTAGCCGGACCCCTACGACCGTCGAAACGTTCGAAGCATATGCCGAGCGCTATCAATGGCCGTTGGCGCTGGCTTTGGTGTTGCTTTTGGTGGAAGCAGCTTTGATCAGCCGCCTCAAGCCCAAGCTTGCCTGAAGCATGCGCCTACTACTTGCATTGTTGCTGCTACTTTTGCTAACAGACGACGGTGCCCGACGCGGTCGCCAGGGCAACGAGGCTTATCGTGCCGGTCGCTTTGCTGAAGCAGCCGAAGCTTATCGACAAGGCCTACTCCTCACCCAAAATTCCACGGTGCGCTTCGGATTGCAACACAATCTGGGTGCGGCCTTATTGCGACTTGGGCAGGTAGCAGAGGCAAGGGCTGCGTTTGAGGCAGCCCTGCGCTTAGCCCCTTCAGAGACCGAACGCGCCCGTGCCGCTTACAACGCCGGCAATGCCGCTGTAGCCGATGGGGATATCGATGCTGCCCTGCGTTACTACCGCACTGCCCTCCTGGCTGATCCTACCTTTGAAGATGCCCGTTTCAACTACGAGTACCTGCTACGCCACCAGCCCCCTTCACCCCCTCCGCCCAATGCCGGCGCATCCGCGTCCGACGCCTCACAGCCTTTTCCTCCGCCTGAAACCGGCTCCAGGGATCATGGGGAGCAGGAAGCATCACCAGCACCTTCGGAAAAGGCGCAGCAACCTTCCTCAGAGCAAACCGTTGAGGCCCCTATGCCCGGGCTGTCGCCCGAAATGGCAGCACGCCTTTTAGAGGCGTTGCGACAGCAAGAGCAGGCGGCCTTGCGCCGCGCCCTGCAACTCCCTGCACGCCCCCAATCAGTAGAAAAAGATTGGTAAGATGCGGTGCTGGCTGTTGAGCATGGGACTCTTACTTGGCAGCACGGCTGCATGGGCACAGACATCCTCCTTGAACGTGCAGGCCCAAGTGCAAGCGACCCAACTTGGCCTGGGCGAAACGGTCATCTACACCGTCGAGCTCATTGGGGCCGCATCTCCCCCCCTACGCATACCTGATCCGCCACGCACCCGCAACCTCGTGCTCGAACAGCCGTTTCCAGCAGTGCAGCGCTACTATACGCTCGTCGATGGGCGCATCCAGCAGCGTCTACGCTATACTTGGCGTTTCCGTCCCATTCAGCCTGGCTTAGCCTGGATCGGCCCTATTCAGCTCACGGTTGAAGGGCAGACGCTGGTTACGGAGCCTATCGAACTCACCATTCTGGATGCAGCCATCGCTTTGCCAGCAAGCGAACCTGCTGCCGAGAAACCCTCAACGCGCGAACTGTTCATTGAAGCCTACCTGATTCCCCAATCACCCTACGAGCAGCAGCAGGTCATCCTGGAGTACCGCCTATTTTTTCATGAAGGATTACAGGTGTGGCGCAGCCGCATGAGCGGCTCATGGGAAACCCCAGGCTTCTGGCGTGAGGAGCTCCAGGTAGATGACCGACCACTGCCGGAGCGTGTGCTCCGCAATGGCCAGCCATACTATACCTTTGTGCTCAAACGCGTGGCGCTATTCCCAACTCGGAGTGGAACGCTTCGCATAGACCCGTTCGTCATCGAAAGCGAGGTAGCGCGTCGCCCTGATCCTCTGGATCCTTTTGCAGCTTTCTTTTCGGGTCCAGGGCAGGTTGAACGCATACGCCTTGAAGCCCCAGCCCAGAGCGTACAGGTACGCCCACTTCCCGCCAATGCCCCTGCCGACTTCTCCGGCGCAGTAGGTCGCTTCCGACTAGAAGCTTCGGCTCATCCCACGACAGGGCACGTAGGTGAGCCGATAACGATTACCCTGCGCCTCTCAGGCACCGGCAACTTGGCCACGCTCCCGCTACCCCTACCTAAGGCAGACACCACTCTTGCAATCTATTCGGCCGGCTATGAGGTCACCTACGATCGACAGGGAGATCGGCTCTACGGCACCCGAACGCAAACGTACACCCTGCTACCCCATACAGCCGGACGCTTCCAACTGCCTCCCATACGGTTGTCCTACTTTGACCCTGAAACCCAGACTTTTCGTACCCTTGAAGCTACCCTCCCTCCCCTACTCATAAACCCAGTCCCTGAAGACACGCCTAAGCCCTCTACCCTGACTTCTGTCTCAACAGCTTCCCCAAATCCAAATTACCGATGGGCATTTTACATTAGCGCAGCGTTACTTATGCTGCTACTTGTCCTGCTGCTGCACCACAAGCGCCGCCCCACACACCGGGAACGCGCTACGTTGGACCCCTTTGGCCTACCTTCCCCTACGATACCCCCTCGTATTTTTTATCCTCAGCTGGATGCCGTGCTTCGGCAAGCCATTGGGCATTATCTAAACGAAGACGTGCGCGGCCTGTCCCATGCACGGCTTAAGGCACGTTTAGAGCAGAAAGGATTGCCTCCCCGTATCGTGCAGCCCTTGCTGCACCTCCTTGCGACCTGCGAAACCCTCGGCTATGCTCCTCAGACCACTGAAACGGCACGCGCGCAGCATTACTACGAAGCACTAAAGCTTCTCCACTCCTTAAAAACTATGGTGGAATAAAAGCAACAGGAGCAGGCCTGGCCTGCCCCTCACTAACACAAATCCTTGCAATTTAGGCGTTTACGGCCTGTGCGTAGAGCGCATCGAACTGCCGTTGAGCTTCCACAAGCGCAGCCCGCATCAGGTCTTCGGCTCGAGCCGTCTCGCGCCGGGCCAGGAAGCCCAGCAATTCCGATACGTCAAGCCGCTGCGCGGCATGGCGACACGCTTCCCAGCTCAGAATGCTGCGCACGACCCGATCGATGGCCTGTTCTTCATTATCGTAGGGCCGCGGCTGCATATCGTGCCCAAGCCAGCGCTGGTAGCCTTCCTGCTCCAGCAGTCCGGCCAGCGCGATGTTCATGCCGTTAACGCGCGTACCGTGATCGATGTCGTAGCGTCCGGGACCGCCCAAGATAATGCCGTCGTTGTAGCCCTGGCTGTTCAGGTGAAAGTGCACCATGGCCCGCTCTTCGAGCTGCTCGACCACGTCGTAGACAGCATCGAGGCCAATCATTTCCGAGTGGCCGATCTCCATATTGACCCCCTTTTTCGCACGTGCAATGCCGTACTCATCAGCAAGCTGGCGCCAGATAAGCAGCGCACTGGCCACCGTCGGCAACAGCATTGCCGGATGCCCTTCGTTTGGTTTCGGCTCGATGCCAATGTAAAGTGCCCCTCCTTTTTCCTGCTCAAACTGGCAAAGACGCGCCAGGCTCTCTTTCAGGTGGCGGTACATCGAGCGCACGCCTACCGTGGCCAGGTCGTAGCCAAACGATCCGTTCCAAATCACCAAAGTGGGCGCTTTTTCCGGATCAGGATGCCAGGCCTGGCGCAAGGGACCGTAAGCCAGCGCTACCGTCCGCTGCCCAAGTTCTTCAGCGGCAGCCCGCTCCTTTGGATCGAGCGAGCAAATGCCCCCATAGGCAAAGTGAATGTGCGCGCCTGGTGTAATCATGGCCAGATGCAGGCCCGTGTCGGCCAGGGCCTTCGCAACGGCTTCGGCATTCTGCTCATTGATCTCGTTGTCATAGTGCAGCTCGACACCCAGTGTAATGGTTTCCGGCAAGCGGGGAGCGATCTTTTCTTTCACCAGATAGATGAAATCGACCGTGCTGAAACGATCGGATGCCCAGCTCGAACGGATATGGGCAGGGACGAAGCCTCCCTTGCCTGCATTAAACGTCCAGCGACAGATGCTATGAAACGTCTGTGTGTTGGCCATTGGTACGTTCAGGTTTGAAGTTGACGGGAAAGCGTTTCACACCAGTGTTGATATACTTCGGTATAAGCTTTCTGCCAGGCGGTAACAGGTTCTACAACAGCGACCGGTGGTACGCCTTGAAAGGCCTCCTCTGGCGACGCATACACGCCCGCCCCTACTCCTGCCCCACGGGCCGCACCCGCAGCGCCGTCGGTATCATACAACTGGACGGCGGTGCGGTTGACTGTAGCATAAATCTCTGTAAACAAGTCACTTAAAAACAAATTGGCACGGCCAGCACGGACCGTTTCAACCGAAAGTCCCATCTGCCGGATCACCTCCAATCCATAGGCCAGCGCAAACACGATTCCTTCTTTAGCAGCCCGGAGCAAATGGGCGCGTCCATGCCGGTTAAAGTTCAGGCCATGGATCGACGCCCCTGGATCCCGATTCTGAAGCATCCGTTCGGCCCCGTTGCCAAAAGGCAGCACCTGCACCCCATCAGCGCCAATCGGTGCTAAAGCCGCCAGCGCATTCATGGCCTCATAAGACAGCGCATCCCCCAGCACCTCCTGACGCAGCCAGCGGTACAAAATGCCCGTGCCGTTCAGGCACAGCAAAATACCATAGCGCCGCCGCTCTGGCGTGTGGTTGACATGCACAAACGTATTGATGCGCGTCTGCGGGTCATAACGTGGTGTATCGTCCACCGCATAAATGACCCCCGAGGTCCCTGCCGTTGTGGCCGCCTGGCCCGGGTGTAGGACTCCAAGCGAAAAGGCATTATTGGGCTGGTCGCCTGCGCGATACGTTACCGGAGTTCCCGGCTGCAATCCCAGCGCTTCAGCCGCTTCAGGGGTTAACGCACCCTGCAAGCCGAACGTAGGCACCAGAGGCGGCATAAGTGCCGGGTCAATCTCCAGGTGCTCCAGCAGCCAGTAGGCCGGCTTTGCTTCTAAAAAATCCCAGAAAATCCCTTCAGAAAGCCCCGAAATGGTGGTGGTCGGCTCGCCCGTCATGCGAAACGCAATATAGTCGCCCGGCAGCAGCCACTTGTAGGCCTGGCGATACACTTCAGGCTCATTTTCGCGCACCCAGCGAAGTTTGGCCGCCGTGAAGTTACCCGGACTGTTGAGTAAGTGGCGCAGGCAGCGTTCCGGCCCCAACTCCCGGAAAGCGCGTTCCCCGATCGGCACGGCACGACTATCGCACCAAATGATGGCCGGACGCAGCACCCGTCCCTGCCGGTCGATGAGCACCAAGCCGTGCATTTGATAGGAAAGCCCAATCCCCTGCACGCTCTCCGGCTTAAACGGATGCTGCTGCCTTAGCGCCGCCACCGCCTGCTGCACGCACTGCCACCAAACTTCAGGATCTTGCTCAGCCCAGCCACTATGAATCGATTCAATTTTTAATTCCTGTTCTGGAACCGTTACGGAAGCCAGCGGGCGAGCGTGCTCAGCATCTAACAAAACAGCCTTAATAAACGAGCTGCCCAGATCAAATCCCAAGAGCAACATTGGTGGCTGCATCCAATCGCAAGGTTAACAAAGAATACACGATTTGCCGCTTTAGTTCAATAGAGAAAGCGTCAAGAAATGAAATTGGAAGCGATTCATTATTCACTATTGGTAAAATAGCAGTCCAGCACCTCCCCAATCCAGCTAAGCGCACCCCAAGTCCTGGATCTCAGGCACCTCAAAAAGAAAAGGGCAAACGAAACGTTGGTTACTGGGATACGGAATGCGTGTACGTCACACTGCGCGAAGTCAAGCTGTGGCAGCCCCATGCGGTTGAAGTGAAGGGCTCAACGGAAGGGATAGTGCTGCTATGGGCTACTGTAAACTTTAGTGGCCTTGACAGCTGGGTAGGCTGCAGCTTGCGAAGAAACTCTTCGGCGAGAAACCAAGACATAAATAATGTACAAGGCAGGGTCCAGACCGCCACCAAAAACGCTTCCCCAAGGGGCAATTGGTTGCCTACTAGGTGACTAGCCAAGTCCACCAGCATAGCTACGATCCCCAAATGCCCGCAAAGGCATAAGCCTACAAAGCCCAATCGTCGCATTCGAACTTTGCTTTATGATTCCAGGAATAAAACCTATGCGGCGGCTGGCTTTCCGCTTAGCACTTTTGGTCGTCCTTATATGGGAGATCTGGCGCATCTGACTCGATTTCTTTCTAAAAAGGCAATATATTGGGTTACGTTTAGGCTTTAACCTTCCCCCGACAGGAATCGTCCGATTGCTACGCCCGAGGTAACCTGCAGCGTTTGTCTTTATGTGGATACGGCGTATCCTGTCGGTATTACTGGCCAGCACGTTCGGTTTAGCGCATGCGCAGGAAAGAGAGCTGGGCGGATTTGCGTTTTTGCGCCTTCCCCCTTCGGCACGTGCCGCTGCGCTAAGCACAACGCCTGCTGCCGTGCACGATAACGACGTAGCGCTCTTTTTCCTTAATCCTGCCTTACTTCATCCTGTCCAGCATCGGCAGATGCATCTCGGATACTTGAACCATGTGGCCGATGTGCGTTTTGCCACGCTGGCCTATGGATGGGATCAGGGTACCTGGGGGACGCTGGGCCTCGGACTACGCGTTGTGGACTGGGGAACAATTGAGGAAGCCGATGCGGCCGGCAACCGAATGGGCTCATTCCGACCGTTAGACGTGGCTTTAAGTGCCGGCCTTGGGCGCGCCTATTCGACCAACAGCCGCTACGGGATCGCTCTCCATGTGATCCACACAGCCTTGGCCGAACGTCGGGCTACTGCGTTGGCTCTGGATGCCGGCGTGTTTTACGATTGGCCTGAGCACCTACTTTCCTTGAGCGCCACGCTGCATACCCTCGGCTTAACCCTACAGCACTTGGGTACTACCGCAGACCAGCTTCCTTTCGATATACGCCTAAGCCTGAAAAAACGCCTCCGTTACCTCCCCCTAACTCTTCTCATTACGGCCTACGATCTACCGCACCTTTCCCAACCGCCAACCGACCAACCCCTTTTAGGCCGCCTGCTATATTACTTGAACTTAGGAGCCGAGCTTGCCCCCAGTACCGCTTTCCAACTCCGCCTGGGCTATAGCTACCGCCAGCACGAAGCACTAAAAATGCGCCCTCGTCTTGATTTGGCTGGACTCAATGTTGGCTTTGGTCTTGAAATCGCAGAAATGCACGTAGACTACGCTTTTAGCTCTTGGTCTTCTCTTGGAAGCTTGCACTACCTGACGCTTCGATTTCGGCTATAAACCAAATCACCCTTTGAAATTGCGCCTTAGAAGATCGCTTTACTATAAGAAGTGACGCCTTCACATCGGGCATTTTCGCGCAAACTCTTGACGAAATAGTCGATGCGTGCTATTGTTGTAGGTGCGCCTCACCCCCTTGGACGTGCCCTTCCCCGGTGGTTGCCCCCGGAACCACCGGGGTTTTCTTTTTAAATGGGAAAGGGGGCAAAGCCCCCTTTCCCCCAAAGGATCTCCTCCCAAGCGGTGCTTAGAAGTTAATCTGAACGGCAGCCCGCAAGTTTATCACATTCTGCCGCTCGATGGTCTCAAAGCTAATTTGCTCTGGATGATCGGTCAGCAAGTAGGCCCCTACGCCGTTTTCAATAGCTACTGGGGCGTCGAAAAGCAAGCTACCATCCAGAATCAGCTTCACATTTTTGCGCAGCCGGTAAGAAACCATTGGAGAGATCTCTTGAATCGGATCATCGCCAACCTTAGCGGTTCCTAAGTTATCCAGTTGCACCAGTGCATACCGCAACCCCAAAGCCACGGTCTGCAGGCTATAGGTAGCCTGCACACGTGCTGTTGTAGCCGCTACATCGCCATAGTCATTTTTGTACTGGCCATAGGTGAGCTGGCCTTCAATCCAGAGTGCACCCTGGGCGGTCGGATAGCCTAGCCCAACATCACCCCCTGCAATTACCAGGCTACCAGCCTCTAAAGGCCTCCGGCCGACGAAGGCATTCCATCCGCTATGCAGCAGAATGGGTTTTTCTTTATTCCAGACGTTCAGCGCCGTCGAATGGCCTGCAACTACGTCTTTATAATACGTGATGTTGGCACCCAGCCGAAATTCCACGACATCACCCGAGGGTTCAGGCTTGAGTCGAAAGAGATCATGCCCTTGATTAGGACCAAACTGCACCCGGGCTGTCACAAACGGGAAACCAAATACCTCGGGCAAGTACCGGTTGGGGATGCTCCGGCCCAAGCCGGTCTGCACGGCCAGGGCCAGCGAGAGATTCTCGCTGGGATAAGCGTGCAGTGCGGCACCGTAATCGCGCACCAAGCCCACAAACTTATGGGCAATGGAGCGCTCTACAAAGGGCAGGTCGGCTGAATAGGTCAACCCTTCAGCCCCGGCCGGCACCTTAAACTGTCCCAAACGCACATAGACGTTCTCAACGCCCGGGAAGGGGACATCAGCATAGAAGTCCTGCAAAAGTTGCGGCATGCCCCAAAAGCCTGTGCGGGAGACCGGAATTTCGGCTTCTGGCCCCGAAAACCCCAGCTCGACGCGATAGCGTACCCCTTCGTATGTTCCCTTCAAATACAGACGCGTGCTGCTCAGAAAATGAAAGATGCGCAGGTCATCCCGGAACGGATCATCCACCTTCTGAATGAGCCAGTCGGGCCGAATAAAGCCATGCACCGTAGGACCTTCATTCTTTGGCTGGTCTTGCCCCAATGCGGGCAATACCCACAACAGCAGGATAGCGACCAGCCCGAGTGTCAACCGTGCACGCATAGTTGTTTACCTCCTTGGTTTTAAGGTTGATTTTGGTTGGTGGAATCCACCACGACCACTGCGCAAGGCGACATGGGCAGCGGGCGCACCATCAGATCAAAATGCACCGTGATTTGGTCGTGCACCCGAATTAACCCCAGCAGGGCCGTGGGTGGTGGAATGTGAAAGGTGCTGAGCCGCAGTGGCAACGAGCCGGCAAGACGCGCTTTCCCAGAAGACAGCAACTTACCCGTTACTGTAAACTGCACGGGTCGCGTCTGTCCGGCAATGGTTAACCTGCCCGCCACCGCTAACTGTGCCGCCTCTTCCCCTGCGGCTTTCAGCACCTGGACGTTTTCAAGCACAAAACGTATAGTAGGAAACCGCTCGGCCTTAAGCGCTGCCTGCAAATCGCGGTTCATGGCTGGCTTTCCACAGTCAAAGGCACTTACTGGAATAGAAAGCTGACCTTGCACGGCTTGTCCCGCTTCCAGCACCCCCAATCCTTCCATCTCTCGAGCCTCGCAGGTAAAGGCATTTACTGTCGAACGCCCTTCAATCCAGACCCGGCTTTCTACTGGATCCGGCGCGTAACAAGGGAGCTCACTCACGCGGAGGCCCATTAGCAACGCAATGCAGGCAGCGTAATGCATAGCAGTTTCGGTTCATTAGGAGCCTACGAGCCCGAAGCAGTTGTCGGACGCGCCAGCACGTCAAAGTGCACGACCACTTCGTCGCCCGTACGCAGCGCGCCCAACATAGCTGTGGGCGGTCGGATGCCAAAAGCTTTCATCGAAAGTGCCTGCTGTCCCTGAAAGCGCCATCCATCATCTGCCGGCACAGCATTCACCTGAAGCGTTACGGGTCGCGTCATCCCTGCAATCGTGAGGCGTCCCTCAACCCTCAGTTGATAACCCCTCCCCTGCGCTACCACCGAATCGACTTTGGTAAGCACAAAGTGAATCTCCGGATGCGCCTCGGCCTTAAGAGCCTCCCGCATCTTGCCGTCCATGGTGCTGTTCTTGCACGTCATGGACGCCACAGGGACCACAACTTCTGTCACCGTAAGCGAAGCCAACTCAGCCGGACGCTCTAGCTTTATCTGTCCACGCCAATCCGTTACCCGGCACTCCCAGTCGTGCAAGCTTGAGGTGCCCGTCACCCGAAACGTACCCCCATCCGAGCGCAGCACCAGCGTTACAGGTTGCGCACCGATATTGATGGGGAAAACCATCCCTGCAAGACCCAACAGAGCCAATGGTAAGCGTAGCTTTCGCATAACCTGCTCCTCAATGAGTTTTTTTGTCACGCAAGTAAACAACGCCTTTTTGCAAGGCAGTGCTGAACGACAAACCCGGATGCTCAAGTGCGACCTTTTTGAAAAACCTTGTCAGGGAATTCCTGACACGATCCCGGTCCGCACGAAAAGCGAATTATGTCCGTTATTTATCATAACGGACATCTCAATACACACTGCATCAAAAGTTGTGGAAAAGCCTTTCTATCGTGACGCATAACGGAATACCGATTGCTTTTTTTCCACACCCCTTGCCTGAGCTACATTGACGCACTACTTTTTTAAAGACCCATGCCGCTTTCAGGGCCGTGCTGTCGTGGCACGGCGGCCAGCACCTTATAGGTGCTGGCGTCTTGGGGGAAGTCCGGTGGAATTCCGGCGCTGTCGCGCAACGGTGAAAGCCCGAATGCCCGCCTGAAAGCGCGATCACGGCCCGCATGAGCGGGCACACCCTGCGCGTCACAGGGTGGTGATCGGCCGCATGTGGCTGCTGCGCTCAGGTGTTGCTGCTCCGCCTTTCGCATCGGCTGCTGCTGCCCATCTCCACCTTCTGGCCGTAGGGACCTCGAATGCGAAATCGCTCACCGAAAACCCGAGGTTACCACTATGGCCGAATGGCTTACCCTAACCGAAACGTTGCCTACCGTCGTTAAGCGGGATGGCCGCCGCGTGCCCTTCGAAGCTGAACGCATTCGGCGCGCACTCGAAAAAGCCTTCCGTGCGACACTCGAACTGCCCGTCGATGCGCCCCTTACAGCGGAGCTGAACGAGGAGCTCAATGCCCTCACCGGTGCTGTAGTCCGCTGGTGCCATGGACGAGGCGAAGTATCGGTCGAGGAAATTCAGGATGAAGTGGAACGCACCCTCATGCGTGCTGGTCGGTATGCCGTTGCCCGGCGTTACATTCTCTACCGCGAGGCCCGCGCTGAAGCGCGTCGTCGCCAGCAGCTCACCTATCGACGCGCCGACGGCACCGAGGCTCCCTTTCCCCACGAGGCACTCCGGATCCGCATCGAGGCAGCCTGCGCCGAGCTGAAGGACGTCGATCCGAATTGGGTGCAGGAGGAGCTACTACGTACGGTCTATCCGGGCATTTCAGAAGACGAACTGGATCGAGCGCTGATTTTGGCAGCTCGCACCTATATCGAACGCGAACCCAACTACACGTACGTGGCTGCCCGCCTGTTGCTGGATGCCCTCTACCGAGAAGTGTTCAGCCGTCCGGTGGCGCCTCAAGCCCAAGCCGAGGCCTGCCGCAAGGGGTTCCAAACTTATCTGGAACACGGCGTCCGCTTGGGTCGGCTCGACGAACGCCTACTTCAACGATTCGATCTCAGGCGCCTGGCTCGAGCGCTGCACCCTGAACGCGATCGCCAATTCACTTTCCTTGGCCTGCAAACCCTCTACGACCGCTACCTGTTGCACGAGCTCGAAGGCCGTCGCTTCGAGCTACCCCAGTACCTCTGGATGCGCGTGGCAATGGGACTGGCGCTCGGCGAAGACGATCCCACTGCGTGGGCTATTCAGTTTTACGAACTGCTTTCCAGCTTCCGCTTCATGAATTCTACGCCCACCCTCTTTAATGCGGGCACACCACATCCCCAGCTTTCCTCTTGCTACCTGACTACGGTGCAGGATGACTTGGGTGCCATTTTCAAAGCCATCCGAGACAATGCGCTGCTTTCTAAGTGGGCTGGCGGACTGGGCAACGACTGGACGCCCGTCCGCGCGCTGGGTGCGCATATCCGGGGTACCAACGGCCGCAGCCAAGGTGTTATCCCTTTCCTGAAGATCGTCAACGATACCGCCGTGGCTGTCAACCAAGGCGGCAAGCGCAAAGGCGCCGTATGCGCCTACCTGGAAGTCTGGCATCTGGACATCGAGGAATTCCTCGAACTGCGCCGCAATACAGGCGATGAGCGCCGCCGCACCCACGACATGAACACGGCCTGCTGGATCCCGGATCTGTTCCTTCAACGCGTACGCGAAGGCCAACACTGGACGCTTTTTTCGCCCGACGAGGTGCCCGACCTGCACGACCTCTACGGACGCGCCTTTCGCGAGCGTTACGAATATTACGAACGCGAAGCCGAGGCCGGCCGCATCCGCAACTGGCGCCGCGTGGAGGCTGTCGCACTTTGGCGCAAAATGCTCTCGATGCTCTTCGAGACAGGCCATCCCTGGCTTACGTTCAAGGATCCCTGCAACGTTCGCTCACCCCAGGACCACGTCGGCGTCATCCACTCCTCGAATCTCTGCACTGAAATCACGCTAAATACCTCAGCCGACGAGGTAGCCGTATGCAACCTGGGCTCAGTCAACCTGACCGCGCATGTGGACGATCAGGGTGAACTAGACCGGGAAAAACTACGCGAGACGATCCGCCTGGCCGTCCGCATGCTCGACAACGTGATCGATCTCAACTTCTATCCCATCCCAGAAGCCCGCAACGCAAACCTGCGCCATCGGCCGATCGGGTTGGGCTTAATGGGCTTTCAGGACGTGCTCTACCGCAAGGGGCTTTCTTACGCCAGCGAAGCGGCTGTAGAGCTGGCTGATGAGCTTATGGAATTTATCGCTTACTGCGCCTACGAGGCCTCCTCAGACCTAGCGGCTGAGCGGGGAGCATATCCTAGCTTCAAAGGATCCAAATGGGATCGGGGGCTATTGCCACTTGACACCCTTGATCTGCTTGAGGCCGAACGGGGGGAAGCTGTGCCCGTTCCCCGCACCGCTCGGCTCGACTGGAACGCATTGCGTGAAAAAATCCGTCGCCAGGGCATGCGCAACTCGAACGTGTTGGCCATTGCGCCCACCGCCACCATTGCGAACATCTGCGGCACCAGCCCCTCGATTGAACCCACCTACAAAAACCTCTACGTCAAAAGCAATCTCTCAGGCGAGTTCACCCAGGTCAATCCGTGGTTGGTCCAGGATCTTAAAGCACGCGGCTTGTGGGATGAGGCCATGCTGGACGATTTAAAGTATTACGACGGCTCGGTGCAGGAAATCGACCGGATCCCGCCTGAGCTCAAGGAACGCTACCGCACCGCCTTTGAAATCGAACCCCGCTGGCTTATCCAGTGCGCAGCCCGACGTCAGAAGTGGATTGATCAGAGCCAGTCGCTCAACCTCTACCTGGCCGAACCGAGCGGCCGCAAGCTCAGCGAGATGTACCAACTCGCCTGGCAACTTGGGCTGAAGACCACTTACTACTTGCGTACCCTGGCTGCTACCCAAATCGAAAAGTCTACGCTCGACATCAATCGCCGTGGCCTCCAACCCCGCTGGATGAAAAGCCGCTCGCCTTCCAGCGACATTGTCGTCCATCGCGATGGTCCTGCTTGTGCACTAGATAACGAAAACTGTGAAGCCTGCCAGTGATTCCTTCAACCCCAAAACTCCAAAAAGACCATGATGGAACTTCCCGCTTTTGGATCACGCCGCATTAGGGTGGAAGAAAAACGCTTGATCAACTGCCACGAGGTCGACGTCAACCAGCTCATGCCTATTAAGTATGCCTGGGCCTGGGAGCACTACCTCAACGGCTGCAAAAACCACTGGATGCCCAATGAAATCCCCATGGCCCGCGATATCGAGCTGTGGCGCTCAGACAAACTGACCCACGACGAACGCCTGGTCATCCTACGCAACCTAGGGTTTTTTGCTACGGCCGAAAGCCTGGTAGGGAATAACATCGTGCTGGCTATTTTCCGGCACGTTACAAACCCAGAATGCCGTCAGTACCTGCTCCGCCAAGCCTTCGAAGAGGCCATCCACACCCATGCCTTCCTCTACATCGTCGAGAGCCTTGGCCTGGACGACGGTGAAGTCTTCAACATGTACCGGAAGATTCCAGCCGTAGCCCGCAAAGACGAGTTCGAGATGGAACTAACGCGCGAGGTACTGCGACCCAACTTCACCACAGCCACCGTTGAGGGTGCCCAGGCTTTCTTGAAAAATCTGATCGGCTACTACGTGATTATGGAGGGGATCTTCTTTTATAGCGGCTTTGCTATGATCCTCTCCTTCCATCGCCAAAATAAGATGACCGGCATCGGGGAGCAATTTCAGTATATCTTGCGCGACGAGACGATTCACTTGAACTTTGGGATTGATCTCATTAATGGCATCAAGGCCGAAAATCCTGAGTTGTGGACGCCCGAATTTCAGCGTGAAGTCCAGCAGCTCATTGAAGAAGCCGTCGAACTGGAAGTAGCCTATGCCTATGATTGCCTGCCGCGCGGCGTACTGGGCCTTACGGCCCCCATGTTTCGAGAATATGTGCAATACATTGCCGACCGTAGGCTGGAACGCATCGGCCTGAAAATCCGCTATGGATCGAAAAACCCTTTCCCTTGGATGAGCGAGACGATCGACCTGCTCAAGGAGAAAAACTTTTTCGAAACACGTGTCACCGAGTATCAGCAGGCCGCTGCCCTATCGTGGGATTGAATCAGGCAAAATGCAGGATGAAATCCAGTGCGCTACCTGGTAGCCGCTGACCAGACACGCGCCCATGCCGCCTGCCATGCTTCGGGGCAGGGTCCCCGGCATGCGTGGATCTGCCGTGTTCTTTCCCTTCAAGCTTTAACGGGAATGCTCTATGATTCAGGCAACAAATTTGGGTTTTCCCCGCATCGGACTTGCTCGTGAATTGAAATGGGCTGTTGAGGGCTACTGGGCGGGTCGGGTCTCAGAGCAAGAATTGCTGGACACAGCCCGTCAGCTTCGCGCCCGCCACTGGCGCTGGCAACACGCGGCCGGCTTAGACCAGATTCCGTCGAACGACTTTTCCCTCTACGACCACGTACTCGATACCATTGCGCTTGTGGGAGCCGTGCCCGAACGCTTTGGCTGGTGCGGCCAGACCGTTGATTTGGCTACGTACTTTTCCATGGCCCGGGGCGTGCAAGAAAAAGAACTTGAGCTAAAAGGACTTGAAGGTACCGGCGTACCCCCACTGGAGATGACGAAATGGTTCGACACAAACTACCACTATCTGGTGCCCGAATTCCACCCAGAACAAACCTTCCGCCTTGCCACCACAAAACCCATTGACGAATACTTGGAGGCAAAGGCGTTGGGCATCGAAACGCGGCCAGTGCTCCTGGGGCCGGTCTCGTTTCTGCTGCTCGGCAAGACGGCAATGCCCAAATTTGATCCGCTGACCCTGCTCGATCGCCTACTGCCTGTCTATACCGAATTGCTAAGCTGCCTAAAGGCGGCCGGCGCACGCTACGTCCAGATCGACGAGCCCTGCCTGGTGCTCGATCTTTCCCCCTCTGCCCAAAAGGCTTACCGTCGTGCTTACGAGGCCTTCTCCGGAGCTGATTTTCCAGCGCTGGTACTCACCACCTACTTTGGTTCGTTGGAAGACAACCTGCTGCTGGCCCTCTCGCTCCCGGTGACCGCCGTACATCTTGATTTGGTGCGTGCGCCCGAACAACTCGAGCCAGCGCTGACCCACCTGCCCGAGGACCGAATTCTATCGCTGGGGCTTGTGGATGGCCGCAACATATGGCGCACCGACCTCGATGCTGCGGCATCCATGCTCCAGCGGGCCATCGATGCGCTTGGCCGCGAACGGGTCTGGATTGGCCCCTCTTGCTCCCTCCTACACGTGCCGATCGACTTGGATGCCGAGCCCAGCCTTGATCCAGAAATTCGCCCTTGGCTGGCCTTTGCCCGCCAGAAACTGGATGAGCTGATTACGCTAAAGCGCCTTGTCAACGAAGGTGAAGCAGCCGTAGGGAAACAACTCGAAGCAGCCCGCCGGGCGCGCCATGCGCGTTTGGCTTCGCCACGTCGCACCGACCCAGCCGTTCGACAGCGTCTGGCGCAGCTTTCGCCCGAGATGACCCGCCGGGGACGTCCTTTTGCCGAACGCTACGCCCAGCAACGTGCACGGCTGAAACTGCCCTTGTTGCCTACCACCACGATTGGCTCCTTCCCCCAGACCGAAGAACTACGCAACAAACGAGCGGCCTTTCGCCGGGGTGAGCTCTCCCGTGAGGACTACGAGCAGTTTTTAGAAACCCTCATTGCCGAAACAATCGCCCGTCAGGAAGCCATAGGGCTGGACGTGCTTGTGCACGGGGAGCCCGAACGCTCCGACATGGTCGAATACTTTGCCGAACAACTCCAAGGCTTTCTGGTCACCCAGAACGGCTGGGTACAAAGCTACGGTACGCGTTGCGTGCGCCCGCCCATCCTCTATGGCGACGTAGCTCGGCGCGGCCCCATCACCTTGCGTTGGATCACCTACGCGCAACGGTGCACTACCAAACCGGTCAAAGGGATCCTGACCGGGCCGGTGACGCTCCTGCAGTGGTCCTTCGTGCGCGACGATCAGCCCCGCGCTGACACCTGCCGCCAAATTGCACTGGCACTTCGCGAAGAAGTGGCCGACCTCGAAGCGGCTGGCATCGCTGTGATTCAGATCGACGAACCTGCCCTGCGCGAAGGGTTGCCGCTACGCCGCCAGGACTGGCCTGCCTACCTCGACTGGGCCGTCGAATGCTTCCGCCTTGCGTCCTGCGTGGTGCGCGACGACACCCAGATCCACACGCACATGTGCTACGCCGACTTCGAGGACATCCTGGAAGCCATCGCCGCGCTGGATGCCGATGTGATCTCCATCGAGGCAGCTCGCTCGGGCATGGCGTTGCTGGCGGCTTTTCAGCGCTTTCAATACCCGAACGCGATTGGTCCGGGCGTCTACGACATTCACTCACCCCGCGTACCGTCGGTCGAGGAGATTCAGCACCTGCTGGAGCAAGCGCTGGCGGTAATCCCAGCCGAACGGCTGTGGGTCAATCCCGACTGTGGCCTTAAAACACGACGCTGGACCGAAGTCGAACCGGCTCTACAGCATATGGTCACAGCTGCCCGCCAGCTGCGCGAGCAGCTTAACGTACCGATCGCTTAAAATGCGCCCTAATCCCAAATAGGCCAGTAAACACCAAAGCGCAAGCGACGGGCTGGTAAGGGATAGACGGGGACCCAAAGCGTTCCAGCTTGCAGCATAGTGCCGCTTGTAATGTTTTCCCATACGAGAAAAAGCTTAGCCGACCGCAGATTGGCTTCTATGAAAAGATCCAAGATACCCGAAGGACCAAAACGCCGGGCGTCGACATCTGGCAATGCCAAAAGTCCTGTAGGCGCATGTAGCGTGCGACTACGAAAAGAGGTCCAGAAATGCCCTACCAAATAGGCATCGGTTTGTACTTCCTCAAAAAGCAACATCCGAGCCCCCCAGCGCACCTGAACCAGGAATTTAGGTAGGGCCTCAGCCTGCCGGCGGTGTAGCGTTGAGGCCGACGCATTGAGCATGCGAAACAGCGTAGGCTGAAGGTGGGCATAGAGTCCTCGATGGGTCGCTGTCCGCCAATCCAAACGGAAAGCCAATCCACTTTGCCAGATGGGTTGGGCAGGCACGGCAAAATGCACCGTATCGGCAACACCCACGGCGTAAACATCAGGAACGCCATCGCGTCGCTGCATAAAAACTTCAACCAATAATCCCAGTGGCGCTGAAGCGGTTTGCAAACCCGACTGCAGCTGGATGATGCGTCCGCCCTCCTGAGAAGCACCAGAAGCCACCAAAGCCTTTAAGCCGGTACGTGCAATCATGGGTGCTTCGGGATGGTCCAGTCCAACCTGAAGCCAGGGTCTTACAGGACCGTTGGTTTGCTGCCATTGCAGCGCCGCATCCAGGTTGGCTTGACCGGCCTGAAAGCGCATTTGCCCACGCAAGGCAAGCCGCCAGGAGCCCAGTTGAAGGGTATCGGTCCCAACAAGCTGGAATGTAGTGCGCTGGTCAGTAGTAACCTGCCGCAGACGTTTTATTTCAGCTTCCACGCGCCAAGTTATGCCCAGCAAGGGTTGCTGTACAAAAATGCCGTAATGGGTTGCAGTAGCAGCAAGGGTATCGAGTTCTGGATTGAAATAACGAAACCGCTGGTTTATCCCGTAAGCGGTAAGGGCGAGCGGAGAAGCGGCCAGGCCGGTGCGGGCGCGAAGCGTAAGGGCTAGATCATTGCGGATCGTCTGGCGCCGAGCGGAAGGATAACGCACCGAAGCCCCAAACGGCTCATAGATGCTCTCGAAAGGGCCGCCCACGTGTGGCAATACCCCACCGTGCGCGCCAACTTGTCCCCGATTGTACAGCTCCAACAGTTCCAGCGTCCAGTTTACTTGCTGATAGCGTAAGCGTAAAAGCACTTGGCGTCCGCGCCGCAATCGGCTTCCCGGATAGGCCCCTTGTATAGCATGTCCACCATAACCGAAGGCAACCTGCAGTAACCCTGGCCGCCCCCCGAGTGCCTGCCGTCGGTTTTGCGCGTGCAGCGCCATAATACTTTGCAGCCCGTCGCCCCCTGTACGATAGCGCAACTCGGTCAGCGGCCGAGGCGTGTCGTAGGCGCGCATTGCCGTATAAACCGTAACCGGCGCGCCCCCTAAGCCTTGGCCTAACCGAACGGGATCCAAAAAAAACAGCGGCAGCCCCTCATAAAGGGGTCGACCTGTGAGCAGGTCTGTAAAGGGTCGTCCATCGAAACGCAGTCCAACCAGATGCGGCGGCACCCCCCAGGGACTCCAGCCTTCCGGCCATCCTAACAGACGAAAGGCATAGACAAACGATCCTGGCACGTTCCCCAACCAATCCGTCAGTTGCAGCAGCGGTAGCCGGGCCGGCAGCGTATCGCTGAGCACCCTCCCTTCGCTTACTAGCGGCCATCCAACTGGACGCTCCTGACGGCCTGCCGTATCGACAGGTACTTGAGCTGCTGCAGGTAAGGCAAGCAGCACGAGGACCCCGCACCAGAACCCCTTGCTATTCATCCGGAAACAACCCAAACAGACGGCTTTCGATGCGACGGATCACTTCCTGGCGGTCTTCTTCCCGATTAACAAAATCCAGCTCGTCCACGTCGATAATCATTTTCGGTCCCAGATCGTATCGGGCAATCCAGTCTTCATAGTGCCGGTTTAGGCGTTCGAGATACTCAATCCGAATCGCCGTTTCATAGGGCCGCCCCCGCATTTGGATGTGCCGTACGAGCGTAGGCACCGAAGCCCGAAGGTAAATCAAAAGATGGGGAGGCTTTAGATAAGAAGTCATGATCTCAAAGAGCGCAATGTAGTTTTCGTAGTCGCGCTGCGACATCAAGCCCATTTCATAAAGGTTGCGGGCAAAGATTTCGGCGTCTTCGTAGATCGAACGATCCTGCACGACCGAATGCGGCAACTCTTCAATGCGACGCTGCTGTCGAAAGCGGCTAGAGAGGAAAAAGATTTGCAAATTAAAGGACCAGCGCCGCATGTCGTTGTAAAAATCTGCCAGGTATGGGTTGTCGTCGACGCGTTCGTAGACTGCTTCCCATTTGAAGTATTCGCTAAGCACCTGGGTAAGCGAACTTTTACCCGCGCCAATATTTCCCGCAATAGCTACGTATCTTTTAGATGAAAACGTTGGGGCAATCATTAGAGGTCGACAGCTTTCCTAAAGCTCGGCCACAAGATACAACACAACGCCCAGAGACAGAAACGATTAACGGAGTGATCCCTTTATGGCTTCCCTGGATCTTCGTAGTCTCTACCTGTACCTAGTCTGTTTGATTAGTTTAGTTTTGCTGTTGGTAGGTAGCCTGCAGCTTGTGCGCCATGGATTGAACCTCTTATTGCCAGACCCTCCGATGTGGGGAAGCCCGCCACCGTTGGTTGATACCACAGGGGCCTGGATTGAGCAGCAGCAGGCCGTTCAGGAAGAAATGGCGCGCTTAGAACAGCAACGCAACCGGCGACAGGCGGTGCGGGGGCTTATTGTCAACCTAACCCTGGTCGTGCTAAGCGCTGGAATTTACCGCGCCCATTGGCGGAAGCTTCAGACGTAGCGACGCACGTAGGCGACAGTCTCGGGCGTAAAGGGGGTTTGCGGCACATCGAAATCCCGGTAGAAAGCCTCCGGATTGCACGTGTTGCCTTCAAGCAGCATGGCAAGCTGTTCTGGCGTAATAGGCAGTAGCCCTACGCGTCCCAGGGTATTTACCAGCGGCCGTACAAGGGCTACGGGGAAGCGGAACTTAGGCTTGGGCCGTCCAAGCAGCGCTTGCGCAACCACGTCTAACACCTTTAGGTAGGAGAGGGGCTGGGGGCCAGCGACACAATACGTCTGGCCATGGGTTTGGGGACGCGTCAGCGCCTGCGCAAAAGCCGCAGCCACCGCCTCAACGGCTACAGGCTGCAAGGCATATTGCCCGTCTCCGAAAACCGGCAACACCGGAAAGGGTTTGATTAGTTTTTTAGCCAGGTGGGTAGCGAATTCCATCGTTGCCTGCACGGGATCACCGAAGATGATAGAGGGCCGAAAGATTACCCAGTGCGCAAAACCAGCCTGGCGAACGATTTCTTCCGCTTGCCACTTGCTTATCTGGTAGGGGGTTATGCCATCCGGTCTTGCCCCATTAGCACTCATATGGATAAAGCGCGCAACGCCTGCTTTCCGGGCTGCCTCCACAATATGCAGCGTACCCTGGCGGTGCACAGCGTCGAAGGTGATGCCCTTTCGGGGCTTTTCCTGAATAATGCCGACTAAGTGCACGACGGCTTCGCAGCCTTCCAACGTACCCGCAAAACTCTCAGGCCGCAATAGATCGCCAGCCACCTTTTCGACGCCTTCATCCTCAAAAGGCAGGGGATGATCCGGCCTGCGGACCAAACAACGTACGATATGGCCTGCCTCCCGAAGAGCTCGTACAACGTACGAGCCAACAAAACCTGTTGCACCGGTCAGATATACCTGCATGGTCTGTAGCTTTTTACGTCAGGGGTGCCGTAGGTTCAGGAGCAACCAGAGGTGACGGGAGCGCACGCACACCTAACGAGGTGCCCACAGCAAGCGCAGCGCCCAACATCGGCGCGGTTAAAGGCACTGTACGCGTACGCCCGGCGACTTCTGCCAACGGCACCGTGGTTAACCTACCGTCTTGCAACGCCACCATATGCCCATAATGCTCGGCCTGGACCAAAGCTGCTGCATACGCTCCAAAGACAGAGGCCAAGTTGCGGTCATAAGGTGTAGGTGTACCGCCACGCTGCACATGTCCTAAAACCGTCGTGCGCACCTCACTACGTAACCGCTCTCGAAGCTGGCGTTCTAATTCATAGCCAATACCCCCTAACCGCAACGGATCAGGACTTTCAGGAACCTGGGTGCGCACCCGCCATGTTCCGCCTTCGGGTCGAGCCCCTTCAGCCACTACAAGGATCGTAAAGCGACGGCCGTCGCTTTCTCGTTCTCGGCATACTTCTGCTACCACCTCGATGTCGAAAGGCAGCTCTGGAACTAAAATTACATCGGCACCAGCTGCCACGCCGGCATACAGGGCAATCCAGCCTGCATAGCGCCCCATGGTTTCACAGATCATCACCCGGTGATGGCTTTGGGCAGTGGTGTGCAGCCGGTCAATAGCCTCGGCAGCAATATGTACAGCCGTATCAAAACCAAACGTGCGCTCGGTACCCCAAATGTCGTTATCGATTGTCTTAGGCACCCCTACAAAACGCAGACCACGTTCTGAAAGGCCCTGTGCGATGGTCATCGTCCCATCTCCTCCAATAACCACAATGCCATCCAGCTCCAAATCCCGATAAAGGGCCACAACCTCAGCCGACACATCGGCTTCACCGCGGCGGTAGTAACGAAACGGATTAGCACGGTTACTGGTCCCTAAAATGGTTCCTCCACGCGTCAGAATACCGCTCACGTCCTGGAACTCCAGCTTGCGAAAGCGCCCCTCAATCAATCCCTCGTATCCATCCTCAAAACCGATCACTTCAGCATTAGCTTGCAAAATAAGGCTTTTGGTAACAGCCCGAATAACAGCATTCATGCCTGGACAATCTCCACCACCGGTCAAAAGACCAATGCGTAGACGTCGGGACATTGCTGCAAGGATTAGGTGAACAGGGTTTAGCCTACTGGTCCGAAGCGTAGCAGCTTTCCGCCCTGCCAAAATACAAAATAGGGCAGGCCAATATGCCTGCCCTATTTAACGAATCGGTAAACTTGAGGCGCCTTTATACCTTTGCTCCTTGTTGCGCCTGCAGGTAAGCCTCCCAATCCTTCAGGAAGCGTTCTAGCCCTATATCGGTGAGCGGATGCTTAAGTAGTTGCATCATGACACTGAAGGGCATCGTAGCTACGTCGGCTCCCATCAAGGCAGCCTGCAACACATGCATAGGATGCCGCAACGAAGCTGCCAGCACCTGCGTCTTAAAACCGTAATTCCGATAAATACGCACCACTTGCTCAATAACCTGCATACCATCGGCGGAAACGTCGTCCAGCCGACCCGCAAACGGACTGATATAGGTAGCTCCGGCCTTAGCCGCAACCAGGGCCTGCGTAGGCGAAAAACATAACGTGCAGTTGATGCGAATGCCTTCGCTTGAAAGCGTACGAATGGCCCGGATGCCTTCAGCAATCAACGGGATTTTAACCACCACATGCCGATGAATCCGCGCCAGCTCCCGTGCCTCGCGCAGCATACCCTCGTAGTCGGTAGCTGTGACTTCGGCTGAAACGTCGCCCTCAACCAGCTCACAAATGCGGTAAATATGCTCGTGGAAATCCCGTGCACCTGCTTTGCGGATCAGGGTGGGATTGGTCGTAACCCCATCCAAAATACCTAAACTCGCTGCTTCACGGATTTCATCTAGATCTGCCGTGTCTAAAAAGAATTTCATGGCCACACAGCTTTGGTTATCGCTCGTGTTTTTCTGCATTTACAATTTCGATGCAATAAAGCTCCCTTCAACCGCGCTTAGGATGGAGCAGCATCTGCACTTCATGAGCTACCCGTTCAGGCGTAAAGCCAAACTGCTGAAAAAGCACCTGGGCAGGAGCCGAAGCCCCAAAGCGCTCGAGGCTCACGATGCGCCCATGGCATCCTACAAACTGTTCCCAACCCTGTGCAACGCCAGCCTCTATAGCCACACGCACTGTTATTTCTGGTGGCAAAACGGCGTCTCGGTAAGCAGGAGCTTGTTGGCGAAAGAGTTCCCATGAAGGCATGCTGACTACACGCACCCCAATCCCTTCCGTTTCCAGTTGTTCAGCGGCGGCCAGGGCTATATGTACTTCACTGCCTGAGGCCAGCAAAATCGCCCGCAAAGTGTTCTGGGCTTCTTTGAGCACATAGCCGCCACGTCGCACGCCTTCGGCCGGCGCCAGCCGGTTGCGATCTAGTACGGGCACGTTTTGCCGCGTAAGAATCAGCAGGGTTGGTCCGTTGTCGCGTTCTAAAGCAATTTTCCAAGCCTCTACGGTCTCGGTGGCATCAGCTGGCCGCAGCACCACCACATTGGGGATTGCCCGCAGGCTGGACAGATGTTCGACGGGCTGATGCGTGGGACCATCTTCACCCAGCCCAATCGAGTCGTGGGTAAAGACGTAGATGACAGGCTGCCCCATTAACGCGCTCAGACGCAACGAAGGCCGCAGATAGTCGCTAAAGACCAAAAACGTACTGGCGTAAGCCCGCAGACCGTGCAGCGACAGGCCGTTGCAAATGGCCGCCATGGCATGCTCCCGCACGCCAAAATGAATGTAGCCGCCTTTACGGTTGTTGCGGCTGAAAGCTTCGCGCCCCTTTGGATGCGTTTTGTTTGATTCGGCCAGATCGGCCGATCCGCCGATCAGCTCTGGAATTCGCGCCGCCAGCACATCGAGCACGGCCCCACCCGCATTGCGCGTAGCTACCGCTTTGCCAGCCTCAAAGGCCGGTAAGCCTTCATTCCAGCCTTCCGGAAGACGGCGACTCAACCACCGCTCCAGCTCGGCCGCTTCGGCCGGGTAAGCCTCCCGATAGCGGGTGCGTAGCGCCTCCCATTCATCCTGCCACTGCTGTCCCCGCTTCACAGCCTGCCGCATGTGCCGGTAGACCTCGTCCGGTACGTAAAACGTCTTATCCTCAGGCCATCCCAGGTTGCGCTTGGTCAAGCGCACTTCTTCAGGACCAAGCGGCGCACCGTGCGCAGCAGGCGTGTCCTGTTTGTTGGGACTCCCATAGCCAATATGCGTGCGCACCACGATGAGCGATGGACGTTCAGTCTCTGCCCGCGCCTGCCAAAGCGCTGCATCGATGGCCATCAAGTCGTTCCCATCCTCTACGTGCTGCACATGCCAGCCGTAGGCTTCGAACCGAGCTCCAACGTCTTCGGTAAAGGTTTGGTCTGTAGAGCCGTCAATGGAAATGTCGTTATCGTCGTAAAGGACAATAAGCTTGCCTAACCCCAGATGCCCGGCCAGCGAGGCTGCTTCATGCGAGATGCCCTCCATCAGATCGCCGTCCGAGGCAATCACATAAGTAAAATGGTCAAAAATAGAGAACCCTTCGCGGTTAAAGTGCGCGGCCAGGTATTGCTCCGCAATCGCCATGCCCACCGCATTGGCAAAACCCTGGCCAAGCGGACCTGTAGTGGTCTCTACTCCAGGGGTATGGCCATACTCCGGATGACCGGGTGTGCGCGACCCCCATTGCCGGAATTGCTGCAATTCTTCCATCGGCAAGTCATAGCCCGTCAGGTGAAGGAGCGCATAAAGCAACATGGAGCCATGACCTGCCGAAAGTACAAACCGATCCCGGTTCGGCCATTTCGGATCGCGCGGATTGTGTCGCAAATGCCGGGTCCAGAGCACATACGCCATAGGGGCAGCCCCCATGGGCATACCAGGATGCCCCGACTTAGCCTGCTCAACGGCATCAACCGCTAAAAAGCGGATCGCATTAATACACAACGTATCTCGCTCTGTCGGCACCCACAAGGTCTCCTGAACTTCATTAAGCTTTTGCACATTCATTTTTTTGTTCTGTATTTCACACCCAGAAGGAGAAGTAGAGGTAGATGGCCAGCACCAGGCCCAGCACGATGATGGTCAGCAGCACGTCGCGCCAGTCCCAGGTGCGTCGGCTATCGGCCCGGTCTTGGCGGGAGACCG